>Ga0307516_10000411_pt1 | contig 56047 bp, 70 predicted proteins | sample 19_EM_MG_FD_203310 | JGI IMG/M metagenome (GOLD analysis project Ga0307516, IMG submission 203310) | Populus trichocarpa ectomycorrhiza microbial communities from riparian zone in the Pacific Northwest, United States - 19_EM | ecosystem: Host-associated > Plants > Roots > Unclassified | place...
CCGGTCCCCCCCCCCCCCCCGCCCCCCCCCCCCCCCCCCCCCCCCCCCGATGGTGGTGGCTGATGTTTGACGGCTGGGGCTGCGTTGCACGGGTTCGGTCTCCATATCCCGCGTGCTCCGAGTGCATAAGAGTTGATTGGGGGGGGGAAGGCACCCCCCCTCTGCTGCTTTGCTGGCTGGTGCTAGGTTCAAGGCCCCGTCCCGTTTCCGCTTTGGCCGTGGAGACGGCAATGGAGGAGCCAGCAGCGGCTGTGTCGCTCGCACTGGCTTTTGCCCCCGGACTGGAATCCCGTATTGGCCATTGAGGAAACGAAGCATCTGTGGCGTGAGTGATATATAGTGAGTACAGATTCTCGGAGATTTCCGTGATGATCCTTGTGCACATCATCCCAAACGATCGAGATATTCTACGTCATTTACGGATATCGAGAAACTCGCATGGATAGCATATTCTTCTATCGTACATAACACCCTCTCGTGAGAAATAGGGTGCTGTCTCTCTATCTCCTTTTAGCGAATCTTCCACCCCCTTTGCCTTTGCTGTTCTTGTTCTTGATGTTGAGTTTCCTGAAGTTCATGTGCGACGTAGCGTTCGCCGAGATCTTGCGAATAGCGGCAGGTTTCTTGCCCTTCTCCGCCGCAGCCGCGACCTCTGGCTTCTTTTTGGTCTTCTTTTTGGTCTTCTTCTTGGGGTCTTCGTCGTCTTCGTCGTCCGAAGGTGAGGCATTTTCGATTTCCGCAGGGATCGGTGGTTGGTCTTCGTCGTCGTCCTCGTCGTCTTCCTCGTCCTCGTCGCCGCCGGCGGCTTGGGCGGTGGGCTTGACAGCCACGGGTCGCACTGTATTTTCGTTAGTATGCAGAGGTGTAGAAGGGGTGGGGGCGGATTATGCGGCATACTTATGACCCTACGATGCTGCCTCTTGAGTCCCTTCTTCTTCCAAACTTTCCGTTCTTCGCCGCTCTTCTTCTTCCCATCATCCTCGTCCTGCAACGTTTCCTCCACAAACGCACCGGGTGGCAACGGTGGCAGCTCGACCTCATCGAACAACGGCTCTTCCTTCTTCTTCTCCTTTTTCTTCGGTATCTCTTCGCCCGCCGCCTCCGCCGCCTCCATCTCGCGCATAGCTTCCTCCTCCTCATCGAGCACATGGGCCTCCATCTCCCTCAGCTCCTTCAACATCGAGCTCAGTCCCCGTTTCGGCCTCGGCGGTGGCCTCCTTACGCGCGGGCTATCGGCGTCATCCGCCGGCACGTGCGGCTTCCACTCGCGCAGCGCGGTCGGTGTCGCAAAGATATCTTTCTCTTTCTTCCCAGACACCTCCGCAAGCTTCCTCTTCCTCGGCGTCGAGAACGGCGGCGATACCGGCACACGCTCACCCCCGACGGATTTCGACGGTGTGCCCAGTTCGGCGGCGACCGCACGCGTAGATGAGCGCGGAGGCGTCGAGGCCACATCGATGAAACTCTCGAAGATCCCCAGAACCTTGCCGGTTTTCTGCGGCGTCGGCCCTACCTGGTCCCGCCGCCCGAACAGACGCTGCCGCCGGATGCTCAGTGGTGATTCGTAGGTCTCGTTCGACCACGGGTTCGTGGGGATATTCTTGGTAGGTGTTTGGTTTACCGCTGGGGTAAGGACACTGGTTGGTGCCGGTGGTGGTGCGGGCTGCTCGACCGGCGACGGTTTGGAGGAAGGCTTTTTCGTGTCGGTGGAAGAGGAGCGAGAGCGAAGACGGGCGTATTCTCTGTATTTCGCATCTATACGCGACTGTATCAGAGCGGATTCTGGAGGGAGTCGAAAAGAGAGGGGGGGGAAGGAAGCATACTGATCTCCGTGTCGGCTTTGACTTCATCGCGGGTGGGTTTCCGGCCGTCATGGGCTTTGGCGAAGACGTGCTCCCATTCCTTGAGCTCGGCGCGAAGCTTTAATACGCGCTTGGATGTTGACGGATCGAGCTTCACTGGATCGGAAGGCATTTTTTTGCAGTGCAGTGTTAGGGGGGACAGGTGTTTTGTTTACGGGAAGAGGAACAGGGAGAACGCGAGTTAAGTCCTGACACTGGTTGGCCAAGACCAGACGTGTGGAAACCAATTTACGCGTCGTGTTTCCCTGCTCCTATTAGAGTACGTAGTTCACACAACATACCCGCAACACGAATCCATTAGACTTGCCCTCTCAGCTCAAACACAGCTACTTCACGATCATGCCATCCCACGAAGAAATAGATCTCCCTGACGCCCCGCCCGTCGCTGAGTCTACATCGGACGACGATGGCAGCAATGGCTGTATGAAGGTCCAGAAGGAGGCAGCACCATCATCTCCACCCACCATGGCAGACGACGACGAAGACGGCGATGATGACGACAATGACAAGAAGGCCATCGAACGGATCTTTGACGACGTTTCGGATGGCGATAAAGTGAAGGATGTGAAGGCCAAACCAAAGCCCGAGGGGTCCGATGACGATTCGGATTACGGTGATCTTCCGGATGCGGACTTTATCGAGACCGATGCATTGGCGGTTGTGTACGACTCCCTCTCCCTCTCCCGTTTGGAGGAGTTGGGATTGCAATGGCTACTGATTGCGAGATTTATAGACCCTTAAGATTAAACGATTACTCGGATCCGCAAGTGATGTTTGCTTTCTACCAGCGTCTCTTCCCGTGGCGGATCCTCTTCCAATGGCTTAACCACTCGCCAATCCCTTCCCGCGACTTCGGCCACCGAGAATTCGCCTTCACCCTACAGAATGAAGCCTACCTCCGCTACCAATCCTTTCCGACCTTCGAGACTCTACGAAAAGACGTCCTGAGGCTCAACCCTAGCCGATTCGAGATCGGCCCGGTGTATAGTGCGAACCCGCGCGACCGCAAGTCGCTGCGCAAAGCCGCATTCAAGCCTATAGCGAAGGAATTGGTCTTCGATATCGATCTGACGGATTACGACGATGTTCGGACATGCTGCGATAAGGCGAACATCTGCATCAAGTGCTGGCAGTTCATCACCGTGGCCATAAACATCATGGATGTGGCGCTCAGGGACGATTTCGGTTTCAAGCATATCATGTGGGTGTACTCTGGACGGAGAGGAGCCCACGCCTGGGTGTGTGATAAGAGGGCAAGGGAGATGGACGATCAGAAGAGGAGGGCTATTGCTTCGTATCTCGAGGTGGTGAGGGGTGGTGATAAGTCCGGAAAGAAGGTCAATCTGCGGAGGCCGCTGCATCCGCATCTGACCAGGAGTATGGACGTGCTTCGGGATTCGTTCAGCCAGAACATCCTGCGCGATCAGGATCCGTGGCGTGAGAACGAGAGGGCGGAGAAGCTGCTCGACCTTCTTCCGGATAAGGGTATGGCTCTCACTACCCTGTGTTCCATTTCTCAATAGCTGGACTGACATTGCTTCTACAAATCCAGTCCTCGTTTCCGAGCTCCGAAAAAAGTGGAGTTCACTTCCTGGCCGCTCCTCAGCCGAGAAGTGGGCCGACATCGACACGCAAGCCTCCCAGAGCGCCAGCAAAACCCTCGATACGCGGGAGCTCCGCATGTCAAAGCAAGACATCGTATTCGAATACCTCTACCCGCGTCTCGACGCTGAAGTTTCCAAGCATCTCAACCATCTACTAAAATCTCCATTCGTCGTACATCCAGGCACCGGAAGGGTGTGCGTTCCCATCAACCCCGAACGCCCGGAGGATTTCGATCCGCTCGGGGTTCCTACCGTTACCGATCTACTCAAGGAAATCGACGAGTGGAACGGGAATCACAAGGAGGGCGAGAAGGCAACAGAGGAGAATGTGCCGGACTACGAAAAGACTAGCCTTAAGCCGTATGTGGACTATTTCCGAAGGTTCGTGGCGGGAATTGTCAAGGCGGAGTCGAAGGAGAAGGTTAAAATCAAGAGGGAGAGGAATGGCGGGGATGCTATGGAATTATAGGGTGAATTTTTTTTTGATTATTTTCGGGCTGAATAATAGTACCGCAGACTGCCTTTATGACTTCAGAGTCTCAAATCACGGTGACATCCGCCACTACCGGTGTAGCCTTATTAGAGTCATCCTATGCCATATACCCACCTCCGTATTTTGTCCCACCTCGTTACAAACATCATTCGAGTCGCAACACCTACCACCGTATCCACCAGACTTCCCTCGCTTCAGCAATTACTGTCCAACATCCCCCGTATCACGGCAACGCCAGCGACAATGGCCGGCCAAGCAGAGACCACGAGTCTGGAGTCTCCAGACGCGCCCGCCGCACAACCTTCCACCACCGCGGAGCCCACCACCGCGACCGAACCTCCGGTTCCCGCGCTCTCCAAAAACCAGCAGAAGAAGCTCGCCAAGGCAAAGCGCTTCGAGGAGACACGGTCGGCATGGAAAGCCGCGCGCAAGGAAAAGGAAAAAGCACGGAAAGCGCGCAAACGCGAGGAAAACGCGCTGAAGCGCAAAGCCGAGGACGAAGTTGCCGCCGCCGAGGAAGGTGTCGAGGTTACCAAACGCGTCAAAGTGGCGAACCACCGCGTCGTCGAGGATATCACCCTGCTCATTGATTGCGGATTCGACGAGTTGATGACCGAGAGGGTGAGCTGAGGGTGGCGGCGGTGGGAGACGAGGGGGCTGACGGACGGGGCGCAGGAAATAATCTCCATGTCGTCACAGCTCACGCGCTGCTACTCGGCCAACCGCAGTTCCTCACGGCAGTTCAAGATGCAAGTTTCGTCGCTCAACGCTCGTTTGCTGACACGGTACGAGGGGATCCTGCAGAACCAGCACAAGAAGTGGAAGGGCATGACGTTCTCGCACGACCCGTACCCGATCACGGACGAGAACCGCGAGAACCTTGTGTACCTCACCGCCGACAGCGAGAATACCATCACGGAGTTGGAACAGGGAAAGACCTACATCATCGGGGGAATCGTCGACAGGAATAGACACAAGATGCTGTGTTTCAACAAGGCGAAGGAACAGGGTATTGCGCACGGGAAGTTGCCAATTGGAGAGTACATCAAGATGGCTAGTAGACAGGTCTTGACGACTAATCAGGTCGTCGAGATCATGACTGAGTGGCTTAAGGAGAATGATTGGGAGAAGGCTTTCATCAAGGTTATTCCGCAGAGGAAGATGCCGGCCCTGAAGACGGACGATAGCGGTGCTAAGGGTGTGGGTAAAGAGGACGAGGAGCACGATGAAGAATATGCCGAGGAGGGGGAGGGGGAGGGGGAGACCAAGGCGGAGCACTCTGACAATACGGATGTGGACCCTGTAGAAAAGAAGAAGGGGCAGAAGGAAAAGACGCAAGCACCTCCGCCATAACCAGAATCGAACCCCTGTAAATAATAGGATCGAATCTTGCAAGCTTCTCAGTATCGGTGGGGAAGATTGATATAGCTGTCGCCGGGCATGGTCTCATGCTCGACTAGTCACCCGTCGTCCGAACTGTTCGCTCCCACGTTCTCTGCTTTTCACATATGGGGACAAGAAAATAGCCGAACCGAGTCATTTTTTCAACTGTGCCAGGCCGGGCCGGCGAACTGCAGTAGAGATTTGCAGTGCGCATTGCCGTGAAATATATACGCCATATACATATAATGAATGAATGAATCGTCATCCACGCTTTGTAGCTCCACTTAGGCCATTCTGTATTTCAGGAGATGCAGCAACTAAGGTTATCTAAAAAGCACATGGCATCATCAAATCATGTCCGTAAACTTCTAGATCATATCACCCTCCAGTCCCAAATTTTCCTATCCGCACATCAGCATCAGCCCTGTTCAGCCATGACGGAAGCTCCTACTTACCCACAACTCCTTCTCATCTCCGTCGTACCCCTCGCACACCATCCCCCAGAACTCCTTGAACTGCTTCCTGCGTTTAGCGTACTCCCTCTGCAGGGCAGCATACTCTTTCTCTGCAGCAGCGCGCTTGACGGGATCCACAGCCGCAGTCTCAGGGACGGCACTGCGGAGTCCGTCGAGAGATTCCTTCAGTGTCTCAATCTCGGCCTCGACGGTTTCAACTTCGGCGGTCAGCGTGTCGATGCTGGGCGTAGATTTGAGAGCCGCGAGTGAGGCCTGCGCAGCTTTGATGGAGGTTTTGAGGGAAGCAGTTTCCGCCTTTATGCCTGTTTTTTTTCTTCTTGTGTGAGGTTCTGTTCGATGCTATTGGAAACCGGGGGGAGTATGTACCTTCAATCTCCTGGTCCATTGCCTTGAGATCTCCCTCGCTGGAATTCTCGGTAGGGCTCTGAAGGGCCCCCGTTAGAAATTACGAGAATGGAACATTCCTTCTCAGAGGGAGTTATGCCTGGATGGTGTGGTACACGATCTGCTTTCCCGAGACCCTTCCCTCTATCTGGCCGCTTTCGTGCATCTCCTTGAGGATTTTGGTAGCAGTCGCTGTTTTTTTCCAATTAGTTATTACATATCTGTATCCAGTGCAATATAGCTGACCTTTGGTGACGGCATTGTGAAGATTAGAGCTCACGTCTTTTCCAACGGGGGGTTTTCCTTGTCAGAAGGTGCAAAAAGCGGGAGTTGGAAAAACAGAGAGAGAAATTATACCGGCAGCGGAGTAAGGCCGGTTCTGCTGCTCGAGGTATTCGAAGATCATCTCTGAGGCTTTTGGATTTCAGTATTAGTTAGCTGCAAGACAGAATGGAGGTGATGAGGGGAACCTTGATCGCCCTTGAATTGCTCCTTCTTCTCTTTCTTGGGAGGCATCTTGGAGATTTTATTTTTCTTGCTGTAATGGTGGTCAAGTGAGCTGGAGGTGAGCTGGATGATCTGGAGGATGACTTCAATATCATTGGTGTCACTCGCATGCATCCTGATCACGTGCTAGGGTGAATCCGTAAACGCGTACTTCTCTTCTCACAACGCGTCACCCCGAACAAGAACTCAAACACAGCATTCGGTCTTACCATGGCGGACGCAATCGAAGCACGACGTGATTTCCACCACCCATACACGCCATACTCCATACAGTTGGAGTTTATGGATGCCCTCTACGAGGCAGTGGAAGACGGTTGTGTGGGCATCTTTGAGTCTCCGACTGGTTAGTTTGACCGTTGCCGTCGTCCGTGTTTGGGTAAAACTGATGGGTTTTGAAGGAACGGTACTTTGCCTTGAGACGGGACAGTGACCACGGGGGGGCTAACACCGAGCAAGGGAAAATCCTTGAGCTTGATATGCGGCGCCTTGACGTGGCTTCGAGACCATAAAAGTCGTGATCTCGAGGCTCAGTTGCTGACTGAAAATGGAGGTGAATAAATCTGCAAAAGCCCCACTGAACTTCCTCGCTTACATGTTGCCATTGCACAGACTCTGACGAACCAGCCTGGGTTCGCGAGTACGCCATTAAAGAAAAGAAGGAACAGATACTGCGAGCCAAATCCGATCTTGAGGAGCGCTTGAAGTCTATTCGGGACAAGGAGGCGAGGGAGAAGGCGCTGAGTCTACGGGATAACGATATGAAGACGTTTAAGAGGATTGTTTGATTCCGCACATCCCGGGAGGTGGTTGGGACGGTGGGGGCTGATGGATGTGCAGAGGAAGAATGTCGAAGTAGAACTGGAAGATGACGATGAGGCCCAGTTCGTGCTGGAAGACTATGAAAGCGATGATGAATTCGGAATGAAGAGACAGAAGGAGTCAGATGATTACTCTCCGGAGGTGAAGGAGCTCATGATGAAGTAAGTGGCTTTGTTGTGATTGATGCAAATGACCAACGTGCTGATGGGTGTACACAGACTCGGTATGCCCGACTCCGGAGCACCACCGAGGGAAGATCCGGAGATGGAACTGCCCGACGAGACGAAGGTAATCGAGATTTCGATAGCGATTGCCAAAATAGCTGACGGAGGTTTAGATTTTCTTTTGTTCACGCACACATTCCCAACTCACACAATTCGTCAACGAATTACGGCGAGTGGATATGCCGCCATCCTTTCCCAGCGAAGAGAAAGGGTTAGAGGAACAGGTCAAGCACTTGTCATTGGGATCACGGAAGAACCTGTGCATTAATCCTGCGGTTACTAGACTGAACAGTGTCACGGCGATAAACGAGAAGTGCCTAGATATGCAGAAATCTGGAACGAAAGACTCGGAAAAGCGGTGTCAATTCTTGCCTCCAAAAGATGATCAGGTGATTGTCCGGGACTTTCGCGATCACGCACTCGCAACCATCCGGGACATTGAGGATCTTGCTAAGCTCGGGAAGACGATGGGGACTTGTCCGTATTATGCTGCCCGATCGGCAATCAAACCAAGCGAGGTTAGTGATATTATCTGCTCTTATGCTTTCGGTACTGAATGGTGATTAGCTTGTCACATTGCCTTATCCACTTCTCCTACAGAAATCCGCCCGAGAAGCACTCGGTATCTCGCTCAAGAGCCATGTTGTCATTATCGACGAAGCCCACAATCTGATCGATGCAATCTCATCAATTCACTCGATCACTGTAACACTCGCCCAACTCACACGATGCCGAGGACAACTGGAAACGTATCTCGCCAAGTTCCGCAATAGACTCAAAGGCTCCAACAAAGTGTATGTGATGCAGATTAGTCGTCTCTTGGGCGGATTGGCATCTCATCTCGAGGATCTCAGCGGTAAAGGCAAGGAGGGCGAGGTCCAGCCTGGTGATCTCCTTGCCACCAAGGGAATAGATCAGATCAACTTCTTTAAACTACAGAAATATCTCACCGAGAGCAAACTGGCGAGGAAACTGGAAGGGTACCTCGTTCATACCGAGCAGAAACAAACGGAGCAGTCTCAGCGTCGGGGAAATACGACGGAACAGAACAAACCGAGAGATTCGGTTCCCGTGCTCACGCATCTTCAGGGGTTCCTAATGGCTTTAACCAACCCATCGGACGAAGGCAAAATATTCTACGGAAGGACGGAGACCAAAGACGCCTGCTTCAAGTACTTGCTTCTGGATCCGGCATTCCACTTCCGAGATGTCGTGGAGGAGGCGAGGGCTGTCATACTCGCCGGAGGGACGATGCAGCCTATGCAGGACTACATAACTCACCTATTTCCATACCTTCCAAAGGAGAAGATCCGTATGTTGTCCTGTGGGCACGTCATTCCGAAAGACAACCTTCTCGTCTGGCCAATGACGAAGGGGCCTACTGGACGGGAGCTCGAATTCACGTTCGATAAACGCATGGATCGCACTTTGATTGAAGAACTAGGAAGGACAATCATCAACATCTGCACGGTGATACCTCACGGCGTCGTCTGCTTCTTCCCTAGCTACTCATATCTTAGCTTTGTCATTGCACAATGGCGCAAGAAACCGGGCGAAGGCTCGTCGGTATGGGATCGGCTCGGCGGGAAGAGGGAAATATTTCAGGAGTCGAGCGAGAAGAGTAGTGTCGAGGAAACTTTGGCCGAATACGCCCGGGCGATCGATTCGGGCAAGGGCGCGATTCTACTGAGTGTTGTCGGAGGTAAGATGAGCGAAGGAATCAACTTCAATGACAAGTACGTACTTTCTTCTTGCAGTCGCGCGGTCGGCGAGTGGCCCTCCATGTTCTCTACATAAACGCAGGTCAGATGGGCCGAAACACGGTCCTCATGCGTTTATGCTCAGCACTGACTTGTTCGCAGTCTCGGCCGCGGAGTAATTGTAGTAGGTCTCCCTTTCCCCAACGCGCAAACTCCGGAGTGGAAGGCGAAACTGCAACACGTTGAAAATGTTGCATACGATTCTCACGATGAAACCTCCGTGTCCCTGTCTCAGAGGCAAGCCCTGGCCAAAGCCGCTGGGAGGGAGTTCTACGAAAATGCATGCATGCGGGCAGTCAACCAGAGTATAGGTAGGGCGATTCGACACAGAGAGGACTACGCGACTATCGTCCTCATCGACAAACGATACGTCGGCCAACGCATTCAAGATAAGCTGCCTGGCTGGATTAAGACAGGTCTGGTCTCTGTCGATGGATCCCGGGGTGAAGGGCGGTTTGTGGACTTCATGATGGGCTGCAGAGCTTTTTTTAGTGCAAAGAAGATGCGAATAGATACCTAGGAGGAGTCGAAGAAGATTTGATCGTCGGAGTTGGGCCATGGGGGAACTCGGACGTGGGGAGCAGCCCGTTCGCGAGCCAGTCATTGCACGGTTATTAGACGGGAACATATATCTTGAAGAGTTTTGTGAGGCGCCCTGGCTGTTCTGGCTACCGGAATCTCCGTGGCAAATCCACATCCACTATTCTATCTTCTCGCGAGTGAGTACATAGTTACCAATGGCCACGAGATGATGCCTCGCGGCGGAACCGGGTCGATGTGACGGCGGGTGGTGGCAGGGAGGCCTGTCTAGGCCCGAGGTCTTCGAGGGGACGCTTACAGCAGCTTCAGCTTCTTCTTCTTCTTCTTCACAACCAGCTGCCTATGACGATGTTGTAAGCTGCCAGCTTGTTTGATCAAGGGTGATCTGCGACGATGGGGGGCTGGTACATTATGCAGATGTACATATGTCAAGTGCGAAGGGAACAACGCAGGTACATACACACACCTTTGCCTTTCAACTTCTACCAATAAGGCGAAGCGGTCCTTGAGGGTTGGTGGCGCGGGGGCTTTAGGGGAGAAGCCAGGTGAAGAATTGTGGGAATGATCGTCACACTTAAACTCGGAGGTTTCTTTGCCCCAGCACTGTGGGTTGCTAGGGTACAAAGCGGAGACACCCACATCTCTACTCTGGTCCAGCAGCGCCCGCGGGCGCATGTTGTGGTGGTGGATGACTATACAGGGATCGTTGAAACAGAACCTCAAACCCAAAAGCGACGCCCTCTGCTTGAGCTCTCCCCAGTCAGTTTTAGAGTTCTAGATACTCGCTTATGTACAATCCAACTTTTTTTTTCCTCGCTGGATTCCGCAGCCGCCTATCTTCGGAGACCCCCCCCCCCCCGCGGCAACGGTTTCCTTCCTGGGAAACTCCCTAGCCTTGATTGGATGTGCCCATCGTTACAGCGCCCAACGTCGAAACGGACTCGATACGTTCTGAGCCATGGAGTCCAGTTTTGAGTCCATCGTCTTCACCAAGAGCCCGTATTCAGCACTCACAAGCTGGTAGGGCTAGATGCTGCCAGCCGCCTTGGAGAGGGGCTGCTGCTTCAGCCCTTCCGTCCGTCTCTGTTTTTAAGTCGTCCTCCTCCCAAGATATCTGACCACTTTTCTTCCGCTTCGTTCTCTACACCACTACAGCATCATCTGTACCATCGCAAGTTTGTCCGCTAACAGAGGCGTCGGGGTCGTTCTTTTTACGTTTTAATCCCCCGCCCCTCTTTCTGCGCTCGCCGGTCGAGATTTTGTTCTACCATTTTTATACGTTGATCGTTTGTCCTATACCCTCTTTATATATCCCTCTATTTTCGAAAAAAAGATTTCCGATTTGCGAAGGATGTACGCCAAACTGCCGTTACTCCTGTTACTATCCGCCGGGCTGGCCTCCGTTTCCACTGCGTTCGCACCACACCACGATGCGAGGAGTATAAACATCGTTCCGAGACAGGTATGGCTTCATGAGCCGCATATCTTTCTTCTCCAAGGGTGGGAGCTAACTGGGGCCTAGAACAATAACCAACGAGTTGGGGGAAACGGTCGAAACGGTGGTGGCCGAAACGGTGGTGGTCGAAATGGTGGAGGACAAAATGGCGGAGGGAACGGCCAAGATGGAGACGGCCAGAACAACGGCGATGACCAAAACAATGCATTAACACTCGATCCAGACAACGTCCAGGCTGCCTCGTCACAGACGGGCCAGGAGGGGGGCGATGATCCGGCGCAGGCTGATTCTTTGACGTATATCTTTCCCCCTCCATTTTTTCTCCAGATCGACCACTGACGATTGGCAAATACTAGCGATGATGCGAATTTCATAAACTTCTGCACTGGCAAGACGCTCACCAATGGCCAGCAAGTTACTGGAGGCTCCTGCAACGGCATAGTGATGGGTGACATCCCATCACAGGGTAACATGGTATCATCGATCATCATTTCTCCCGCACCGGGCGAGGACATCGCCGCGGACACGCCCTTCGACATCACCGTGCAAGTAGCCAATCTCGCTGCCGGATCGTTCACGAACCCTCAGAACACATACTACGCTGCGCCGCAGACGCTGAATGGCGGAAAGATCGTTGGACATACCCACGTCACTGTACAGGCCTTAGGGAATAGTCTGACACCGAACCAACCGTGAGCTCCTCCCTTCCATAATTTCCCTGAAACACAACTGAGAAGAAGCAGACCGGATGCGGCCACTTTTGCCTTCTTCAAAGGTATCAACGACGACGGCAATGGAAACGGCCTGCTGTCTGCCAATGTGGCTGAAGGCCTCCCAGCAGGAAACTACCGCGTGTGTACTATGAGCAGTGCCTCGAACCACCAGCCGGTCCTCATGCCCGTCGCCCAGCGCGGTGCCCAGGACGACTGTACCAAATTCACTGTTGGTCAGGGCAATGGTCAGGGCAACGGTCAGGGCAACGGTCAGGGCAACGGTCAGGGCAACGGTCAGGACGAAGAGGCTGGAGTTCCCGCCGATCCCCCGGTCAATGGAGGCGACGGCCAGAACCAAGGCGGTGGACAAAATGGAGGAGGGGGTGGTGGCCGCCGAAGGGGTGGCCGTGGTGGAAGGAACCGTGGTGGTAGGCGCCGTGGCGGACGCTTCGGCGCTGGGTTCAAGTACCGACCACGGAATGCTAGACGGGCTAGGATGGTTTGAAGCTGCTTCTTCTTACATGTTCAATTTCTCCTACGACGGGAGAAGGGGGCGGGTGTTTGGAGGCGAAGAGGAGTTATTGTAATATTTCCTTTTCTTTTCTTACTATTTTACGCAGTCTGCAAGGATGTAAACTGTGTTTATATTCTTCTATGTGTCGGGCATTTAGATAGTATCCGAGCATTGCCAAGTCTGGAACTTGACGATCTTTTCCTGAACAGGTAATTCTAGATAGAAAATTGCTTTTTCGGGAAAGGCAGCTAGTGTGCCATAGGATGAACATGATGTATTTTTAACCTATACTTTTAGTGGTAGGAGACAGATGGTGAGAATGAAGATCTATGTACTCTATCTAAGCACAATCTCGATTCTGCAGTATGTATGTACTCTATTTCTTGCTGTTCCAATGACAGTGGTGCATAGTCGTTGAGACGATGGCGTTCATTGGCGTTCATTGGCGTTTGTTGGTGTTGGCATTGTGTCGCACGAAGGCGAGACGTCTCGTCTGTGATACAAGAGAACCATGCAGGAGCCGAGGGTTGGGTGGGGTTGACGAAGATGAGACGAAGATGTTACCAGCCACTGTCTTCCCCTTCCCCCATTCCCAGGAAGACGAAACTGCTTCTCCAAGACTTGCTCTAGTGTTATGTGAAAGAAGTGGAAGAGGAAGATGATGTTTTGCTTGACAAACCCCAGTTCCTCGCCACAACCGAAGCGGAGATATCATCGAGGGAGAGTTGGAGACGAAGCGTACAGACCCCTTCCCCTTGGGAACCCGAGGATCGACGGTTTTCGTATCTATGTAAAGCTTTCGTTTCCAATTCGTTTCCCCGCACCGCACGGGTGCCACCTTCCTTCTTACCGCGATTACCCGCCATCACTAACCTCATCGCTATCTCCCTCCACTGTCTATCACGGGGTGGAAGAGAGAAAGAGTCCCTCCGTCTTCCGCGCCCCACCTTCCTCCCACCCGCTGGCAGCTGACGCTTCTTCGAACGGACAAACCCAATCAACCAACCAACAACGGTTTTGCGAACACAACTCGAAACCAATCCCCATCTCGCACTCAAAAGAACCGCGCCTAAGGAGAAAGCATAAAAAAACAAAATAAAAAAGAGTATTACCTAACTCCCGCGTCTGGTTCGGCAAAAAAAAATGTCCGGCGGTGAAAACTCCGGCAGCCCAGGGCTACCGCTTGAAGTAGCTACCGAGCTGGCCGATTACCTCCGAAGCTCACTTTTTACGCCATTGGTATGTATTCATATCCCTCCCTCCCTCCCTCCTGGTTCCTTTCTCCTGACAACTACAAGAGCTCGAATATCACACGCCTCCGCCAGGAATGTGAAGCCTCCATGGTTGCGCAGAGAGATTTGGTTCAAGATGTATGTATCCCCCAGACTCCCTCCCTTGTCGTGTGAAGCCGGATGGGTTGGGCTGGGCTGATGGGGTTGGGGCTGCAAGGTGCAAACGCAGGTTTCGGACGTGATAGAACCCACGGCGGAGAAGCTTATCCCTATTGCGGAGGAACTGAAGGACGTATACCGACAGATTGAGTTGCTCGAGGTATCGCCATCCTTCTTCCCGTCTACGGTAAGGCGGTGGGGTAACTAGGCTGACCGGGCGGAATCAATGGATGAATAGGCGATGGTGGCGCGCGCAGGCGAGAGCATAAAGCAGATGACCGCCAAAGTGGAAACAACAGAGGCGGCCCTACGGCGGGAGGAGCGAGCGCTAAATGAAGGAAGGCCTGTGGCGATGTGGAAGGAGCCCGAGCAGGTGAAACTATTCCGGGCGAAGGAGTTTGTCAAGGGCGGGAGGATGAAGGATCCCGCTGCGGCACCACCGCAGGCGAGATCGGGGACGCCTGTCATGGCCTCATAAACCATGATACTCGCGACGGAAATAAAAAAACAAAATAAAACCTTTTGTTTTATCATTAAAGGTAAAATTTTGGTATGGTATATCTATCCTTTAGGCGGTGGTGGATCCGACGACGACCCGCTTCTCCGCTGTATCGAAGATATTGATCCCCTGCTTGAGCGCGCGCACGAGCATGGGCAACGAGCTTGCGCCGAAATCCTTGGATAGGCGCACGGCGTTGAGATCGTCGCCGAATTCGGTCGTCAACTGGTGCATGTAGTATTCTTCGAAGCGTGCGGCAGCGAGGGGATCGTGGAGGTCGCGAAGAGTCGAGGGGATCGTGGAGCTCTATGGGGTATAAGTGCTCAGCTTTTTATCGCGATGGGAAGAGGAGAGGATAGTACACTACCTTCTCTGTGAACGCTTTCACCCTACTCGTCGCTTCCAGTTCCTCCTCCTCCTCCTCCTCCTCTGAGTCGTCTTCAATGTCGGAAACATCCTATTCCCTCCCCATCCACTAATCAGCTTATTCGCCCTCGCCGTCGCCCAAGAGTGCGCTGTAGATATATACCTTCATGACAACCTCTTGTTCCTCGCCCTTCTCACCATCCTGTACCTTCTTCTTCTCATCTCTCTTCTCATCTCTCTCATCCTCACTACTGGAGCTGTCGCTCGAATCGCTCGAGGAAGAAACATCCCCCGTCCGGATGTTGCGCCGGCGACGCTTCCGCTTTTGCTGCTGGGTTGCATCCCCCGTGGTGGTGGCGGATGCCCGCTTGGCTGTCGTGGTTGTCGATTTCGCCATCTGTACAGGTGTGCGGTTGTGCGCAAGTTAGCGAGGAATTTTCGATGTGGGGGATGCAAGGCCAGGCCGTGTAACGGTGCCAATTTAGCGGCAGCGGGCAATTTTTTTATTTATTCATTAATCGTGTGCGACCTAGCTATGTACGTAGATCATGGTGATAGCAAACAGTCCGTTCCTGATCGCTGTCCGGCCTCGACTTCGATCAGTTCGCAAGCGGCACGCCGAACTCCAAGCGAAAGTGGTAGTTAGAGTGCACCAAGGAAATTACGAGGAAAGAACAAAAGAAAGACACCCCCGCCCGCCCTACTCCTCTTCCACAGAGGCTTGTTCCTCCTAGTTCTTCGGCCTCTTGCCTCCGCTTCTCTTCTCTTTCTCTCCGCCCTCAAAGTTCCCGCTCCGACGTCCCGCTCTGTGCGTCTTCCTCAAAGAGGCAGCGGGATAGCTTTTTTTTTTATATACATGCATTATATTTATCCATTAATCGCGTGCGACCTACTTACTTTTACATCACACGAACCTCATCCTCTGACTCAGGGCGAGTTCTATGTCTTCCAAAGACAGCTCAATTTCATATAACTACCTAGAGCTAGGTACAGAGGATTTTGTGGACTTTCTCAGGTCTAAGATTAACCTTCTCCAAGGGAGTAAGTTTATAGACTTCTCGGGTCGCAGGAAGCTTTTGGTTTTGCCTATTACTCGCACGCGACATATAGCTACTAGTAGATCATGGCGATATGCACATTGTCCGTTTCCCGTCCGCAGTCCGCGCCGAAGGCGGCTCGTTGCAAGCTCCCCTCTGCCCTCCGCCCAGGCCTGTCCCAAAAGTGAAATCACAAAGGAAATCACAAAGGAGAGCCGCCCCCAGATCCTACTACTCTTCCGCACACGCCATGATGGACGTGGGGAGAGAAAGCGGCTGTTCCTCATTTCCGGCGCCGGGCTCCTCTGCCTCCGCCCTCCTCTCCTCTTCCCTTTCCCCCAGCTCCTGGAATTCCTACTCCAACGCCTCGCTCTGTGCGTCTCCCTTAGCCGGGGCTGGGACCAGTCACCAGCCTCCCCACATCCGTGTTGGAGCAGGTCGCAGGCAGCGGGCTAACTAGATGATGGTTATGATGATTCATTGATCGCATGCGACCCTATTGGATCATGGCTACAGTCCTTTCCCGTCCGTCGTCCGCCGCGACCTCTTAGCAGTCCGCCGGCGGCCCTTGGCAACTCCCACTGTCCCCGCCTGGCCTTTCCCCAAACGACACGAAACGGAAACGAAGGAAAGATGAAGAAGCCGAAAACAAGGGTAACGACAGGTAATTCGCACCACGGCTCAAAGAAATGCGCCCTCTCCTCCGGCCTCTACTCCTCCGTCCTCGCCTTTCTCGTCCCCCAGTTCTTCACCTCTCTTCTATCCGCTTCCCCGTCCTTGCTTCCGTGCTCCTCGTCCTGGGTCTCCATCCGATCTCCCCTGGCTTCGGCGGTATTACTCGCGGTCCCACTCTGCTTCCCACCTTCGTGGTGCGCAGGAAGGCTAGAATCGATCGGGGTGCATAGTTCGTCCGCTAATAGGTCGCGGATCTTGAAGCGATTCTTCCCTTTTCCAGTCCCTTTCTGTACTTCCGCCCACCGGAGCGGGCTAACTACCCAGAACGAATGGGAGCACGAATGACATACTGTGAGTAAAGAGCAATAGATGTCCGTTTGGTTTACGATGAGCTCTGCACTATCAATGTGATTGGTATTCACAACTCTATTGCATACAACCGAGAGTGCAGGATAACCGATGCATCGACGGCTGCCCACACAGCCCACAATCCATCAAGGGGCAGCAATGGTCTAAGCCACAACATCCCTCCTAAGTGCATCCCAACCGACGACCATCCACGGCGCTAAAAACACGGCGCGTTGGTCACATCCCAGAGTTGCAACCCCTGCATACGCGCTGGCTAGCTTCTCGGCATCACAATCTTTTGCATTTTTGGCAACTTTCAACGCCGTTTCCGCGGCAAACGCATGTTCTGCCACCGTCGCAAGCCGTGACCAGTTCTCACTCGCGGAGGGACGCATAAAGATCGCACCAGCGGCCGTGGCAGCCGCGCTCATCGCACCCGTGCCACCGGAGGAGAGCTGGGCGATGGCGGTGAGGAGATTGTCGATGTGCTCGCGGACGTGCCGGGGGAGTTCTTCCTTCGCGCGAAACGAATGGAGATCGTCGAGGACGGCTTCTGTGACGTCTGCAGATTTGTCAAGGACGCCGATGGTACCCAGGAGGAGGATGGAGCCGAGGTGCTCGGGGTTGGCTTCGATGCAGGCGAAGAGTTGGTCCCGAGCCACATCTCGCTCCTCTTCACCGCCTTTGGCCCAGAGAACCTGGGAGAGGAGACACACTACGTCTGGGTTCTCTTCCGACTCGGTGAGCGCTGCTTTGAACATTTCAAGACTTTCGTCCATCTGCTGCGAGTAGTAGTAGGCCAGGCCGGCGGTGAGGTGGGCGGATAACCGACATGCCTGAAGTTCCTCCATTTCCCCGGAAAGATCGAGGGCCATGGTAGCACTCTCAATAGCTTCCGAGTACTGCCGTAGTCCGAGGTGCATCCGTGCCAGGTCTGCTTTTGACCGAGCAAACGTGATGAGGTCGTCATCAGCTTCCGTTCCTTCATACCTCTCCTCGTAGATGCTGCACACACGCCCCAGCTTCTCGACGGCAGAGGTAAAATCTCCGACGCGTTCGTCAAACAGCGAACTCAGTTGAAGAACGGCGGGTATTTGTGATAGCTGGGCCTGAAGCTTCTCCAAGGCAAATATCGGGGTGAGAATGGATGCTAAAGCAGGCTCTGACTTAGCCTTGACAAGAGTGTCAAATGTTGTGGTGATGAACTGCCTTTTCACTGGCGTCTAACAGTGCACACTTGTTAGTACTTAATAAGCAGTTATTGAAGCTCCTAGACATACCAGAGATTGATCCGAGATCTCGAAGGCGTGCTGGAAGAGTTCTTGTGCATCACGTGCGTCCCCCAGAACGGTGGCGATGAGTCCCTGACCAACCCATGCAAGAGCGTACTCGGGATCAGTACTCTGTGCTCTGGAAAATGCTTCGTTCGCGAGTAGATAGTCTTCCTGGATAGTGTACAATGTACCGAGATTGGTCCATACACGAGCATTCTACCAAGGTGAGCAATAGTCAAGAGTTCACAGCATAAGAACTCACTTTGTCGTTGATGTACAAAGCTCTAACTAGAGAGTGCTGGGCAACTTTGGGATTCAGCTCCGCCGTTGCCAGCCCAAGGGCGTTCCAGAATTCGTGGTTTCCCGGCTCTATTTTGATGGTTCTCTTGAAGCAGCGTATGGCTGCCAGTCGATGTTTCATCTCTCTGCTCGGCAAAGCCACATACGTTCTGTACTCCGCTGTTCCCAAGTTATACCAAGCGACCGCATGGGCGTGTCTGTCATCCGCAGTCGCAAATATTGCCCGCTTATACGCCAATATTCCTGCATAAATAGCAGTGACGATGTCCTGCGATTCTCCGCTCTTCATCTTTTCGAACGTCGCACGGCCCACTTCATCGACCTCAGCCATGATATCAAACTCGCTAGGCTCGAAATCACTCTCGAGGAGCCGCATGACCTGTTCGCGGGGGAATTTGTGGGCCAGGTTTTGAACCCAAGAGAAGAGCATACATGCATCTCCCACCGTCTTCCAGAGGTTGAAGGCGTCCGATCTCTCCTGGAGGGCTTTTTCTGCAACCTCCAGACATTCTACCACGCTGTCCGCAGCCCTTCCGTAGTAACCCATCTCCACATATTTCCAACCCATGGCCAGCGACGTCTCCGACAGGGCAACCAGCACACCGAACTCACGCTCTCGCAGGGCAAGGACAGCCCGGTAGCCTTCACAGGCAAGCTCGAATTCTCCTAGCTCTCGTCTAACATTCGCCAACATGTATTTTGCGAACCAACTCGTTTCGTCGAGTGCTTCGGCCCGGTCGAAGACTTTGAGCGCTGCCGTGTAGCGCCCAGATGAAGCGTATGCTTCTCCTAGGCCGACCCAAGAATGGAAGTCTGTTGGGGACGATCTAAGAGCAGACTGGAAGGACTGAATCGCTAGCGTGTAGTTTTGACTGTTCTGATCTGAAGTGAGAAGGTGGGTATATGGTGGGAAATAGCGAACATACCAGTTCGACAACACCAATGGCGCTCTGAGGCCAGGAGATACCCTTGCCTGGTACTGACCTCTTCTTGTCGGCCTCCGCCACTCGGCGGGCCACAATTTCCACGAGTTCCCATTCGTTACTTTCCGAGAAGCTTCGTGCCAACCGTTCTGCAGCCTCGACTTCACCAGCGGATATCTCGAACGCCCTCTGGAAGCACTTGTTCGCACGGGGGGTGTCATGCGCGATATCAGCGTAAAAACAGCCCAGACTCGTGTAAGCTGGAGCACAGTTTTGGTTGTTCTGCAAAGCAAGGATGAAGTAATGATAAGGGCCCGCTTTGCGGTCTTTTCGAGCCTCCTCTGTAACCAGTCAGCAGCAAGGCGCAGGGAGTGGGACGGATAAGACTTGCCATCAGCACTCCATATGCAGGTACCAATCTTCCATAGAATCTGTGCCTTTAGATCTCTTGATCTCGGATCGATGCCTGTTATTTTTTCAAGGCACTCCTCGAGTCCCTGCTGGCCAATGCTGCAGCTGCCCTGTAGCACATTGCACCATGCCGCCTCAGCCATAATCCTAACGTTTCCGGGATCTTTGGCCAATGCTTTGTTGAGCAAGTCCACAGCTCCTCGGTAATCTCCTTGTTCCTCTAGGATCAAACCAAGGCCAACGAGAGCACCACCGTGACTCGGATTATGAGACAATACAGTCTCGAACAGTCCTTTTGCTTCAATATGGTGTTTTGGTGCTTGATAATGGATCAGCGCCGTCGCAAGGGTGACTGTCAGTGCGTCTTGATTCCTAATCAATAGTTAGGCCAAAGATTTGTTCTTCCAAACATCAGACACAACATACTTTTGACAGGCCAGTCCAGTCCTCTGTGATTCTCCTGTCGCCAACTTGAGGCCGCCCCGAGCGGTGTCGACGGCATTCTCGTACTCGTCTAAGAGGAGGTAGTATTCACCCAAGATACGGTGGCACAGGAGAGACATTGGGCTCTTCTCTAATCCGTCAATCATCGCATCGAGGCGTTGATCTGGAGCATCGGTTTCAACAATGTCCTTTCCTGATTTGTCTCCCGTAACCGAGCCCGAATCGTCTGTATTCTTTTCGTCGTCCGGAACTGCGGGAAAGGGAGATATCTCGGAATTGAGATAGGCTCTGAGAGAAATCGATAACCCGCTTCTGGGAAAGAGTCCGATATGTTCGCGCAACAAGTTGACATCATGATCGCCTATTTCTATCAGAGGATTCTCCTCACACAAGGCAGCCCAGGGTGTATACCTATGCTCTCACAGTCCTTCCATTCTATCACGATTTTCCATGCTAGCTCAAAGGGATACTTGAGGATAACTAGACCGCGGGCCCAATTTTCCACCTTCAGTCGTTGTTGCAGTTTTGCTTCCTTGGGGAATACCAGGAGCTTGTTGAAAGCATGCTGAAGTAACTTGCATTCAATCTGGCGCCTGACTTCCTCTTGGTCTGACCAATTGAGGATTTTCTGATATAGATCCTCCAGCGGCGAAGCACCCCAAACCTCCCGCCGAACTTCAGTGGTGACTTGTCCCAGGACAGCGCCAAGACGTGAGCGCCGATTCGCAATCTCCTTGTTCACCCGCTCCTTCTCCTCTATCTCGATGATCTCCGCCAGCTCTAGGTACGTCTTATCCGGCTGCGGAATCAGGCCTTCCAAATAATCAAAGACTGGGCTGCCTGGCAGTATAAGCTGTAGCGCCCGTTTGTATTGGTGCTTGGACGCATTCTCCTTTGCGAATGTGAGAGCTTTCTCGATGACGGCGAGGCACTTAACCCGTTCATCCTGATCACGGAAGACTCCCGACAGCCTCAAAGCGGCCTCCATGTACTCGTCCACCCGCTTCTGTGCTTCATAGAGCTGCAGCAGACCCTGCCAGCTCGCCGGATTCTCCTTCCGAGCTTTCCTCAGTCGTTCTTCGCCCTCGATCCGGATTGCCTGGCGGTACGCCTGTTCGCTATCATCATACTTCACGAGATTAAATAGGGCCAGTCCAAGATATAGTTGCCTGCAGCCCGGGAGTAAGCTAATGGCTGCGCCAAGTGAAACGGACATTTTACGCACGCAACGTAGCTTTGGGACTCAAACGAGAGAGCTTTTTGGCATTGGGCTTCCGCTCCTGTCCAGTCCTTTGAGTCGATACACGTTTTCGCGGCTTTGAGAGCTTGTTTCGACATTGTAGGGGAGTGTGGGGTTGGTGGGGTCCTGGGGGTTCTGATGACGGTAGACGAAAGAATGGCACAATGTCCGTCGGTACTCGATATACGCTACTAAGTATACGGACAAGGGTTATAAAAAGAGATGGATGCCAAGGGGGAAAATAGAAGTTTGCAACGAACTCGGACATGATAGGAAAAGATCAAAAGGTAAGCACCTGAAGGCGATTTGTATGACAGTGTGCGGGCGCTTCAGTTCACAGGATTTTCCCTTCAAACGCTCGGATAATATTTCTTCTACATATTATTGCTTCCCTTGCACGACTTTTTGGTGGTTTACGATCTTGCGAACACCAAAAAGCAGCTGCCACTACCCGCAAGCATAAAGTGATGAGAGGTTTACGAGAATCCCTGCTGTGGCGGAAGTGAATCGGGAGTCAATAAATTCGGTGTCAGGTCAATAAACTTACAGTGAGGAGTCAATAAAACCGTAGTGAAGACTCGATCCATATTTTTGTGTTTGTTCGCTTGCACGTGCAGGGGCCATTCTGTATGTATCTACATACACTCTCTTCTCCTCCCTTGTCGTTTGCGATTTCCTTGGTGCGCATTCTATCTTCTTTGGATGGCCTGGGCGGAGGGCAAAGGGGAGCTTGCAACATGCCGCCATCGCGCGGACAGCGGACGGGAAACCTGGATAAAAAGTGCGCCGCCATAGTCTAGATTATGCGAGTATGATTAAACCAAAAAAAACTTCTCACTTGCCGCCATAGTCTATATAGACTGAATGCGAGTATGTTTAAACAAAAAAAACTTCTTTCTCCCTTGGCATCCATCTCTTTTTCTCGTCCGGGCACCTACGTTGGTAGAGTACCAGCTTAGTAAAACAAAAATGGAACGGACGATTCTGTGAACTTAAGAAATGTGCCTGTGAAAGGTGACGGACAGTGATGATGGTGGCGGTGGGGTTGTCGACTACAATACGTTCCTGTAGAGCGTGTGCGACCTAAAGGAGATATCTCGACGCTATTTACAGCAACACGGCGCGCAATCACTGTACGTGCTCAGTCACAGACGTCCGTGGAGGGCGCGGATACTTCACGTGTACCGGTATATTACTTGCGCTTCCTTCTTCCTTCTTTAGCACTTGCCTTCGGATATCGTACAATTACCCCACTCCCACACGCCCAACAGCAACGTAACATGAAACAAAGGAACCAGAACCGTGATGCACGAAATTGACAAGTCGCGATGACATGCAACTGCTCGCAGAAGAACAAGTCAACGCCTCCCCGTGATGTAATCGACACGAAGGTTGTATCCTCCGTACGTATCTGTTTGACGTCCGACCGCGCAACGACAAATCTAAGCAGCACCACTATACAATCGTCAGCAAATCGACTTCCCACACGACAACGACCCGAGGCAACAAGAGCGAGCGCTAGCGCGCATGGACCCTCCAACGGCGTCGCCGCCCCGGAAGAGAGGGGATGACATACACGAGGATGTTGTTGATGGGAATGTGGATGATCTTGACGATGTATCCGATGACACCCATAACGACGAAACCGATTCCGACGGCTTGTGAGATTTTGATAAATTCTCTCTTGTCGGCTATTGTATGTTAGCTAAATCTGTGCAAACGGTAGTGAGGTCTGCGCGACGGCAATGTACGCTTTGTGCACCGGTTGATGAACAGAGTGCCATCCTTCAAAAACTCCTTAGGGATTTCAGCGATCTGAGCGAATTGGTCGGCCATTGTTGTTGGTAGGGAAATGAAGCCGCGGTAGAGGTAGGAATATGTAGTGAAGCTTGAGGTGGAGTGTGTTGCTCGCAGGTGCGTGTCGACTATTTAGGGGCGGTTAACTAGCGGTAGCTCAAGACTTTTTTGATGGTGAGGCGAGGTGTTCCTTTGCATGACAGTAAAATCACGTAACCGGCGTAGGATGCAAAACGACTGATTACATAGAATTGTTGCACTTATCTGATTGGTCTCGTATTCGGTTTCTAACCGGTTTCTAACCCGAGCTCGTATGTGGGTTCTCCAGATACATAGTCTCGTGGCAACGCCGGCACATCATTCCAATCTCCAGCTCCAAGCTCCTCCATCATAGCTTGACCGCGTACACATAATAGCCGTGCTGTAGCCGTGGCTGCTCTGAAACCATCCAGACAGTCTTCATTCGATTTTACCGCCCTTCAAGTCCAATATTGCTCTCTGCGTTTCCGGCGTACTGGGTATGTACTATTTATTCTTGCTCGAAGGAGTTACGTAGAGGTACATGACAGTTTAACGAGACCGACAGTCGTCCTGCAGATTCTTCACCCGACCGTACACCATGCCCACCTTCCTCACTATCGATGGCCCTTATTTTAAGGACGAGCATAACCGTCTGGTGACGCTCCGGGGAATCAATGTCGCCGGTGATACGAAGATGCCGGCTCGACCCAACCAGCTCTCACATATACCGGACGATTTCTACGACGGCGACAACGTATCGTTCGTTGGACGGCCCTTTCCGCTCGCAGAGGCCGATACCCACTTTCAGCGGCTGAGGAACTATGGCTACAACACCATCCGATACCTATTTACATGGGAGGCCATCGAAGCCAAAGGTCCGGGGCGGTACGATGAGGAGTGGGTGGATAGCACTATCCAGATCCTGCGGAAGGCAAAGGAATACGATTTCATGGTGTTTATGGACCCTCACCAAGACGTGTGGTCCCGGTTCTCTGGAGGTTCCGGCGCTCCTATGTGGACGCTCTATGCACTGGGGTTGAACCCGCAGGCGTTCGATGCGACGGAAGCTGCACTGGTTCAAAATACCTATCCCGAACCTGCGGAGTTCCCAAAGATGATCTGGTCCACCAACTACCGGAGAATGGCGAATCAAGTAGCCTGGACATTATTCTTTGCAGGACGCGATTTCGCGCCGAAGGCTATCATCAACGGCAAGAATATTCAGGATTACCTGCAAGATCACTTTGTCGGCGCTTGCACCTACCTCGCGCAAAGGATCCACGAGGCCGGAGATCTCGAGGACTGTCCCATTATCGGCTGGGAATCGATCAACGAGCCGAATAGAGGACTGATCGGATACGAAGCGATCGACAGTATTCCGACAGAGCAGAAGCTCCAGAAGGGAACTTCGCCGACAGCATGGCAGGCGATTCTGACTGGAAGTGGGCGAGCTTGTGAAATCGACACCTGGGATTTCGGTGGCACTGGTCCGTTCAAAACTGGCAAAGCCCTTGTCGACCCTAAGGGTATCAAGGCGTGGTTGCCAGCTGACTATGACGATTCTCGATACGGGTGGAAGCGTGATCCTGGTTGGAAACTCGGCGAATGTATCTGGGCCCAGCATGGAGTGTGGGATCCAGAGACGGATACACTTCTCAAGGCCGATTACTTCTCAAAGACTGCTGGCGGGCGGGACTTGGACGCCGCGGCGTTCACCAACACGTATTTCATGGATTACTACAGGGGATATGCAAAGGCTCTGAGGGCCATACATAAGAACGTCATTCTCTTCTGCCAGCCGCCTGTCCTTGAGATCCCTCCTGTTATCAAGGGAACCGAGGATGTTCACGAGCGCTTCGTCTATGCACCTCATTACTACGACGGAATCACCCTCATGACCAAGAAATGGTGGGTGCAGCAACACCATATTAGCGCTAGCACATACTTACTGGTGCCAGGAACCGGCTGTGGAACATCGACGTCCTCGGGGTTTTGCGGGGGCGATATCTCACTCCGGCGTTCGCCATCAGAATCGGTGAGACGGCGATCCGTAACTGTCTCCGCGATCAACTCAAAGCCATTATTCAAGAAGGTCAAGACAACATTGGGAACACTCCCTGCGTCTTCACCGAGATCGGCATACCTTACGATATGGACTGCAGGGCCGCCTATAAGACCGGCGACTTCATCTCTCAAATCAGGGCCATGGACGCGAACCACTACGCACTGGAAGGGGCCCACGCGCCGTTCACGCTGTGGGTATACACAGCCAGCAACAACCACCAGTGGGGTGACAACTGGAATGGCGAGGACCTAAGTGTCTTCTCGCTAGATGATCGCGACCCTCAATCGCAGGCCGAGGACCCTTCCTCCAAGATCGACGAGGTTGACCAGGATAACCTCATACGTACCATGACAAAAAATACCATGTCAACGGACCGCACCGCACTGCAAGACGATGTGCAGGCTACCAGGGCGGTGGAGGCGTTTGTTCGCCCATCGCCAGTGTATACCAACGGAACCATCATCGAATCCGGCTTCGACCTTAGCAAGGTTACTTTCACACTTAAGCTCGCGGCGGATAAGGCAACCGATGAGGCCTGGCCCACTGAGATGTTTATGCCGCCGTTCCACTTCCCGAAAGACGAGACGGAGGTGGTGGTGACGGGTGGTAAATGGGAGTACGATTCCGGGAGGAGCGTCTTGCGGTGGTGGCACATGGAGGGCGAGCAGGAGATCAAGGTCAAGGGTGTTGGGCGGAGAAAGATCTGGGGTGGTGAGGAGGAGGGGTATGTTGAGATGTTCGCCAGGAATTATGGCACCATGGGGCAGTGTTCAGTTATGTGATTGCGGTTCGTTGCTGTCCGTTGTTTTGCGCTTGCTTTACCATCGTTTGACTACAGTTAGGATATCAAAGGAGGAAGGGAGAGGTGGTAGTAGCTAGATGCTAAACTAAGATGATTTGATATGAATTTAGTCGGTATTTTGGAAGCTGTAGAGCCGCAGCTTCCTCTCTTTGCCGTATGATACAACCAACCAGCGGCGACAATCTCCGGATGCCCGTCTCCTGACACCTATGTTACCCTCGCTTCTTCTCCGCTGCCTCCGCATCCAGCATCTTGATGTATTCCTTTTCGGAGATGATGGCCTCAGCTGGTGGCGCAATACTGTAAGCGGGCCTCACGAAACTACCACCCCACAAATCAGTATCCTTCTCGCCTACCCACTCTCACACCCCCGGCGTACTAACCGGGCGCTGTTGTATACTCCGCCCAAATCCCATCCTTTGACGTCCTTCATGAGCTCCTTCTCCCTCTGCTGGGCGGCAAAATGTCTGCGGACGTCGTCACGATCCGCCTCCGCCTGGAGCATTGGGGTAAGGTGGATGCGCGCCCAGACCTTTTCGCGCGCCAGCTCTCGCCGCTCCTTGATGCCGTTCATCGCGACGTAGAAACCGTAGCCGCAGACCAGGCCCACGCCGAGGAGGTAGTAGCTGGGACGAAACCCGCGGAATGGGAGGTTGCGCTATGTTGGGCATCGGGTTAGTTGGGCGTCGAGGGCGGGGGAGCAGAGGAGGGCGGGGTGAGTACGCGGTATTGAACTGGCTCGTAACCACCGGAAGGGGGGAGATCTGGAACATGTCAGCGATGGTGGGGATGGTGGGAACAAATGGGAAACCTTGAACCATGGCTGTGAGTGCGGTGTTGTGGGGGTGGATTGTTGCTTGAGTGCAGGCTGCGGGAATGACGGGTGTCGGCTGCTTCCGAGGTGCGAAGTTGCACTTACTCGGTTAGGCTATAATGAGTGATGGCGTGTGTAGTGAAATATTAGAAGATCTCTTTACCTATTCCGAATTCAAGTGAAATAGAACCAGGGAGTAGTCCGCCGCTGTGATTGGCCTTCAGTCTTGTAAATGAGGCCTACATAGGAAGAAAGAGCCATGTGTGATGGAATGGCAAAAAGCTTAAGTAAGCGGGTAAATTTACAGGTCATAGGGTGTCCAGCTGTGACAAGGGTCTGCCAGCGAATACATAGACTATTTGTAGTCTCTCGCTTGCAGTCACAATAAGAGCTAAGTACCACACATGCGGGTCGACAGCCGAGGTGGTGGGAAATCCACGAGTGACGTGCTGTGGGTTGTACAAGGTGTGGCGCATATCTAGATAAGCAACCGTGGCTGTGCGCCGCCACTTTGAGGTTAGGGTGGTGCGGTTACTAGGTAAGTAGTCGCGCCCCGCTAAACTAAACGGCTAGTGTAGTTTATTAATCTCTAGGATTTTTTTGTCGGCATTATCGAGGTTTTGCAATCCTGGTCGGTCCTAACTCGGTGCTATTTTTCAAAATAGGAACGCTCGAAAAAAAATTGTGGTATTGCAAGGTGCACGTTCTTAAGTCAGGTGACGGTGCTGGTGACTATCCGCATGCGGACTTGGTTCTTGCCCAGCCCCCGCAGGTTTGGAGTGTGTCATTCAGTGGAGCCAATCAGCGCGTTTGTTTACATTCCAGGGAAATAGCATCGTGCAGTTCTTGCACCGGTGCTATTAAGTCATGACTTATTTTCATACCTTACTTAAATCCCTGCACACCCCCTTGTCCCCCCCCTGCAATCCTCCGTTGCCCTGACGACCCAGTACCGACAAGGATTGCAAAACCTCGAGATTGGCTCCAGTCCTGGCTCGACTTAATTGGATCAAAATTGGCTGAATTTGATTGGTTTATTCTATTTAAGTGAAAAAATCAGGGCTCCGGTAGGCTAGCCGTTTTGGTTTAGCGGGGCTCGACAACCTGGCGCCCACTTCACTTCATATTCCAGAGCCGCACGGCTTCACCTTCAGCAACCACATCAACCCCACAATCACCCACCATCGATCCATCACGTCTCCGTCCTCCCTCCATCTCTTCCAAAAGCCTGCCAACATGGATATCGATCCCAAGCCTATCCCCGAATTTCTGGCGCAGCAACGAGACGAGCACACCCCGGCAGAGCTGCAACCTCTCATGCTAGATTTCGAGGACTTCTGGGAGCGCAAACTATGGCATCAGCTCACCACCGCTCTCGATGAGTTCTTTAGGCACCCCGAGAGTAGCCCGCAGCGGCTGGGGCTCTTCAAGAACTTTGTGATGACGTTCGCCGATAAGATCAACCAATTGAAGCTGGTAGAGTTGGGACTATGGGCGAGCCAGGAATGCAAAGGTATCTAACCTACAGCTCACTCATTTGTTCAAAGTCGTCATCTCCAACTTGGTACGCGAGTAGCGATAGCTGACTTCCGATGTCCCATAGACTACCAAGAGGCCCTCGCCTTCCTCGAAACTATCACCAAGAAGGTAAACAACGTCGACTCGCAAGACGCCTACGTTTACGCTATCGTCGAAGTTGCCCGGATCAAGCTGTGTCTCGAGGATCTGAAAGGCGCTCGCGTTGCTCTGGACGAGGCCGAGAAGATTCTGGATAAGTTCGACAGTGTCGAGTCGATAGTGCACGCGTCTTTCTACCGGGTCAGCAGCGATTACTACAGCACCAAGCGGGAGTTTTCGGCGTATTACCGGAATGCGTTGCTGTATCTAGCATGCGTACAGAGCACTGAGTTGCCGCAGGCAAAACAGTGCGAGCTCGCCTACAACCTCTCAATCGCTGCGCTGCTGTCGGAAAAGATTTTCAACTTTGGAGAGCTCCTGCTACACCCCATCCTTGACTCTCTCGTCAACACCGAGCATGCATGGATTCGCGAACTCCTTTTTGCGTTCAATACTGGCGATCTCGGAAAGTACAACGGCTTGCTCGGCCACCTCGACAAGCAGCCTCTGTTTGAGGGGAAGCAACAGTTCCTTAGGCAGAAACTGTGCCTTTCCGCTCTGACGGAGGTCGTGTTTCAGCGTCCGTCTCATGATCGTGCTCTAACGTTCGAGAGTATCATGAAAGAGACAGGCGTGTCGGCCGACGAGGTTGAGTATCTGCTCATGAAGGCTCTGAGTGAAGGCTTGATCCGAGGCAGTATCGACCAGGTGGCGGGTGTGGCGAGAATCTCATGGGTTCAGCCCAAGGTCTTGGACAGGAATCAGATCGAGAACATGCGTCAGCGGTTGATGGAATGGGATGGAAGTGTGAGCAGGTTGAATAAGTATATGGAGGAGAAACTTGCGGAGTCTGTGACAGCATAAATCCTGGTATAGTTTCGCAGATGGGACGAGAAGTTGGGCACGGGCTGTACTTTTACTCATGACAATACAATGGAATGTTTCTCCAAATTCTATTGCCTTTTTTTGCCTTTCTAATAGTACCCGCAAGAGAGACCTTCGCGAATTACACATGATCATGGTAATGTACAATTCATCCCCCTCTCTACTACCTCTGGAACTCCTTGAAATTTGAGTCCTCAAATTCCACATGCCCTACTCTTGTAACGACAGCTCGCTTGAGACTTCCAGCATGCGTCTGTGTTCGAGAGACAGTGGGTATGGCCTTGTCAGTGGTCTCCCCGGTCATTTTTGCGGCCTGCTTCACAGTCTCCACTCTCTGCCGCGGTACCGACTCCATTGACTGCATAACCGCATACTCCCTCATCTCCTCCCTAGCGATCAAATCCCGTATCCTCCCGCCCGTCCGACTCTGTAGCAGCACTGTTGCTGGTCCCACAAACTTGAGAAACTCCCGATCCGCCCACATGGCAGTCTTCGTTGCCCAAACAGCCTTCGCTAGTACCTGCCAGACCTTGGAAGCCCGCACGGCATTGATCCACTCCACCTCCTGCAGCCGCTGCGAGATTCCCAGACCCAGTCGCAAACGCGGCACCTGGAACCGTAGAGACGTAGCCACCAGTCGCGCCTTAGTCGGCTTCTGTCCCGCTGCGGAGTACGCCAGTAGTGAGCGGTGGTGGATGATAAACTCCTCGTCCCTCTTGAGTGCTACTTGATAGACCTGGCCACGTCCGACGAGGGCCACCAAGCCTCGACCCGTCACCTCTTGTGGTCTGACGGCGATGCTGTGGCCACTCCAGGCTAGAAGTGCATCCGGCTGTGTCAGGTTCCAGTCCGCTGTGCCATCGAGCGCCAGGACGCAGAACGTTGTGTTCGGAGTGTTGGTGGAGATAATGCATGTGAGTGGCGTGGTCGAGGTGACTTTCTGGTACAGAAAGGGGATGCCGCGGACAGCGCGGGTGAGCGGGGACAGGACCGAGAGCGTCGAGGTTGCATCGGATGGTCGACCGTTGAGGCCCAGGAGAGTTCCGCGTCGGGTGTAGAGGTTACTTGACGCCGGGAGCGCAACCGAGAGGAGTGAGAACGGAGCGCCGAGAACCTCGAAGGATATTTCTACTCGCGCGTGTCAGTACGAGCGCTGTGGGGGAGTGGAGTGGGATCGTGGGTGGGGCACGTACCGGCGGGGAAGGGCCCGGAGCCGGACAGCTTCGGGATTGCTCGTGTTTGCGCCGATAGATCGACGATGCCGTTGATGGACGTTATCGATGGGGTCGCCGAGATGTGGACGTGCCGCTGCAGCAGGAGTAGTGCGGACCGCGCCCGGAGGACGTTCGAGGGGCAGAGAGCTGTTGCCATCATGCCATCGGCGGGAAGGGGGTTATGCGTATGACGGGGAGGTGGTTGCAGTCGTGTGAGTGGGTATGTAGGAGGCTCAATGGATTCGCGCCGAGGATATCCAACCGCCACACTTTAATTCGCACTCTGACGTCGTCAGTCTTAGGAAAAGGCTGAGAATTGTATCTATCGGTAAACTCAACAGCCCCAGGCGATTTACATATATCGGAGACACGGAAACTTCTCTGTCCTGTAACTGCACTGGACCCATTTCATACTGGAAGTTGGGGTTGTCCCCCATGAGAATCCCCCACCTTCGTGACACACGCATTGGCGTCATCCCGCCTTAAGTAGTTATCGCTTGAACAATGCGCTTGAACAATGCGAGCCATCTTCCCCCATCAACGCTGGCCGGCCGGATCTCTCCCCCAGACACGGCCCTCAGCTCCCACTTTGAAAGCGTATGTGAAGGTACAAGGTATGTAATTACCAGTTCCCTCCATCCCCATCCCGCGACCAACGACTCAACTACAACAGGTTCGCAAACCGCATTCCATGCTCTCGCCGTGCGTTCTCCGCGCTATTGCGCGGCCACGGCTTTTATCGAGCTCCCAGTTGCTGCGCTTTTCCGCGCGCCAGCGACCACCTGCTCGTCTGTTCGCCGGCCCTTCGTACCACCCAAAACAAAAGAAACCGCACAATGAGAAAGCTACAATGCTAGCGACGCAAATGGCAAAGGACCCCAAGACGGTGCCAAAGGACCTCCTCGAAGAAGCGAGTCTGTCGGCAAAGGGACAGCGAAAGGCCGACTGGGGAATCATAAAAGAGATGTCCAGATACTTGTGGCCGAAGGTATGCTCGTTTCGGAAGGCGTGCGCAGGGTGACGAGTGCTTACCGGTGTCTAGGACAGTCCGAGTATAAAGCTGCGCGTCAGTCTATCGATCGCGTTGCTTCTTGGTGCAAAGGTAGTTACTATTCCCAAGTGCGTAGATTATCGAAGGTGCGCAATTGACGCAGTCAGGTCCTGAATGTGCAAGTCCCCTTCTTCTTCAAAGAGATCGTAGACAACATGAATGTGGACTTCCTCGCCCTTGGCGGTACGGTGTGGACAGCTGCTGGTTCCGTAATTCTTGCGTGTAAGCCGCATTTTCCCACTTCCATCCTCTTACACCGACCGGTTCAGAGTCTGATCTGGGTGGCTTGTGAAAAGATGGACTGGCCCGAGTTGGCTCCACGGCATTTCAGGAACTGCGAAACGCGGTGTTTGCGACTGTCGCCCAGAAGGCAATTCGGAAAGTCGCCTGCAATGTGTTCGATCACTTGCTACGATTGGACCTAAATTTCCACCTCTCGAGACAGACGGGTGGGTTGACGAGGGCCATCGATAGAGGCACTAAAGGTATCAGCTTCTTGTTGACAAGTATGCTGTTCCATATCGTGCCGATCGGGCTTGAGGTCACCATGGTTTGCGGAATCTTGGTGGGTTCTTCTTCTTCCCGGTCAGTCATCTAAAGCACTATGTGGGCTGACAGGCATAGACGTACAATTATGGAGCCAAGTTTGCTGCCGTTACGGCCCTGACAATGGCAGCATATTCGGCGTTCACGATTATCACTACTTCTTGGAGGACGAAATTCAGGAGGCAAATGAACACAGCGGACAATAAAGGAGCAACGGTAGCAGTTGACTCGCTCATTAATTACGAAGCTGTCAAGGTAAACCTACTCTTTCTTTCGTGCGAGCGAGTATCCTCTAACCTACGGCTAGTACTTCAACAACGAGAAGTTCGAAGTTAGCCGCTATGACGTCGCCCTCAAGGGATACGAAAACGCATCGATAAAGGTGGCCACCTCATTGGCATTCCTCAACTGTGGTCAAAACATGATATTCTCCTCTGCCCTGACTGCTATGATGTACCTTGCCTGCCAGGGCGTAGTTGCCGGTGATCTAACCGTTGGGGATCTTGTCATGATCAACCAACTGGTCTTCCAGCTCTCCGTGCCCCTGAACTTCCTTGGATCTGTCTACCGCGAGTTGCGACAGTCTTTACTGGACATGGAAACCCTGTTTAATCTGCAGAAGGTCAACGTTGCGGTCAAGGACTCGCCGAATGCGAAGCCGCTCATTTTCAAGGGCGGGGAGATCCAGTTCGAGAGTGTCACCTTCGGATACCACCCTGATAGACCGATCTTGAAGAATGTCAGCTTCACGATTCCGGCGGGGACGAAGACGGCTATTGTTGGGCCTAGCGGATGTGGGTGGGTCTCTCTAGTCCACTGCCCCCAGTGTAAAGGAACCATCCCATGGCTGATGTGAACGGGATGATAGCAAATCGACAGTCCTACGACTGTTGTTCCGCTTCTACGACGTTCAGTCCGGCCGGATCCTCATCGATGGTCAGGATATCAGGGATGTTACTACTGAATCCCTTCGCAAGGCGATCGGTGTTGTTCCGCAGGATACCCCGCTGTTCAACAACACGATCGAGCACAATATCCAGTACGGAAGGGTTGACGCCACGGAAGACGAGGTGTTAGCTGTAGCCAAGAGAGCTAAGATCCACGATACCATTGCCGCCCTCCCCGCAGGGTACCAGACTATGGTCGGCGAACGAGGAATGATGATCTCCGGTGAGTGAGATCGTTCGAGAGAATGTGTAGGACTACACCCTGACGCTTATCCTAGGTGGCGAAAAACAGCGACTGGCCATGACCAGAGTGCTACTGAAGGATCCTCCGCTGCTGTTCTTTGACGAAGCCGTCGGACTCCCCCCATTCTCGTCTTGTTTCCCCCCCCCCTTGGGACGTTGATACTGACGGGGGGACTTGGATTGCCAGACTTCCGCATTGGACGCCCACACTGAGAAAGCCCTCATGAGCAACATATCTTCGATCCTCAAAGAAAAACAAAGGACTAGTGTATTCGTCGCACACCGTCTGCGTACCATCTTCGACAGCGGCCAGTAACCCCATCTTCACCTTCTCTGGGATCACCGCGCTAAACCCTTCCCAGACCAAATCATTGTTCTCAAGGACGGCTCGGTAGCCGAGCCACCAGGAACCCACGAGAAGCTCATCGACAGCGGCGGTGTCTACTCGGCTCTCTGGGGTATGTACTGATATATCCCGCCGCACCCGCGCGTCTCTCTCCAGTCGATGCTGACCCCAGACGCTTCGTTCCGTTTAGCTGCGCAGGAGACCACGCCGAGTCTGGAGGATGCCGACAAAGTGGTGCGGTAGTTACCCAGATAAAGCGTACCTACTCTAGTTAGAAGAGGGGGGGGGGATTCCAAGGTTCATATGTATCTACTCTAGAACTCTCTCTCATGGGGACGATATATGTAGCTAGCAGTAGAAAAAAAAAGATAGTAACACGTTTATCGCATCTTTTTTTCTCACAGGTGATTACCAGTGCTACACTACCACTATTTTGGAATTTGAAGCCCTCTTACACCACCAATCGAATAGTTTCCTTGAACTCGTAGAAACTAGAAATTGCTAGCCAGTGGTGACGACAGCTGATGGCGCTGGTTGGTGCGAGCGGTTGGCGAACATCCGTCGATGTCATTTGCCGCCTTGGGCCCCGTGGCCGACGGCGGCGATGGGGTACCGAAGTGGTGGAGTTGCTGGGAAGGGCGTGGTGGCACGATTACAAGGTGGGGGGATATCCGATGATTGCACGTTGTCAACGGGTTTGAACGGGGCTGCTAACCACCAAGTAACTGGGGCGCGGTGCCACGACCTGTCACTCGAGAACGGTGGAATGTACTAGACAAAAGCCGTTTTTCTTCTTGAGTTTCGAAGTGGTTATGATGCGAGTACTCTAGATGTGTGTGTGTGTGTCGTTCCCGTTCTGCACCTGGTTCGCTCAAGGGGGGTTACTTACTCCACCGTTCATACTCCTCGCCAAAGTCCCTCCCAATCAAGCGGCACATCCCCCCACTATAGTATGTACATACCTCAGAAGCCGAGTAGGCTCAGCAGCTGAATGCAAGCGACGTGCGAGCTACAAGGTTTCCTCGCAGGTCGGCATAGTAGCCACCGGCAAGGATATCGATTGTATGTTCGTGTGAAAGGGTAAACCCCATACATTAATCCGGGTGATATCCTGTGGAAGTCCACCGGAAGTACGCGGTCCAACATGGTCGGTCTTTGTGAGCAGCTGTGACAAACGGGATTAACCAAATGAAATTCCGGCTCCCAGAGGTGTGGATCGATATGAAGCTCCTCACTCAACCGGAGGTACGAGTTACAAATCATGGGGCTCCAAAAAAAAAATAGTAAAATACTTGGAACTGACAACTCCTGAGTAGCCGTAGATATTAGAGTATAGCCATACGTTGGAAATTTATTCGATACCATCCGCACCCAGGAAGAAACTGTGAACATTACGATCGAAAGCACGGGAAAAATAGGGGAAGAGAATGAACAGGAACGAAACCATCTCAGCACCCCACTGCGCAATTCGACTGATATCAGCTCAAAGCTGGAGCCCCATTATCGCCATCGCCCTGCTGCGGGACACCGCGACGTCAGCATTGTCTCGTAGCCTATCTGATTCGAGCTGCGAGCTGTAAGCCCATGGTCCCCGGGAAAGCTCGGCTTACATTGCTGCGTATGGGCCATGGTACTTCCTTCCCATCCACCACTGCTACCCGTGCTCCTCTCTCGTGCAAGAGCTCGACTATGCGCGTATTCCCGTCCTCTCTCGCATAACCAAGTGCCGAACATCCATTTTCGGTAACATGGTCGAGTTCGCAGTCGGTTCTTGCAATCAGTATCGGCACGACCCCAACGTTATTTCTCCTGGCACCAATCGTCAATGCGGTTTCCCCATCTGGGTTCTTCGCATTCACATCGGCTCCATTGTTCAAAAGGGACTCCACCATCTGCCGATTCGACGAAAGAGACATGGCCCGTAGGAGAGGTGTCCTCCCCTTGCTATCTCTCACGTTGAAATCTATCCCCGGAGGGTGCGCCCAATCAATTACATCATGAAGCCTGCAATTGGTTGCAAAAAACAGTGGATCTTCATCTCGGTATTTCGTATGAAGCCAAAGATAATCTCTGACAAGATTCCAGAGCCCCTCGGAGAGCGGCGTCGCATGTCTGCCAAAAGGAACGCGTTGGGCATGGTCATACCAAGCGTTCAAAGGATACCATAAGTGCGACATTCTCTCGCGGGCGATCTGCTTGGAAAATATGAGGGTAACTGGACGATGACAGGTTAGCTGTTGCCAGTAGATCCAGAAGGATAAACATAGCACTAACCACAGGTGAGTGCCAGTGATGCGTGTGCGGTTGGGATGTCAACAAGGCAAGATGTAACGTATGGGTTGTTAATCGAATCTTGGGATAACTTTTCCTTCGGTCGCAACAGGAATTCCTTCACGGTTCTGTGGGTGAAGCGAAGCGCATCGCCGCGCCTGTGTTTGAAGACTGCTACCAGCGAGCCGCAAGCCGTCAACATTTGGCGTGTAGTCGGCAAGATTACATCAACTAGATTAAACGACTTGTCGCCGGCGACCGCAGCACAGACAGCTTGCATCTCTAAAACTTTTATTGGCGTAAACGCCATTGCAATCCAAAGCAAGATGCGTTTCCGCATTTCCAGCTCTTTTTCGTTTCCGTTCGATCCAAGACGGCGAAGCATGAGTTCGTACATGCCGCTTATCCCCTTTGGCATGGCTCGCAGACGGTCCGATACCTTTTCTGGCGAAGGTATCTCTAGCTCCTCTAAAACAAGAGCTACGTTCGGGTTAGAATGTTGCAGGAAAGAAACCAGCCAGAAGTCCGTACTGAGAAATGAGATGGGGCGCGAAGATGAGTAGCGCCAGCCAAGCCATTAATGAAAACTAACACTTGAAAGCACGTACCAGCGTACCGAAACATCCCTTCGGAATTTTTGTTCACCGTGGCGATGATTCTATCTCGGTGAGGTAACAGGCTTTCGTTACCCTCCACCTTCTGAGTGATGAACAACGCGATATCTGCTGTGGCATTCATCTCGATTGTGGCTACGCCTGGTATATTTCTGAAAAGATGGCCGACCACAGGACGCCCGGTAAGGAAAAACCGCACATCTGATGGCTGATAGGTTTCCCGTAGCTGTAAAAATTTGGAGACAAGAGAAGAATGGGTGCATTCGTCGAGTGCGTCAAGTAGTACGATGACTCTCCCCGGATATCCTTGAAGCATTTGGGTGAAAATTGACAGAAGATTTTTGAAATCTCTGGGGCGCTCCGTCTTGCTGAAGTGGACATTAGGTTGACATGACAAGTACAAGATCTCCATCAATCGCCTCTTTTCACTGCCACTGCTGGCATCGATGAGCTGAGCGACAAGGCTGGCCATCATCCCCTCCGCCGAAGTTGTTGCTACATCGTCGTCCCGGAAAAAATAGTATAGGACTACGCCGTCTATCTTTTGTAACTCCAGCACCATATTGGCGGCGAGGACTGACTTTCCGGCTCCTAAAGACGGTCCAGCGGTTAGCAAGCAAATGCTGGTCAATCTGGTGGTCTGGGTGCATACCCGGTATTCCCTCTATCCAAAGATGTCCGCTCCCACTATCCTGAGCCCAGCTCTTGTATTCTTTGTGCTCGGAGATCCAATGGCAAGTACCCGGTAGTCGTCGGGCTAAGTGTATGTTATGCGAAGATTCCGGGTGCGTGGCCTCAAGCCAAGTCAACGCTTGCACGTGTTCTGCGAGAGTATTAAACCTGGAATCTTTCATGAAGTACACTATATGCTTGCCTTCTGGGATTCTCATCTGCCTGAACTCCCCCGCGAGCTGCCTGAACTGCGCACTCCGAATATCTGCGATTTTCTGCCTGTCAAACATCATACCACACATGGAAATATGGTTGACTGGGCTGCACCTTGAACTCCTTCCATGGTAGCCATCTGTGCTAGATCCTTCAACTGTAATTCTTTCTTCTCGATCTCGTCCAGGTACGGACGAATCTCGGAAGAGAACGGTTTCAGTTGCCGCGTAAACCTCTCTAGCCAGCAATAAGCTCACCGTCAGAACCAAAGAACTCAGAGGTGGGCTCACTCGACGATGGGGGTGCAAAGTAGTGCTTTGCTTTTACGGAAAAGACCAAGACTGCAGCATAGAATTCTGGAAGTGCTGCCTCGAGTCGGTCCCGCAGATGTGCCGACGAGGAGCGGAGAGAGTTTGCGTATATACTCGAGTAGAATTCACAATTTGCCATTGTGGTGATTATTGTGCCGAGGGCGTTCTCAAGGGCTTCGATACTCTCTTTGTGGTTGAGGTAGACCTATGAGCGATAGTCAGCGCGGTAACACAATTGCCCGACTCTGTATAGGCCCAAGCAGCTGAGCCATATGGCCAAGGCCTTCAGGTTGGCGGGGGTCTTGAGCTGGGTTTCCTCCCTCCGGGCTGGACAGGCGGAATCCAGTAACTCAGTAAGGGGATTGGAAGCCCGGACTTACTTGGAGGAGAAATCTCGCCGAGGCCCAGACCAGCGAGGTTATCTCCGGGCTGTGGTTGATGGCAATGTCCATAGCTTTGGCGTACTTGTCTATGCCCTCCACGATTCTGTCGAACCGGTCTCGGAGAGAAACGAGTTCACCGGCGCTGTTTTTGTACGTCCATTTCTGTTTGTCTCTATCGTTCCGAGCCTCCTCTGCCTCATTGAGAGCGGAAAGGATGCATTCGCGAGGTGACAACTCGAATTGAGGGCCAAATCTCAGCCGTTCGTCGTCATTTAGCTTCCTCTTGGCAATGTTGTATGCTTTCTCCCAACGCCCGCTGATGCATGTACGATGAGTAAGTCAGCGACTGGCATCAAACCCGACGGAGCTCGGTAGTTACTGACATGTCTTCTGTATCTGGAGCATCGTGAGGCTTGGTCGGCGGGGCGGGTGTTGGGGTGGAAGCGTCCTGACGCGACGCATCGCCGCACTCATTTGTGGACCGACTCGTGGAGAAGGAACGCTTCCGCCGCGATGAGCTACCGGGCACACGCAGGAGGCTCTTTTTACCACCATCCTGTCGTGGCCGGCGATCGTGCTGCGACGTGGACGTCGACACCCGATCTGACCCAAGCGACGCCGAGGGATCTCGCTTCCGGAACCAGCCTCGGATTTTGTCCATGCTGTAAGATATCGATCCGAATTCCGAACTTTCGATGAGTGATTAGAACAAAATAGCAAGATTTAGTCGTGTGCCCCGCGCGTCTCGAGTCGAACTGTGCATAGCCTCCCCGCGGAAGGTTGACAGCAGCGGCTGGCATCTAGCTGTGGGGCTGAGCTTTTACAGCTAATGCGGCTCGGCTCATGCATGTATGTGGGAAGACGTGCGGACAACTCGCGCTGGAGTGGAGAAGAGGATTGGACACTGGCGGCTGACCGCAGCCGACGTCGTTGCAGCCATTCCGGCGAATCGCATGCGATACTGTTTTTGTATCCCGAGTCCAACTCAAAAAACGAGGCCATGTGTTTTTCCTAGGGACGTCTCAGATGGGCGCGGCTCGTGTCTTCATCTTTGGAGGATCGACTCATAGGCCGCCACCGTCCGTTTTCACAGATCCACTCGGAGTTCGCGAGCCACTAACTAGCCGCGCACGTCAGTTTCACCTTTATCCAGTAGTTTGGAGTCCGGTTTGCCACTCCTCAGCCATTCGACTCCGCCGGGGGGGGAGGGAGGGGGGTGTTCGATGTATGTACTATCTACCTACTCTAGAACTCATGGGGACGATATCATATGTAGATACGTAGGGAGGGGTGTTTTCAGTGACACGTCTATCGCGTCTTTTTTCTACCACTAACTAGTCATCGGGTTTTGAAGCCCTCTTGCACCGCCAATCGAACGGTCTCGTTGAATTGTGGAAGCTTGCCAACGGTGACGACGGCCGATGGCGCCGACTGGTGCGGAGCTGACGGGCGAGCGGTTGGCGAACTTCCGTTGACGTCATTTGTCGCCTTGGACTGATTACGAGGTGGGAGATGTTTACACGTTGATCGTTTCGAAGTGGTTGTGATGCGAGTGCTCCAGATGTGTATGTGGCGTCTGCCCAAGGGGGATCGCTTCTTCCGCCGTTGCAATCAAGCGCACATCCCAATACCGAGGTCGGAAGATGAGTCGGCCCGGAACCGAATGCAAGGGACAAGCGACTTGCAACATTTCCTCGCGGGTAAATAGTATCCACCAGTAAGGATACATGATATCGATCTCCGGACAACCAGCTGGGGGGCCTGGCGATGGAATCGGGGCTGAGGCCAGCGGCAGCCCAGCTGGAGAACAGACAGACGGTTTGGACTACGGTTACTCAGCCTACCGCAGGGTGACCAGGCCCGGGAGATCGTCGTGCCCCAACAGTGATCGGACGGAGGCTCACGGACGCCCTTGCCTACGCTGGAAGGACGGAGAGCACAGTTTTGCGAGAGGAACCGGGGGCCCTTGGCGCGGTGCTGCTACAGGGGAGGAGGCCGAAGCCAAGGCGGAGGCAGAGAAGCCACGGCCCGGACTCGCCATGTTCACGGACGGGGGCCGCGGCTGCCGGATACGCGTGGTGTGGAGAACGGCCAATCCTGGATGGGCATCAAAACTCACATGGGTTGCAACCAGGAGGCCCGCGACGCAGAGTGCGCTGCCATCGCAAGGGCGCTGGAATCGGCTTCAAGAAGGCAGACAGCCCCAGAGCAGGTCACAATATTCTCGGATGCCCAAGCCGCCATCAGACGGATGGCTTTGGAGGAGCCTTTCCCTAGCCCAGAAGCACGTGCTCCAGGCAAGGAAGCATATCGCTGTGCTTCGGAGATCTAGGCCGGACATCACTATCGGGATCCGGTGGTGCCCGGCACACAAGGGAGTTGCCGGTAACGAGAGGGCTGACGAGTGGGCCAAGCTTGCGGCGGAGGAGCCAGACGCCCGTGGGGTGGAATGGCTCAGTTACCTGGATCGGACGGAAGTGCGCGCGATGCCGCTTCCGAGATCTAGCTAGCGTACCTCAGGCGAGAAATCTCCGAGAAAAAGTGGGCGGAGGCACGGCAATGGGCGGGGGGCCGGACATCGGGGAAAAGATACGGGATGCCGAAAAGCCAGAGGCCGGACGGCGTGGTGACTGGGGGTTCTAAGAGGCTCGCCTCGAGGCTCTGCCAGATGAAGACAGGGCACTGCCTCACCGGGCAGCACCTGCACTGGACAAAGAATCGGGCCCACCCCTCAGTGCTGGTGGTGGTGCCCGTACCGGGCGCAGACCCGGGATCACCTTTTCAAGGAGTGCCCCGAGTGGGAGCCCCAGCAGAAGATCCTGTGGGCAGCGGTGTTGACGGAGACCGGGAGGGTTAGGGTTAGGCGGAAGATCCGGGACCTCCTTTGCAGCCAGGCGGTACTTGATTTCCTCTCCACTACGGATGTGGAGAGACTGGTCCCACCTGAGGAAGACGCGGGGAGCGAGGTGTCGGAATGGGAGCGCAGGGAGCGCGGGGAGCGGGAAGACGAGAGGAGGGCGGAGAGGCTGGGTGCCGCAGAGGAGCCGGGGGTTGAAGAGCAACCGCTTTTCCTCCCCACACCCTCTTTCGTGGCATCTGCGGGAGAGGACTAGGGGACGGGGCTCTTTTTCCTTCTTACTTTTTTACGGACTCTTACTTTGGGACAGGCCTGGGCGGAGGGCAAAGGGGAGCGAGCTTGCAACGAGCCGCCGCTCGCGGACTGCTGACCGTAGTTACGTACCTCTGCCACGACCTACCTAGGCCGCACGCGAACAGCGATCGGGCAGGGGCAGAGGCGGGGAGGTAGGGGTATCGATCGTGGTTTTTTTTAAAAAAAAATTCTATTCATTATTCACATGCGATCTAGCTAGATCATAGCGAGGTGGAACAAACTGTCCATTTCCTGGCCGCTGCCCGTCCCGACCTCGATTAAGTCTGAAGGCGGTCCGTTGCAAGCTCCCCTTTGCCCTGCGCCCAGGCCCGCCCCAAAAGTGGTGGTTAGAGCGCACCAAAGAAATAACAAAGGAAAAGATAAAGAAAACGCCAAAAGAAAAATAACCAGCCCCCGAGACTCCTTACTCCTCTCCCGCAGAGGCCATGAAGGAGGGCGTGGGAAGGAACAGTGGCTGTTCCCCACCCTCGGCGGCCACCTCCTCGGCCTCTTCCCCATCCTGCATCTTCCTCAGCCGGGGCTGGAACCCGCTTCTCCACATCCTTGGTGGAGAGGAATTCCAGAACCGCATAACTGCACCTGACATCGGCGAAGAGGTTCCGGATCTTGAACTGGTTCTACCTCCCCCTGTCCCTCCGCACCTCCGCCCATAGGATTTCCCGCTGGCGTTTCCAGTGCGGGCAGTAGTTAGAGAAATGCTCCCATGTCTAGGTTCTGTACGGGCACCCCCAGCATCGGGCTGTGGGCTGGGATTTCCGTTCACTTCAGGTACCGGCCGGTGAGGTAACTAGTGACCCGTCTTCGGCTTGTGGAACCTCGAGGGAGCTTCTTGGGACTACCCGCCACCGTCCCGTGCATCCGGCCGCTGCTTGGTCGGCAGCTTACTTCCTGCCAGTCACCCGGCCCGCAGCCCAACGCTTGGCTTCAGCCCACTTTTTTTTCCCCGATATCTCACGTTTGAGGTGAGCAAAGGACCTGGGTAGGGGCATCGGCCGCGCGCTGTACCGAACTGAAAACCGCATCCATTCCACCCCGCGAGTGTCAGGTTCCTCCGCCGTGAGCCCGGCCCATTCGTCGGCTTTCTCATTTCCGGGCACGCCCTTATGGGCGGGGCACCGAATCTCAAGGTGACCTGGGCGTCTGTGACGATCGTGACCCTCTCTGGGGCCATCTGTCGTTTTGCAGCAGTTTCTAGCGTTCTGGCGAGTGCAGCGCGCTCCGCATCGCAGGCCTCCTGGCTGTAACCCATGTGGGTTTTAAGGTCCACCTAGCGTTGACCGTTCTTCCCTACGACCAAACATCCAGCGGCTCCACTGTCGAGTCGTGACCCATCCGTAAATACGGTGAGCCCAGGTCGAGAGCGTTCCGCCTCCGTCTTGGCCCCGGCCTCCGCCTCCTGTAGCAAGTCAACGCCCAGAGTTTCTGGCTTCTCTGGCAGCCGCAGTCCGAACCGTCTCTGCCCGTTCCCCAGCCGGGCGGTCGCCGGTCCGAGTCCGGACTCCATCGCCAGCGCCCCGAGATTGGTTCTCCTGAAGCAGCCCGTTATTGCGCTGGCTTCCTGGCTAACCATCAGCTGTAGTTCGTTGGCCTGTCCGATGGCGCCCCGGGTCTGACCGCCATTCCACCAGAGCTCCGAGCGGAACAAAGCGACCGACTAGACGCAAGCCGTCATGACCTTCCGATAGTTGACCGCGGGGGCCCCATCCGCCTCGTGCGCCGACGGAGCCGGTTCCGGGCATTTCTTCCCTTCTTCAGTCTGATGGAGTGGTGCTCCTTCAGAGTCAGTCGGGAGTCGAGCCAACTCCCAGAAGTACTTATGGATCGTTACGCAACTCCTTCCTCGACCGGAGGCATGAGTTATATAAACCATGAATCCCCCAAAAAAGAAATAGTAAAATACTTGGAACAGACAGAAAAAAAGCCATTGTCTTTCTCTCCCGGTTGGACCAAGGCTACCCGGTTCACGAGTTGTCTAATTAGTATCACATAGGGACTCTTATCTTTCGGGACCTGTGAGTTCCTCCCCCCGAAATAGCCATAGGTATTGGAGCATAGCCATACGCTGGATATTTACTCGATATCATCCGCACTCAAGCAAAAACAAGTCACCATTACGATCGAAAGCACAGAAAGCAATAGGGGAAAGAGAATGGACATGAAGGAACCCCTCTCAGCACCCCAATCCGCGGTTCGACTAACCCCAGCTCGAAACTCAAGTAGCATCATCACTATCCTGATAGAAGACACCAAAACGTCAGCGTTACTTCGCAGTCCACCCAGCTCAAGCTGCAATCTGTAAGCCCACGGGCTCTGGGAAAGCTAGCTCACATTGCTGCGTATGGGCCATGGTACTTCCATCCCATCCACCACCGCTACTCGGGCTCCTCTCTCGCGCAAGAGTTCGACTATGCGCGTATTCCCGCGATCTCTCGCATAACCAAGTGCCGAACATCCATCCTCAGTAACATGGTCGAGTTTGCAGTCGGTTCTTGCAATCAGTATCGACACGGCTTCATCATCGTCATTTCCCCTAGTACCGATCGTCAATGCGGTTTCCCCATCCGTGTTCTTCGCATTCACATCGGCTCCATTGTTCAAAAGGGACTCCACCATCTGCCGCAGGCTTTGAGGAGACAGGACCCTCCGGCCCACACTCAGCGGAATAGATATGGCCAGTAGGAGAGGTGTCCTCCCCTTGCTATCTCTCACGTTGAAATCTATCCCAGGAGGGTGCGCCCAATCAATTACATCCTGAAGTCCGCAACCGGTTGCAAAAATCAGTGGATCTTCATCTCGGTATTTCGCATGACGCCAAAGATAATCTCTGACAAGATTCCAGAGCTCCCCGGAGAGCGGCGTCGCATGTCTGCCAAAAGGAACGCGTTGGGCATGGTCATGCCAAAAGGTCCAAGGATACTCTAAGTGCGAACTTATCTCGCGGGCGCTCTGCTTGGAAAATATAAGGGTAACTGGACGATGACAGCTTAGCTGTTGCCAGTAGATCCAGAAGGATAAACATAGCACTAACCACAGGTGAGCGCCAGCGATGCGTGTGCCGTTGGGTTGTCAACAAGGCAAGATGTAACGTATGGGTTGTTTATCGAATCTTGGGATAACTTTTCCTTCGGTTGCAACAGGAATTCCTTCACGGTTCTGTGGGTAAAGCGAAGCACATCGTTGCCGCGCCAGTCTTTGAAGACTGCTACCAGCGAGCCGCACGCCGTCAACATTTGGCGTGTAGTCGGCAAGATTTCATCATCTAGATCAAACGACTTATCGCCGTCGACCGCAGCACAGGCGGCTTGCATCCCTAAAACGGGTATTGGCTCAAACGCCATTGTGGTCCAAAGCAAGATGCGTTTCCGCATTACAAGCTCTTTTTCGTTTCCGTTCGATCCAAGGCGGCGAAGCATGAGTTCGTACATGCCGCTTATTCCCTTTGGCATGGCTCGCAGACGGTCCGATACCTTTTCCGACGAAGGTATCTCTAGCTCCTCTAAAACAAGAGCTACGTTCGGGTTAGAATGTTGCAGGGAAGAAATCAGCCTGAAGTATCCACACTGAGAAATGAAATAGGGCGCGAAGTTGAGCAACGCTGTCATGCCATTAATGAAAACTGGTACTTGAAAGCACGTACCAGCGTACCGAAACATCCCTTCGGAATTTTCGTTCACCGTGGCGATGAATCTATCTCGGTGAGGTAACAGGCTTTCGTTATTCTCCATCTTCTGAGTGATGAACAACGCGATATCTGCCGTGGCATTCATCTCGATTGTGGCCACGCCTGGTATAGTTCTGAAAAGATGGCCGACCACAGGGCGCCCGGTAAGAAAAAACCGCACATCTGATGGCTGATAGGTTTCCGGTAGCTGTAAAAAGTTGGAGACAAGGGAAGAATCGGTGCATTCGTCGAGTGCGTCAAGTAGTACGATGACTCTCCCCGGATATCCTTGAAGCATTTGGGTGAAAATTGACCGAAGATTTTTGAAATCTCTGGGGCGCTTCGTCTTGCTGAAGTGGACATTAGGTTGACATGACAAGTACAAGATCTCCATCAATCGCCTCTTTTCACTGCCACTGCTGGCATCGATGAGCTGAGCGACAAGGCATGCCATCATTTCTGACGCCGAAGTTGTTGCTGCATCGTCGTCCCGGAAAAAATAGTATAGGACTACGTCGTTTATCTTTTGTAATTCCAGCACCATATTGGCGGCGAGGACGGACTTTCCGGCTCCTAAAGACAGCCCAGCGGTCAGCAACCAAATGCTGGTCAATCTGGTGATCTGGGTACATACCCAGTATTCCCTCTATCCAAAGATTTCCGTTTCCATTACCCTGAGCCCAGCTCTTGTATTCCTTGTGCTCGGAGATCCAATGGCAAGTACCTGGTAGTCGTCGGGCCAAGTGTATCTTACGTGAAGTTTCAGGATGCGTGGCCTCAAGCCAAGCCAACGCTTGCAAGTGTTCTGCGAGAGTATTAACACAACTGGAATCTTTCATCGAGTACACTATATGCTTGCCTTCTGGGATTCCCATCTTCTTGAACTCTCCCGCGAGCTGCCTGAACTGCGCACTCCGAACATCTGCGATTTTCTGCCTGTCAAACACCATACCACACGTGGAAATATTGTTGACTGGGCTGCACCTTGAACTCCCTCCATTGTAGCCATCAGTGCTAGAGTCTTCAGCTGTAATTCTTTCTTCTCGATCTCGTCCAGGTACGGACGAATCTCGGAAGAGAACGGTTTCAATTGCCGCGTAAACCTCTCTAGCCAACAATAAGCTGGCCGTCAGAACCAAAGAACTCAGGCGTGGGCTCACTCGACGGTGGGGGTGCAAAGTAGTGCATTGCCTTTACGGAAAAGACCAAGACTGCAGCATAGAATTCTGGAAGTGCTGCCTCGAGTCGGTCCCGCAGATGTGCCGACAAGGAGCGGAGAGAGTTTGCGTATATACTCGAGTAGAATTCACAATTTGCCATTGTGGTGATTATTGTGCTGAGGGCGTTCTCAAGGGCTTCGATACTCTCTTTGTGGTTGAGGTAGACCTATGAGCGATAGTCAGCGCGGTAACACAATCGCCCGACCGCTGTATAGGCTCAAGCATCTGAGCCATATGGCCAAGGCCTTCAGGTTGGCGGGGGTACAAGCTGGGTTTCCTCCCTCCAGTCCGAACAGGCGGAATCCAGTAACTCAGCAAGGGGATTGGAAGCCCGGACTTACTTGGAGGAGAAACCTCGCCGAGGTCCAGACCAGCGAGGTTATCTCCGGGCTGTGGTTGACGGCAATGTCTACAGCTTTGGCATACTTGTCTATGCCCTCCACGATTCTGTCGAACCGGTCTCGGAGGAAAACGAGTTCACCGGCGCTGTTCTTGTACGTCCATTTCTGTTTGTCTCTATCGTTCCGAGCCTCCTCTGCCTCTTTGAGAGCGTAAAGGATGCATTCGCGAGGTGACAGCTCGAATTGAGGGCCAAATCTTCGCCGCTGTCCGCGCGGTGATGGCACGTTGCAAGCTCCCCTTTGCCCTCCGCAGGCCTGTCCCGAGAAAGGATAGATGCACACCAAGGAAATCGTAAAAGAAAATACATACATAGGAAATCGTGACCGAGAAACGAAGACAAAAGACAAGGAAATGCACACCCGTCCCCTACTCCTGTGGATGCCCTGGAAGCGGGCGTGGGCAGGAACAGCGTAGCTCCTCCCCGGCACCCAACTCTCCCCGTGGCCCAGCTCCTCTGCCTCCGCCCTCTTTCCTTCTTCCCGCTCCCGCCGCTCTCGGAGCTCCCACTCTGACACCTCGCTCCCTGCGTCTTCCTCGACCGGAACCCGTCTTTCCGCATCTGTAGTGGAGAGGAAGTCAAGAACCGCTCGGCTGCACCCAGTGTTCTACATAGACCAGACATGTCGGCAGACCGGTCTAAGTCGGTCTGCCAAGACCCCGACCCGACCTGCGATTTCTCGGTCTTGATAAAATTAAGCCGATCCAGACTAACTAACTAAGGGTTGGTCGTCGGGATAAGTAGACCGATCCCGACCTTACCTGTCTAGGTCGGCCGACGTCGGCTGACATCGGGATAACGCTAGATATAAGCTTTTTTTTTTTTTGAGAAAAGGTCTACAATGCCAGAACATACGCTAAAATAGTCCACAATGCCACAAGGGTTCCTCCATGCTAGTTTTTTAGTAAGGAATTTCTTGGCTCGGAATATTGCGGGAAGAAAGAATGTGAGAATCCTTATACGGAGTCATTGCCCACTCTTCTTTTCTTCTTCACACAACCACAAGTCGCTCGGCCGTTTTTCAGCTCGCTGCTCGTCATTCACAAGCTCGTCGCTCACCATTCGCCGCCCGTCATTCACTTGCTCATCGCTCGCCGCTCACGACTTCATCAATTCACCCGCTACCTGGAGCCCTGCCTGCCCTGTCACAATGGCGCTGCAGGAGTGTGACCGATTCCCCGACTTTAAGGCTTGCAAGACTGCAATGCAAGATTGGGGACGCAGACTCCAGCGCCCGGGCGAGGGCCACGCACTCTGCATCGAAGGTTTCCTGGTTGTATCCCGTTTTGATGCCCACCAGGACTCACCATTCTTCCACACCACCGCGTGTCCGGCAGCTCCGTCTTCCAGCCATGACCTATCGTGAACATCGTAAGTCCGGGCCTCGGCTTCTCTGCTTCCACTTTGGCTTCCGCCTCTTCCTCCTGCACTACCGTATTATCTCAAGGTCCCCCCTATAAACGCCACTGTTATAGTTAATAGCGCCAATAGCGCCGACTAGCGTGCTTAAGGACTAGCGTAATATCAAATCGCGCTTGGCACAAGGACCGAATTTTCGCGCTCAACCCGTAGAATCTACTACCTATCTACAAATCTGACTAAAACTCATCTGCATGCCAACGGAAGTCATACTCAAATCCTCATCTTCATCCTAATCACCCTCAGTGTCGGTAATTTACGCAAAAGAAACGACATGACTGCGCGGAGGTATCCGTCCCATCCTCGCACTTACCCGATTTCCTACAGCTGGCGGTGGCCAGTGCGGCCGTTTATGCAGTGCAGTGTGTGACCGGTGAAAAGTTGATGATCTTCTCGCGCTGCTGTACCGGACCGGTGGTGTTTCCTGAAGTGTAATTTCATTGCGGTGAAGGGACGGAGAACCAGCCATCTAAATGCGGAATACGATAGTAGAATAAGGATAAATCTCTGTGAATAACCGCATTGAGATACCCTCGAACCAATTGCGCTGTACAACGCGCCCCAGTTTTCGCTCCTCAAACGCAACGTGTAGTTGTTTCTCGAGTTTCTCCCACCGTGGGTTGCTGTGCCATTTTGATATACTCGTATCTACCTCCTCACGCATCGGCTTCTGTGCCCACCATTCCCACCGTCCACCCTCCGTGTTCTACCCAGACAATACTCTGAGCTCAAACCCAACTGTTCTGCATCACTTGCCTCTTATAAGGAGAGTCCGCTGGCAGAGGAACCCAACGAGGAGCACTGCAATCGGGCGTTTGCGGGGCCGGCCTTGGCTGTTGTTGAACTTAACCAGTGAGCGCTTGCTGGGAGCTCGAGGCGTATTGGCAGTCGGCTGTATGGAAGCTTGCGAGAGGATTGTCGTGAGAAGTTGTACTGCGACCGTTGGTGATGGGAGCGCCACCAAACCGAGCTGAGATACCCCTGGGGCTGATCACCTGACGTTGCAAATGGGCTCGGCGCGCTAAGCCTAAGCGGCCTAGCGCGCGCCAAGAGTGTCCGGGCCTATAGTGCTGGGGTTTATATGGGGACCTTATAAGTGAGATAATACGGTAGCTCCGCATTGTGAAGGGATTTTTTGTCGTTTGCGTTGATTGTAACAGGGATGAAGGTCGTACGGCACTAGGAGGGCGGCGAGCGGGATGAGGGGTTTCTTACGGTCTCTGATGTCTTCCTTCTTCCTTCTTCCTTAGACAGGTCAACACACACGAATCATCAACCCTGAGATCACCAGTTTCCGCATATCCTTTCATCATCGTGATTCCTCGCATCGTCAATAGAATCGTATACCTAACGCACGAGAGTGTGTTTTAGGTTTTCAGCATCAAAGGTTTCCGGTTCCTCTAGCAGAACTATGCTCTCTGTCCTGCCGGCATAAGCGAGGGCTGTCGTGAGCCTCTGCCCGATCGCTGTCCGTGCACCGACGATCTCCTTGGCCTTGTCTCCCTGTGGTAGGCTTAGGAGCCTCAGTGCGAATCGTCGCCGTCTCTTCTCCAGCTGCGCCACGGCTGGTCTGAGCCCGGACTCCATCGACCGTGCTCCCAGACTGGTCGTGGCAAGAGAGGTGGTGGGGGGATATCTACACATTGTCGACGGGTTCCAACGGTGCCGCGACCCGTCACTCGAGAACGGTGGACAGTGCTAGACAAAACCCGTGTCTTCTTCGAGTTCTGAGGTGGTTATGATGTGAGTGCTCTGGATGTGTGTGTGCGGCGTTCCAGGTTTTCTCCACGGTGATCATTTTCTTCGTCATTCGTATGTACTTCATACCAAAGTCCCTTCCAATCAAGCGGCACATCCCCCCAATATACATTCCTCGGAAACCGAGTAGGCTCAGCAGCTGAATGCAAGCGACGTGCGAGTTGCAAAATCTCCCCGCGGGTAAGCACAGTACCAACCGGTAGGGATATCGATTGTGTGTTCGTGTGAAAGGGTAAACCCCATGCATAAATCTGGGCGACATCCTGTGCAAGTCCACCAGAAGTACGCGGCCTGACAGACCAGCCCCGGGAGCAGCTCTGTGACAAACGGGATTAACCAAATGAAATTTCGGCTCCCAGAGATGTGGATCGTTGCGAAACTCCTCTTCAACCGGAGGCACGAGTTACAAGACACGACGCTCCAAAAAAAATAGTAAAATACTTGGAACTCACAACACCCCATGGGTTCCTCCTTCTGACGGTCCTGGAAAAAGCCGTAGATATTAGAGCATAACCATACGTTGGATATTTACTCGGTGTCACCCGCGCTCAAGCAAAAACAAGTCAACATTACGATGAAAATCACAGAAAGCAACAGGGAAGGAATGAACAGGAAGGAACCCCTCTCAGCACCCCACTCCGCGGTTCGACTAATATCAGCTCAAAGCTAAAGCTCCAATATCGCCATCGCCCTACTACATGACACCGCGACGTCAGCGTCATATCTCATAGCCCATCCAGTTCAAGCTGCGATCTATGAACCCACGGCCTCCGGGAAAGCCCAGCTCACATTATTGCGTATGGCCCATGGTACTTCCTTCCCACCCACCACCGCAACTCGTGCTCCTCTCTCGTGCAGGAGCTCGACAATGCGCGTATTCCCGTGCACTCTCGCATAACCAAGTGCCGAACATCCATCCTTGGTAACATGGTCGAGCTCACAGTTGGTTCTTGCAACCAGTATCGGCACGACTTCATCGTCATTTCCCCTGGTACCGATCGTCAATGCGGTTTCCTCACCCGGGTTCTTCGCATTCACATCGGCTCCCTTGTTCAAAAGGGACTCCACCACCTGCCGCCGATTTCGCGAAACAGACATGGCCAGTATGAGAGGTGTCCTCCCCTTGCTATCTCTCACGTTGAAATCTATCCCCGGAGGGTGCGCCCAATCAATTACATCATGAAGCCTGCAATTGGTTGCAAAAAACAGTGGATCTTCATCTCGGTATTTCTTATGAAGCCAAAGATAATCTCTGACAAGATTCCAGAGCCCCTCGGAGAGCGGCGTCGCATGTCTGCCAAAAGGAACGTTTTGGGCATGCCAATACCAATAGTTCCAAGGATACTCAAAGTGCGAACTTATCTCGCGGGCACTCTGTTTGGGGAATATGAGGGTAACTAGACGATGACAGCTTAGCTGTTGCCAGTAGTTCCAGAAGGATAAACATAGCACTAACCACAGGTGAGTGCCAGCGATGCGTGTGCGGTTGGGTTGTCAACAAGGCAAGATGTAACGTATGGGTTGTTTATCGAATCTTGGGATAACTTTTCCTTCGGTCGCAACAGGAATTCCTTCACGGTTCTGTGGGTGAAGCGAAGCGCATCGTCATCGTCGTCTTTGAAGACTGCTACCAGCGAGCCGCACGCTGTCAACATTTGGCGTGTAGTTGGCAAAATAACATCATCTAGATTAAACGACTTGTCGCCGTCGACCGCAGCACAGGCAGCTTGCATCCCTAAAACTGCTATTGGTTGAAACGCCATAGTGATCCAAAGAAAGATGCGTTTCCGCATTTCCAGCTCTTTTTCGTTTCCGTTCGATCCAAGACGGCGAAGCATGAGTTCGTACATGCCGCTTATCCCCTTTGGCATGGCTCGCAGACGGTCCGATACCTTTTCTGGCGAAGGTATCTCCAGCTCCTCTAAAACAAGAGCTACATTCGAGTTAGAATGTCGCAGGGAAGAAACCAGCCAGAAGCGTCCACGCCGAGGAATGAGATAGGACGCGAAGTTGAGCAGCGCCGGTCAAGCTATTAATGAAAACTAACACTTGAAAGCACGTACCAGCGTACCGAAACATCCCTTCGGAATTTTCGTTCACCGTGGCGATGATTCTATCTCGGTGAGGTAACAGGCTTTCGTTACCCTCCACCTTCTGAGTGATGAACAACGCGATATCTGCCGTGGCATTCATCTCGATTGTGGCCACGCCCGGTATAGTTCTGAAAAGATGGCCGACCACCGGGCGCCCGGTAAGGAAAAACCGCACATCTGATGGCTGATGGGCTTCCGGTAGCTGTAAAAAGTTGGAGACAAGAGAAGAATGGGTGCATTCGTCGAGTGCATCAAGTAATATGATGACTCTACCCGGATATCCTTGAAGCATTTGGGTGAAAATTTCCCGAAGACTTTCGAAATCCCTGGGGCGCTTCGTCTTGCTGAAGAGGACATTGGATTGGCATGACGAGCGCAAGATCTCCATCAATCGCCTCTTTTCACTGCCACTGCTGGCATCGATGAGCTGAGCGACAAGGCTTGCCATCATTTCTGACGCCGAAGTTGTTGCTGCATCATCGTCCCGGAAAAAATAGTATAGGACTACGTCGTTTATCTTTTGTAATTCCAGCACCATATTGGCGGCGAGGACTGACTTTCCGGCTCCTAAAGAGCGTCCAGCGGTTAGCAATCAAATGCTGGTTAATCTGGTGGTCTGGGTACATACCCGGTATTCCCTCTATCCAAAGATGTCCTTTCCCAGTAACCTGAGCCCAGCTCTTGTATTCCTTGTGCTCGGAGATCCAATTGCAAGTACCCGGTAGTCGCCGGGCCAAGTGTATCTTACGTGAGGTTTCCGGATGCGTGGCCTCAAGCCAAGTCAACGCTTGCAAGTGTTCTACGAGAGTATTAACACAACTAGAGTCTTTCATCGAGTACACTATATGCTTGCCTTCTGGGATTCTCATCTGCCTGAACTCTCCCGCGAGCTGCTTGAACTGCGCACTCCGAACATCTGCGATTTGTTGCCTGTCAAATATCGTACCACACGTGGAAATATTGTTGACTGGGCTGCACCTTGAACTCCTTCCATGGTAGCCATCAGTGCTAGAGTCTTCAGCTGTAATTCTTTCTTCTCGATCTCGTCCAGGTACGGAAGGATCTCGGAAGAGAACGGTTTTAATTGCCGCGTAAACCTCTCTAGCCAACAATAAGCTGGCCGTCAGAACCAAAGAACTCAGGCGGGGCTCACTCAATGGTGGGGGTGCAAAGTAGCGCTTTGCTTTTACGGAAAAGACCAAGACTGCAGCATAGAATTCTGGAAGTGCTGCCTCGAGTCGGTCCCGCAGATGTGCCGACGAGGAATGGAGAGAGTTTGCGTATATACCGGAGTAGAATTCACAATTCGCCATTGTGGTGATTATTGTGCCGAGGGCGTTCTCAAGGGCTTCGATACTCTCTTTGTGGTTGAGGTAGACCTATGAGCGATAGTCAGCGCGGTAACCCAATCGCCCGACCGCTGTATAGGCTCAAGCAGCTGAGCCATATGGCCAAGGCCTTTAGGTTGGCGGGGGTGCTGAGTTGGGTTTCCTCCCTCCGGGCTGAACAGGCGGAATCCAGTAACTCGGCAAGGGGATTGGAGGCCCGGACTTACTTGGAGGAGAAACCTCGCCGAGGCCCAGACCAGCGAGGTTATCTCCGGGCTATGGTTGACGGCAATGTCTACGGCTTTGGCATACTTGTCTATACCCTCCACGATTCTGTCGAACCGGTCTCGGAGGAAAACGAGTTCACCGGCGCTGTTTTTGTACGTCCATTTCTGTTTGTCTCTATCGTCCCGAGCCTCCTCTGCCTCTTTGAGAGCGTAAAGGATGCATTCGCGAGGTGACAGCTCGAATTGAGGGCCAAATCTTCGCCGCTCGTCGTCATTCAGCTTCTTCTTGGCAATGTTGTATGCCTTCTCCCAATGCCCACTGATGCATGTACGATGAGCAGGTCAGCGGCTGGCATCAAAGAGCCTGGTAGTTACTGACATGTCTTCTGTATCCGGAGCATCGTGAGGCTGGGTCGGCAAGGTGGGTGTTGGGGTGCAAGCGTCCTGACGCGACGCATCGCCACGCTCATTTTTGGACCGACTCGTGGAGAAGGAACGCTTCCGCTGCGATGAGCTACCGTGCACACGCAGGAAGCTCCTTTTACCATGCTGTCGTGGCGGGCGATCGTGCTGCGATGTGGACGTCGACACTCGATCTGACTCAAGCGACGCCGAGGGATCGCGCTTCCGAAGCCAGCCTAGGAATTTGACCATGCTGTAAGATATCGATCCGAACTCCGAACGTCCGATTGGTGCTTGGGACCAAATGGCGAATTTTTGGTTGCTTGCCTTGAGCGCCTCGAGTCGAACCGTAGCCTCCCCGCAAAGAATCGGCACCGCTGCTGGGCTGTGCTTGTATTTACATCTCATGCGGCTTGGCCCGTGCATGTGGTATGACATAGTCGCGCGCGAGGATAACTTGATCGATCCACACCAGAGGAGTGGAGAAGATGATTGGACACCTACGGAGGCCTAACGACCAACCCGTCAAGTTATTGAAATTTGCACGAAACCCTGCAACCCTGCAACCTCGAAAACTCAACAAACCTTGCAACCCTGCCAACCCCACAAATTGTAACTGGATGGAGGTATATTTGAGAGCCACAACCGTTGTACCTCCGATGCGCTCCACCGTATCAGACGCCAACCATCAAGCATCGAGCGACCCGATGAGCAAACTGACAAGCAACCTGTTGGTTGAGCCGTCCGGCAAACTGCCGACGAGAAATCCATCGGGCGAGGCGTCGGGCAAGCAGCCGATGCGCGGAAGGAACGAACGAGCTGATGAGCGATCCGTCAGGCGAGCCAACAGGTGATGCGTCGGGCCAGCGGTGGCGCAAGCCGCCGACGAGCGCGCCGACCAGTGTTCCAACAAGCAATCATCCGACGAGCCGGCGGGCAAGCCGCTGGCGAACAGAAGGAGCGAGAAAGACGGTGGGCAAGCCGCTGATGAGCGGAAGGAACGAGCAATCCGACGAGTGGAAGGAACAAGTAAGCCGACGGTCAATGCGCCGGACAAGCCGTCAAGCGATCCGACGAGCGAACTGACGAGCAATCCGTTGGGCAATCCGTTGGGCAATCCGTTGAGCAATCCGTTGGGCAATCCGTCGGGTTGGCTGCCTTCTAACGGAACGAACGACCGATCCGACGAGTGAGTCAACATGCAATCCGTCAGGCAAGCAGTCAGAAAAGCCGTGTGTACGATCCGAGGAGTGAGCTGAGTGGGAAGCTACCGACAAGTGGAGAGACGAGCGAATAGGAGAGTCGTACGGCAAGCAGCCAATGAGCGGAAAGCATGAGCGAAACAACGAGCAATCAGAATGGCAAGTCACTGATGAGCGGGATGAAAAAGTACGGTGGTCAATCATGCCCATCCAAATAGCGGTCACCCCAATCGACATATCTGAGAAAACGTTGCACATACCATGAATACCATCAACGAGTTACAAGTTTTCCATTGCCACTGATGTTGTGATGTGCGGGCCATAGAACTAATAGGGAAAGCGGACGCTGATTGATAGTGAGAGTGAGAGGGCGGGCGCAGAATCACTTGGTGTCGCCGGCAATAAATAAAGAAGACAGTCAATACAGTCGTGTCGCTGCTGCGGAATGATAAAGAAATTAACACGAAAATAGAGAAACTGTACGGCTGTTTTTAATCCCCTCCATTATTTTCCCCGGCGTGTACTGTTCCAGTGGGAAACGCGATTTGCAAATGCCGGAAGTAAATACACCTCTGGTGACTAAGTTCTAACGTACTGTAGGGGTTACCCGGCTACTACCCATTAGTCGGACACTATTAGAAATGAGAAAAAACGACGATACTCAACAACCATAGATCGGAGAGACACAAAATTTTGCAGACCGCATGTTT
>Ga0307516_10000412_pt1 | contig 55968 bp, 93 predicted proteins | sample 19_EM_MG_FD_203310 | JGI IMG/M metagenome (GOLD analysis project Ga0307516, IMG submission 203310) | Populus trichocarpa ectomycorrhiza microbial communities from riparian zone in the Pacific Northwest, United States - 19_EM | ecosystem: Host-associated > Plants > Roots > Unclassified | place...
GGCGCGTTCAGCTACGTACGGGTTCCGTGAATGGGTTGATATCTGTGAATCTCGGACCGCGCAAAAACGCGGCAGAGTCCAGGAGGAATGGCCAGGATTTGAGTTTCACCGCGTCGAGTTTCCGTTGTAGAGCGGTAACTTCTGGATGTTCGAGAGCGGGTTCTGGCAGGTTCATTCGCCTGCGCTTCCGCTTTCCAGACGTGTCTGCAGACTCGTGGATCGCGTTCACCGTCAACTCATGGTTCTTGAGAACGTGTGCCGCGAGGCGAGGGTTATTCAAGACATCTTCCAAAGGAGATTTCAGATCGTCCACACTGCGGTGGTCCTCGTGAGTCCAGTTTGGCCAGGGTGAGAGAGAGGAGAGATAACGCACCTGCACTCTTCGATGACGTCGTGATCTACCTCGCCGACTTGTAACGGTGTCAGGTTGCTCGCGGACCGCACGAAAGCGGCAATGTCTATGAGATTCGACCGAGGGCCAAACCTGGACTCGAAGGCGAGGATGCTGTTGGGGTTAGCCATCGGTCGCTGCCGGACGTCAATCGGACATAGCGGAGTCTCCAAGCTCCGTTCCCGATCGTTTGAGGACGGGATAGCCGACACAAAACTCTCTCTCCCTCACCTCCTCCTCCCCCCTGGTCGGATAGCATGCTCTCTCGGGTTCGCCTCAACCGTGTCGCCGTCCGTGCTCAGCCTCTACGACCTTCGAACTCCAGCGGAATTTCGACCAGAGCTACTTTGACCACCAACGCAGCGAGACTCTCTCGCTCGGCTCTCGCTCGGCCGACATCCTCTTCAGTCTCCGCCCTCAACTTGCCCGCATACACCAGGAACATGTCCGCTCACGCCGAATCTGCCGTTCGTCCGGCTCCAGACCAGGTCGTTCAGGACATCGCTGACTACGTTCTCAACTACAAAATCACCTCCGAGCTTGCGTATGAGACCGCAAGGCTTTGCCTCGTCGATACCATTGGATGTGGTCTCGAGGGTCTGAGGTTCCCCGAGTGCTCAAAGCTCCTTGGACCAGTCGTGGAAGGAACTACCGTGCCAAACGGTATGTTTTTTCGCCGTTTTTTATGGTCCGATGACACTGATGCGGTTCTTTTCCCTGCGTGTAATCAAGGTACTCGAGTCCCCGGGACTAACTACGAGCTCGACCCCATCAGGGGCGCTTTCAATATCGGAACGATGATCCGATGGCTCGACTTCAATGACTGTTTCCTCGCTGCAGAATGGGGTCACCCATCCGACAACCTGGGTGCAATCCTCGCCGTCGCCGACCATCTCGCCCGTCAGGGTCAAAAGCTCACCGTCCACGACATACTCACGAGCATGATCCAAGCTCACGAGATCCAAGGGTGCCTCGCCCTCCTCAACTCCTTCAATCGCGTCGGTCTCGATCACGTCGTCCTCGTCAAGGTCGCCAGCACCGCCGTCGTCTCCAAGCTCTTGGGTCTCAACCGTGACCAAACCGTCGACGCTATCTCCCAAGCGTGGGCTGATGGTCAATCTTTGCGTGCCTACCGTCACGCTCCCAACACCATGTCAAGGAAGTCTTGGGCCGCCGGTGATGCTTGCTCCCGTGCCGTAAACATCGCCCTCCTCGTCAAGAAGGGCGAGACCGGGATGCCCTCAGTCTTGACCGCCAAGACCTGGGGTTTCTACGACGTCCTTTTCAAGGGCAAGCCATTCGAATTCCAACGCCCATACGGATCTTACATCATGGAGAACGTTCTCTTCAAGATCTCCTTCCCTGCTGAATTCCACGCCCAGACCGCCGTCGAGATCGCCCACACCTTCCACGACAAGCTCAAGGCTCTCGGGAAGACTTCTGATGATATCAAGAGTGTCAAGATCAGGACACAGGAAGCCGCTATGAGGATCATTAACAAGAAGGGACCCCTTGCTAACTTCGCTGACAGAGAGTAGGTGCATCCGGACGAGATTCATGGGCTAATACTTGACAAACTTTGCGCATATAGCCACGATATCAACTACATGGTCGCCTATCCTCTCATTTTCGGAGAGTTGACCTCTCAATCCTAGTACGTGCCCCTTCCACCTCCCTTCCCTCCTGATCGCTAAGCCATGTGCAGCACTGACACCGCTGCTGCCGACCCTCGAATCGACGCCCTCCGTGCCAAGATCACTTGTATCCAGGATGACACCTTCTCCACTGAATACCACCACCCCGAGAGGAGGTCCATCGGAAACGCCATAACCATCGAGCTGAACGACGGTACCGTCTTCGACGAGATCTCGGTTGAGTACCCGGTTGGACATAAGAGGCGGAGGGCTGAGGGCACCCCTCTCCTGATGGCCAAGTTCAAGAAGTAAGATTTACTCTTGCTCGCGACACCGGATCATTGCCTCTTACACGTTTGTGGATAGCCATATCAAGCCCCACTTCGACGAGGCTACTCAGAAGAAGATTCTCGACATCGTCGAGAACCCTGCCGAGCTTTATAAACTCCCTGTCGACAGATTCACCGACTTATTCACCAAGGCCTAAGGTATGGTACTGGGGTTGTTCGGCCACCGATTGTCCCATCCGTATTTAAACCCGGCCGCCCGGTTACATCGATACAACACAATACAAATACAATCAACGACCACTCGCCGTGGTCAGCCGTGTCCAGCTGAGAGTTTTTGATGAACGAGGTGAAAAGAATCACCAAGAGATAAGTTATCACGCCGCCATGCCGTAGGGGAAGACTCGCCTTTATGCTGCGATGACCATCATACCGTTGACGATCTTCCTCTTGGAGCGGCTCTTCCTCCCAGGAGCTTGACCCTGGGGTTGGTTTTTCGGCCCTGGGCCCTTGGCTTTTCCAGAAACCACCGCCTTGTTGACCTTGTGACCCCGCTGGGCTGGCTGGGGATCAACCTTCGCAGTCTCGTGACGCCGATTCAAGAGCGACCCGCTGAGCTGGGCTTGGGGTTGAATCCAACCAGGTGTGAACGATTCCACAGTCAACTTTCCAAAGTCTTCGGAAAGGAGAGCAGCATTAGCCTTAGACACGTTCTCGGGTTGGTAGTAACAGTCCTGCCGATTCTTCGCAAGGTTTGCATAGCTAGATGGGTGAGCCGTTCCATCAGGGATAAGAGGCCGCGAGAGGTGAAAGTTTTGTTGGAACGGTGGCGGAGACGATGGTCGAAAGCCAGCACCGATGTTCTGATCTTCAGACGCTTCGAGTACAGCGGAGAGACGTCGGTGAGGGAGTCGAGTCGGGGGCGCCACTTTAGTGTGCCGCAAAGATTGGATGGCAGCGGACGGTGAATCAGGGGACGTAGGCAGGTGACTCATGTGAAGAGGCGCATTAGTCATACGAGATTTTCCCAGCGTATTCATAGGAGTATTCGGAGGTGGACGAGGATATGAACCTAGATCAGAACTCGGAGAAGTCAAAACCTTACGAGCGCGAGACAAGCCAGCCGCATGATATAAGCCATAGGCAGAGATTGCCTGTGAGTCGACCGCACCCGAAGGAGCCAGATAGACGTCGCCCGGAGAGTGATTGTATACCCGAGTTTGACTTGGGAGAGACGGTTCAGAGGTTTCAGCAGACAGGGTGTGGAGGTTTATCGCTTGCAATGCTGGAGAGTACGAGGAACGCGAGGGCCACTGAGGCTGGGCCACCGGTTGGAAGAGGTCTTGGTTTTTGCGGTATTGTTGAGCAATCTCCATGGCGGATTGACGGCGTTTTGTAGGAACGGAGATCGACTGAGGGTGAGACTCAAGGATGATGATCGGAAGGGAGGAGCCAACAACGTTTTGGGTGGAAACGAGTGGCTTAACGTTCTTGAAAGTTTCGTGCCTGCGAGGTAACGGCTTGAGGCCGACCCCTAACTCCTGCCTTTTGTTGGAATGTCGCTCCTGGTGAGACTTTTGCTGGAACGAAATATCAGTGATCCCAGCGGGAGTCGCGCCAATTGCGCCGATTTGAGGCGGTTGGTGCATGTGTCCCTGGATATGAGGAGCCAGCATTGGTCCCAAGTCGATTGGTTCGACGAAGGTGGGGTTGCGGTTTTTCTGCCCGACAGCGGTCGTAGTACTTTCTGCGTTGGTGGCCAAGGGTGGCCCCTGTGACACGACGGCGCTCGAAACGTTCCGAGTGGCCCCAGCGGCTGGAGTGGTTTCGGAGGCACGACGAGAGGATTCAGACAGCGTAACACCAAGTTTGGCCGTGTCTTGATCCAGTCCCCAAATCATCCTCGGGAGGTTATCTTGTTCGTCGATGATCGTCCCTTCCGCGCCGCTGGGGGTAACGCGTTAGGAATTCAAAGAGAAGCAATAAGCCACACTTACGATGGACAACGGGCGTAAGGAAGGGAAGACGGTCCATGGAGTGCGGGGATTGGACGCGGCGGAGAACTTGCCCAAGCCATCCATCCTACGGCGGAAAGGTCAGCGGTATTCACTCCTGAACCTTTAACCATACCCTCGTCAGTTTTCGCTTTCGGTTGAACGGTGGTTTGGCGTAAGAACGCCTGAGAGATATGATACTTGTTTTGAATTATAACCACAGAGTCCGGGGACGAAGGGGATGAACTTGAGTGGGATATGTCCGTCCCAGTTGCGTCGGCACGAGCAAAAGAACTATTTCCGTCGCTCATTGAGAACGAGTTCGAGGTGTCAACGGGCGTGTCTTCGTATTCGGGGAGGTAGAGGATGAATTCATTTTCCAACCTTTGAGACCGGACGTCCTCTGGCATGGTCACGACACGCTGTTGTGATGAGATCTGGGATTTGACCGAGAATGACGGGGCTGTTTCTGGAAAAGAGGAGATTCGCTGGCTGACGATCTGAGTTGCGCGGGAAGGGAAATTTTGGGGTAATCTGGGTTTGAAGACTCGCCGACTGTCGGATGTGGAACGGTCGGGGGTGGAGAGATAGGACATGAGAGAGCCGTCAGAGTTTTGAGGGGGGTTATCAGGTGTCTCGAGCGAGGACCCGACGGTAAATGTTGATATTTCAGAGTGGGGGCCGCCTTCTAGAGGCGAAGGCTGAGAAGAAATGACAGAACAAGGAGAACAAGGCGGAGAAAACGTTGTTTGGACAGCACGAGATTCGTAACCCTTTGACGAAGACATGGAGGCACAGCGAGGGGGGCGACAAGGACAAGCGACAAGCGAGGAGATGGCGGTAAGACAGGAAAACTTGAAATTGAACCAGAGATCGAAACAAACCACTGATAAAGGACGCGTGACAGCCGAACACGTGAGATGTTACGGCGCTCTACAGGTCCGTCACGCTAGGCCTTGGGCTTCTTCTGGAAGAAGCTGGATATCTTCTGCATCCCCTCTACGTTCGCCTTCTTCAACACCTCCACACCGTGCGAATCCTTGGTCTTGCGTTTCTTTCCTGTCCCTTCTTGTGAAGCGGCCTTCGTCGTTGCCTTTTTCTTCCCCTTCTCGGTGTCCACAACCGCCATCGCGGCCAACTCATCTTGAACCGTCTTCACGTGAATGTCCAAAGCTGAGAAACTGCCAAAACTCAGTATCCTGATGAAACCTCGACGAAAGGTTGGCGCACTCGTAGGTAGACACCAGCTCAGTCTTTACATCTGTGGGCAGATGATGGCCGACTAGGTCACAGGCAGCTTTGAGACGCCCAGCTGGAGGAGCATTAGCGAGACGCCTAGTGAGTCTCAGGATATAACTCACCCTCGAGCAGAGCCTCTTTCCCGTCTTCCATGAGCCCATCCTTCGCCAGTAGACGAACCACCGTCAGAGACTCCCCAAAGTCGTTGGCTGCGGCCAGTCTGCTGATTTTCTTTCTGAGGTAATCCACGAGGATCTGCATCGAAAACCGGAAGACGCTGATTTCTGGTGTGATTTCTGAACGTCGCGTAAGCAGGGCTCAACGTGCGGGGGTAAGACTGTTCCACCTTTCACTTCGCAAAGGTGTTTCATGGCAGCTGCGACACATTTCATCGACGCGAACTTTGCGAGATCGTTATGGGACAACTGTAGATCAGGTGGTGTATTTTTCCCATTCTGACGCGTCAGCATCGTCACAGCGTCGTCCAAGACATCATCCAAGGGACGGAAGTTCGCAGGTGCCCCCTCCTATTTCAAGTTAGGAAAAGGCACAGACGGTCGGAGGGGACGCCCACCTTATAAACAGCTCTGACGATCGGAATCAGAAGGAATACCGGATCGACTGGAGTCATCAACAACAGTTTTCCATCTTTGTTATGGCTTTAGCACCAAAACTCGGCGACTAAACGTCGCACATACCTTCGATCACCTGTTCGCCCATAAACCAAGAACGAGGATTGGGGGGCGCGATTGCATGAACCTCCAAAATCTCATCCAGGCAGCCATCTGCACCTTGCCTTTTGCCAGGCAAAAATAACGAAGGGACGCCTAGTTGCCGTTGAGCCTTTCAGCCTGAGTACAAAGCTGGCACATACCCGTGCGAGGGTGAGGAAGGCGTAAGAACCTCGGCTGATCCTGCAGCTGGGTCGTAACCACGTCCAGAATATCCGTAGGCAGAACCCCAATGTGCGTGGTCATTTAGTAGTGAACGATGGTGGATGATCGCTGCCAAGACGCGTCGTGGAGAGAGCACGTGACGGGATTTGAGGATGATCGCGTTCCCAGGTTTAGTAATTCGAACTTCCACCCACGCCATCATGGCCTCTGGTACAGGTACGCAGAGCTGACAGCCAAGTTTCGTCCCTCTGACTCTGACTTGGCTTGCAGGACCAGGAAAGTTATCTCGCGAGGAGTTCCGCAGACAAAAGGACCTCGATGCTGCTCGAAAGGCTGGCACAGCCCCAGCTGCTGTGGATGAGGAGGGAAAGGCCATTAACCCCCACATTCCTCGTGCGTTCACCACTTTACTCACCTAGAGACCTTCCCCTCACGCGCGGGCTCCCTCAGAATATATTGCCCAAGCTCCATGGTACTTGGATACCGGAGGACCCTCGTTATCCCACCAACGTCGACCCGAATACGACAACTCCTCCGACAAACTCGACAACTGGTACGACCGAGGAGCCATTACCGGTCCTGCTGCGAAGAAGTACCGAAAAGGCGCATGCGAGAACTGTGGTGCAATAACTCACAAGAAGCAGGACTGTCTCGAACGACCACGGAAGAAGGGGGCCAAGTTCACGAACAGAGACATCGCTCCCGACGAGGTTATTCAAGACGTTTCGACAGGTTATGCCGCCAAACGTGACAGGTGGAACGGTTACGATACCTCCGAGCACGCCAAGATCTACGATGAGTATGGGGCGTTGGAGGCGGCACGGCAGAAGTTGAGAGAGGAACAGATCGACAAACAGACCACCACGGACCTCGCTGCGGTGCGGAAAGTTGCCAAGGCCGGGAAGACCGAACGCAAGGATGACGATTTTGGTTCGAGTGACGATGAGGACGAAGATGAGGAGAAGTACGCAGACGCCGCGGACGCTGTTGGTCAGAAATTGGACACCAAGACGCGTATCACTGTCCGGAACCTTCGTATTCGAGAGGACACCGCGAAGTACCTCATCAACCTCGACCCGTCTAGTGCTTACTATGACCCGAAGACGCGTTCGATGCGTGACAACCCGGAGGGCAATAAACGGCCAGAGGATGTACGTTCCCTTCCCCCGACGTTTAATCCACCCATCGCTAACGCATTTCCAGTCACGGTTCTCAGGAGAGAATTTCACCCGCGCCACCGGTGAAGCCAGCGAAGTACAGAATCTCCAACTCTTCGCCTGGCAATCTGCCCAACGCGGTCACGATATCCATGTCCATGCCAATCCAACGGAAGGAGAGATCTTACACAAACAATTCGTGCAAAAAAAGGATCAGCTCAAAGAAACGAACAAGGGAAGTATCTTGAACAAGTATGGTGGAGAAGAGTACCTGCAGAAGGCACCGAAGGAGTTACTTCTCGGTCAGACGGAGGATTATGTCGAGTACTCACAAACTGGGCGAATACTGAAAGGAAGGGAACGTGCCAAGGCGAAGTCAAAGTACGCCGAGGATGGTGGGTGGCGCTGACCGTTCAACCTCTGACGGGGCTAACCATTATACTTTAGTGTATATCAACAACCACACACATGTCTGGGGCTCATGGTACGACCCTTCGGCGAGTTCGTGGGGTTACGCTTGCTGTCACTCCACGGTCAATATCTCGTACTGTACGGGTCAAGCGGGTATTGAAGCTGCCGCGGCTTCGAGCACGAAAAACCTGCTAACCTCGTCATCACGGCCTGTGGAGACGGTGCCACAACCCGTGGAGACAGTACAGGAGTCATCGAGAGACGCGGAGGAGCGTCGGAGAGCCGCAAAGAATGCATTCGGCAAGGACCGCGTGGGCGAAGGGGAAGTCCAACTCGACAAGGAGCGACTCGCTCAAGCTATCAAGGAGGAGAAAAAGCGGAAGGCGTGGGGGGATGATGACGGTCGATCGGGGAAACGGGCGAAAGGGGATGAGCCGCACGAAATCACAGAGGAACAGCTTGGTGAGGGGTTTGATCATTACCCAATTGCGCGAGTACTGACTCCCGTCATAGAGGCGTACAGGATGAACAGGAGTAGGATGGAAGACCCCATGGCCAACTACGTCGACACAGAGGTCTGAGGTGGTCCAGCGTTGCTCCTTCGTTCCCACTGTCGAGACCGACGGAGTGTATTTCCGATTACATGTATTTGATTACTACATAATGCAGACACGTACTGTAAGCTACACAGGCGAACCATCCAAACTTGTGGAAAAGCCAGGATATCGTAGCGCACGGGTCAAGAGGGAACTAGCGAAGGTGCACGGCCTACGGAATCCGTAAAAAAAGAGCGGAGTATGTAAGGTAATGTTCTAAGGTGCGCGATGGACTCTGTCTATTATTGTCTTGAGATGCGGAGAAAGTCCCGGAATGTATACGCGTAGGTCGTTACGCGCTAACCTTCAAGACGGCCTAAAGGTGGCCCTTGGCAAGCTCGCGCCTAAGAGGGCTAAGGACGATTCATATGAGTCTGGGAACCTTTGAAACATCAGTCACCAACCGTACCTGGGTGGCTTGGGCAGGGGGCAAGGCTTTGGAAAGGTAGCGCCGCCAAAGGTCATTGAGGTTCTGAGGAATTTGACCCGGGAGCTGACGTCGACGGTGTCAGACGACAATTCTCTGTGGGGCACCTGCGCGGGGGGAAGGACGACGACTTCCATATCCAACTCCGGGAGATAGATGGTACGTGGAAGGGAGGCACCATTGTCGTTCGTTCTCCGGAACTGTAGCTCGTCCAGCATGCGCCGGCGTACGGGAGTGGTCGGGGTGGCGGGTGGGGTGGGGTGGATCGAGGTGGGAGAAGCTTGTTGCCACAGAGGTGGATGGTGGAAGTGGTGAAAGGGAAGTCTGATGCGGACTTGCCTTTCATACTCGGTTCCTAGAACCGGGACTCGCGTTCAAGATTATCCCTAACAGTCACACTACGCAGCATACGGAGAAATGGCCACAAGAAGCCTCGTCAGCAACAATAGCCCATCCGGTGTCCGTGAGTCATTGAATAGCCATTGCACTGCCTCGAGCCGTGTAAGATTTCGATAGCAGTGGCAAAGGAGGATCGAGTGCCTGATCGTCGCGAGCCGTAGCAGGCCCGAGCCCCCCAGATATCGAGATCCTGGGTGGAGGACGGACGCAGAGGCTGCTGCGAAACTAGGGATCACATGATCCCGCAGCCAACCGGGAACTTGCTCAAGACCAGGAAGACTCGTGAATCGGTTGGGAGCGCCGACGGAACTGCGAAGCGCAGTTGGGGCATTCCCAGAAACACCAGATTTCCGGGGCAGAGAGCGTTCCGACGATCTGTTGTGCTCACAGCGTCAGCAACGGGATAGAAACGGGGGATGGGTGACCCGCGACGGATACGCACGTCGACAAGTTCCAGACGCGCTTTCGTCAAGGTGACGACCACTTGTAATGCCACCGATTCATTTCCCGTGGTTTCGATCTGGATGGTGTATCTCGTTACATTTCTACTCACCATCCGCCTTCACCGGGGCCACCGTTTGAAACGTCCTGCAAACAAAAGAGGATGCCATACGTCGCGGGGGTGTTCGCATTTGGCAGAGAGCAAACAAACGCAAACAAGTTCCACTTTGAGCGATCCGTTCGAAAGAGAACGACCAAGACATGTACATCACAACTGCACCTTCACTCTTCCTTGGGCTTGGGGCACGGATATTCGTCAACAAATTCGTCTACCACTATGACTCCTCGACCATCCCCGACTTCGTCTTCCTAGGCCTATGGCAGGGTACCGCCCTCTACTACCTGCTTATGCGCCAGGCCGAGTTCGCCTGGGCCGCGTCTGTCGGGATCCTCGGCAGGCTCTTGATCGACTTTGTGCAGAACTGGGACACGAGCAGGTGCGCGTGTACGCTGTTGGGCGTCGCCCTCGGCGTACTTGTCACGGACATCGCCTCCCAGTTCCTCGAGGACGAGAGTGGGCGCCCGGCAATTTTTGGGGGCATGGCGGGGTTACCAGGTTCAGGACACCACCATCGAAGGAAGCCAAGCAGGCGGTTGGTACAGTTTTCAAGGACCAATAGTCGCGTGGAGCCAGTGAGAGAGAAGGGGAAGGAGGTGGCTAGGGATGGTGGACGAGACCGGGACCGGGCTAGACGCAACAAACACAAAGACGAGAAGCTGGAAGACTTCAAGAGGTTGCGGGACTGGGAATCGCGCTCTATCATCACTGCAGACTCCATCACCTCCTCAGACTTAATCCATCCCAAGTCCAAGATGACACCGCTGCAACGCGAAGTCGCCAACTTACGCGCCAAGGCATCGCTGGCCGACACGGAACGCCGGAGGTTCAAGGAAGAGAAGCAGTGGGCATTATCGCAGGGGAACGCTGCCCGTGCAGAGCAAATGGGCTGGCAGGTAAAGCGGTACGCAGCTTTGGTGGACAGTTTTCACAAGGAGGCGGACGCCAAATTGCTCGAGGGTGCGTTATCCTCCCTCGCACCCCCCGCGATCGGCATCTCATCGCGTCTTGGTTGTCAGCATCTGGGCTCAAGCCTATTGAACGGTCAAAATCGCATCCAACACCCGTGCGACCAAGAGGAACCAAAGCTTACACAAATACCGTCCCGCCTGCGCCTGCACCCACGGTCGTCAGCGTCGAATTCCCCCGGAAGAGACGCAGCTCCTCCGGCCTTAAACCGGCCATCCGAGTATCAAACAGAGAGTGGGTAGTGCAGGCACTCCAATAGTGTGTATAAGCTCACGCCGCATATAGCTTACGCGAAGCTGGTCCAAGTACTGGCAAGATCAGATAGTACTTGCCTTCGCGGTTACGCCCACACGCGACCCCTCCCCCCCAGAGATATCCCATTTATCTAGTCCTAACTTTCTATGCTCATGACGAGACAACTGACCCCTCACGTATGTAGCTTCTGTAACGTTTTTCCACAATCTCTCCTTTCCCCAGACGATCTCTTGTACACCATAGGTTTAGTAGCGTAGCGTAGGTAGAATACACTTGCTTGCTTTCGCCGTCAGCGCGAAATATCTACTTCACCCTGGTCACCCAAGAAAGCGCGCTTGCGATTGTTGAGATCGTACAATATGTTCATTGGATTGGGTGAACGAACAGTGACTAGAACTCGACTTCCCGGACGCCGTCCTTGTCAACAATCTTGACCTTGAACTTTCCAGGGGTGACGACCAGGCGCTTGGAAACCTCATCTATGCACCTCCGTAGGGTCGCTAATCCTTCCTCTACAGTGGCCTCTGGGTCGTGATACCTACGGTGGTCATGTAAACGTCTCGATCTCGTTTCGCGAACACTGGACACGAACCTATCAAGCAAGCTCAGGGCGAAATAGCTTCCATATCCGTGGGCGCCGAACGGCACGGGTGCCATCGTCCCCAGGTAATCGATCCAGTAGAGTTTCGGCTCATGAACGGAGAGATCGTACCCCGCCACGAGAAGGTTAACTGCGTAAGGTGATCTTGAACGCAGAGAGTCTGCGAGCTCGCGGCGAATCCAGAAAGCGGCCGAGGGGGGCGGAAGAGGGTAGGTGTTGCGGATTTGGGCGAGACGGATGTTGCGTTCGATGTATTCGGCGAACTGGACGGTATCGCCTGCATTCCGAACGATCGTTCGAACGCAAATGACCCATACAAGCGATTCGAAGTGAGCTCAGGCAGGAAACTGAAAGGGCCAGGTTGGACGGCTTGCCTGGTTCGCCTGAAAAGGCCATGAGGAGATGAGAGCCGAGGACTTTGATTTTGTCCTCGTTGGACTGCATTTTTACGATTGACCGTGCAGCGGTCATGTCTGCGGCGAGGATCACGTAGCCCTTTCCGGTGATGGCGAACGAGCTGTCCATCGTGAAATACTATCGAGAGGAAAGGATTGGGGCGGACGAGCGAGAGAGACAGAACGCGCGTTCACCGGAGGGATGATCGAATCCGACGCGTCACTTGCTCTAATCGTGTCGCAGATAACGAACACTTGGTCCAAGACTCCACCGCGGTTGCTTACAGGGGCAGCATGTTGGCTCCTTAGTCACCATAGGAGCGATGCCGCGATGCCATAAATATCGTCGTCAAGCCCCTCCTCTCCCACTTGAATACAACCATGACAGACACCATCTCAGTTCGTGTACCCGAAACATCCAAGACTCTTGTTATCACAGAGGCATGTTCTCCAGGTGTTTTTTCTCACGTGGGCATTTGATTGATTAACCGGGGGTGGACAACAGGACGGCGAGGTCGCTGTGAGAGTGGTTCCTACACAGGCACTCGGCGAGAACGAGGTTCTGGTGAAGGTTGCGGCGATTGGGATCAATCCCACAGATTGGAAGAGTGAGCGATAACCTCGACGACCCCCTCGGGTCGCCACCTTTGGGTGTTTAGTGACACTGGGCTACAGGCGCTCGACCCGGTACGAATGCCGGGAAGTACAGCGGTTGCGACTTCGCGGGGCAGGTCGTCAAGGTTGGCCCCAACCCTAAGGTTAACTTTACGATTGGAGACAGAGTGTCAGCTTCGGTTACAGGGAGTAAGTCGAATCAATCTTCACTCGTGGTCACTCACGCTTGACGGACCTTTGGACGTCGTTGTAGATACGTCGACCGAACGAGGTGCATTTTCCGAGTATGCGAAAGGGTTTTCCGACCTCGTGTGGAAGATTCCCGAGGGGACGTTTTCGTTCGAGGAGGCGGTGACGACAGGAGTCCCGTAAGTGTTTTCCGCCCGAGCCTCCAACGTCGCTCAACTTACCCCTGCTCCCGTTTTGACAGGCTAAACACGGCTTTCCAGGCCCTTTACAGTCCCTTGACCCTACGCTTGATCAAACCCGGTGCCAGTACTCCTCCGGAAGAAGACACCTGGGTCTTCATCTATGGAGGGAGCTCTTCGGTTGGCCAATATGCCGTCCAACTTGCTAAGCTCTCCGGATACAAAGTCGCGACGGTGGCTTCTCCCAGGAACCACCAACTCCTCTCGAGCCTAGGAGCGGATCTCATCTTCGACGTCCGTATCATTCCTCTTCATCCCATTTCAGCTGGCCTGACACTGTTCACACCCTTCCAGTATCATGACCCGCAGGTCGTGGACAAGCTCAAGAAGGGGGCAAGGGAGAAAATCCACTTCGCCGTCGACACCATCTCCGAACCTAACACACAGGCGACCACCGTTCGGGTGTTGGCAGAAAACAAACCCGGGAAGGTTATCGTCATTCTTCGCCCTTCAGAAGAGGCTCGGAATATCAGGAAGGACGTGGACATAATCGGTACGTCGCTTCCCAGATCCTTGGAGATACGACCAGTCCTGAAGGTGTCGCTGCCGCGCTCGCCAGCCACCTTGGCTCCGACCGCCTATGGAGTGAACACCGATTACGTGAAGACCAACGACGAGGAAAGGGCTCTGCTCTCCGCGTTCCTGCAGAACACTCTGCCGGGTTTAATCAAGACAGGGAAATTGAAGTCGATCCCGACAAAGCTATGGGATGGAGGACTGGATAAAGTCGACGAAGGACTCACTTACCTTCAGAGCGGGAAGGTGAGCGCGGAGAAGGTTGTTTTCGATCTGTAAGTACACCGGGACGCCCGTCGGATTCAAGGAAGTAGAACCCCAAAAATGTACAAGCGAATGGATCTCGATTTGACAAAATAACTAATGCACATCATCGTCTCCTGGGAGGATATATATACAGTCGGTAATTATTACTGGGAAATGGGGGGGTTTGGCGGGGACAATAACGAAAATAAGGACAGGATAAACAAATAACGCGGGACGTTGCTGAGAATCAAAGCTGTGAAGTGGGATCGCGGGATGTTTGCGCTGGTTAACGGGGAAGGCTACCGCACGGTCTTGCCGTTGGTCGAACCGTTCACCTTGCCCCCACTAGATTTCTTTGGTATCTCGGGGGGCTGTTTGACAACGCTGCTCTCCTTCATGACCATCTTTCCGTGTATCTCTTCGAGTCTTGACGCCTTGACCTTCTTCGGCCAAAACAACGTGACGAACCTTTGGCACCGAATGTCAACAACACCGCCACGTCCGAAAGGCAGGAAAACACGTACGTCCACAGGTGCCTCTTCCACCGAGCTGCATCCTCTCCAGCGGCAGCTTTGGCTTTCAAGACGACTTCTATCCGTCGACCAATCGCAGAGAGTGAATCCTTCAGGATCGTGACCTTCTTTTCCCGAGGCATATCCTCTCCAGAAAGCTTGAGGTCCTTGAGTTGCTTCTTGACCGGTCGAAGCTCCTCCTTGGTCGCAGCTTCATCCATCGATGGACTGTCACTGTGGTCAGAAAACCGGCCGGGCAACAACACGTAACACGGCACACACCATTCGTCGGAAGAGTCAGAGTCGGTGAACGTTGGGGTTGCTCTGCGTTTCTTCTTTCTGGATCCTCCCTCATCGACGGAGTGATTGACCTCGCTGTCTGCCCGCCTCTTCGTACCGTAAGAAGAGGACGCGCCTGGCGTAGGCGAAGCTGTGTGGACTTTCTTCTTCATGTTGTTCTCGTAGGAACGGTACTTCTCGTCGTGCTCCCGGAGAATACCGAGCAAGAAGTCACCCCGTCGGACGAGATGGATGGCGTTCGGAATCGGTTTTGATGAAGCGTCCTCTCCCTTCTTCGCCTCCTCGAGGAAGAACTTCCCCTCAAGGCCAAGCTTGGGGTCCTTCTGCATCGCTTCCCAGTTACCGAACCCGTAGAGGAAGGCACCGACAAGAAGCATAGAGTCTTCTTGAGGGCCCCAGCGGCCGGACCAGTTCAGTACGGGTCGGATGTTGTCGACGGGAATCGTCCAATCGTAAACCGGGTCGGCCATCTCTCCGAGGAGCGTGTGAAGGAGTTTGAGATCGCGGCTGCGGCTGACCACGGTCTCTGCATTGATGTTCCCAACGTTCTTGTAAGTGACCAAGACTGCCCTGCTCTTCTGAGCATTAGTGAGGGTTTCGCCGGCATCCATCTTCGCCCGTTTCGAAGCATTGCTCTCGTCGACAGCTTGGGTGCAGATCTCCACGATGTCGTCGGCGACATCCGTAATCATCCCCCTATCCTTGTTGGTCAGTTTGGCTTCTTGGACCTGGGTAAGGTTAGCTGTGTGGAACAGAAACGAGAAAAGCCGATTACGCACGATAACCTCGTAGCACTGTCGGATGTCGCCCCATCGTTGCATACTGCGGATCAAGACTCGAATGTCTCGCTCCTTGAGCTCCATCGCCTTCTGGCTGGCCGTCTTGCGGGGAGGGGCGGGGGCCTTAGGCTTCTTGGCAGCGGAACTTGAGCCGGCGTGATCGCCATCCATACCCTCATATGACACGGGGGCTGTCGCGCGTTTCCGATCCCTCGCCTGCGCGGCGACTTCCTCCTCGATACGTCGCTTCTCCTCCTCACTCTCAAGTCGCTGCCTCTCCTTCAGGGGAATGATGTCCTCCCAACTCATGTCGTTCTTGATGTCGCTAACGGGGGCGAACTGTGACAAGAAGGCTTCGCCCCCCATGGAGGTGCTACCAGCGCCGTCGGAAGCTAGAGTTTCGTGGTCTTCGGCGTGGTTCAGAATATCGTCGAGGTCCATATTATCGAGCTTCTGGTTCTGCTGGTTGTCGTCCTTGTCGAATCTGAGAGGAGTGGTGAAAGAAGGTGAGGGGTCATCGGTCTCTGAGACGGGTGAACACGTACATCTTCTGGGCACCATACTTGAGGACTGCTTGAAGTTCGTCCTTGCTCAGATCGCTCGCCTTTCCGCTGTCCTTCATGGACGAACCGCCTTTCGAGCTGAGGTGCGCTTGGGAAGTATCCATTTGGTTGATGACTGGACGGTACGTGTATTCGTGAGCATGACGAGGACTAGAAAGATAAAGAGAGCGAGAACGGGTGAAACGTGGTACCCACTAGCATACTCCAACACCATCTTCTTTTTGGCACGCTCAAGGACGTCCTCTTCCATCGTGTCTTTGCTCACGAACCGGTACACGCTCACATGGGACTTCTGGCCAATGCGGTGGGCCCGCGCCATGGCCTGGAGGTCATTCTGTGGGTTCCAATCGCTCTACAGGTCCCCAGAAAATGCACGCAGCAACAGCATGTAAAACGAACATGAGAAATCGCGGCGGTGATCGAGACGAGGTATTCGGCTTACGTCAAAGATAATCACCGTGTCGGCAGTCTCGAGGTTAATTCCCAGGCCGCCAGCACGTGTAGAGAGCAGGAACGCGAAATCCGGTGAGTCAGCGGCGTTGAAATGCGCGATGGATTTCTTCCGGGCGTCTGAGGACACCATACCATCCAACCGTTGATGCTGGTAGCCGCGGAGTGCCAGGTAGTCACTGAGGATGTCGAGCATGCGAACCATTTGGCTGAAGATCAGAACGCGATGGCCGTCTTGTTTGAGACGGGCCAAGAGTTTATCTAGAAGGACCATTTTCCCGCTGTTCATAACAATACCCTTCAGGGTCTCTTCCTGGTTGTCGGTACGAACTTCAACGCCATCGAACAAATAGGGGTGATTTGCGGCCTTTTTCAGTTCCATAGCTTTGGGATGTTACATAAGCGACCGGATATCCGGTGGGCACACAAGACCTCACCGATGTTGAGCAAACTGATGTTGTTGTTCCCATTGGCACTCTTGACAAGGCCTTGGAAATTCTGGACGCAAGATTAGAAAACATGTACCAAACTGTGGGAGTTGTTTGACCTTCGTCAGGATGTTTTTGTACCAGTGGGTCTGTAAAGAGCTCATCTCCACGCGGAGGATGCGTTCGCTCTTTGTCGGGAGGGATGTGAGGACATCACGCTTCAGACGCCGCAACATGTACGATTCAAGTTGTTTGTGCAACTCCTTGATCTTCTCCTCATGGTCGTCGTCGGTGAGGTCAAATTCATTCGCAAGGTGAACTGGCGGCGAGGGGGAGATAAATCAGTTTGCTTTTAACCACCCGGAGTCGAGCGAGACCCACACTTGTCGGGCATGAGGAAATGCATCAAGGAGAGTAATTCTGAAACGTTCTTCAGAGCGGGCATGGGGTTCGAATGAAAACTGGACTGACCTTTGACGTTGTTTTGGAGGGGTGTTCCGGTGATCAGAACCTTGGACGCCGCAGGGAACGTGCGGAGTGCCTCGTACAGCTGGCTCTCGGAATTCTTCAACCGGTGAGCCTCGTCGACCATCAAAACTTGCCACTTGATCTCCCCCAGATCCTTGGCGTCACGTAGGGTGAGTTCGTAGGTGGTGAGCAAAACGTTCATCTTCAGTTTCTTGAGGGATTCCCCGAATTCGTATGTCCTTATGTTCTCCCGTGCGAGAGCGTTTCCGATGTAGGTGATAACGTTGATGTCTGGTGCCCAAGTTGCAAATTGTGCTTGCCAGGCGGTGATGGTGGAGAGAGGGACGATGACAAGAAAAGGGCCATATTGGTTCCTGCTGTGAAACAGGTACGACAGGAATGACACCGACTGCACAGTCTGCAAAACGCGTCAAAGGACGAGCGGATTCAATTGGGGCCGACCACACCTTTCCAAGGCCCATTTCATCCGCGAGGATTCCATTCTCTCCTGTCAAACCGGATAAGCACGTTGTGCTGGGATCAACAGATAAAACGAACCTTTGGACCAAAGGTACGCTAACCAGTTCAAACCGGTGAGTTGGAAGTCCTTCAATTCGCCCCCGGTTTCCGAGAGATAGTCCGGGTCGGAGGCAAGCCTTTCGAATACAGGTCGCTTGTCTTTTGGATAATGCGTGCTGCGGTATGGGAACTTGCCCTCTGCCTCCCGTCTCTGATACGCCTCGATTTGGGGTTTGGAGGTAGCCCTAATCATGTCGTGGGTTTCCCAGGTACAATGCTCGTAGCCCAGGCCAGTCCACTTGCAGAAATACTCAACCTGGCCATCGACGGCTTGGCGTTGAGAAATGACCCGTTCAACTTTCTTGTAACTTTCCTGTTCTTCCTTCTCGCGTTCCTTGTCAAGGAGGAGTGTTTCGAAGTCTTCTCTTGAAAGATCTGGGGCCTTCAAGCGTGCTTGATAGATCTTGTAAGCCTTGATGTAGTTATCTACACGCTTCAGGCCCTTGTAGCGCTTCAAGAACTCGTACGTCTCGTCCGTATTGTGCAAATGGGAGAAGTTTTTCCACTTGATGTGGAACCGCTACAAAACTCACTCAGCGAACTGCGAGAAGAGAGAAGCGCGAGAATCCTACAATATTCTCGTAGAATTTGTCCTCGAGATCGCTCTCCTTACCCTCGTCGCGAGTGTGGGTCAGAACTTGTTCAATTTCATCCTCCTGGGGATATTGCGCCAGGGCCTCCGCGTAGTAGTACCCAGGATGAGTGTCCTCCTCGAAAGCTTCAAAGTCTTCAACGTCGTCGACATAATTGGGGATTTTTCCGCCCCTGGTGGACACTCTAATTTCATCAGCCAGACGAACTCTTTTCTTCTTCTTGGACCGAGAACCATAATCTGAGTCGGAGTCGGACCCCGAGGGTGGACGAGATGGGCGCGACGCGACTGGGGTTTGGGACTGGTGAGTCACGTACACTATGAGCGTGTAGTGGCGGGCAGTACCTTTGGGCTTGGGGGGTTGTTTTCTCTTCTTGGTCGGTTTCTTCTTGGAGCCATATTCCTCGTCGGCGTAGGAGGCGTCGTCGTCATCGTCCTCCTCCTCGGTCTCGTGAGGGTCATCTTCGTATCCCTAGTGAACATGAGTGTGTGTTTAGGGCGAGGTGGGTGGAATGACGAACAGAGTATTCGTCTGTGGGGCGGGGCTAACGGTGTTGCCACATTAATGTGTGTCCAGGGAGGATGTAAGATCAGCACTTACCGTTCTCGTTGATGTGGAAGCTACCTGTGTTTCGAAAGGTGAAGAGCATTGCTGGGGAATGCCTTGTTCGTAGTCGACGACACCGTCGGCGTCGATGTCGATATCTCCCTGGGCGTCGTCAAGGTCGTCTGAATCGACGTCCATGGCGTTGCTTGGGTCGTGGATGCCGTCTTCCTCATATTCGTAGGACAACATCGGGCGGAGGGGGTGGGGAAAGAAGACGTGGAGAGGAGCGAGCTGGCCGACGTTTAGCTCGCGTGGGTGATGCCTGGAATGGCGCCGGCGAGGCCACTTGGACACCGTTCCCGACGACGCTCACTGGCTCTTGCTCACTGTCTGCGACGTCCCCCGGCGGTAGTTTTTCATCTGTATCGTATTACACCTCCTGTATGAATCCTTCGCGGTGAACCCCCGTCCACACACCCCCGCCGGGTCTTCTGGGCGCGGATCGCCTCTGAATGTCAGGTCCGACGACCCGGACACACCCGTCGTCATCATCTCGGACGGCGAACAGCGGCCGTGCACTTTTTCGCCCTGCACCAGCAACCACTCTTATTCCCCCGAACGGCCTCTTGAGATTATCTTATGAAGGCCGAAAATGTGCTGCTACCAAGCGAGAAACGCGGAGTCGTCAATACGTCGTCCATCTTCCTCGTCGCTGTCCACGGAGGCGCCGGCGATCACTCATCATCGAAATCCAAAGTGGATGAAATCAAACAGGCCTTGCGGTTGTAGGTTTCCAAGTCCTTCCTACTCGGTTTCCAGAGATGCACTGAATACCCAGCGCGTGTATGGATGCCATCGCTTCGCTGAGCGACCGCTCGTCTGCGCTGGACGTCGTCATCGCGTCAATCAGCGTTCTTGAGAACAACGCCTGTCTAAATGCTGGCTATGGCTCAAATCTAACCATCGACGGCCAAGTCGAGTGCGATGCCTCCGTCATGAGCGACAGTGGTGGGTTTGGGAGTGTTGGTGCCGTGTCTGGTCAGTTCCCTGCTGTCACACGTCCCCAAAAACCCTGATGGGAATCTGCCAGGAATTCGGAATCCTATACAGCTCGCACATGAAGTGTTGAAGCATTCTCGGGTTCCATCTCCTCTGGGTCGAGTCCCCCCATTGTAAAAATCCCGACCAGAGCCCAGGATCACGCTCACCAAGGCGCAGGATGTTGGTTTCGCAGGGCGCTCGTACTTTCGCTGCTTCGAATGGCTTTCCAACGTGTGATCCTACGGCGCTGATTGCTCCCCGTTGCATCTCAGAATGGGAGCATTGGAAGAAAATTCTCATTGATTCATCATCCTCCGTCCCAAACCGAGACCAAGGCGCAGAGATGCCGATGCAAGATACCGTGGGCGCGATTTCCTGCGATCCAAGCGGGGGGCTCGCCGCTGGTGTTTCAAGGTTTGTCCCCGCTCCCGTATGTGGTCACACTCACTCGGTTTGTAGTGGTGGATTGCTCCTTAAGCACCCGGGCAGGGTTGGAGAGGTGAGAAAGTAGAATATCACCGCGATGGTCCACTAACGCACACCAGGCCGCAGTCTTCGGTGCTGGGTGCTGGTCACAGTCAGATTCCCAAATCGGTGTCACCTGCAGCGTATCGGGTTCGGTATAACACTTGGGTGTCCTGTGACCCCACGTTGACGGATTACAGGAACCGGAGAACAGATCATACGTGCCGCGATAGCAAGGATCCTGTCCGAGCAGCTGATTAAATCATACTCTCCACAAACTGGGTTTGGTGTGGAAAATGTGTTCGAACGAGTCTTGGGTACCCACCTACGACGTTAGCCTGACACAAGTCATACCACCCATGGCGCTGACGGCTTCCGCAGGTTTCTGCGGCGAGGATCGGCCACAAGTCGGTGTCATTGTGATCACGAAGGAACCTGCGGAAGACGGGGACAAGCCAGCCGTTGGTAGGTAACTTTCGATCCCCTTTGGTAAATCTCATCTCGCATTCAAGCACGACTCTGGTGTGCCTTCACTACCGCGAACATGGCAATCGCCTACGCTTCGTCCATGGACAGAAGACCCAAGGTATCGTCTTGAGGGCTCTTTGTCAGGCCTAGTGTTAAAATCGTACGATAGGCGTTGATCCTTCGGCGACCAGATCCCAATTCAGGCTCTGTCTTTATCGAATCCTTGTCACTTACCAGATAGAATATGATACCCACCCTTGAGTGACCCTGCTTTCCCATGAAACTCGAGTCGCCGGGAAATGAACTCGTCACGTGACAGCTCAACGCGTTTAAAGCCGCGTCGCGCCGAAATCTGTTTCCTTGTCTCACCGCCAACATTTAAATATTTCTTCTGCACTCCTGCCCTTGCCCACGCACTCCCTTACTCGCCATACGCCCACCCAAGTCATGTCCGCTGTACCCAGTAACCTTGCCGTACCCCCTACTTCCACCCCTTCCAAGAAAGTCGGTGGTGATTCTGCAGCTCACTCCGTCGCGTTGCTGATGAATGACCTTCCGGACAGGCTGCTGCTGCTATGAAGGTCATGTCCTTAGAGACCCCCACTAAGCCTGTGAAGAAGTCCCCAGCGCTCCTATTTGAAGAGGAGGAAGTCGACGAATCCCCAGAGGTTAACGAGCTCGAAGACCTCCGAACCCGCTTTGTTGGTGATATCGAAACCACGGAAGGTATACCCGCGTTGTTCACCATTCTCTACGCGCGCTCTGACGACCCTCGAAAGATCAAGAGCCACTGCTCATGGAAACGAAACGACGATTCGTATTGTTTCCTATTCAATACCCCGAGGCATGTATTTACGCGTATGTACTCACGTCTAATCTAACCATCAACACTCCTAGATCTGGCAAATGTACAAGAAAGCCGAGGCCTCATTCTGGACAGCAGAGGAGATGGACTTGTCCAAGGATGTTCACGATTGGACAAATAAGCTCAACGACAACGAGCGTCACTTTATCTCTCACGTCCTCGCCTTCTTCGCCGCTTCAGACGGCATCGTCAACGAGAACCTCGTCGAGCGATTCTCGAATGAGGTTCAGGCCGCCGAAGCCAGGTGCTTTTACGGGTTCCAGATCATGATGGAGAATATCCACTCCGAAACCTACTCCCTCCTCATCGACACGTACATCAAGGACCCCGCTCGTCGGGAATACCTCTTCGACGCCGTGGAGACCATCCCCTGCATCAAGAAGAAGGCTGATTGGGCTATTCGATGGATCTCGGACAGACGGGCGTCATTCGCCGAACGTCTCGTTGCATTCGCCGCTGTCGAGGGTATCTTCTTCTCCGGTTCATTCGCCTCAATCTTTTGGTTGAAGAAGCGTGGGTTGATGCCCGGTTTGACCTTCTCGAATGAGTTGATCAGCCGTGATGAGGGCATGCATACCGACTTCGCATGCCTCTTATTCTCTCACTTGAGGAGGCGCCCCCATCCCAAGCTCGTCGAGAAGATCATTGTCGAGGCTGTTGGTATCGAACAGGAGTTCCTCACTGGTTAGCCTTCTCCTGGCCCTTCCTAGCTTCCCCTCTAACCACATTTCTTGTTTAGATGCCCTCCCTGTTGCCCTCATCGGTATGAATGCCAAGCTCATGTGTCGATACATCGAGTTTGTCGCCGACAGACTCCTCGTGGCTCTCGGCAACGACAAGGTGTACAACGTGATGAACCCCTTCGACTTTATGGATATGATCTCTCTCCAGGGCAAGACGAATTTCTTCGAGAAGCGTGTATCCGACTACGCCAAGGCTGGAGTCAATACCTCGTCCACCGCCGCCAACACTGAGGCCCCTGCTCCCACCAAATCCTTCACGTTGGACGATGATTTCTAGTTTGTTTTCACTCGTTTTGCATATCCGCATCAAATCTCGCCTCGACATACATTTGAACGCATGTAATTCTCGTTTTGCGTTGCACGGGTTTGCTTTCCAGCTTTGATTCCTTTTTTGCATCGCGATACACATTCTACTTTCTAACCCTGCGACACCCTATCCACCCCCACCCTCTCACCTTAGTACGTCGAGTAGCTACCGCATCAATATAGGTGAACCTTTGAGACCATACTTTGGTTTGAGCGAACCCCGGCGGATATGGGTCACTGGAGCGCGTTACCCACGAACCAAACTGTTACTCACAGTGTAACCAGTGTTCGGAAGGTACCCCTCGGTAGATATTGCCCGCTTTTGTGGGAGGTCTGGTTTCAAAAGCTGAGCTGTTGGGGTCCAGTCGTCTGTTTCCCAATATTGTCCACCTCCCAAACTTTTTTGGGTCCGGAGCCAGAGTCTAGCCGCACGGACTCCCCGCCATCCACGTCCTCCTGGAAATGGTTGCCGGTCACCCTCAAGCTTGGCCGGACGCCCAACGTTGCGCAGAGGGCCTTGTATCGTGCCCTGATTTGACGGAACAACCTGGGGATATCGACCTCCGCAGAAGGATCCAATTCTGAGGACGTCCCAGAATGTGAAGGATTGGTCCGTGGAAATTGGGCAATTGTGTCCAACAGGACTCTTATGTTGTGGATTGCCCGGCTGATTCAAATCGAGGGATCAGCATGCCGCTGGAATTGGTGTGCGCGAGTATACGAACTCTTCTGATTTCCCGGTGGATTCGTAGATCTTTTTCCAGGTCAAGGCGAACCCTTCGTAGAACCCGAGCTCTTCAAACATCTCGTAGCCTTTCTCGCGACCGAGGGCGCGACCTTCAATCAATCCGTGGATTCGGCCATGGACGAAACCATCTTCATGTCCTTGATCGTAGAACCTTGAAGGTGGTGTCAGTTGTGGTAAGGCACGCCTGCTACTACACACGATTGCTCCAAGTGGACTAAAGATTCGATGTCGGCGTCCATCCGAATACGAGTGAAACACGGTACGGAGATGGTCAAACGGACCGTGATCGACGCCACGGCGTCTACGTCTAGTCCCCCCCGTCTCTCTCGTTGGACGATCACAAGACTTGGGCATACACTGACACCTGCTGGAAGTCTGTTGTGGAAGCCAAACAGCCTAGCCAGTTCGAATGGCTTCAACCTGAAACCTTGTCAGAACTGCTTCCGCGAGCGACCGTGACTTCATCTCGGAATATCGACCAATGGAATGCCTCCCAATTGTTCACGGCGCGATGTGAAAACGCCCTGGAACTTTGACATCCTAGCCCTTTATACTCTCTGGTTGGACCCTCGAATGGTGGTCTGTGCCCCTGCGTGGGAGGGCACATTTCAATGAACCCAGTCTCCAGAACCCGAGGTTTGGTTTCATTTACGCCCAGCGGGTGAGCCGTTGTATAAGTAACGACACAGCGTGTAAACACCCCCTTCCCCAGTTACCCCATCCCCCGGGGCAACTTTGGCGAAGCCGACATGACCTCTGTCAAGCAAGCCCGTCGCGCCACGGTTCGTCGACTCAAGTCTGTCATCTCCATGTGCTTCCAGTCTCTTTTGCACCTCAAGTCTCCTCACGGCGGGTGCCCGAGCCAGTACAGCCATACGACGCGGATGTCCGGGAGTTTCGACTCCCGGAGGGCGAGCACAATGTCTGGGAGCTCTCAGAGGATGAGCAGAGTTTTCGGAAGCTTCGACACTCAGAGGTCGAGCAAAGCTTTCGGAAGCTTTGATTCCCCGAGGGTGAGCAATGTCTACGGCGGGTACGAATCTCGAAGGGCATCCAAATTCATCTGTGAGTGTCACTGTTGTGGACTTGCCCATCCGGACAGCTACAACCTTCCTGCGTAGAATGACACCCCAACCCCCCGCCCGTGTATCTTCCCAACAACTCAACGCCACCCCTTCCCCTTATCTTCCACCACGGGTTTGACCCGCCAAAATCCGTTGCCCCACCCTGATCCCCAGATTTCTAATCCCCGCTAGATCATCATTCGTATTCTATGTTCAACCGGCAGTGAACGGTGCTGCTGGATGTGGGGTCTCCGTAGGATTAGAACGTCACAGGGCTAAAAATAAATAAGTAATGTTTGAGTCGATGTGTGAAGCAAAAGAAAAAGAGTGGGAGGGTGTTACAATCAACGCCTTCGATCCCACCCTCTCCCTTTCGATCTGCGAGCCTCCTCGACTTCAACCCGATTATACACATCCCCGTACCCGCTACGAACTGTACTTGGTGTGGCGCTGCCAGCTTGCTCCCTCCTCTTCCTCTCAATCAACTCTCTCGCTCGTTGCCGTTCCGTTGACTCTCGACTCAACCGAGAATCAAGCTGGGAAGGGGGTCGATCGGGGTCTGATGTCCGCGACCCGTTCGGAGGACGTTTCCAGTCCCTCCGCGACGAAGAGGAAGAAGGTTGAGAAGGCGAACTTGCCAGTTGTGAGTTGATCGACGTGAGCGGGTCCGCTTTCGATTTACGGTTCAGGTCACGAATTCTGGTGAGGCGTGAGACACCCCAGCGGTGAAGATATCACCTCCAAGATACGTACCTCATATCTTTGTCCATCTCATCTAGCGTCCGCCCCTTCCCCTTCTCTGAGTACCATGGTTTCAAATCCTTTTCCGATGGAGCGAGAGGGACACCCTTCTCTGTTTCCGTGTCAGGTTTCTTGACCTTTGTAGATATGATCATCTCATGCTGTACACCCGTGAGCGGCCTAGCACAAACAGCGAAGCAAGAGCACGGTTACCTTCTCTAAATCTTCGAACAAGTTGACGTGGCCCTGCGTGCTCTCAATCACGTCCGAAGTCCGTTGGCTGAGCAACTTTTCCTCTTCCCGTTCCTGTTGTCGTTTGCTTGGCTTGGAAGAGACACCAGCCCGACTCCTAAGTAGGTCCACACGTGCCTCTGAATCCTGTTTGGGGCATCAGGCATTTCGGTGTCAAAGGTGGGGAGGTCGTGCCACGCACAGCCAGCAACATCCGTCCTTCCGCAGCGGCCTCCTTTAGGCGAGCTTCCTCCTCGTCTCTCCTGACGCGTTCGATGTTATCCCGCCTGTACGGGTGGTAGGACTTGTGGTGAGCGATGTTCAGCTTGCCCATGATGGATGATGATGACTTCGAGAGGATCGGTCGATCACGATCGCTTCCTGGGTTTCACAACTAGGTAAAGAAAACAAAAAAAACTCTAAATATCGAATCTAACACTCTGCTCTCCCTTCCCTCGGTCAATCTTCACCAACCGCTTCGCGACGCAGGCGTATAACGCGCGCGTGTGTGGTGCCCCGGTAGTTCCTGTGTTTCCGTTCATGATTTCCTTTAGTCGGTTCATCGGCAGCGTGTGTGACGGTTGGGCCATGAGCAACGTGAGGAGAAGCTGCGCAGTTTGTATCTGCTGTACAGTAGGCTCATCGCGGGGGGTTGGCACAGTTGAGAAAGAAGACAGGGAGTCTCCGGTTGGGGAAGGTGAGATCGGTGTCGTCGATGCTAGTGTTCGCAAGGCAGAGCTGTTGCCTTCGTCGGTATCCGCCACGTAAATAGAGTAAAGGGGATGCATACAGTGTTTCCTTCGCACGCAAAGTTTTGCCTTCTCCCGGGTATTGGTACCCGGGTTCTATAAGATCCCCTACAGTGGCCCAGATCTTTGCCTTGACGTTCGGAGTTAGCTAGCACATAGTGGCTAGAAGAGTCGGATACCCACAACAATGCCTTCCATTTCCATCGTAATCTGTATCTTCGGTCGGCGCAACGGTGTTTGTGATTCAGGGTTCGCCTTGGGGGACGGCGTATGATCTCTCTCGTGGGGGCTTTGGGGGGCGGCACCTTCATCGGTTTCCGTCGACTCTACGGGGACCTTATCGTCAAGTGGTGATGGAGGGGCGACATCCCGCTCGTCTTCGCTTTCATCATCCTTAGTAGTAAGCCAGGGCTGAGTCATCGGCGAGTCATCAAAGCTGAGTGCCCCCTTCGCAGGTAAAGGTGTCCCAAATGATGAGATAGAAATATCTCCCAAATTCACGCTCTCGTCCAACAACAAACCCCCCTTAAAGTTCACCGTGCGCTCTGTAGGGCCAGGTGTATTCCAGAAAGAGTGCTCCTGTTGTTCTTCCGTGGGGAGTGGAGATGCAGGTTCTGGAGTTTTGAATCGCGAAGAGTTCGGGAATGGTTGTTTTTTCGCAGCAAGAACTGCTTTCTATATCGTTGATTAGGACGCCTCTGAATGAGTCGTGATTCTGGACATACCCGCTGACGCAATTCCACTATCCGGGCTTGTAAGTCCTCAATCTTGTTTACCTCTTCCTGAATCAGTTCCTGTGGTTGCTTCACCGATTTACTCGACCCTGCAGGTTCGTTCTATACTTAGTTGGGCTGACGGGAAGAATATTTCAACACCCGAATCGCCTTACTTGCCTGGCCCGTTCTGCGAGATTCTCGATGTTCTCCCTCAGAGCGGAAAGTTGTTCGAGGATGCTCTCCACCCTTGCCCGAGCTCGTGGCATTGGCTGTATCGACTGACTACAACCAATTGAGTCCCTTCACGACATGGGGGAGGGAGTTTACGTACTATCGCTCGAGAAACTTCAATGCGGCCCTCGCATATACCTCAGGCTCGTGTTCCTGCACCTTGATCTCCCGCCCCGTTCGTGGCCGGAGTGGCGTCGCACTTGGTAGATCGGCGCGTGTGACTTGAGTCGCCCCGCTAGGCCCTTCTTCTTCCGTGCTGGCCCCATACGAAGACGGAGGCACGAGGGTAAAAAGCCCAACTTCCGACGGATCGACTTCACGAATGAGATCGCCCAGAGGGGTCCTCAGTGCCGCCTTCGTGTAGAACCCAGGAGTGTAATCGTCCGGTTCCGATGCGTTTGTGCGGATGGATTTGCTGACAGAAGATACGAGTTCGATGTAGTCCGGAAGCGACAGAGCGGGCATATCTCTTTAACCCAAAGGTGATCGTGGTCAAAGACGAGGAGGTTCGGTGCGGTCGGCGTCTATCTCTCACCCGCACCAGTTCATGATTTCGAAAGTGTTTCATACTTCGGGAAATCATCTTAGAGAGTGCAGCTGGAATGGGGCGCTTGCACGGACATCGATGGCATGAGCGTAGTGATCACAGTCGACAGCAAAATACATGGATGCGATGGGTGGAAAACTGCTTCTCGATCCTCCTTCAAAACCGAATCTCGTCCAACCCTTCAAGGCAAAGAGCTCCGAAACGAGGGGGAGGAACACCTCTGTCCTTCTAGATGTTGAGTTTTGTCCGCCTCCAGTGACGCCTCTTAGCGTTGTACTGTCGTCGAAGAAGAGGTGAGCATGCTTGGTGTATGCAGTGGAGGCACCAAGGGTACGCACCTGGATCTTGGTGTCCGACTTCAGGCGGAACCATTGTGGGATTGGCCTACATTCGTACCCAGATTAACCTCACCCCCTCGTCCCAAACCGCCAAATCATCTCACCTGTTCTGGCGAGCGGCCTTGGCGAGTGTGCGCTTCGTGCGGAAGGTTTTTTGGGAAGGCTGCAAACAGGCAGACATAAGCGACCTCCGTACAGACTCGAGGAGTTAGCGGATCGTGGGGACGTACCATGGCCGACTTGTCTGTTTGTCTGGGGGCGTTGACGGGGGTTGGTGTTCGGTGTACTGGTGATTGGGATTTACCGGCAATCCCCGAGAACTATACATAGTGTCTCACGATCACAATAAAATTCTCACGATCACAGAATGGGATAAAGGGCGTTAGGACACGTCACGCGATCGAAAGCCCTGCAACCAGCATCATGTTGGCCCTTAAGTGGTTGTCCGTCCTTGCCCTCGCCGCCTTTGCCGCCGCCGCAGACACGGATGTTCCAGAACTCGTCATTGACAAGACTTACGTTCCTACGGACTGCGGGGTGAAGTCTTCCAAGGGTGATAAGATTCGCGTGCACTATGTCGGTGGCATCCCCTTGTAATGTGACTGACCGTCACTGAACCTCTACTTATCCTCCAGACCGGCAAACTCACCAACGGTAACAAGTTCGACTCAAGGTATGTACTGCGAGTCTCTCTTAGAGGTCAGGCGGCTAAGTTCTACGTGTATGCAGCCACGATCGCGGCGATCCTTTGCCACTCACCCGTGCGTCATAATGCGGGAACTCCCAGGGTTAACCTTTCTGACGACCGAGCACGCAGTCGGTTCCGGTCAAGTCATTCCCGGATGGGAGGAAGGACTTCTCGACATGTGTCTCAACGAAAAGCGCGTTCTCACCATCCCTTCGAGAAAGGCATACGGTACGTTTACTCCAACCAAGAGGAGTTCTATCCCCCCGCCTAATATGCATTTGAAACCTCAGGCTCCCGTGGATTTGGTAGTGTCATCCCGCCTAACTCCGCTCTCGTCTTCGACGTCGAGCTTGTCGGGTTACAGTCCGCGGGTCGCGACGAGTTGTAGTCGACCACTGCTCCAGGCGTATGTTCGTACCTCAGTTCCTTAATAGAAATCGCTGTACAAGATGGAAAACAATACGCGTTTCCGGGGGGGGGGTGTTCACACAAATATAGCTACCATAACGTAGGCGAGAGGGGCTCAGAGAACACTCTTCAGCCACTTAACATCGACGCCGTCCCTCTTGGCCAGCTCGCCCATCAAGTCGCTGGTCAAAAATTCGCCTGGCCACTCCCTTCCAACCTGGCCCTTCAGGTAGTGGACCACCAGAGGAATGTCCTCCGTCTTCCAGACACCCTTCTGGTTCTTGAGTCCTTGTGCAACCTGGTCGATCACCTTCGAGACGTACTCCTTGGAGATGAGATCTCCAGTGTCCTTGGTGCGAGCACCAGCCTTCACCCATTGCCAAAGTTGGACGCGGGCAATCTCTGCTGTGGCAGCGTCCTCCATGAGATGGTTAAGGGGAATACATCCGTTTCCCCCAAGCCAGGCAGCGGTGTAAGCTAAAGCGGCGGACGCGTTGGCGTAGACGCCGCGGCTAGTGATTTGCCCTGGGACGTCAGGATTGACTAAATCGGCCGCCGTAACGTTGACATCTTCGCGAAGGATGTGATACTGTGTAGAACGCGTGGTCAGGTATACCCCGGTTGGTGTACCCAAATCGAACGTACTTGGTTGGGACCCAACATGTGCTGGTTGAAAACTTCCAAAGCGATTTTGTTGAGGAAGGGGTGGGCAATCCAAGTTCCATCGTGACCGTTCTTTACTTCCCTCAGCTTGTCGGCACGGACCTTGCCCATAGCGATCTCATGGGCCTGGAGGTCATCCTTGATGGGGATCTGGGCTGACATTCCGCCCATGGCGGCGACCTTGCGCCTGCGAAGGTCAAGTCAGGGTTTGTATGTGCGAAGTGTTGGAGGGTCTTACCTGTGACAAGTTTGAACGAGCTTCCTGACGTAGGAATTCATAAAGGCAACCTCCATAGTAACATCCGCACGGTCAGGGAGCACGGCGTTGAGGTCTGCCCTCCTTCGCTTGATGAAGCTGAAGATGTAGTCCCACCTTCCACAGTTGAGACCGCTCGAGTGCTCTCGCAACTCAAACAAAATCTCCTCCATCTGGAAGGCGGCGGGGAGGGTCTCGATTAGCACGGTTCCACGGATGGTCCCCTGAGAGATGCCGACGTAGCTCTGGGAGAAGGCGAAGATATCGTTCCAGAGACGGGCTTCCAAGTAGTGCTCCATCTTGGGGAGGTAAAAGTATGGACCAGATCCTCGCTTGACGAGCTCACGAGCATTGTGGAAGAAGTAGAGGGCAAAATCGAAGATGGAACCCGAAACGGGGGTGTTGTCGACGGTCACCCGAGGTTCGTCAAGGTGCCACCCTCGAGGGCTGAGAAACTGTCGCCTGAGTATCCCCTCCGTGCGCGCATGGCGGAAGGGGGACGTACCGAACAATCAAGACTGCAGGCTTTTCAGAGAGCTTGTACTGCTTGCCGCCAGTCTCGAAGTCGACCTGGCGACGAACGGCATCATACAAGTTGACTTGGCCGGTAACCAAGTTGGCGAAAGTAGGGGAGGTGGCGTCTGGAAGTGACGTCGGAGGTGATGTCAAGCCGGGAAAGAGAGCGTGGGTTGGATGAACATGCCTTCAAAGTCGGCCATAAAGGTCTTAGCCCCGGAGTTGAGGGCATTCACGACCATCTTTCTATCGGTCGGGCCAGTGATCTCGACCCTCCGGTCCTCGAGACCAGGGGCAGGGGGTGCGCAGACCCAAGAACGTTCTGCGCGGATGTGGGCGGTCTCTGGGGGGAAATCGAGTTTCCCGCCGCCATCGAGTTGCTTCTGAACGGACTCCCTGGCCTTGAGGAGGGACTGACGCGTGGACTCGAAGGTTCTGTGGAGGACGGCCAAGAACTTGACGGTGTCGTCGGTGAGTATCTTTGCCTGAGCCTCCAGGGCAACGGTGGAAAGAATCTGGACGCCTTGTACAGTCATGAGTGCGCGGGATGAGCGATAGTCGTTGGTTGAGATAAAGCGGCGAGGGGCTTGAGGTATACCCCTGACATCGGGAGTCCGCCCTCGCTGGCCTGTATTTTCACATGTTTGTGTGGTCCATGATCGAGATCGACGTCAGCGGGGACAACCAACGAACCATCTCTCATCCAGTCGGTATCCGCCGAGAAAGCAAGCGGTAGATACATACCACCTTCGGGTGTAGGGCAACAGTCGAATATTACGCCGACCTTGCCAACGAGAGATATGTACCCAGCCACACTGGGATTGGAAGGGCAACTGGGCAAGTCCAGTGCGAGTCCAATGAGCATGCCCTGGTCGTTGAACGATATTTCCGGCACATGCAACCCGTAAGCTGTAGATCACATTTACACTCACGTATTACTTGAAAACGCATCTTGTGTACCCAAGCCGGGGTTGCAAAGCAGAAATGAGTGATTAGACCACGGATCTACCCTCACATGGGCCACATCGACCCAAGCTCCGTCCGGCTCCCGGAGGTCATCCGCCTCTCGCTTAATAAACAAGCTCATCAAGCTCATCGATTCACAACGGGTGCTCTAGGTAATGCTTCGGGCTGGCTGGGGGGTGCGGTTTGTCTGGCATCGAATGGGACAATCTATTGATCGGTGACGCTGCGCACGATCGACCAGGTGGCTATCGACGTCTCGGGGTCTGAACACCTAGCTGGTCTTTTCCTTCTCTGGTACCGGTTGAGGTTGCTCCACCGAGACTGTGGAAGGACTGGGTTAAAATTGGCCGGGCGAGACGCGGCGGATAGACCTACGCCAAAGATCTTTTACGGACCGCCCAAAAACGAGGATGACCCTTCGGCAGGCCATCTGCCAGACGCCGCAACTGACGGAACCTGCCGGAGCCCACGGGAGTCCCAGCCACCAAGTCAAGGGGCCAAACCAGCCCTGGGGCAAATAGAAGACGGCGGATTTTCTGAACCACCAGCCGATAAAGAACTGAAGGCCGGTCGTCATGAACCAGAGCGCAGAATTAAACTTGAGCGAGAACTGCGTCTTGGCTGATGCGATCTCGGAATCTGTAACACCCAAGGTCAGCGGTTCAGCCCTACGTGGGTGATGGGTGTTGCGTGGGGACGCACTCGTCGTTTCAAGGTCTTGGAATCCCTTGTCAACGCTTCTCTTGAGTTTCGCCCATTTCGCAAACTGGTCTTGGGCGCTGGTAGCCATTAGTTGAGCCTTGGTTGACCATGTCGTTGTTTTCAGTTCGTGCTGGCGGGCGATCAACTTGGAGTGGAAGAGACGCAGATAGAAAGAGGAGAACTGCAGCAGATCGTCAGCCACGTCAAAAATAAGCGAGAGATCTACCGACAAACTCCTGGAGAACCGAGCTGCCAATCCAAGAGATGACCTGGGAGATGAGGACGAGGAGGAATATTGTGACCAGGAGGGCCATGACGGAGGGAGGTGGCAAACCACTTGCAACTTTATTCCAGTACACGCTTGTGCGACGTGTACATGCGGTGACTGGTGATCGGTTTCCGACTTCTCGACATCGTATCTGCCGACCCTCATCCAATGTCCTCCGGGCAGCAGGGAACCTCCCATAGGTTCTGGGAATTTACTCGCCGATGGGCGGTTTGCAACTACTGCGGTCGAGCAAGGACCTCGGGATACTCCGGGCTTGTCAGTATATAAGGAAACCCGGCGCTCTGTCCCTCGTGCTCCCATTCCCCCGACCGTCACCGGTGTCCCAGGCATGTTGCCATCGCTCTCCCTCCAGCGCCACCACTACCGTCGCGTAGGTTTCTTCGCCGTCTTCATAATCGTCTTCCACCATCGGCTATCCGTTTTCGTCACCCTCCTTTACACCTTCGCCGCCTTCACCTTTTGGCCCCATGCCGTCCTTGGTAACGGAGACGGGTGGGATCTCAAGAATCTCGTCCCGCCACAGGGCGCACAGGAGGTTGTTCCAAGGATCATCCACCAAGTCCGGCTCGGTGACTTGAAGATGAAGGAAAAATGGGTCGTCGCCAACGCAAGTTGCGCCGAACTCCACCCCGGTCCTCAATGGCAGTTCGAGCTTTGGGATACAGAACGAGCAAACGCTTTCGTGGCGGAGAATTACCCGGACGTTCTCGAGACATACCTTGGTTATGGACAAGGTGCGTTCGTGTCCCCACCGCCCGCTATCCCGACCGCAATCGTTGATCGATTTCCCTCACCGTAGAGATTCAACGCTCTAACGCGATCAGATACCTAATTCTCTACAAAATGGGTGGCATATACCTTGATCTCGACATAAAGTGTCTCAAGCCAATGGACTTCTTCCTCACCGTCGACTGGGTCTCCCCACCTGGGCTCCCCGTCGGCCTCAACAATGCGTTCCTGGCTGTCGCCCCCGGGCACCCCTTCCTGAAGCACACGATTGATAACCTCAATAGATTCAACCTCAACTGGATTTCCCTTTACGCCACTGACATGTAAGTCATCTGTTTCAGCGGGCATCGATAAAGGCTCAATTCAACTCGCACAGGTTCTCCACCGGATGCCACTACATTTCCACCATGCACGCTACATACGCTCATCGCTCTAACCTCCGCGTTCTCCCTCGCGAGTACAAGTTGGGTGGACACTCCATTACCCCGATCTTCGAGCATTTGGGTGCCGCCTCGTGGCATCGCGGGGATGCTACCGCAATTCTAGTTATCGGGAAGTTTTTCGAGTGGTTCCTCGACCCCTGGAAAATCTTTTTTGTTGTCGGCATCTCCGTCGCCTTCGCCGTTTGGCTCTCTCGCCGGCGCGCTCGCAAGGCCGTACAGCTCCAGGCTGAGGAAACCGAACTATTTGATCTTCCTGACTCGCCACGGTCATCTGACGACCGCAGGGGGGAATTCACGACCCACGCTGAGCTTGATGCCGAAATCGAAGCTTTGGAGGGGGGCAAGTCGACACGACTGATGTAAACCCACGTTTTGTTGGTTTGACTCCCATCCTGTTGCATCCCTTTATCTACTTGCTTGTTTATCTACCTGCTTGCATCTTATTGTTTACTGTATGTACTTAGTCCTGTCTTGTTCGGCCAGAATACCACACGTCAGTATTGCCGACCCGACCCGCCAGGGCCTTCAGATGGAAAATGATAGTGATCGGCGGTCCATACCTCGCCTTCGGTCGGAACGATCGACCTACCCCACTTCAAGCGCTGTGCTCTCTCCTCCTGTCTCCACACACGATGCTTACCACCGCTGTTTCCCGCCTGGCTGTTCGAAGGACGCTCTCTGTTGCCCCTAGGAGGACGCTAATAACCGTCAAAGATACGCTGGTGAGTGGGGCACCGTCCCAGGGAGACCCGTCGGCTGAACCTGTGGTCAGTACGTCTCCAACGCCACTGCCATTGGGGAGGGTCGTAATGGGACCGTGAAATCGGACGGCGATGTCCCTCTCAGCCTGAAGTTGGCAACCCCAAAGAGCATTGGTGGAAAGGGAGACGGCCAGAATCCCGAACAGCTTTTTGCCATGGGATATGCCTGTGAGCCCCCTCTCGTCCTGAACCAGGCGGGATTACACGTGCACTGACCGCGTTTCCAGCGTGCTTTTTGGGCGCTCTCCAATTTGTGGCCGGAAAGGCTGGTAACAAGAACGCTGCCAACGCCAAGATCCATTCCTCCGTCACTTTGGGTCATTCTGCCGAACTGGATGGCTTTGCGTTGAAGGTTGACCTCAAGGTTGAGGGAGTCGAGGACGAGGCCCTCATCAAAGCTGCTCACGAGGTAGTTCTCTCTAGGTTCTCACTGTATTACCCACTGACTTGTCCCTCTGCGAAGTTCTGCCCGTATAGCCGCGCTCTGAAACATGGCGTTGAGGTGAACGTCAGCAAGGCTTGAAGCCCAAACATTGAGGTTCTTCTGCCCTCGTAAAAATATTTGCCTCTGTTATCTGTACCATACACACATAGACTATCAGAATGAAGTCGATCGTGGGAGTGACCTGGTCATCTACGACCGCCATCCCCAATACGCCTGGTTCCTCCCCCCCTCCTCCCTTTACGCCCACCATGCACCTCTACAACCTGACGTTGCAGCCACCGACAGCCATCACCCATGCAATCGTAGGCAATTTTTCTGGCGCGCGACACCAAGAAATAATTGTTTCTCGTGGCACGCGTTTAGAACTTCTACGCGTCGACATGCAAACAGGCAAACTCTCCACCGTCGTCAGCACGGATGCCTTCGGTACAATCAGATCCCTAGCCGGATTCCGGCTGACCGGTGGAACCAAGGGTGAGCTCTCGCTCGTACGTATCGCTTCCCTCGCTCCTTGAATTCACTTTCGGTTCCGTTTCGTCTCTCAGACCACGCGATCCTAGGCTCGGACTCCGGTCGCATCGTCATATTAGATTATGACGTCAAAACAACCAGCTTCGTCAAGATCCACGAGGAGACCTTTGGAAAATCCGGAGCGAGGCGCATCGTTCCTGGTCAGTACCTCGCGACGGATCCCAAAGGAAGGAGCGTCATGATATCGGCTGTCGAAAAGGCAAAACTGGTGTACATTCTGAACCGCGACGCTGCCGCGAATTTGACGATATCTTCTCCGCTCGAGGCGCACAAGAACCAGGCGATCATTCATTACATTGTCGGTCTGGACGTTGGGTTCGAGAACCCAACCTTTGCCGCTCTGGAGGTGGATTATTCCGAGGCAGATCAGGACCCGACCGGAGAAGCGTTCAACAACACTGAAAAGGTTTCGTCTCTCCCTAACCTGGTCTCTGGAGGGTTATACTGACGCCCTACTCGCAGAGGTTGACTTACTACGAGCTGGACCTCGGATTGAATCACGTCGTTCGGAAGTGGAGCGAACCAACGGATGCTCGTGCAAACCTGCTCGTTCAGGTACCCGGCGGCCAGCTCGCAACCGCTGAAGGGACCAGATTTGACGGTCCTTCAGGTGTCCTCGTCTGCTGCGAAGATCACATCATCTACCGCCATCCTGACAAACCTCAACACCGTGTGCCAATCCCTCGCAGGGATCACCCGCTAGCTGACCAAGAGCGTGGCCTCATCATCGTTTCTGCGGTTATGCACAAGATGAAGGTACGTGTTTCTTGAATTCACTTGTCGCGCCCGTCTCTAACTGGACCCAGGGTCAATTTTTCTTCTTGCTTCAAAGTGAGGAAGGCGACCTCTACAAAGTGACAATCGAACACATAGATGAGGATGTTGAACGGGTCAAGATCAAGTATTTTGATACTGTGCCCGTCGCCACCGCACTGTGTATCCTCAAATCTGGTTTCCTGTTTGTCGCCTCCGAGTTCGGTAACCAGTAAGTACAAAACCAGCTCCATTAAAAGAACCGGTGGTTTGACCTAGAGCAGTTACCTCTACCAGTTTACAAAACTTGGCGACGACGACGACGAGACTGAGTTCTCATCATCCTCATACCCTGGCAAGGGTATGGCCGAGCCCTTCCTCCCACTTCCCAGGGCCTTGTTCAAACCACGAGAGCTCGAGAACCTGACCCTCGTTGACGAGATGGCTTCTCTGGACCCGGTCCTGGATTCGCGGGTGCTCAACCTACTTCCGAACTCCGACAGCCCCCAAATATTTACTGTGTGTGGCAGGGGCGCGCGAAGTACGTTCCGCGTTCTCCGACACGGTCTCGAAACTCAGGAAGTTGTATCCTCCGACCTACCTGGTATTCCAAATGCCGTGTGGACCACAAAACTGAAGGAAGATGGTGGGTCTTGCCCTGATAGGCTCTCCTACTGAGGCGCTGATCCTTTCTTAGATCCATTCGATTCGTACATTATCCTGTCCTTCGTAAACGGTACCCTCGTCCTTTCCGTTGGAGAAACGATCGAAGAAGTACAAGACACTGGATTCCTATCTTCTGCACCTACCATTGCTGTACAACAGATTGGCAGCGATGCTCTCCTTCAAGTCCACCCTCACGGCATCCGGCACGTCTCGGCTAACCGCAAGGTTAACGAGTGGAGAGTCCCCCAAGGGAAAACGATCGTCGCGGCTACTACGAATAAACGGCAGGTTGTGGTCGCACTGAGCTCCGCGGAACTTGTCTATTTCGAACTGGATCCGGAGGGACAGCTAAACGAATATCAGGACAGGAAGGCAATGGGGAGTACCGTTTTGGCATTGAGCATTGGTGAGGTCCCAGAGGGACACCAGAGGACACCCTTCTTGGTACGTTTCACGTACTGTTAGTCGATGGGTGATTTACGGTGATTCCATAGGCGGTTGGTTGTGAAGACCAAACTGTTCGTATAATCTCTTTGGACCCCGAAACCACACTGGAACCAATTAGTATGCAAGCGTTGACATCCCCTCCTTCTGCGATCTGCATTGCCGATATGCTTGACGCCGGTATCAACAAGACCCATCCCACAATGTTCGTGAACATCGGGTTGCAAAATGGCGTGCTCCTCCGGACAGTTCTTGATCCCGTGAGTGGGGAGTTAACAGACACCAGGACGAGGTAGGTCGGTCGCGTTCGGTACCGATGCAGGGCACTCATGAACGCCTTGTAGGTTCCTTGGAACGCGACCCATCCGACTGGTTCGAGTCACGGTTCAGAAGAACCCTGCTATCTTGGCCCTATCTTCCAGGTCGTGGTTGAATTACACGCATCAGAACCGGATGCACTTCACACCCCTGATTCTGGATAACCTCGATTACGCCTGGGGCTTCTCTGCTGAGTTATGCCCAGAAGGTCTTATCGGCATTGCTGGAAGCACCCTTCGGTAAGCCATTTTCTCACGTCTCTTCTTTGTGGTTGTTCGTCCATGATGAGAACAAGGGGCCGTACACCTTCATGACGAAACCTTTTTTATTATAACCAATTGTTCCTACTGAGCATTCCCAACCATTTACACCATCCTCTGAGCTTCCCTCGACGATTACTCACTCTCCCTTTAGTATCTTCCAAATTCCCAACCTTGGAACGAAGCTCAAGCAAGACTCCATGCCGCTTTCTTACACCCCTCGAAAGATGATCACACATCCAAACAATAATTACTTCTACGTCATCGAGAGCGACCACCGCGTCTGGGGTGAGGATGCTGCTGAAAAGAAGCTGGCTGAGCTGGTTCGTACCTGTGGTGTTTTTTGACTCGTTCGCAACTAATGGTCGAGTACCCAGCGCAAGAAGCAACGGATCAACGAGGACATCCTGAAGCTCCCTCCCGTGTTTGGCCGACCAAAGGCACCAGCTGGGACCTGGGGGTCGTGTATTCGTATCATCGATCCTGTCCAGGCTACCACAGTTGCCGTTGTCCAGTTGGACAACAACGAGGCGGCGTTCTCTATCGCCATCGTGCCATTCTCAGCGAAGGGGGGCGAACACCATCTTGTCGTGGGTACCGCCCAGGATACATTGTTGTCCCCAAGATCGTGTACGAGCGGGTTCCTGCGCACGTATAGCTTCACGAACGAGGGTACCGGATTGGAGTTATTGCACAAGACAGAAACGGACGACGTGCCCCTGGCGGTCATGGCTTTCCAAGGGCGCTTGGTTGCTGGCGTGGGGAAGGCCTTGAGGATTTACGACATGGGCAAAAAGAAACTCCTTCGAAAGGTTGAGAACAAGGTGCGTCGCCTCCCCACTCTTTGGAGCCAGTCCTGACAAATTTCATCCAGAGTTTCGGTGGCGCTATTATTTCTCTCGACACTCAAGGATCCAGGATCATTGTCGGCGACATGCAAGAGTCAGTCCACTACGCTGTGTACAAGGCGCCAGAGAATCGGCTGCTCGTGTTCGCGGATGACAGTCAACCCCGGTGGACAACGGCGACCGCTATGCTCGACTACAACACCATCGCAGGCGCTGACAGGTTCGGAAACGTCTTCGTGAACAGGTTGGACTCCAAAGTGTCGGACCAAATTGATGACGACCCTACCGGAGCGGGTATCCTACACGAGAAGGGGGTGCTGATGGGCGCCCCTCACAAGACATCACTTTTGGCCCACTTCCATGTTGGCGATCTCGTCACCTCGCTGCACAAGGTGGCGTTGATTGCTGGTGGCCGAGAAGTCCTCTTATACACCGGGCTTCACGGGACGATAGGGGTCCTCGTTCCCTTCGTGTCGAAGGATGATGTCGACTTCATCTCCACGCTGGAACAACACATGCGAACTCAGGGCCTGAGTATCGTCGGACGAGACCATCTGTCATGGAGAGGGTATTATGTTCCGGTGAAAGCCGTCGTAGACGGTGACCTCTGTGAGGCGTTCGCTCAGCTGCCTGCCAGTAAACAGAGTTCGATTGCGGAAGAGCTGGATAGGTCGGTGGGAGATGTGCTGAAAAAGTTGGATCAGCTCCGCACGACTGCGAGCGGTTTCTAGATGACGTTGTATTTCGTGTATAACTGGGTGACTGGGTAACACCAGGAGTCCCAACAGGGTCCCGTTAGCCAAGGTTTCTTCACGTAGCGTAGGCCAATGACATTAAAAGTTCAGGCATGTAGACGTCCCTGGGATTGAAGCGGGCGGGGCTGCAGTCCTCCCCGGACCTCGCCGTTTTGGAAAGAAAACCGGGCTGCGGTGGCGCGATTCCAGATATGCAGCCTGAGTCGGGATCCGTGGTCCGACGCAATGGACGGGGTCCTGACACCCCCTAAAGGTACATGGATATTCATTCGCCATGCGTCTGCATGACTACAAGTTCAAGGACGGTCAGCCGCGTTGATTGTATTGTGGCGAACCCAGGTCGCGGCCGGAGACCTGGCGCCTCCTCCCCCTGTGGGGATAACCAAGTGTGTGGGTGGCGTACGGCAAGGCCCGGGGTTGCACACGACGCCGGTGGTCGCGGAATAATAATATGAACACTCCACGTGAGTCCATCAGACTTGCGGGGTCGAATTTCTACGGGGAATGGGTTGAGTGGGTTGCGGGACAGTGAGGAAGAAAAGAACTCACGGGTGGGCGCGCCAAAGGTCCTGTGCGGTCACCGAGGAACGGCCGGTACAGTGCGGAACCATCCTGTTCTGGGCCGGGGATGGGATCTTGAGACGCCACGGAACGGCATGCGACAGATTGGTGTGGGATAAGGTTTGGAGGCGGGCGGAGGATCCGACAAAAAAGTCGACAAGACCCTGAACCATAAGGGTCCTGGCCGGAGTACTTGAGAGAAACTCGGGGAAAAACTTGTCTACGTGTGTTCTTTTTAATCTGTACAAACTGTCGTTGCCGTATACGTTAGGACTAGGATAAATGCGGATATGAATATTGAAGTGAAGGGTCCACGGTGCTTATCGTCCGTCCATGCTAACTTCATGGTGATTCCGTAACCCGAAGGCTACCCGCCCACGGTGCTGGAAAACGTTGAGACGGCAGCACCCATCGTCGGGCTGTTGAATTCGACGGAATTCAGTGGCGGAAGGGAGACTCCCTGTTTGGGGGCGTCCCCAAGCTTGAAGATGACCATGCAGAACGATATTCCGATCACAGGTCCCATCTAAAACAGCCCGATGTCGCCGCCGGTGAGTGGGGATTTGAAAAGGTGAGAATGGGGGGATAGGACGCACCATATCGAGGAATATAAACTTCACGTTAGTTTTCGCCAGAAACAGTACGAAGTTGACGAGGGTGAATATTCTGTCAGGAGTTCCGAGATGTCAGGAGTTCCGAGCGTCATTGAACGAGGGGGCGTCATCAACGGTATGCTTACGTCCATAGTGCGGCACTTTCCGTGAAGATGCACATGATGCGCTGTCGTAGTCTTGTGAGCTTCAAGGCCTGTACGAGCACGGAACTACTAACCAAGACGGGAGAGTTTGAAATGTGAATCTTAGACCCCGGGAGCGTGTGTTGGGTTTTCCACAGGCAAATGGCGATAAGACCTGCCCGGGCAACGGAGGTTCAGCCGCTCAGTACTTTCGGTCACCGCCGCTGTCCAAAGAGACATCACCCACCTGATATAGACAGGCTGTTGCTGCAGATCCCAAGAATCTCTTAGCGTAAGTTCGAAGGAAAAGGAGAGTTGTTTGCTCACAATGTCGCGATGCTGAGAGAAGCAGTTGCCCATGGTTCCAAAGCTGTGCCCCCGGAGCCGTGGGCGACTTCGATGGTGCCTCCGGGTATAGTGGCTGCCGCAATCGGGATCGTAAGGAGTTAGAGCTCGCGCAAGTTAGGGCTTACGAACCCAAGTATCCAAGCGAGCCAACAAAAGGCACGATGCAAATGGCCAAGCTCCTTCCGTAGGTCCGATACAGCCTATAGGTCTGTGGAACACAAGTGTCAGCCTAACCCTCAAACGAGAGTCACATGATGCTCACCATGACCCAGTATCCGACCAGGACCTCGATCTGTAGCAACGCCGCTCCGCCGACAACTAGAGGCGTCGAAGTGTCCTGGAAGAAGGTTTCCATATCCTCCCCAGGAGGAAGGAACAAGATACCACGCAGACCGTGTATAAAGGTAAACACCCAATGCTGACCAGGACCAGTAAGTAAAACTCGGATGAGAATGCAGTGGATGCTGCACACCGTTGTGATGGTTAGACCGTAAAACACGGTGGTGAACGCCATAACCTTGTTGATGCCGTCTCTCCTGACCCGTTTTTGCCATTGAACATAACCCGCAGTGAAAACGAGAGGAAGGAATATTCCTGCCCATCCATCTGGCGTCAGCACGCGAACTCTTGGATACACGACTGGGACGCGTACCATACAATATGCCTTCGAAGACGATCCCCAGGACGAATGCGGTCACGAAGCTCACTTGCGACATCTCGTGTACGGGGTCGGGGTGGAAGGACAATTTGAAGGGGGGGCTCTTATATAACTCACACGCGAAGCAGGCATCGAAGTCTGGATGTTACCTGGTCTTGATTTGAGGGGTTGATAATTGTGACCCAAGATCCCGCCGGAGACGCCCCGATCCGTCTGGTGGATCACCGATGCCCCTGTGGGACGTGCAGGACCCTCGACACCGGTTCCCAGCCACCCCGACCGGATCAGCCGAGTTCCAACTTCCCGACAGCGGATGGCGTGCCCGGTGTCCGGCGTTTGACCACCGTAGTATTGATTAGAGTGCATTCTACACCTCCCAAGCGACGTCTGTAGCCCGAAAATTCTTGTTGCTCGTGCGCGGAACGCGCCTGGTTCTCATCGGAGCTCAGTCGCGTTTTGCTTCGGAACGACACTGAGAGCGAGTAAATGGGTCGGCTTTCCTTGTTGTGACGATCAAGGTCTCGCGCTTGTGAAGGCAGGGGGTGATTGCGGCCCGGTGCCATGATGTGGTCGTGACAGGAGTGTGCGGGTGAGGGATAGAAGGAATATACGGTACTTGCGAGCGTAGAAAATGTCGGGCAGTTGTCGGTGAAGCAAGAGTTCGACTGCACAAAGCTTGCGACCACGGGTGAAACTTTTGAAACGTTGCGAAATCTAGCCAAAGACGACTGTGAGGGGAACGTCAACAAAAGCGACCAACGCGGGCGTTGACGGAGATGGCAGTTGCAAATACAGGACGTCGGGCACCTCCTGGGAAACCCGTCCGCGTCAGCTCCGGGACGTTCTGCACCGGAGGCAATCAGTTGGCAGGCGATGGACGGATTGACCTGGCTATCGTTCTGATTGTCGTCAGACGCACGACGGCGTTTTCGCCAGGGCCACTTATCGTTCCCGAACCCCGATTTTCCACCGAACGTGGACCCAAGGGGGGTTCGGACTCTGCCGGTCGGGCTGAGGTTCCTGACAGTACCTGGCGTACACGGCACCAGAACAGCGCCGTCCTGCCTGCGGCTACCCTCATCTGAAATTCAAACACTTCCCTTGAGTTGGTTCCGCTGTTTCAGGATGCAGAGTCAGTATAAACGCCACTTGGACGTGCCCAATCCCCAGGCTGGAGTCCAACCTCAAATTCAGTGGGAGGGAGGCGTTGGGAGGGGGGGACCCAGGGGAAGGTCACGCCTGAATTCCCCAGTCCCCGCGCGTTTTTCAGACGTGCATCGCGACCTGCTAATGCCACACCGATAACCATTTAATATTATTCCTCCTGCTGCCACTGGGTACGTGCAAATGCCGCCTACATCCTAAGATTTTGGATCCACCTCCACGTACATTACCCCAGCGAACCTCGGTGTGGATTTGTGAGAATGTGTTTGATTGGATTCCAAAAAAAGTGTCCGGTTAAACACGCTCCGGTAAAGCCGAGCCAACGACGCCCACACCGGAAGCGGTGGGAGGGACCCACAACGACAAGCGCAATTGAACCGGCATATCTGCCTGGAGATTCAGTGAAACGGCATGGGCGGCATGCCTCCAGGGGGATAGGATATAGGCGGGACCTGAACGACTGGGAATTCACAGCCAGCGTATTCATTCGCCTCCATCACGCCAGTTGCGGTTTGGGTAATTAGCGGGACCACGCGAAAGAAAGGGTGCACGGACCAATCGCTTGTCGGGTCACCGACGGTGATCCCCACTGGCTCCTTCTGACGACAGGTATGTTGTCCGCTGCACTCCTCGAGAAAACAAGAGTGCAGAGTGTCCGATCTAGATCGATCGGCCGGAGGCCAATGAGCGAGTGAACCCAGCCCCTGACACTCCCTTGACAACGACCTTGTGTTTCCCCTGACGGCAACCTCCTACCACCGTGACTGCGATGTGGGACCGGCGACCCCGCCGCCAAAAAATGATCGCGCCCGGATTTCCCCACACTCTCAAACCACACCACAGGTCCATCAGAACGGCGACCATTGGGGAAGCCTTGGATTCAGTGGTCGCTGAATTACCCAACGAGGACTGCGCAGAATCGCTCGCCTTCTATAGGGTTTGGCTCGACATCGGACAAACGTACCTGACTGGACCTTTCGTGCCACCCGGGGTAACAAAGGGCAGGCGCAGCGTTGAACCCCACAACTGCACTCACCCACTCAGCCGCTCACTTAGTCGTTCGTTTTGCAATCGACGTTGAGTCAGACCACGTTTATCCCCTCATATATCCGGGCTGCGAAGCCGCCCCTGCATGGAGTCCCAGCCTTTTGAGGGGTTAGCTCCTCCCAAGCCACTTGGAGGGGACGTCTTCAGCGGACTGACTCCTCGCCTAAGTGAAGTCCTCAACCTCTGTCCAGCGGAATCTCGTGTCCGTGTTATTCATGGGATACTGCATGGGAGCTCGAAAGGTGCCAGATTCACAGATGGACGGACATCTCCCAGTGAATGTAAGATTGACCCCGGAGATCCTCCAGGCTGCGATCAGAGGACTCACGATTGTGGCACTTCGTGAAATGGAGCTTCACAAGACGCACCGTTCGATCTTTGGACCAAAATGCCCTCAGTCCTGCTCCGTGTCGGGTCATCCTTCGCTCACCCCGACTGCTCCAGCAGCTTTAGTGGCCGACCAGAAGGTTTTTGGCCACATTGCAGGTTCCTCTCGATTGGGAACGAGAGTGCTAGAGGTTCCCGAGTTTTATCAGCGTTGTGGCAATCTTCGATGCGTTGACCCTGGTATCTGCAGTAGCCGTGTGGAAAGGTGGGAGTCTGGGCAACCCGAGTTGAGAAGGAATGCTTGGGCGACGCCGCCAGATGCGTTTGGACCGAAAGGTTGAATCTGCGTTGAGAGCTCGATGTCGAGTAGCATTGCGTCTTTTCGAACATGTCGTTTGGTTGGCTCGTCTTTCATCGGGATTTTTTTCCGGACCTTCGAAAACCGGCCCCAACACGAAGCCAAACCCTCACCAAGACCCGCGGGGGTGTGTGTGGGAAGGGTCAACATTGGAAAAGCTCCAGAATTTATCCTAAAGCTTCAGGATAAGCTAATGATTTACTCGGTGGATACGTTGTCCGAGCTAAGGTTGGGCTCATTCATTTTCGACCAATGTCACAGTGTGACAGGTGCAACCATGGGCCACGTTTAGCTGGTGGGAACATGGGTGTGACAAACAAGCGCCCTAAAGGGGACCTTCGGGATTGTAACTACATCTTCCACACTCAAGCTACTGCCCATTTGAGACCGAGTTTCCGTGAGCAAGAGTGTTTTCCACAGATGTTCAGTCTTCCCGCACCCAAAAGTCGGGAACTGTAGATGTAAATACGAAAACAAGAGGTTATTGCGTCATCGGTTGAAAGTGAATGAGCGCAACCTTACATAGTCACGGGTGGACACTATCTGTGATTTGCCTCGGGAGCGAGTGGGTCTTCTGAGGGCCGGATCGCCTCGCATACACCTCGATGTACTGCTTGGGGTGAGCCCTTGCACACCTCATTCGCCCTCTGGGCTGGCCCAAGTGTTGACCAGCTCCCTTAGGAAGAAGCTTTGCGGGTCTTCAAGCTTCAATTCCCCCCATCTGGTATTTGGGGTGGTGACACGCGGCCAGGCGCCGTCCGGGGGATTTTGTTGTTGCCGCTCCGAACTAGGCGCGACGGCAGCGCGTCGTGGTAGCGTGACTCATTAAGAAACCAACGCGTCTGCCGAGGGCCTCGCGTGTTTTATACCAACGACCACATCGTAGGGCGCGTTTTTCATGCTCTCACTACCCAGGCTCACCGGGTTTCGCAGTTCACCTGTCTCCCTGATCATGCCAGTCACGCGTTCCCGCTTGAAGACCACTGCTATGGGTGCTGATCAACAGCCGACACAGAAACCGCTGAAGTCAGGGCAAGGGCGTAAAGTCACTCCTGATGAGGTGGTCGAGCCTGTAGCTGAAGATCAGCCGCCGCCGAAGAAAGTTCGCCGTGGAAAGCAGCCGGCCCCCACTGCGAATGCTCAGCCAATGGGGACCGCAGGGGTTCCCCTTGACCCAGGTCCCCCACCTGCACTTGTGCCAGCAGAGCTCTCGTTCTCTTTCGAGGAGGCAAAACAGCACCTCGTAACGGCTGATACCCGGTTTCAAGACGTGTTTGCCACCGCGGTTTGTACTCCATATCAGAAGCTCGACAGAGTCGAGCCGTTCAGGTGAGTTCCGTTTGCCGGCAGGGTCCGTACCACCCAAGAGGTTCACCTATTTGTAGGACACTCTGCACGACCATCTTGTAAGTCCATCGCGTTTCCACGACCCCGTCCACGCGTTTACCCGTAGTTTGGTAGGAGCCAACAGATTTCTTGGATGGCCGCTCGCTCCATATGTCATCGCTTCGTTCGTCTGTATAACCCCTCGATGCCAGAGAAGCCGACCGAAGACTCGTACATACCATTTCCTATCCTTCACGTAAGCGGAAGGTCTGACATACCCTGTAGGATGGCGGAGATGAAGTCCGTGGACGCTTTGTTCCCTTCGCCTCAACAGGTGATAGGGACAGACATCGCGACGCTGAGAACTGCAGGTCTAAGTGCCCGAAAAGCTGAATACAGTGAGATTTCGGTCTCGTTTCGGGTTTTTGGAGTCTGACTGGGGTTCAGTCCAGGACTTGGCGGCCCACTTCGCCGATGGCCGCCTCTCCACCGAGAAACTCCTCGCAGCGGAGGATGAGGAACTATACACTTTGCTCACTTCAATTCGCGGGATCGGTCGAGTGAGTGCTGCCCCCGTCCTGCCTCGTCCGCATAAAGAGAACGTTACTAACACGAGCTCCCATCGTCAGTGGTCAGGTCAGTGGCTCCCTGGAAACGAATCGACTCCGGGAATAACGGGATGCAATCTCCATCACAGTGGACATGTTTGCCATATTCTCCCTCCGTCGTCCAAATATCCTGCCAGTCGGTAAGCGACCCCCACATCCCCAGGCCCAATTACTTAGAGTGTTTAACGAGATACGCTATAGGCGATCTCGGGGTACAGAGGGGACTTTGCCAGTGGTACCTCTCCCTCCACTCCGATGAGCACCCAATCGTGGTATCTCCAGAGAAGAAGAAAACCCCCGCGAAGCCCAAGTCGGCAAAGAAGGGCAAGAAGGCTCCAGCTAACGAAGTCAAAGAAGGGGTAGAAGACGCAGGCGATGACGGTGACGACAATACGGGAGCCGGTGGTTCTCGTGACCCCGCAGGGACCGTCGCCAACGTACCCCCTCCACTCACACCATCTGTTACCAAGATCCTAAAGACGAAGCCGCTGTCACAGCCACCTCCGGGCCTTCCCAACGGGTTGTCCGTCGCGATGCTCAAATCAAGGCTCTCGGGAAAGAAAGTGAAGTAAGTTCCGGAACGCGCCTATCGTATACCTCTTCCGGTCCGGTTTCCTCACAACCCCGACAGAGGGGCACTGCTTACTCCAGGTGAGATGGAAGAATTGACAGAGACCTGGAAACCGTACAGGTCGTTGGGTACGTCGAGTCTCACCCGATGCTACCTGACCCACCTCCGAGTTGGTTAACCTCATCACGTCGTTTCAGGCGTATACTACATGTGGTCGGTCGCAACTGCAGAGGAAGTGTAGGAACCGTGTCATTACTAGCAAACAAATTATGAACGATTGAAGAATGCGTATAGTAAACTATGTATGCGAACGGGGAAGCGAGCAGTCCTGATGGGTAACAAAAACAAACAGCAAGCAAACAAGGTCCCAAGCGTGAATACTTACAGAATGAAATATATCCAAGGATGTGAAGGAATGGGTTGGATGCAAACTATTTACTTGTGGGCGAGTATGATTTAGCGGCTGGCGTCCCACCCAGCTTTAACCAGCTTCGAAGCAGCAGAAACGGTGGCAAAGGTGGTGGCTGGGACGGCGGGCAGGGAAACCTTCTCGAACCGGGGAGCGGGCTTTTCCAGGTGAACACAAGGCAGATTATCAACAATATCTTCGACGTCACTCTTCGACAGTCCATTGATCTTGACAGTGACGTCAATGACTTGTTGAACCTCGCCCGTGTCATCCCGACTCGGAGAATCCGCGTACACCAGCCTCTCAACCATGCGTTCCGAATCGTCTGTGAAGGAGCCCGCACCCGGAGAGGATGTAAACGTCGCCTTGTGCCGAAGAACGAACAAAGAACTATCCGGTGATTCGAGGGAGGTCCTGCTCTACGAGCGGAGATCAGAATATGCGACCAGCACACGGGGAGACGAGACTCACATCATCGCCTGTCTCCCAGATCCGAGAGGGCACGTATGACCGTGGTTCGGGGGTCGTGAATCGCGCACTAGATCGTCTAGCGGTTTCGGGTGATGAACGCAATGTGATATCTACAATTGTGGAGGTGGACGTGCGGGGAATGGGATCATCGAGTTCGTCCTGGGAGTCTGTCTCTGAGCGGTCAGACTTAGGAGAGCCCATGGAGGACCACCGACGCATGGCGAAATTAACGGGGGAAGGTTTCATGGCTTGACTCAAGAAAGCACGCGGCCGCCGAGTGGCCTGGACGCCCTCCGCCTCCCCAGAGGGGTTGACTTCAGGATTCGGGCCGTCTGAGTCGTGGGGGGTAATTAATTGGAGAGAGTCCTCGGTCGTCGAGCTCGAGGAGGATTCGGCCCGAGGAGGAAGGTCGGCGATGAGAATCGGTTCATCCAGGGGGTCCGAGTCGGTGGCCATGGGCACCCATTTCCGGCGCGCTAAATTCATAGGGTTCGGTGCCACACCTAAGAAACCACTGTGGCCTCCCTTCCTGAACCCACGAATCCCTGAAAGGGAAGGACGCGGGGGTATGGACGCGAGGACTTCTGAAGCCTCCTCAGCTTCTGCAGAGCAAGACCGTTTCACCGGAACATGCTCTTCGGTCCTCGGGCGCTTCCGGGATGAGGTGCCGAGACGAACCGTTCCATCCTCGGATCCACCATCGACAGCTGAAACGGGCGTTTTGGCGATTGCGGAGGGGTGTGGTTTTTTCGTCTGTGCCTTCTCCATCTGTTCCCTAATCTTGGACCGTTCGTCCGCCCGCTCGGCACGAGATTTCTTGGGAGGTTTTGAAGCCGCCTCCTTCTGTGATTCCTTCGGTTTGGAGTCGTTCTTGGGGGCTTGGGACGGCTTCTCGCGATCTTCCGTGAACTCCCTCATCTTGCGGCTGGGTATATGGAGACGTCCACTCCGACTCCTCTCAACTGGTGGCGGTTCCACATCAGGCTCTACTTTCTGGCGTTTGGCGGGTCGCTGGTCTCCCTCATCTCTTCTGTTCTTAGAAGTCGCCTTGGATGACGTGGACCGCGAAATCGACAATTCCCGAGATTCTTGGCGAGGTTTTGACGAGTGCGCGAGGGAGGATATGACCGGTGGGTCGACAGGCGGCGGAGTCGGGTAGGCGGTCCCGCCGTGTGATACCAATCTGTATGGCCAAGAGACATTATAAATCTCTCTGTGTCGCATGCACCTATCCAGCGTGTTAGTGGGAGCGGAATCGATTGACGATAATCGCATACCGAGGACACTCCAAGGAGGATGCCTTTTTTCCCTTGAGCTTCTTGCCTTTCTCGTCATAGCCTTCAAGACCCCATACAATCTCCGAATCAACAGAGATCACGGGCAAGATCCCTTTACAGATCACACAGGTGGGTACGCCCTTGGGAACGGGCTTCTTGGTTGGGTTTGGTTGTTGAGATGGTCCCTCGCCCTTTCCTGACGGGTTCTTCCCTATCCCGAGGTCCGAGGCCCTTGGCCGAAGTACACGTTGGTCAGGAGGCTCCGTTCCTGAAGCGCGGCCTCGACTCGAACTACGGAGCCGATCTTCTGGAGTGGCTAATCTGAGTGGCCCTGGATTGAGCAAAGAAGGTTTGGAGGGACGATCTCGCAATCTCGCAGAAGTTCTGACGACCGCATCCGATTTCGATGTTTCCCCTGTGAAGATGAAGCGATCAGTATGGTTGGCGACCGAATTGACGTCACCGCGTGCAATTCCCCGGCAGCGGTGGTCAAATGGGGTCGTGACATGGGACGTACCAGACATGGTCGAGGACTCCCTGGATAGTTGCGGTGTCTCCAAAAGTGCCCCGTCACTTGTAGCGGGAGGTGATGGAAATGTCAACGAGAGAAGCGAATCTTCAACATCCAATTCAATCTTCGGAATGGTGGATTGTTCCCGTTCCTTCATCTGATTCTCTGGCATCACCGCGTAAACCCCCCTACGTGTACGTCGTTCGTTGACGTTGAGGGGGGTGGCAGACCCCCCGTCCTTGGCTCGCTGTGAGGAATGTTCGGAAACTTCACTGTCGGAGTCTGAAGGCGGATCGACTCCCTCTTCAGGGGTGTAACCACCCCTACCGGCATCTTCGCAGGTCTGACAGAGGCAGTGGCGATTGTTCCTGCCAACTGCGCCGAACGAGTTAATTGCCATCGGATTGAACGAAGAGTATGTGCCCCTTACAGTAGTCATCACCGTAGTGAGCGGTAACCTCCTCTCCCACGGCGATGGGCTTGATAACCCTAAACGTGATGTAACGCCCCTCTCGAAACAGTTCAGCATTGTTGCCGCAATCATGCTAGATTGGGTGGCGTAAGCGCGTGATACAGGATGGAAGTCGCCCGATGCAGCTCACATTGACAAAACGTGCGGGACCCAAGAATAGGTGGTTCTTCTTTAGTTGCTTCGAGTGAATAACGCTGAAGTCCCGCCTGATACCGGATTGGCCTGTCGCGGTGGCACATTTGAGTTCCCTGTCTTCTTCATCCGTGAGGTCTGCCATGGAACCCTTCAATTCGGTGATTACTGTCCCAGGAGCTAGCGGCCGGGTGGCGAGGATACAGAGTTCGGACTTTCCGGTGGCATGAGCGTATCGCGAGGTGTGGGCGATCTCGATGGAACCGTTCGGGAGGTAGAGCTCGAGATACCGGGAAGCGTGGCTATAGAGTGGGTCAGGCTTCGAGCTGTTTGGAGCTTTCGCGGGCTGCGTACGTGGCAAAGGCGTTGACTTGCTTGTCCGTGTGGTTTGAGAGGTAGTATCTGATGGGTCGAAGGCTATGCAATGACAGGTATGAAAACCACGAAGCGGTTGGTGGCTGACATGGGGAACGCACAGGAGTAGACTGTCAACAGCTTCGCGAATCACCACAGAGGGCTGGGCCCTCACCACGACCAGCTTTACGTTCGTGTGAGCATGGGCGCAAGGTGAGGATTATGGGGGAGAAATGAACCCACGCGCCGAACTATCTGGAGAATGTCGTTGGTATCGGTCTTGGGGAGGCGTCGGGATGAGTCCATCTTGTGAACGAAAAGGGGGACGCTTCCCGTGCCGAGCTTCTCGACGAACAGGTGACTGAGGAAGTCGTCGTCCCTCGAGAGGTCAGACATGTTCATGACCTTAGTGAACCGCCACGAGGGGACGGGCGAGGGATCGTGGGTGCCCCGGTGTCTGGGCATCCTGAGTGCCCTCGAGGCTTGCGCGGGCGTGTGCGGTGGGTTTGGTGGTGGTGGTGGTTGGGGATAGGGTTGGGGTGGACAGGATGATCGCTCGGAGAACAAGAAACCGCTGACGGATGATGCTGTCCCGGTCACGCGTCTTCTCACGACTCAGGACGGTTTCCGGGCCAGGGACTCAAACACGGCACATCTGTTTCATTTGCGAGGGCGACAATCATTCCGAACAACGCAGCCAATCCGACTCGGCCGCCTGCCAGCACCGGTGGGGTTCATATGCTCTCGTATGCTTGCTCGACGTACAACAGACAGGGTTTCCGACAAAATATCGAACGGGTGGTAAGGTACTCATGCACCGTGCGCATGCTTCTGCTTCCCTGTTCGGATCTTCCTAACGTAGAACTGGGCCCAAGTTAACACACTGGCTTCGCGGGTCACAACAAAGGCCCACGTACCTCCAACTCCTTGCCTTCCAGGATGTACCCGTCGCTCCTGCCGCTCTGCCCTGGCCGGCTGGAGATGGCGGCGTACAGACGACCAGCACCGAACTGGCTTTCCAACAGAGGATCGATCTTGGCATCCTTCTTTCGCTCCTCGAGGATTCGCTGAACGTGGTTTGACTTTTTGGCGGGCTCAGCGGCTCCCTCGGTCGTCTGAGCCTGGGCCAGGGCCTTGGCGGACTTTTTGGTCACTGGTTGGGCGTACTATTCACCCTGATCAGTGTCTCGTCCTCCTCCCAAAAGCCGCCCTTAAAGGAAAACACACATGTGCCTCGTACCACTGCCTGAAAGGAGTAGCATCGACCTGGATGATGGCACCCTTGACGAGGGTGTTTGTTCGGACAAGCTCGTTGTTGGAAGCGTTGTAAACCTGGAAGGCGATTGGAGTCGATTCGGGACCGATAAAACGTGGGACTGACAACGCCGATAACCCTCGTCTTCTTCGTTACGTGCTCGCTCCCCCAAGCGAAGTTACCAGACTCCAATCGCAAAGCACGGTACTTTACATTTCCACCCCGAGTCCGGACAGTGTGGATACGCTTGGGTCCCAATTTTGTGCTAGCTGGTTGGCGACCGAGCTCGAACTTTCTCTTCTTGCGGTAGTGGGCGCGCTGTGCGCCAGAGGCTGAACGTTTGTGTCTTGAAGTTCGCGAGATACCTGGAGTCGCGGGTTAGCCTCGAATAAAATGGGAAAATCTGCCCGACATACCTATATGTTATAGCGAGGGCGATGTGCGAGTCCGCCGTCAGCTACGGTTTCGGCGATTACTAGCGAAAATACTGACCCATGTCGTAGGGCGGCCTTGAGTAGGGGGTTGTGGTGAGATCTGTGTGGCTGATGGGCGCAACTTTACAGTTGACCGGGGAATGCCGGAGCACCCTCGGCAAGTGCCCGCCTGGCTTCCCACGGTTGCTACGTCTCATCGGAGAGCGCCGAAGGCCGCAAGCATTGTCCCCGGATTAACCCCAAGTGTGCGATCTTCGTTTGATATAAATCCTTCTCGGACGGTCCCGGCAAAAATTCGTCCCGCGCTTCGACTGATCAAAAAGATTTCGCTGAAGACCCCTAGCACGTTCGATATCCATTCCTTATTGGGAACTCCGTATAAGATTCTCTTTCTCTCTCCCACGTTTGGCCCAAAAATCCTCCTCCCTTTCCTCTCAACCCCCATCACTCCGAAACACGATGTCCTTGGAAGTGCCAGGAACTAGGACGCCTCGCGCCAGAGGCGCATCCGCCATGGTGAGTGAGCACGGTAAATATCGCCAATCCGTTACCGATCCGTGTGCTATCCGATGGATAGGACTTCAAATCGGCCACCAGTGGTGTGCACACTAAGACCATGCGAAATGAGCTGAACAAGCTCGTCGGCACAGTTCAGGACCCAAAAACCCAGAAGGTATCTCATCACCCTCTGCACCAGTACACGACGCACCTAAACATTTGTAGGCTTTCGACATAGAGATGCAAACTTTCTTCTACCTCTTCACCAGATACCTGGTCGAGAAATCAAGGAACGAAGCTCTGTAAGCCCTGAGCAAATACCGTCGGCAACGCGCTGATTTCCCCTCAGCAACTGGGACCTCATCAAATCCCCGGCCGCAGACCAGATCGTCCCTTACGATAAGCTTCCTACCAAGTTCAACCACCAACACTTGGACAAGCTCGCCGTTCTCAAGGTTAACGGGGGTTTGGGTACATCGATGGGTGAGTCTATATTACGTCATGGGCAACCCACCACTGATCGTGATCTTCGTCAGGCATGACCGGAGCGAAATCCGCTCTCGAAGTCAAGGATGACATGACTTTTTTGGACCTGAGTGTGCGCCAGATTGAGCACCTCAACACCGCTCACAAGGTCGACGTTCCCTTGATCCTTATGACGTCTTTCAACACACACGAAGATACCTTGCGGATCATCAAGAAGTATGCAAACCAACAGCTCCGCATCACCACCTTCAACCAGTCTCGCTACCCGCGCATCCTGAAGGAGGGACTTCTTCCCGCTCCCAAGGCAGCCGGTGACGACAAGGACAAATGGTACCCGCCCGGCCACGGAGGTAATGCCACGCTTGATCTGGCACACCGCCGCTGATTATTGCCAGACCTTTACAACGCTCTGTTGCACAGTGGTGTACTGGATCAGCTTATTGCTGAAGGCAAAGAATACCTCTTCGTCTCTAACTCCGATAACCTTGGTGCCGTGTAAGTGACAATGAGTTATTTCCTTTCTCGCTGGGATTAATCCAGAAGAGAAGGGTGGACCAAGCCATCCTCGAGCACATGATCGAGAGTGAAGCCGAGTTCATCATGGAGGTAACAGATAAGACGAAGGCCGACGTCAAGGTACGTGGGCCCGCCTTTCCAGGGGCTCTAGGGCTCACAACATGAAAGGGAGGTACCTTGATCGATTACGAGGGTCAAATCAGGCTTCTCGAGATTGCCCAAGTACCGTCAGACCACGTCGAAGACTTCAAGTCAAGTAGGTTCTTCTTTGTGCCTCTAGAGAGAGTCTAGCTGAGCGATCGATCTGCAGTTCGTAAATTCAAGATCTTCAACACCAACAACCTGTGGATCAATCTCAAAGGTAACCCGTCGATCAAGCGTATGCGTTTCTCCTCCGCTGACGCTCATGGGAATAGCGTTGAAGAGAGTTATGGAGACGGAGGGAATGGATTTGGAAATCATCATCAACCCCAAGGCAATGAGCGACGGACAAGCAGTCATCCAGGTCCTAATTTTATCCCGTCGTCGGTTGAGATATTGCTGATTGCCAGCTCGCAGTTGGAGACCGCTGCCGGGGCAGCCATTAAACACTTCAAAGGTGTGAAATTCCCCACGGTCGTCGTAGCCGCAGCTGACACCCAGAACGTAGGACATGGCGTCAACGTCCCCCGCAGTCGATTCTTGCCCGTGAAGAGCTGTTCCGATCTTCTGCTCATCAAGAGTGACATCTACTCTCTCGAGCATGGACACCTCGTCCTCAATCCATCGAGGGTATTCGATACCATCCCCGTAATCAAGCTCAGCGACCACTTCAAAAAGGCACGTTTTGCGGTCCCCCAGAAAACTGCTCTCTAATTTTCCCACAGATCGCCCAGTTCCAGAAGAGGTTCAAGAAGATACCGCACGTCATCGAGTTGGATCATCTGACGGTCTCTGGCGACGTCTACTTCGGTCGGAACATCACGCTCCGTGGGACTGTCATCGGTACAATCTCCACTGGTCTATGACACTTCGGGATACTGACACAAACTTTCAGTCGTTGCAAACGAAGGACAAAGGATCGATATCCCTGATGGTTGTATCCTAGAGAACAGTAAGAAATTCCCGAAGCTCCGTGATCTAGCCCCGCTAACTCGACCGCCTAGGGTTGTTGTCCGGCAACCTCAACATGACCGTGAGTTCCCTGTGCTTGCCCGATCTGCTGACTCTGATCCCCCTTTCAGGAGCTGTGATCCGATGCCCTGTATTTTATTCGAAACAAATCAATGTAGAGAAGCTCCCATCACGACGGAATAGAGCATGTGTTTTTCACGAGTACTCAGGCGCATATCGCGGACTTCGGTTACCTTCCATCGAACCGGATACTGTCATGCCGATCCAGGCGAGAATGAAAAGTACTCAAAGCCGAACGACGAGATTGTTCCGAGGCCCGTGTGAGTTCATCTGCGCAGCTTTCGTGAAGGCGAGGCGAGGCGAGGCTTGAGCCCATCGGCGACGTCATACGACGGGCCCGTGAGAAATA
>Ga0307516_10000413_pt1 | contig 55956 bp, 43 predicted proteins | sample 19_EM_MG_FD_203310 | JGI IMG/M metagenome (GOLD analysis project Ga0307516, IMG submission 203310) | Populus trichocarpa ectomycorrhiza microbial communities from riparian zone in the Pacific Northwest, United States - 19_EM | ecosystem: Host-associated > Plants > Roots > Unclassified | place...
CTCACCGCCTGATCAACCCTTTCACCAAAATGTAGTGCCGACTTTTTCGGCAACCCATTGATTTGTCTAGCTGCGACCGTCGATTCTGCGCAACTTAGGTTAGGTATGGAGAGAGCATCAGATCCAAAGCGGGGCTTTTTGGGCCATGAAAATGGCCTCGAGGGCAATGCGCATTGGGCACAAGGCATTCTGCAGGGCATGCCGGTCCTGATGGACGCCTTCGATATCGATGGGTCGATTGTCGTATGGAATGCGGAGTGCGAGCGCGTGACCGGCTATTCCGCTGCCGAAATGATCGGCAACCGCATGGCCCTTGCGATGCTTTACCCGGACACCGAACGCCGAACTTTTATGTTGGAGGAGGCGAAGCGGCGTCGAGATGAAGACTACAGTAGTGTGTGGGAACTGACTGCCAAGGACGGCACGCGAAAAACGGTCGAGTGGTTCAATGTTGGTGCGCGGCTCAAGGTTCCCGGCTGGTCGGAGTGGAGCGTCGGAATAGACATCACGGAGCGGCGGCGCCTTGAGGCGGCGCTGCGGGAAGCCACTACACGGGAGCAGCGGAGAATTGCGGGTGAGATTCATGACGGGCTCGGGCAGGAGTTGGCGGGACTGTCGCTGCTGGCGTCCGGATTGGCCGGCAACCTCGCCCGGCGCCAAGCGGACCTGGCGCACGACCTGCGTCAGCTCGCCGAATTAGCGAGCCGCAGCGTGACGACATGTCGGCTGTTGGCGCAAGGTCTGGCTCCCTTGCAGGAGCATCAAAATAGCCTCGTGGACGCGTTGAGGCGACTCGCTTCTGACAGTACTGAACGTGCGGGTGGACCGACGGTCGTTTTTTCAGAAGTTACCTCTGCTGCGCCTTTGATTTCAACGGAAGCCAGCAATCATCTATATCGGATTGCACAGGAGGCATTGCATAATGCACTGAAGCATTCTGAGGCGCGTGGCGTGCAGATTCGGCTTTGCATTGATCGGGACCGGCTCAGTTTGCAAATCCGCGACGACGGCCGCGGACTCAGTGCCTTGGCGTCGTCACTGCCTGGAATGGGCATGCAGACCATGCGAGATCGGGCCGCGGCGATCGGTGGCGTATTGTCCATTTCGACCAACGAAAACGGCGGCACCGTGGTTGGATGCGAGTGCCTGAACAGAATTTCTCCGATTGGTACCGTCTGAATATTCATCAGCATTGGAACGGACGATTATTCTGCGGAATTCCGACGCGGGGTAGCCCCCTCGTGCCGAGTGTCGTCGGCTACCCAGCCGTGGTGTGGCTCTTCACGACGTTCGCGCCGGACACCTCAGGGATCGTCACGTTTCTCATCGACTGGATGGCGCTTCCAATGCAGGTGGTCGCCGCAGTAGCCAGCGGTCGCGCCGCGTGGAGGTGGCACCACGCCGCTCTTCGAGGGAGCGCGTCGTGGATGCTGCTCTGCGCGGCGTCGGTGATGAGCACTGTGTCGTTGGTGTACTGGAATCTTTGGCAGCCGCCCCAGGCGATCCTGCATCTCGCGACCGGCGACGTTCTATACCTGCTCGAATACGCTCTGTTGGGCGCAGCGCTCGCATCGCTGCTCGCCGTACGGGTGGGTACGCTCCGCTCATCCCTGGTCTGGCTCGATGGCCTGTCACTCTTCGCCTCGGTGATCGCCGTCGTTTGGGTTATCGTCTTCGGGCCGTTGGCTCCCGCGCAGACGGCCGGTGCAATTCCATGGAGTTACGCCGCCGCATACGGCATCGCGGCGGCGCTCCTACTAATGCTCGGCTCGCTCCATTGGTTGCACGCCGCCGCAGGTCGGAGCCGTCGCTGGGTCGCCGCGCTCGTGGGAGCGAGTTTCGTGCAGGCAGCGTGGATCATCGGCTGGATTGGATGTTGGCTTACCCAGTCGGATTTTCTCGGGTATCTCGCCGATTTCGGCGAAGTGATCTGCTTTATGCTCGTCAGCATTGCCGCTATGGAGGCGGCGGATTCACCGTGCGGAACGAGCGGTGCTCCGGACGTGCAGCGCACTGCGTTTGTATTCCTGCCGACCTTGGGTGTGCTGGTTGTCATCGCCTTGATCAGCGGGCTCGTCGCCACGAATCCCGGCACGGGTCCTTGGATTGTGACTGGCCTGATCCTGATTTGCTCGCTACTCCTGATGACCCGGCACAGATTCGCGTCTGCCGAGCTCGAGCGACTTCGCAACGAACTCGCGCGGCGCGAAAGCGACGAGCGCATCAGCGAGCTCGTGCGCCAATCATCCGATGGGTTTGTGGTGGTCAGCGACGACGGCTTGGTTCGTTACGCAAGCCCCGCCGTCGAGGCTGTTCTGCATACGTCCCCGGCGCGGCTGGTGGGCACCGCGTTCTCTGCAACCTTTGGGCCAAGCACGGCGACCATTGAGCAGTTCCTGGAGGCAGTTCGCGTCAGACAGACCGGAGAGAAGCCGATCGAACTCACTGTGCCAGTCGCAGCCGACGCGTCGCGCCTCGCGCGGATCGTAGCTACCAATCGCCTCGACAACCCGCGTATCGGTGGAATCGTGCTGGTCGTCACGGACATCACCAGGGAACGCTCGCTGGAACGAGAGGTCATAGATGTCGCCAATGCCGAACGATTGAGACTAGCCGCCGATGTACACGACGGAATCGGGCAGGACCTTACGGGCATCGCACTGCTGCTGAAGGGATTCGTCAATGGCCAGGACGAGGTGGTGCCGCGCGAACGTCAGGAGTTTCTCAAAATAATCGGCTACCTCAACGCTACCATCCGCAAAGTCCGCGACCTTGCCCACGGACTCTCCCCACTGTACGTGGTGCACGGGTCGCTCATACGAGCCCTACAGGCGCTGGCCGGTGGAGCAGCGAGCCCGCACGTCGAAGTCATCATTGATCCGCACCTCGTCGATCGGCTGTTCGACGCTGCAACAAGTGAGCACCTGTATCGAATAGCCGCCGAAGCAGTACAGAACGCGCACCGCCATGCGGCCTGTACACGTATTGGAGTGTCACTGTGCTTGGAAGCGGACGCCGCGGTTCTCTCCATCACCGATGACGGCAGGGGATTTCAGCCCGAAGATCCGACGCTGGGGCGTCGAGGCGCCGGGCTGCGACTCATGGAGTATCGTGCGCGGGTGATCAGCGCGGCACTTCAGATTGAGAGCCGACCAGCGAAGGGTACTCGCGTAATGGTGACCATCCGGCATCGCGACGGCGTGCCGATCGGCGATTGTCATGGCCTTGAGATGGCCTCACGGCAAGATTGGCATAGGTAGTCGAATGCTGCCGAGCCACTCCACCGTCCGACGGATACCCTCGTTCAAGGGGAGGGCGGCGACGCCGGTACTCTTCAGGGTACCCGAGCTGTCGAGCAGCGGGTCTGCATAGCGGCGGGCGGCGAGCTTGGCCATCGAGCCGATCGCGCCACTACCGGCGCTGAGATCGACATCGCGCACGCGGTGCGCTACGCCGGCGAGTGCGGCTGCGTGATTGCAAAGTTCCGCGATGCTGCAGGCGTCCTCGACGCGTCCGCAGGCCAGGTACCGTTCGCCGCTCCGGCCGTGCTCCAGTGCGGCAAGGCAGATGGCCGCGACGTCATCCACGTACGCCCATAAAAGAGGGAAGCGCACATATTCCGCGAGTTGTCCGCCGAGCGCCATGGCCAACGTGCCGGTAAAGCTCGTGGGGTGCAGGACGCGGTCGGTGAAAGGTCCGGGGCCGTAGATGCCGGCGGGCGTCACGAAGGTGATGTTTTGCCCGCGCGCTGCTCGGTGCATGCCCTCGTAGTAGGAGGCCCGTTTCGCGGCCACATACGGAGAGTCATCGGGACTGATCGGCGCGATTGGCGAGCGCTCCGTGATGGTGTGGGCCCAGTCGAGGATGGCCACGGTGTCGAGGTCGACCATGCGCTCCACCTCTTCACGCCGCGCGGCCTCCATGACATTCACGGTGCCTTGGTAGTTGACGTCCCAATAGTCACCAGGTGTTGCCTTCGACCAGGTGCTGCCCAGCACGGCCGCGGCGTGCACGATGACGCTCGCGCCCCGGGCGGCAGCGCGTATGCTCTCGAGATCGATGACGTCGCCCTGAAGGAGCGAGATGCCGGCGGCCGTGAACGCGGCACAACCTTGCGGTGAGCGCATCAGCGCCCGTACCTCGTAGCCGCGCTTTGCGGCCGCCAGGCAGAGGTTGGACCCGAGGAGCCCGTTGGCGCCGGTGACCAGTAGAATTTTCTTAGTCATTCAGGAGCAGGCCACATGTTATCGGCGGACGACATTCTGCAAATCCAGCAGCTCGTCAATTTGTACGGGCACATCATCGATGAGCGCCAGTTTTCACGGATCGGCGAGCTGTTCACGGAGGACACCCTCTACGACGTGTCGGATTTCGACAGCGGCGTGCATCGAGGTGCGGCGGCAATCCTCGCTCTCTGGGCCGACCCCGAGGCGAAGCATCCGCTGGCGCACCACGCCACGAATATCGTGGTGACGGAGGGTCCGGACAGCACCGTCCGCGTCATCTCCAAGGGCACGGGCGTGCGCAGCAACGGTACCGTGAGCACGGTGGTTTACCGCGACATCGTCGAGCGTACGTCCAAGGGCTGGCGAATTACGGAGCGCGTCGCCATCCGCCGCCGTCCGGAGATCATTCCAGCGCCTTCTTGAGAGGTGGTGCATGTGTTCTCCGAGGCAACGCCTGCCCTATAGGCGCTGACTCCCGCCGTTCAAGCGTCGTATTGGCTTCACCAGGAGGGTATGTTAGCCTCGACCGCAAATCTGCACAATGTTCGTATATATGAACGCTCGGGGCCGGAAGTTGAGGGTGGATTCATGAATACTCACGCACCGGTCGATTCGGGCCGCCTGGTGCAGCCGGGATCCGTGCTGCTGTTCGCGACGATGATGCTCGGGCATTTTGCCCAGGGCCTGACCTTTACAGCGTTCGCGCCGGCATTGCCGCAACTGGCTCAGTATTTCGGAGACGGCTCGCAGGGCGAACTGGTGGCGCAGCTCACGCTGACCATCTCGGCTTTGGGCATGATGGTTGGAGCTCTTGCCAGCGGCTGGATCGTGGACCGGTTGGGGTATCGCATCGTGCTGCTTGGCGCGTTGCTCTGCTACGGAGTACTCGGGTCCGGGGGCCTCGTTCTGCAAAGCGCCACCGCACTGCTGGCGAGCCGGTTCGGAGTCGGATTCGCCGGCGCCTGTCTCGTGACGACCTGCGTGTCGCTGATTGCTGCGCAGTACGAGGGGCATCGGCGCGCGCGCGTGCTCGGCGTCTCGGGAGCCATGGCCAGCGGCATTTCGCTTCTCGCCATGCTCATCGGTGGGTCGCTGGCTCGCTACGGCGGCTGGCGACTCCCCTTCATCCAGTTTCCGATCTTTGCGGTCGCGGGTCTCCTGCTCGTTCTCGGCGCACCGCGCCTGCCGCCGCTTCACCGGGGGCGGGAGAGCGTGCCTGCGGGCGAGGGCTTCTTCAACCGATTGTGGCCGATGTACATCCTCGCGGCGGTCCTCGCGGCCGTCATGTTCATGGGTTCGACCCAGTTCTCCTTCATGCTGGTGCAGGACGGCGTCAACGACCCGGCGCTGCGCTCGGTCATCATGAGTACGATTACGCTGGTGGCCGTGCTGGTGAGCCTGGTCTACGGCAGCATCCAAGGCAGACTCGGGCTTCTTGGGGCGATGGTTCTCGGCATGCTGACGATGTCGGCGGCCCTGCTCGTCATCGATTTGACCTCCTCGCCGCTGCTCGCGGCGGGGGCCGCGGTCCTCATGGGTATTTTCGTCGGCATTACCTTGCCGTTCATGCACCACTTCGTGACGGAGCACGCGAGCCTCGAGGAGCGAAGCCGCGCGATCGGGGTGCTCAATGCGTTCAACTTCCTCGGCGGATTCGCAAATCCTCTGGTGTTCGTACCGCTCGCCCGGATCTTCGGGCTGCGCGCGGTATTTCTGATGGCGGCCGGTCTGATGCTCGCGATCGGCGTTGGCGTGCTGGGGTGGCTGTTAACCCGGCGCGACCGGCCGGCACTTCGCAGCGACGCTCGCTCGTAGCCCCCGGGGCCATCCTTCAGCGATAGACCCAACGGTGCTTCGGTTCGAAGCCGGGCTTGCTTTCGATGATCTGGATATCAAACCAAATGGGCAGCAGGTAGCGGAAATAAAAGGCGTGGGTCAGTGTTTGCGGCAGATCCAAATCCTCGAGTTCCTTGATCTGCATTCGCGGATCGCGTTGCCTGACTGATTGGCAGGCCGCGAGCACCTCATCGACCGAGTCGCGGCTGTCCATGTGAAAGCCCAGATGATCTTCACCGGCGACCCGCATCGGTTCGGGATGTTCGGCGATGTAGATGAAATTCCCGCCGTCGCCATCCGTGGTCAGGAACACGTGGGGCTTGGGGAACATGTCGATCTCGACGTGGCTGAAGCCCAGGGCGTCGCCGTAGAAGGCCAGCAGATCCGGCATCAAGCCAGTCAGCGTGCCGGTGGCGACGGTGACTTCCATATGATTGATGCGGGCGCGCCGGATGGGTGCGGTCATTGATTCAAGGTAATTGAATGCCGATCGGCAGTCAATCCGTATACTGAGATATCCATAATAGGATACTGATCTGCGGCATTGCAAAATCCCTCAAGAGCTCCATTCCCGCCCGGCGCGCACGGCGTTCGGGTAAAGTCACGCCCCATGGGCGTTTCATTCCACGGAAAGCTGGCCAGTGTCGTCGCGGGCCGGATTGCCCGGGAAATCCTGGCGCGCGGGTGGTGCGTGGGCAAGCGGCTGGGCGTGGAGCCGGTACTGCTCAAGCGCTTTGGTGTGAGCCGTGAACCGTTCCGCGAAGCCGTGCGCATTCTCGAATGGCAGGGAATCGTGCGCGCCGAGCGTGGCGCCAGGGGCGGGCTCATCATCCAGGCACCGACGCTCGATTGCGTTGCCGGCATCATCAAGACCTATCTCGAACTTGCGGATGTCAGCTACGACGAAATGCGCGAGACCCATACCCTGTTGCTGATGTATGGGCTGGAAATGGCGGTTGCACGCATGACGCCCTCACGCGCAAACGGGATTCGCAAACTGCTGCGTGCGCGGGGCACCACCTTCCGTTCGCATGACGAGGAAGGGATCGCGATCTCGCTGATCTATAACGCGATCATCGAGGCGGCGAACAATCCGGGCTTGACGATGCTCGAGTTCATGTTCGCGCGCCTGACGGCCGATTTCGGGCATCAAGAGCGATATTCCTCCAGGGATTGGTCCAAGATGATCTCCAAGGTCTGGTCGATTGCCCAACGCCTGGGGGAGCGCGCGGCGGATCGTGATCTGGCCGGAGCCGTGAAGGCGCTGCAGGAGGAGCGACAGTTCGTCGATGAAACCATCAAACGCATGGAGCGGTACAACCACCGCGTGTGGAATACGCGAACCTTCCTCGGCGGCGATTACCATTCGGCAATTCGCGGGCGTGGACGAACGAACAAGGCGGCAACGCGACTCCTATATCGGATCACGGCAACGATGCGGCGAAGTCAGATGCTCCCCGGCACGGTGCTCGGGACGGAGGGTGAGCTCCTTCGAAAGTTCGGCGTGAGCCGGGCGGTCTTCCGGGAAGCGTTGAGGTCCCTCGAGTTCTTCGGAATCGCCACGGTGAAGCGCGGTGGGGGCGGAGGAGTTGCGGTTTCGCTACCCAATCCGGCAGCGACGGTCGACACCGCGGTGCTCTATCTCAAATATCTGCGGCCGGATGACGTCGAACTACGTGCCTTTCGGCAGCGGCTGGAGAGCGATGCCATCCGTCTGGCCGCGGTCAGGGCCACCCACTCAGAACTGATGGCGCTCCTCGAAGCTGCCGGGCTCGCAATTCGCAGTGTTGGGCAGGAGGCGGTCCGCTTGCTCTCTCAGGCGAGCCGCCAGCTGATCGGCCTGGCGGAGAATCAGGCATTGGAGTTCGTCGTCATGCTGCTGTCAGCGGCGACCGTCGAGCAGTGCGACTCTGTCGACCGGCTGCCTGCCCGCCGCAAGCAAGTCGTCAGGCAAGCGTGCCTTGACGTGCAGAGCGCTGCGGCCGGAAGGAGTTCGGATCGACTAGTTCAGGCATTGCATGGGCTGTATGCCGCTTTGGGGAATCGCGACGCGCCGTGAAGGGGCTGCGTGGGCGGGCACCGGATCCCTGCGCTGGAGAATCAGCGCCTGATGTGCCCGCCCGCCGCGAAAGGCTAATAATGATAGGCGAACTTGACCTCATACCAGGAAGGCGGGTACCCAGTGGCAGCCGCGCCGAGAGCGCTGACCAGCACGCCGCCGAGTTGCTTCACGTTGGTGAGATTTCGGCCCACGAGTTCAACTGAATAGTGCTCGTCGACCGATTCCCACCGTGCCGTTGCGTTGACCCTCGTGAACGCGCCCTGTTTGAATCGCGGTGAGTTCGCCGCATCGAGGTAGTAGCCCGAGTTGTAGTAGGCGGTCGGTGTCACGCTGAACCGGCCGATCGAGGTGAGGAAGGCATAGTTGAGACTGAGGTCGAATGTGAATTTCGGCGCATCGAGAAGCTGATTGCCGGTGGCGTCCACCGAGGTGATGACGTCGCCCGCCGGAACGCCCGTCGGCGTGAACTGTTCCTGCGCCAATGAGGCGCCCAGGTAGGAACCATAGTAGGAGTGCAACCACGCATAACCAGCGGTTGCCTTGAATGTGTCCTGCGGGGCGAAGATTCCGCCGTAGCTTAAAGTGAGATCGCCGTCCGAGCCATACATCGTCGCCTTGGCGGCATTGTTGTCCATGGGTGCCACGGCGCTGGCACCGAATGCCTGGACCTGGATGTCCCTGTAATTGTAGTAGAACGCCGCCGCGTTTACCCGGAAGTGGGAGGACACATCCGACTTGACGCCGAGCTCGTAAGCCCAGAGGGTTTCCGGATCGATCGGGGCCTTCTGCGGAGGGACTGCACCCACATTGAAGGCGCCGCCCTTGAACCCTTTGGATACGGTCGCGTAGCCCAAAGTCTTCGGTTCGAATTGGTAATCGAGCGTCAGTTTGGGGGAGAAATCGGTCCAAGTGCGATCGAAAGCCTGGTGAGGAATCCCATAGGACTGCTCGTCGATGGTGACGGCCACCCGCTCGCGGTCGAGCCGTGCACCCAGGGTCACCCGCAAGGCGTCCGTGACCTTCTCCGTCGCCTGGCCGTAGATGGCCTCCGCGGCAGTGTTATTCGTACCGAACTGCGGAAAGCTCCCGGAGTCCAAGATCACGTCGAAGGGGGCATAGGTGTCGTAATCGAAGTAGCCATTGAAGCCCACCACCCAGGTGAGGCTCGCGCCGTTGTCTTTCGACTGCAGTCGCAGGTCCTCACTGATGGAGCGCGACTTGGGTCCGTAATACAGTTCCACCGTCGGGAACGATGTGTTGTCGATGTCGAAATGGCCGTCGGCATGGCCCTGTCGCAGCCCGGTGACGGAGATGAGATCGACGCTGCGGAAATTCCACTCGCCGGTCAGGGCCGCGCCGATCTGGAAGATCGGATTGCTCACCCGAAAGTTCGTGGCAGTCTGTCCGAGTTGACCTGCGACCGCGGCGCCGAACGGGGCGAGCAGAGAATCGCCGCCAACCATGAAATTGGCCGGTGCGTTGTCCTCCCTCGAGTAATCGACCGACAGTGTGTACTTGCTGCTGTCCGTGGGGCTGAGAACCCACTTGCTGCGAAACCCGTATCCATAGGTCGCGCCGTCGTGAGTGCCGAGGAAGATGTTCTCGGCCCAGCCATGGTCCTTGTGGCTGTAGTACGAGAAGTCGGCCCTGAGCATGTCGTTTAACGGGCCCGAGGCATAGAGATTTGCGAGGGTCTCACCGTAGCTGCCGAAACCGATCATGATGTCGGCGGTGGGAGTCACGGACGGATCCCGGGTAATGACATTGATCGCGCCGCCGGTGGCGTTGCGGCCGAAGAGGGTGCCCTGCGGCCCCTTCAAGACTTCGACCCGGTCGATGTTGTTGAAATAGGCGAAATTGGCGAACGAAACCGGGTAGTAGACGCCATCGATATAAATCGCGACGTTCGGCTCATTCCCGAGGGTCGTCAACGTCGTGCTGACGCCGCGGATCGCCGGCAGAGTATAGCTCCCCTGTGCTTCCATGTTGAGGCCCGGAACGAGCGTGTTCAGGTCCTGGATGTTGACGCCGCCCATTTGCTTGAACGTGGCCGCTGTGATCGCGCTCACCGTGACCGGCACCGACTGCAGGTTTTCCGCCCGTTTCTGCGCGGTGACGATGATCTCCTCGAGCTGCCCGGCGTTGGTGGTCTCCGCGGCTGCATCGGCTCCCGCGGCTATTCCTCCCGGTGCAATCGTCAACGACCCGCAGAGTGCCAGATAGATCAGCGGTCTTCCGGCGCAGGGACCCATTCCATTCGAGCTGTCCACGGCGAACCTCCATCATTCTAATATATGAACGCTATTCACAGACAAGCAAACGAATAGTACACTGCAAAACGATTAATCGGCTACTATTCATTCATGGTTGCGCGGGTTCCCCTGACCGCAGGCCACTGACGGGAGCCTGACGGCTATGATTCAAGGACGAGGCGGCGCCGTGTTGAGCCACACGTGAGGTGAATCCACGAATTGCGCGGAATTTGTCGTTTGCCTCCTCTTGAGGCATTGACTACCGTACGAACGGACCAATAACGTATTACGACAATGCGCAAACTCCTGCCAAGCGAGGCATCCAAGCTAAGGGACCATCTCACTCGCCTCACGCCCGAGCAGAGATCGCTGCACGGCGAGGACTGAAGGAAGAGTTCATCCCCACAGTCGACCTCAAGTGGCCTTCTCGGTCGAATCAAGCGGACTTGCGGTACTCATCCCGCAGTAGCCGCTTCATCAACTTTCCGGTCGGCTCACGCGGAAGCACCTCGCGAAAGTGAAACTGCCTTGGGCATTTAAGGCCTCCCAGGGCATTTCGAGTGAAGGTCCGCAGTTCTTCGGCGAGTGAGGTGCCGGCGTCCGTCCAGTCGACCGGCTGGACGATTGCGACAACCTTTTCACCCATCTCTTCATCCGGCGCGCCTATTACGGCGACATCCGCCACCTTGGGATGCGTTACGAGTAGGTTTTCAATCTCTTGCGGATAGATGTTGACGCCGCCCGAAATGATCATGAAGTTCTTCCGGTCGCTGAGGTAAAGGTAGCCGTCTTCATCGATGTGCCCGATGTCGCCCATGGTCGCCCATCCGTGGCGATCGTAAGCTTCAGCGGTTTTAGCGGGGTCATTGTGATATTCGAATTTAGGACCATCCGCGAAGTAGACATTGCCGACTTGATTCGGCGGCAGTTCATTCGCGGAGTCGTCGGTGATTTTGACGGTACCGAGGACGGCACGTCCCACGGAGCCCGGCTTCTTCAACCATTCCTCCGAATTGAGGGCCGTTATTCCACAGCTCTCCGTACCTGAGTAATACTCGTGGACGATGGGTCCCCACCACTCGATCATGGCGTGCTTGACCGGAACCGGACACGGGGCTGCGGCGTGTACCACGGCCTGCAGAGAGGAATGGTCATATTGCTGGCGCACTTCGAGCGGCAGTTTGAGCATGCGAATAAAATGGGTCGGCACGAACGTCGCATGCGTCACGCGATACTTTTCAATCAGGGCCAGGGACCGCTCGGCATCGAATTGATCAGTGAAGATTACGGTTCCGCCGATACGCTGTACGGTCAACGCCCAGCGTTGGGGCGCGGCGTGGTACAGAGGCGAAGTCGACAGATAGACGGTCTGCGGCCCCATACCGTACAGCGTCGTTGCCATGCTCATCAAAGGTGTCGCAGCAAAAATCTCGCCACTTGGCAGAGCTGGGCGCACGCCTTTAGGGCGGCCCGTGGTTCCGGAGGAGTACAGCATGTCGGTGCCGGGACTTTCGTCTGGAATCGCTGAGGTGGACTGAATTTCGCGCAGAGCCTTCCAGCTCTTGAGACTGCCGATCTCGGATGATATCGAGAATCCCCGTACCTGCGGCAGATGCTCGAGCGCCGCTGCGCCGATCGGTGACAGTCGATCCGATGCAATCAGCAACCGGGCGCCGGAGTCCTCCACGATGTAGCCGACGTCGGACGCCGTGAATTTGGTCGAGATGGCCGTGAGGTAGAGCCCGGACCGTTGGGCTGCCCACGCGATCTCGAAAATATCAAACCCGTTATCAAGCAGAACGGCGAGAACATCGCCGCGCTTCAACCCGAGGTGGCGCAAAGCGCGAGCCGCCTGATTCGCGAGCCCGTTCAGTTGCCGGTGAGAAAGGCTCTTACCGGTGTCGGCGTCCATCAACGCCGCCTTGTTAGGAGTCGTTTGCGCGAATGTTATCGGGTGCATATCCGTCTCAATATTTGTTACTTATGTACAACAACCGCCCCATTAGGCCAAATCCAACTCAGGGGTGCCGCACGTTCATTCGATGGCTCATCACACGAAAAAAGCGCCCCCTGCGCAAGGCGAGTTCAAGAAATGGATAATGTTGAGCCAATGGGGTGAAAAGCGGCAGATGCGAAACCGCCTAGACTAAGCCACACAAGATTGGTCATTACCGCGACCAACTGTTCGAACGGGAGTGGCATTTTCATGAACAAGTTTCGCAGGCACGCTATCTGTTTTTCTGTCCTACAGCTCGCGGCGACGGGCAGCACCATGGCACAGCAGGAGTCGTCCGACCCCGGTACGGCGATAGGTGAGATTGTGGTCACCGCGCAACGTCGGGCCCAATCCATCTTGGATGTACCGCTCGCGATCACTGCGATCGATGGCAACACCCTGGCGAAGCAGGGGATCAGCAATTCTGCGCAACTGGCGACGGCAGTGCCGAACCTGCAGATCAGCAGTCCCTACGGCAATACCCAGCCAAACTTCTCGCTGCGCGGCATCAGCGTTGCCAACGAATACAACTCGAACCAGGCGTCGCCAATCGGCGTTTATATTGATGACGTTTATATCGCCCCGAGAACGAGTCAAGGGATGGGCCTGTTCGATTTGGATCGAGTGGAAGTACTGCGCGGACCTCAGGGCACGCTATTCGGCCGCAACACCACAGGCGGTGCGATCAACTTCATCACGCGCGGCCCCTCTCTGGACGGAGCCAATGGCTTCGCCGAATTGGGCTATGGCAATTTCAATACGTTTACCGCACAAGGGGCCGTTGAGGAAACACTGATACAGGATCAGCTCGGCGTCCGCGTCGCGGGTAACTGGGTGCACGGCGGCGGTCAGATCGAGAACGTCTATCCTGGCGGCGCCAACCCGAATTCGCAGGATTCACGCCAGGGACGAATCTCGCTGCGTTATAAGCCGGGTGATAGTGGTCTCGACATCAAGATCCGCGCGTACGCGGGGCGCGATAACCCGACGCAAGCGGCCGTGCAGGGATTCCTGCCCGCGCGCGCGGGATTGAGCTTCTTTCAGGTGGACGAGAACCGCATCGGCGAGAACCAAACGTCGGCGTCGGGAGTCGCGGCAAACGTATCGTACGCATTTACTCCCGCTCTGTCGGTCACTTCGATCACGTCGATCGACATCGGACGGCAGGACCTGCGGCAGGCCGCAGACGGATCGCCCTTCGATATTCTCGACATCGACTGGCAGTCGCACTACCGCCAATACAGCGAGGAAGCGCGGTTCAACTACGGAGGGGATCGGCTCAATCTCGTGGGCGGCCTTTATTACGGCTGGGACCAAACGACCACGGATAATACGTTCGTCATCGGCAGCGTACTCGGACCGGGGGTCAACGGCGGCTTCTTTCAAAATTACCGTCAACGTCGTCATTCCTCGGCAGTCTTCTTGCAGGGCGATTTCAAGATCACCAGTCAATTGATCTTCACATTGGGCGCGCGGTACACCGAAGATCGCGCTAGATACGATGACGGTTATGCGAATTTATTCGTCGGAAATGTGGGCGGACCACAGATACCCCTTGCCTCGACGGTTCCATGTCCGGGCGTTCCCGGCACTTGCGCTTATGATCCCGCGGCGCGGTATGTCGTCAACGGCAGCAATGACGCACCGACCGGGCGAGCCGCGCTCAGTTATACGTTCGACAGCGGGCTACTCACCTATGCCAGCTACAACCGCGGCTATCGTTCAGGCGCCTTCAATGGCGGCGGCTATACCTCCTCATCAGGCATCACCTACATCAAGCCCGAAACGGTCAATGCCTACGAGATCGGCGGGAAAGGCCGCTTTTTAGACCATGCGCTCACGGCGTCTGCCGCCATCTTCTATTACGACTATACCAATCAACAATTGCAGGACACTCGCCCGGGACCGGTTTCCTTCCTGGTCAATGCCCCCAAAGCTCAGGTCTACGGCGCCGAGGCCGAAGCCACCTACCGGGTGGTCCCTGCGCTCACACTTCGTGGGTCGTTTGGCTATCTCCATGCCACTTACAAAGAATTGACCTTGCAGAACACCGACCTGCAGGGAAATCATTTGCCCTTCGCACCCACCTGGACAGGGCAGTTCGGCTTCGATTGGAATATCGCCACCGTCGCCGGCGGAGCACTGACCTTATCGCCTACGGCGAACGTAGTCAGCCGCCAATACTTCTCGCCCTTCAATAGCATCAATGCGGCGGGTACCGGCCAGGTCAATTCAGAACTCGAACAGAACGGTTATTCGAAAGTCGACGCTTCGCTCAGCTGGAGCCGGGACAAGATCCTGGTGCGAGCGTGGGTCGACAATCTCCTTGACCGCGAAGTTTACAGTTACGGCCTGGACTTGCGTGGCGCCGGCTTTCCCTACAATTTTCTCGTTCCCTCGACGCCGCGTACCTTCGGTATCAGTGGGCGATATTCGTTCTAGGAGGAACCGCATGATGGCCGCAACTGCGCACGTCGCGTCACCAGACCTGAAGGATCCTGACCTTTACGTCAATCAGGTGCCGCATGAGATCTTTGCTCAACTACGACGCGAAGAACCCGTCTACTGGAATGCCGAAAAGGACGGTCCCGGCTTCTGGGCATTGACGCGCCAGGCCGAGATAAGCCTCGTCTCACGCCAACCCGGCCTTTTTTCGTCCGCTCATGAGCATGGCGGCCATCGAATATTCAACGAGAATGAGGTCGGACTGACCGGCGCCGGCGAATCGGCCATCGGCATTCCTTTCATATCGATCGACCCCCCGGTTCATGCCCAGTATCGAAAAATCGTCATGCCGGCGTTGACGCCGGGCCGTTTGGCGGGCATCGAGGATCGAATCAATGCGCGATGCGCAGAGCTCATTGCCAAAATTCCGATGAACGAGACGGTCGATATCGTGCCGCTGCTTTGCGCTCCGCTGCCTCTGATGACGCTGGCAGAGCTGTTGGATGTACCGTCCGATTTGTGGCCCAAGCTCTATGATTGGACCAATGCGTTCGTCGGAGAGGACGATCCGGATTTCCGTAATTCGCCCGCCGCAATGGCACAAACACTGAGTGAATTCTTCGAGTTCTCCAAGGACTTATTCGAGCGGCGTCGCGCACAGCCCGGGGTGGATCTCGCCACCATACTGGCGAACGCGACCATCGAAGGTCAGCCGGCGACATTCAAGGAATTCGTCGCCAACCTCATCTTGGCCCTGGTCGGAGGCAACGAGACGACCCGCAATTCCCTCAGTCACAGCATGGTTGCATTCGCGAACAACCCGCAGCAGTGGGATGTCATCCGTGAGCAACCCGAGATCCTGGCTGCGGCGGTAAAGGAGATGGTTCGGTACGCAAGTCCGGTCATGCACATGCGGCGCACGGCGACCGCCGATACTACGCTCGCGGACAAAAAGATTGCGAAGGGCGACAAGGTGGTCATGTGGTATATCTCCGGAAATCGCGATGAGGATGTCTATGAGCGACCTGACTCATTTGACATCACGCGCCGTAATGTCCAACACGTCGCCTTCGGAACGGGACAGCACGTCTGCGTCGGATTTCGTCTCGCCGAGATGCAGCTTAGAGTAGCATTTTCACAATTGGCGGAACGGGTCCAACGCTTCGAAGTGGTCCGTTCACCCAAACGATTTCGATCGAATTTTATTAATGGACTCAAGAACTTAGACGTGAAATTGGTTCCGGCGTGAGGAGGCAGCGATGGGACAAGCCGCGAAAGTGCTGACCAGCGAACCGATCATCAGCGACGCCTTGGGGCGCGCCCCGGACATCGAATTGAGTTCGGAAGCGGATGGTTGGCGGTTATGCCGCTGGCGGCAGTTTGTCGGCAGTTATGACCTGCCGGCGCTGCCCGATCCGATCTTCGTGGTCCACATTGCAGGCAAGCCTCATGTGCGAACGTGGCAACAGGGCGCCTGGAGCGAAATGAGTTCCACGCCGGGATGCGCAACCATCGTTCCTGCCGGCCGGAAGACGGGATGGCTCGTGGACGGTGAACTCGACGTGGTCACCTTGAGCATTTCCCCGGCGCAGCTGAAATCAAGTCCAGTCCCCGACCAGTTTCGACGGATGCGCTTCGCGTTCTCAGACCCGTTGGGCGTCGCCTTGTCGCGGCAGGTCTTATCCGAGCTCTATGCTCCATCGGCGCCGGAGCGTGATGCCTATGTCGCCGCGTTGGTCAACGCATTGAAAGCGCATATATTGCGCGGCTCCACGACTGCGGGCGCCGATGAAATCCCCACCGCGGGATTTTCGGCATATCGGCTGCATCACATCATGAATGCGGTTCTGCAACATCCCGAGGGCGTTTACACGTTGGAAGAAATGGCCGCCGACGCCGGCGTGACGCCGTCCTATTTCTGCCGGGTCTTTCGCAAGGCCACCGGAGCGTCGCCTCATCAGTATGTGATGAAGGCCAAGCTCGAGCGAGCACAGCAAATGCTTCGCGACTCTCGGATGCAATTGGCCACCATCGCCGAATGTTTGGGGTTCACCAGCCAGAGCCATTTCACGCGCGCATTCCGGCAATTCACCGGTCAAACGCCCAGTGAATTTCGCAGGCGGTTCGCGGAAGCACGGCCGAAATGAATCGATGACGGTGGCAGACCCCATATGAAAATCAACGCCGCCATCGCACGGGCTGCGCACCAGCCCTTCAGCATTGAAGAAGCGGACATCGAGAATCCGCGTGCGGACGAAGTGCTCGTCAAGATTCATGGTGTCGGTCTCTGCCATACCGATCTCATTGCGCGCGACCAATTTATTCCCATCGCATTGCCTGCCATCTTGGGCCACGAGGGTGCCGGCGTGGTGGTTGCCGTGGGAGGGCAGGTCACCAAGGTGAAGGTGGGTGATCGCGTCGTGATGAGCTTCGCGAGCTGCGGGCGCTGTAAGCGCTGCGCTGAGAATTTGCCATCGTATTGCGCATCTTTCCCGGCGTTGAATTACTCAGGCCGCCGTTCCGATGGCTCCTCGGGCATCAGCATCAACGGGGCGCCTATTTCATCGAGCTTCTTCGGTCAATCTTCCTTTGCCGGTCACGCGCTCACGCAAGAGCGCAATGTCGTCAGAATCGAGGACCCCGGTCTGCCGCTGCAAATATTGGGGCCATTGGGATGCGGTTTTCAGACTGGCGCGGGAGCGGTGATGCGCTCGCTTGCCTGTGAACCAGGATCGAGCATTTGCGTGTTCGGCGGTGGGCCTGTCGGACTTGCGGCAATCATGGGTGCGGCGATCAGGGATTGCTCCACCATCATCCTCGTTGAACCGATCGCGGCGCGCCGCGAGATGGCGAAGTCACTGGGGGCGACGCACGTGATCGATTCCGCGTCAGGCCAAGTGGGCGAAGCCATTCGCGCGATCGTGCCCAGCGGAGTCGACTATGCGCTCGACAGCAGCGGACGCGAGGAAGTCATCATGACGGCGCTGGGTGCGCTGGGCAGCCGTGGGCTGCTCGGATTGGTCGGCGTCCCGCCGCGGCCCGAGAGTGCCGTCTCGGTGAATCTCGCCTCACTGATCACGTTCGGTCATCGAATTCATGGAATCATCGAGGGGGATAGCGACCTTGATCGGTTTATTCCAGAGCTCTTGGGACATTTCAAAGCAGGGCGCTTTCCGTTCGATACGCTGGTCAAAACCTATCCCATCGGTCAAATCAACGAAGCCATAGCGGCCCAGCTTCGCGGCGACTGCATCAAAGCCGTGCTCATTCCGTGAAATGCCGACGCATTTCGACGTGAGAGGGACATTATGAAGATCACCGGTCTGTCAGCAGTCGTTACAGGGGGCGCCTCCGGCTTGGGCGGTGCGGTGGCGCAAATGCTTGCGGCCGAAGGGGCGAAGGTCACTATCTTCGATCTTAACGCGACAATGGGCGAGGCGAAGGCGCAAGAAATCGGCGGCCGGTTTGTTTCGGTCAATGTCACCGACGAGGTTGGCGTCGAGGCGGCTTTGTTGGAGGCTGAACAGCATCACGGCAAAGCACGGGTGCTGGTGAATTGCGCAGGCATTGGACCGCCGGGGAAAGTGATTACCAAGGAGGGCAAGGCGCAGCCGCTGGCCGACTTCTCCAAGATAATCTCGGTCAATCTGCTGGGCACCTTCAATGTCCTCTCCAAGTTCGCGGCCCGCATACACGACGCCCCGGCTGTTGGGGAGGAACGAGGAGTCATCATCAATACCGCGAGCGTCGCCGCGTTTGATGGACAAATAGGACAAGCCGCCTACTCGGCGTCCAAAGGCGGACTGGTGGGTATGACCTTGCCGCTGGCCCGGGAATTCGCCCGATACGGCATTCGCGTCATGACCATTGCACCCGGGATATTTTTGACGCCGTTGCTGGCATCTCTCCCAAAAGAGGTGCAGGACTCACTGGGTCGACAGGTTCCTTTCCCCAGCCGACTCGGCCAACCGGACGAATTCGCGCTTCTCGTTCAATCCATCATCATCAATCCCATGATGAATGGCGAAGTCGTGCGCCTGGACGGTGCGATTCGAATGGCGCCGAAATGACTCAAGCCCCCCCCGGTCGAGCCGCTGCCATTGCCGCAAAGGTGGAGGCCTTCGTGCGCAACGTCGTCATCCCATTTGAAAAGGACCCGAGACGCGATCATCACGGGGGGCCGACCGACGAACTGGTAACGGAGCTGAAGGAGCTCGCACGGGCTGCAGGCGTGCTCACGCCCCATATCCTCGACGATCATAGTCACCTGACACAGCGTGAGACGGCGCTCGTCTTGCAGAAGACTGGGCTGTCGCCGTTGGGCCCTTTGGCGTGCAATACCGCTGCGCCCGACGAAGGCAATATGTTTCTGCTGGGGAAGGTCGGCAGCGATTTTCTCAAGCAGCGCTTCTTGAATCCATTGATCGAAGGCCGTTGCCGTTCAGCTTTCTTCATGAGCGAGCCGGCCAAGGACGGTGGAGCGGGCTCTGACCCGTCCATGATGAAAACGACCGCGGTGTTCGACGGTGGGCATTGGGTCATCAACGGTCGAAAGGCGTTTATTACCGGGGCGCAAGGTGCACGGGTGGGAATAGTCATGGCGAAGTCGCAGGAGGGCGCCTGTCTATTCTTGGTCGATCTTCCGGATCCCGCAATCCAGATAGAGCGTGTTCCCAACACCATCGACAACTCCATGCCGGGCGGCCACGCGGTCGTAAAGATTACCGATTTGAGGGTGCCGCCCGAACAAATGCTGGGGAGGAGCGGTGAGGGGTTTACCTACGCGCAGGTACGACTCAGTCCGGCGCGCTTGTCCCATTGCATGCGATGGCTCGGTGCATGTCTGCGCGCGCACGAGATAGCCGTTGATTACGCCAATCGGCGCGAGGCGTTTGGCAAAGTGCTGATCGATCACGAGGGGGTGGGCTTCATGCTTGCCGAAAACATGATCGAACTGAAACAGGCCGAACTCATGATCGATTGGTGCGCGGATGTCATCGATACGGGATCGCTGGCTACAACCGAGAGCTCGATGACAAAGGTCGCCGTATCCGAAGCCCTGATGCGAGTCGCGGATCGTTGTGTTCAGGTGATGGGCGGAACGGGCGTTACCGACGACACCGTAGTTGAACAGATTTATCGGGAAATTCGCGCGTTCCGCATCTATGATGGGCCGACCGAAGTGCACAAATGGGCACTCGCAAAGAAAATCAAAAGGGATTGGAAGGCCTCCGTTCCATGAGCACACTGACGGATGAGGCCAATGCGGGAACGACCAGTGTACGAGAAGAATACCGCCTCGATGAGTCGGCACTGGGACGATGGATGCAACAGCACGTCCCCGATTTCCAGGGGCCTCTCCAGGTCGAGCAGTTCAAGGGCGGGCAGTCCAACCCCACCTACAAGATCAACACGCCCAAGCTCTCGTATGTCCTGCGTCGAAAGCCACCGGGACCCATCTTGCCGGGGGCGCACGACGTCGAGCGGGAAGCGCGGGTCCTGAAAGCACTCGGCGGCGTCGGCTTCCCGGTGGCGCACGTCCATGCCGTGTGCGCCGATCCCTCCATTGTGGGATCGCCTTTCTTCGTCATGCAGATGGTCGAGGGACGGATTTTTTGGGATGCCAGCTTTCCGCAGGTCTCGCGCGAACAGCGGCCCGCATATTTCGATGCGATGAATTCCACACTGGCCGCGTTGCATCAAATCGACTACGCCGCTGTCGGGTTGAGCGATTTCGGCAAGCCGGGCAATTATTTCGCACGTCAGATTGCCCGTTGGTCCAAGCAATACCTGCAAGATGAGGACGCTGGACGGGACGAGAACATGGACCGATTGCTCGAATGGCTTCCCGCGAATATCCCCGATGACGACCAGACCAGCATTGCTCATGGCGATTTTCGATGCGACAACATGATTTTTCATCCGCGTGAGCCGCGCATTCTCGCGGTACTCGATTGGGAATTGTCCACCCTAGGACATCCGCTGGCGGATTTTGCCTACCACGCCCTGATGTACCGGATGCCCCCAAAAATCGTGGCGGGTCTGCAAGGGGTGGACTTGCAGGCGATGAACATCCCAACCGAGGCGGAGTACGTCGCCGCCTATTGCGCCCGGACGGGTCGCTCCTCGATTCCCGCTTATGATTTTTACATCGCGTTCAATGTTTTCCGCCTCGCTGCCATCTTTCACGGCATCAAGGGCAGGGTGCTTCGGGGAACTGCCGCGTCCTCCCATGCCCAAGAGCGTGCGGCAAGCTTTCCGATCTTGGCGCGCCTGGCGCGGGAAAGCATGGAGGCCTGCTCGTGAGCGATGAGTCAGTCCTGTTCACGCGCTCCGGGCCAATCGCGCGAATCACGCTCAATCGGCCTACCCAGGGCAATGCCATCAACATGAAAATGGCCGTTGACCTTGCCGCCCTGGCTCTTCGTTGCGACACGGACGCATCGATTCGCTGCGTCGTTATTTCGGGAACAGGCCGGCTGTTTTGCGTCGGTGGGGACCTGAGCCTGTTCAACGGTGCGGGAGACCAGATCTCCAGTGTCTTGAGCGAGCTGGCGGGGACGATGCATACCGCGCTCACCCGTCTCGCCCGCATGCAAAAGCCGCTGCTGGTACTCATCAACGGCCCCGCGGCGGGGGCCGGTTTGAGTCTCTCGTTGCTGGGCGATGTGGTGCTCGCAGCGCGTTCGGCGCATTTCACCTGCGCTTATACAGGCATTGGTTTGACTCCGGACGGAGGTATGACTTGGACGCTCCCGCGTTTGGTCGGGGTCCGCAAGGCACAGGAAATGCTCCTGACCAACCGGCGAATCGGAGCAAACGAAGCGGAGCGGATAGGACTGATTACTCGAGTGGTGGACGATGAGTCCTTGACGGAAGAAGGAGCCAAAATCGCCTCAACGCTCGCTCGATCCGCGACTCGCGCTCTGGGCGCTACTCGATCACTCATCCTCGCGAGTTTCGATTCGAGCTTCGAAACTCAACTGGAGCGCGAGGCGCGAGCCATCGCCGCTGCCGGCAAGGACGCGGAAAGTGCGGAAGGACTCGCCGCTTTTGTCTCGAAACGTCCGCCTAATTTTGATGAGGCTTAAATGACTTCCAGTGCATACATCGTTGAGGCGGTGCGAACTGCGGGCGGCCGCCGCAACGGCAAGCTGTCGGCGTGGCATCCGGCAGATCTTGCCGGCGAAGTGCTGAACGCGGTCGTCGAACGCTCCGGAATCGATCCGGCGACCGTGGAAGATGTGATTTTGGGTTGCGTCACCCAGGCGGGAGAGCAGTCGTTTGCGTTCGCACGCAACGCGGTCCTGGCCTCCAATCTACCGGAGACAGTTCCGGCGGTTACCATCGACCGGCAATGCGGCAGCTCGCAGCAGGCGGTGCAATTCGCCGCCCAGGCCGTCATGTCGGGAACGCAGGATATCGTCATCGCGGGGGGTGCCGAAAGCATGACCCGCGTGCCAATGTTCAGCAACCTGTCCCTCCATCAAAAGGCCGGTATTGGAACGGGACCGGTCAGCGAGCGAATCAAGGCGCGTTACGGCGTCGAAGAGTTCAGTCAGTTCGTCGGCGCGGAGATGATCGCGAAGAAGTACGGTTTTGACCGCATGACCCTCGATCAATACGCGCTACGAAGTCACCAACGGGCCGCCGCAGCGGCCAAATCAGGGGCGTTCTCCAAAGAAATTGTCCCGTTGGCAGTGACGACGCCGGATGGCGTTGCCTTGCATGAACAGGACGAGGGTATTCGTTTCGACGCGACCATCGAGTCTATTTCGTCGGTCAAACTGCTCAGGGAAGGAGGAGTGATTTCGGCGGCCAACGCCAGCCAGATTTGTGATGGCGCCTCGGCAGCGCTGATCGTCAGCGAACGCACCTTGAATCGGTATGGTCTCACGCCCCTGGCGCGTGTGCACACGTTCGTGGTGACCGCGGGGGATCCCATCATCATGCTCGAGGAGCCCATCCGAGCAACACGGCTTGCGCTCGAACGGGCAGGGATGCGCATCGACGACATCGATTTGTACGAAGTCAATGAGGCCTTTGCGCCGGTGCCGCTGGCGTGGCTGCAGTCGCTCCACGCGGACCCGGACAAGCTCAACGTGAACGGAGGAGCGATTGCCTTGGGACACCCATTGGGATCTTCCGGAACCAAACTCATGGCGACGTTGATTCATGCGCTGCGGGCGCGTCGCAAGCGTTACGGACTTCAAACGATGTGTGAAGGTGGCGGCATCGCCAATGTCACGATCTATGAGGCGCTTTGAGCGTGAAGGCCCGGTACGAGGTGGTAGTGCCTGTATTTGGCACGCCTCTCCCCAACGCAGGGCAGTAGACCCACCGCATGGACCCAAAATGGGAATTCATCACGGTTGAACGAGAGGGCCGATTGACGCTCGTGACGCTGAATCGGCCTGCGGTTCATAACGCGTTGCATGTCGGCGCTCATGCAGAGCTAGAACGTGCGTTCGACGAATTTGAGCATGACGATCATCAGTGGGTGGCGATCATTACGGGAGCCGGTGAAAAGGCGTTCTGTGCAGGGAACGATTTGCGGCAGCAAGCGGAAGGGAAAGCCCTTGCTGCTCCCAAGACCGGTTTCGCGGGACTGACTTCCAGGTTCAGTCTTCTGAAGCCTGTCATTGCCGCGGTCAATGGAGCCGCCATGGGAGGAGGTTTCGAGGCGGCATTGGCATGCGATCTCATCATTGCCCATGAGCGAGCCGTCTTTGCCTTGCCGGAACCCAAAGTGGGATTGGCCGCACTGGGCGGGGGTCTACAACGATTGCCGCGAGAGATTGGGCTAAAGCGTGCTATGGGAATTTTGTTGGCGGGCCGACGTATCACCGCCCGCGAAGGTTTCGAGTTGGGATTCGTCAATGAGGTCACCGACAAGGACGTGGTCGCTGCGGCGAGACGCTGGGCGACGGAATTACTCAACTGTAGTCCGCTCTCCTTACGAGCCACCAAGGAAGCCGTGCTGAAGGGACTTGAGAATCCGCTACAAGATGCTCAGGTTGAACAATGGCGTTACCCCGCGATGAAAGCGATGTTGGCATCACAAGACGCTGTTGAGGGACCAAGGGCATTCGTGGAAAAGCGCCGTGCGGTATGGACGGGGAAATAACGCGTTGTGTTTGCCACCAATGGACCGGATCGGTTGCTTTGAAGGCCAGCGGGTTCGCGAATCCCGCGGTCAAATGTCCCGGTCAACGCGCGAGCACCTGCTCGAGGACATCCGCCGCGGCTCGCCCGAACCGGCGGGTGACTCGTCGTAGCAGATCCAGGTCAACAGGTTCTTGGGCGCCCCTCAGCGCGAGTTGTGCATCGGCGATATCCTGAGGCCCCCCCGCAAAACACTTCATGGCGATGAAGTCCTCCCGACCGATGATTCGCAGCGTGTCTCCGCTGAAGGGCACGTCGATCGTGCGCGAAAACGCTTGCGGATCGAGTCCGCGCAAGCCGCCCAAGAGATCGACCCGATTGCCGTGAGTATCGCTGAGGATGAGCATGGCCGGGATGGGGTCATCCGCGTCTCCGCGACGCAGCTCGGTCTCGAAGCCCGCCTTCTTGAACACAGTGCGCAGAGCCGCAAGTGTGGAGACAGTTACGGAAATCAGGGCATCGGCATCGGCCGTGCCGCGCAGCTCACCGTGTACAGAGGCCGCCATCGCGCCGATCACGGCGTAGTCGATCGATCGGGCCTTGAGCACTGCAACAGCGTCAAGAAGTAGTAGTGCGGATTGCCCGGCCCGACGAGTTCTCATCGCGGTCGCCGGGCTTTGCGTACCCGCGCAGCTTCGGCGCCATGACCCGCCTGGTGCAGTTCGCTGATCAGCTGGGTGTGCGCGAGAAATGCGGCGAGTCGTTGCTCAGGCGTCAGGCGTCGTGTGGCCTCGATCAAAGAAGTGCGCGCGGCGTAGGCCAGGCCGGATGCTGCCCTCGATCGAACGGGCGCCGGCTCACCGGACACAAAAGAGCCCGCTTCCTCGGGTACCTTACCGGTCTGGAGCACCACCGGCAGGCCGGCCCGCACCGCAATGCGTATCAGGAGTTCAAGCGATAGATCCGCGACACGGCCGTTGGCGATCTTGCTCAGCGTAGGCTGGGGGACTCGGAATCGCTTTGATGCCGCGAGCTGATTGAGGCCGCGGCGGCGCATGAAGCGGCTTATCTGCAGGGCGAGATCGCTGCGCAGTGCCTGAATCGTCGCAACATCGGGTGTTGGCATAGTAACTCAGACCTGGTGTAGGCAATCGGCTATAAGTATAGCGTATCTAATATAAAGCGGCCGTCGTCAAAAGAACGCTGACTTGACTAACATTCCAATGGCGGAACCGCCCGTGGTCATCACCAATGATAGGGTCAGCGTCAAAAACCTATCAAATTATGATAGGATAATCCGATATAAACCTATCATTTCTTTGATTAGTTATGAAAAATCCGGTTCGCTGGATATGGAACAGTCCTACCTGGCCGAAGTTGCGCTACGACCAAGACTCCCTCGTCGAGCCACTGGGGCGCGCCCGAGAGATGGCGGGGCGACTGCGAGGCCGTGCGGAGGCAATCGGCGAAGACGAACTCACGACGATTGAAGGCGACGTGTGGGCAGGCGACGCCGTGGCCACCTCCGCCATCGAAGGCGAGGTGCTCGATATGGCGGTCGTGCGCTCGTCTGCCGCGAGCAGGCTCGGCGCACCTCCCGCTCTCTTGGCTGCTGCGCCGAGGAACGTGGAAGGGCTGCTCGATGTGATGAATGACGCGGCTGCCAATTGGAACAGCGAGTTGAGCGAACAGCGGCTCATCAGTTGGCAGGCGGCGCTTTTCCCGGGAAGCAGGTCGGGCTTGCTCCAGATCGAAACGGGGAGCTTCCGCACGCACGGGGATCCCATGCGAATTGTCAGCGGATCCGCCGGTAGAGAAATCGTACATTACGAGGCTCCGCCCGCCGCCGCGGTCCGCGCGGAAATGCGCAGCTTCCTCGATTGGTTCAACGGCGCCCAAGATTGCGCCGCTATGGACGGCATTCTGCGCGCCGGGCTCGCGCACCTTTGGTTCGGATCCATCCATCCTTTTGCAGACGGCAACGGCCGCGTCGGCCGCGCCGTCATCGACATGGCGATCTCACAAGACATGCGGTCGGCGAGCCGCTTACATGGCATATCCATGGAGTTGCGGCGGCGTCAAACCGAGTACTATGCGGCACTCAATCATGCTCAGCGCGGGAACGGCGATGTCACAGATTGGCTGGTGTGGTTCACCCGCTCGTTTTCTGAATCCTGCCGAGCAAGCACCTCGCTCATCGATGAAGCGCTGGTGCGCGCCAAATTTTGGAATCAGCACAGGAATGTCGATCTCAACGCGCGGCAGCGCAAGGCGCTCAACCGGATGCTGGCGGCCGGCCCCGGAAAGTTCGAGGGCGGTATGACGCCGCGAAAGTACACTGCGCTGACCAAAGCGAAGTACCTCACGGCGAACCGCGATTTGGTCGATTTAGTCGCGAAAAAGCTGTTGGTGCGGGAAGGCGCAGGCCGTTCGACTCACTACAACCTGACGATTCCTGGATGGGGCTGGGTGCCGAAGCGACAACGAGATTGATATGAATACAGTTGGTCAATCAGCCGCGAGTCCGGTGCCGGCGGCCAGTGTCCTGCTGGTCCGCGACTCACCGCTCGAAGTGCTCATGGTACGCCGTGGCAGCAGTGCCGTTTTCTCCTCGGCGTTGGTGTTCCCGGGCGGTGTTGTGGATGCGCTCGATGCCAGCGAAGACTGGCTGCCGCACGTCACGGGCGCGGATTCCTTGGAAGCCCTGGAGCGCGCCTTTCGCATAGCGGCCTGCCGGGAACTGTACGAAGAGGCGAACGTGCTCGTTTGCGATGCCGCGGATTCGAAGGCGGACCTAGCACAGCGCGCCTATTTTGATCGCATCAAAGATGCTGGGGCGCGAATTCCGCTGGGCAGCGTGATCCCTTTCGGCCATTGGATCACCCCCGAGGGAGCGAGCAAGCGCTTTGATACGCATTTCTACTTGTGCCGCGCGCCGCTTGACGCCGCGCCGCAAGCCGACGGGCGAGAAATCGTCGCCGTGGAGTGGGTCAAGCCGCGGGACATCATTGCGCGCGCGGAGCGCGGCGAGCGTGCCATCATGTTCCCTACTCTCTTGAATCTGATGCGCTTGGCGGAGAGCGCCGATGTGGACTCGGCCTTGGCCGCAGCGTCGATGCGACCGCATTTTGCTGTTCTGCCGCGGGTCGAGCGGCGCGGCGATTCGAGGTTTGTCGTGATACCCGAGGCGGCCGGCTACGGTATTACGGAGCGGGAGTTTCGCGATTAGGCCGCGAAACGAGATATCGAACGCGGTCCCGTCCAATCGGAGATTCGCAAGCTCCTCGATGGCTGATTGGGACGCCGATAGCGCGCAGCTCCCGAGGTGTGCGCCTGGGTCCAGGGGGCGGCGCGAAGTACACGCGCGCTAAAGAGCGGCCATGTACAACTCCTGCACGGGTATCAGGGATGCGTCCTCCGTCAGCAGCGGTTGTCGTGCCATGGTGGGGAGGTTGCACTCATGTTTGCGTTCAGAGCTAGCCGAGACCTGAGCGACATCGGTCATGCGCGTGCTGACGTGAGTAAGGCTCGCATCGCCCACCCTGGCGTTCGCGGATCGCGCATGTAGTTCGGTGCTCCCTTGTGTTCCGGGAACGCCCAGTTGCACAAGCACGTCGAATTCGCGCGAGGCGCTTTGCCATTGATTACTCATCAGCAGCGCTTTGGCGTAGGCGAGCCGAGTATTCGGAGTGGCGGGAAGTATTACAGCATCTAGTACAGAAGCCGTCGCCAGCGGGGGCACGTGCCCCTCCCGACTCCAGGTTTCGTAAGCAGCCACTGCATCGCTCGCGCGACCGGTTTGCACCAGCGCCTCAAGGTAAGCGCTCAGCACGGCATCGCTCTTGGAGGAATCATTATCAACCGCGGCTTTTAGATCCGCGAGTCCTGCCGCGATGAGAAATGGATCCATGCCCGAGGTCTCAATTTCCATCTCGCCGCGGACGCGAAGTGCATTTACATGGGTGGGTTTGGCCGCGAGGACTTTTGTTTCCTCAGCAATCGCCGAGTCAGGGAGTCCAAACCTGCCCAGCGCCTTTCCCCAATCGGAGATCACATTCAATGCGTTGTCCCTATCCTTGTTCTTTAGGTAGGTATCGTACGCCGACTGGAAACTCGTTTTTGCCGCGTCAAATCGACATTGGCCGGCGTAGACTGAACCCAACAGGAGTCGAAGACTCCGGTTCGATACATCATGTTGCACGGCCGCCTCCAGTACATCGGTTGCCTCTCTGAGTTTCCCGGCTTTATAGAGCACATAACCCAGCCCGCCGTACGCATCCCAATAGTCCGGACTCAATTCGATTGCCCCTCGAAAGTTAGTCTCGGCATTGCGCAGCTCATCGGCACGAATTTCCCGTTCGTCGAAGGAGTCGTTGCGTCCATGAATGAACAGCAGACCAAAGTCTATGTGTGCCGACGACGTTTCGCCCTTTTTCAGCGAATTACCGTACGCTCGGGCGGCATCGTCCGTTTCGCTCAATAAACTGTGTTGCAATCCTTTCGCGTCGTACGCGAGCGCATAGTCGCCTTTGATTGCAATCACATGGTCGTAGGCGTCAATCGCGCGCTTCCGTCTCTCGTACATCTCACCCAGCGTCGGTGCCGCAGCAGCATAGTCGGAACGGGCGGCGCCAAGTTGCATCCATGCAGCGATCTCGGCCCGCAAGTTTCTGTCGCCAAACGGCCTGTAAGCGATCACCGTACACTTGAGGCGCTGCCATCCCGAAGACAGCGCCTCCTTGTCACACGATAGTGTGCGTGACGCAAGATGTGTTGCGGCTTCCGCCATGCTCAGTTCTTCGAACAGTTGATGGAGATAGGAGAAGTGCACAGACAGTCCCACCAATGCATTCACCCGCGCCGCCGGAGGTAGCGCCCCGTCCTTGCTGACCCGGCTATAAAGTTCCACGTCATCCTCGGCAACGCACTTGTTCTTGTCGAAATTGCCGACACTGGCTTCATCTTGCTTGTTTAGATAATTGGCCGCCACATCGGGCGAGAGCTCCGCGACAGTTCTCAGTGCCAGGCAGGCGAGGGCCCCATCGACGTTCTCAAGCGGCGAGGTATCCGCACCCAAAATGGGAAGTTTGTGAACCTTGACCTCGCCGGGCTTGACAGTCGTCCACTGCAGAATCAGCCTGTCTCCGTCCTGGACGATGCGCCCGGAAACGTCGGCCGAGGTCAGTGCAATGCCGAGTGCGCTGGCCGCCGACTGAAGAGTCCAGCCGGTATCTCCGATTTTTACGTCGAGCGGAGCGGTGGATTCCCCCAGCTTTCGGTTCTGAAATAGGTCTCCAGATTCGGCGTAAATGGCCGAAATATGCGCCTTAGTCTGATCAGCAAGTGCAGCGGCGGAGATTCCCGCTGTGCGGGGTCCTTCCACGACAGTGAATGGCCGAATAGCAATAGGGCTCTCGAGCCATTGTACGAAGGCAGCCCCGGTGGGAATCGATGCCCCCAAAACGGCGACAGCCGCGCTGCTCGTAAAGAAATTCCAACTGAGTTTCATTGTCAGATCTCCCTGATGTGTAGCCTCTACCCGGCAGATCGATCTCGCTTTGGCGTGAGAGGTTCAGATGAGTTGCGACGCACAGACGATTCGGCCGTGCGTCGCAACTTCAAGGAACGCCTCAGTGTGCTTGCGCAAGGGTGGTGGTCTGCTTGTCCGCCTTCCCAGTCTTGGCGTTGTAGAGACTCGTCAGCATCGGACTGTTGATTTGGGCGACCGCCCGAGACACCGCATCCTTGATGCAGATCTGTGTGGTGCGTGACTGTGACAACTCGGATCTGTCCCGCTTTCCACAGACCTCATTCGCTGCGCTCTTGATCCGCCCATACAACACTGCCGCACCTTCAGTGCTGCTCAAGTTCAGATCCTTGAAGCTGACCACCTTATGTGGGAGCGCCTCATCGGCCTGCGCCGCGGAAGCTACCCAGGTAATTGGCCCGGAAGCGAGGATTACCCAAGCCACCCCTATTGCGTTGGTGCGTAAGACTTTCGTGATGCTCATGATCGACTCCTTTCCCGATTGTGTGTTGACCGCTACTTCACCGTCGAGAGCATCGTGAGCGCATTCGGAATGAGGTTCTGTCAAGAGGACGACACAAGGAGTACACCGTTCGCAACGTTTCGCGGGAGGGCGCCGTCCACCAACCAATGTTCACCGGCTTTGACGGGCGGGAATATGCCGGGAAGGGCCGCCGTTGCCAAAAGCGCAGAAGCCACAAGCCCGTGGTCGAGGACAACGCGCTCGCCGAGGGCTTAAGAATGACATCGCCCGCACTGTATTCGCGCAGCGTGCATGCGGATCGAAGCTCGGCCTTCGCCGCATCCGACAGTCCGGCGAACAGAGGAATCTCCGTTAGGGGTATTGGCGGCATGTCGCGCTTCGGACCGGAACTTCGATCCACCCCCTTTACCTTCCAGTTTTGCAGGTGCGGGTTGACGAGCTTGGGGCGGCTGCACCAAGGAGTTGATCAGCCTGCGGCTATTGTTCCTTAGTCGCGCTCCCTAAAAAAATGCCTAAAGATAAGCCGAGCGGCAAGCGCGTTATGATGTACTCCCAGGCGCTCGGGTATTCCCAAGTCCAGAAATGAGCTGCTTGAAAAACTCGATTAGCTTGAGCGAGATATACTCAAGAATGCTACATGGATAACATTTTCCATGTACGCAGCATATCTTATAAAACAAGCTGCTCTCCGGAGTGCTGAACAATAGAGTTGGTCCCACGTGCGGACGCGAACGGTGATTAAGCATGGTAACTGGACTAATCTCTCTTTTCAGGTTCTCTACGTCCTCGAAGTGTATGGCCCGGCCTCTTGCGTCAAAGTAGACCGCCAGCGTAGCGTTACTAACAACAATCGTAGATGCCTTTTCCATTTTCTATTCCCCTTTATCAAAGATTGCAGGTGTCCATGTCTCGTATATCGAGGTCGGTCAAAATCCCAGAACCCATCTTGCGAAGATAAAGCGTCTTGGTGCGAGACTTGGCGTCGCCGCATCCGTTTCTTGAAAACGAAATGATCGATTGAAGAGGTTCCTATCCTCTATTGTCAGTTGGCCCAAGCGCCTGGGAAGCCGGTACCTTAATCCAACGTCCGCCACCCAGAAGCGGGCGTCCCCAGCAAATGGATCGCCAACCGAATTTAGGAATCGCCCTTTTTGATAAATTTGAGTCGCAACAAATCGCACAGATAAACCTGAAGCAAAGGAAACGCTTAGCGTCACCGGCACGCGCTGTGTTTTGACCTCAATTATGTTTTCCTCGCCAGTGAATTCCACAGGCCTCTCGAAATGCTCAAACTGGTACGCTGCAGCGAGCGCAAGCCACGCGCTGGGTGTCCAATAGAGATAACCTCGATGAGCTTGCTCTTTCCAGACGAACTCGCCAACAGTAATGAAAGGTACTCTGTTTAGAGTACGGCCGGATACTTCAAGGCCTCCGTACCAGTTTTTCGAGAATTTCTGGTCGACTGCAAATCCGACACGTCGTGAGATGACTCCGTCGAGATCGTCAAAAAATTGATTGAACCCGGCAACCTGAGTCGGCTCTATTGTTTGATCAGCAATGAATGCTCTTTTAACTACTTTAAAAGCAGCTGCTCGAACAGTAGTTGCCGGCAGTGGACTCCAAATAATCCCGAATTTAGGGTTAACTTGGCTCCGACGCACCTCCAAGTCGCTCAGTCGGTCGTAACTTAATCCCATGTCGATTGTCATGTTGTACTGAAGCAGGTTGAGTTGCGCGTAGCTGTAGAGATTGGAATCCGTTCCATTTGAACCGGGAATTTCTGGACCGTTGATCTGTAACTGCCTTGTTATTTGATAGTGTCCCGCACCAGTTGTGAGATTGAAACCGTTACCCCGATACAAATGCTGGATCTCGAAGGCCGCACTTCTCTCCCTCTGTTCGAGCAAAAACGGGAAGGAGGGATCCGGTAGATTGAACGAAGTATAGGACTCTTGAAAAATAGGAGAGGCAATAATGTCGGATGTTGGACTAAAGGTGTAATGAACCCCGAACCGTGCGCTATTGGTTCGCTCATGGAGTCGGCTAGCGGCGCTGAAATTTTCAGGATCAAAACGCAATGCCAGGTCGCCGTTGGTTGTTTCTGTTTGGCGAACCTCGGCTTGAAGGCTCGCGTTATTGGTCACCTCAGATTGCAGGAATACGTTGTAGATGTCTTTCTTCAAGTCATTATTTTCACGATAGCCGTCCGTTTCAAAATGGAACTGGCCGACGCTAAATGATAGGTTGTCTTGAATGGCTGAAGCGACTACTTGATCACCTAGGGTATTATTTCCACCATATACGCCACCAAACTGCAGATCTGTTTGATTGCGACTGAAGATCGCGTTGAATTCGTCAAATCCAGGCCTTGCCGGGCCTGCACCACTTAAGATAAAAGATCTGCCGTCTCCTAGCTGTGGCTGCAATGGAGTAAGATTTAAAGGTTGTCGGAGCTGCGATTGGAGTAACTCGCTTACACGCGCTATCTCATGGCGCGGCAGGTCAAAGTATGAATCAGCAAGGAAACGGTGCGCGGAGTAGTCACCTGGATCCGTGTTGACAGATTTATAACCTTCTGCCAATGCGAGTTGATCAAATCCTAGATCGCTGTATATTTTTGCCAAGCTCGCGCTCCGCGCCGCCAGGTCTCCATCGAGTAATAAGCGAGACCGATAGACCGCCCGGTTGTCGTTGAGCTCTATGGATTTCTGCAAGTCCTGCAAGGCTTCCACTGGTCGGTTTTCCGCCTGCTTGCGAATCGCATCGTAGAAATATGACGTGGGGTCGAAGGTGTCGCGCTCCTCGGCTAGTTCAAATTGCGCTCCCGCCAGTTTGTCACGCTTTTCCTCGTAATACGCCTTGCCCAAATAGCTTCGAACAATGGAGTTGCCCGGATCCAGAATCGCGGCGATCTCGATTTCCTCGCGGCCACTCTGTAGGGCACCTTCGCGAATCTTGGCCAAGCCCAAACCCAGCCGGGGAAGCGGATCGGCCTGGTCGAGCCCAATGGCCCTATCAAACGCCGCTTTGGCGGCTTTGGTATCGATACGGGTCAGATTGGCAAACCCCAGCACCATCTGCGTCTTGGCCAGTTCCGGTTTCAGTTCAACGGCTCGCTTGGCTGCAACCAGAGCGCGATCCAGGTTCCCGGTGGACATTTCCAGTTCCGCCAGTCGTGCCCAGGCGAGCGCGTTCTGCGAGTCCAGTTCCGCCGCTTTCTGGACACTCGCCAGAGCATCCTCAATCTTGAAATGCGCCTGCTGAGCGTAGGAGAGCGCTAATCGCGCCGGAGGCGAACCGGGACTTAGCTCGACGGCTCTTGTCGCCAGACTCAGCGCCTGATCCTTGTCGCTTTGCACGATGGCAATCACGGCCTGGAGCGCGTAGGCATCGCTGTTGCCCGGATCCAGATTCAACGCCCGATCGATATCCGGCTTGGCTTCGTCGAGCCGCCCCACCGCCAGCAGCAGCCCGGCACGGTAGATCAGGAACCTGGGATTACGCAGGCCTTCGAGGACGTTCTCCAGCCGGAATATGGCTTCGGCCAGCCGACCCTGCCGGTAGAGCTCGATGGATTCGCGCAGCGCCGCTTCTCCGGGCGTCCCGGATATGCCTTCGCCAAAGTGATAGTCGATAACGGTTGGATAATACAAGGTCCACTGAACCGCATCGCGCGGGCGGACTGTCACATCAAGCCGAGGCGCGGCGTTTCGCGCGATGACTGCAAATTCACCGCTCGTGAGTAGAAGGCTCCCTTGATCGTTGGTGGCGGAAACACGCCCTTCGTAGACGGCGAGCTTTGCGCTCTCCGCTTCCACACCCACAAAGAATTCCGTTCCCTCGACGCCCGCGTTCACGAATGGCGTCTTGACGCGGAACGGCCTAGGCGTGCGGGTCATGACGTGAATGGCACCTTCGAGGAGATCCATCACTTGAGTATTTGGTGAATCAACCGCATGAATGGTCAGCGTGGTGCGCTGGTCGAGCCTCAGGAGGGTTTCGTTGCTAAGCCGGATTCCGGCGCGGCTGCGCTCGCCCACGCGCACCTGGTCCCCGACACACAACCCACCCTCGCGCTCCGCCGCCTGCCAATCCTGCGCAAGAGCACGCCGGATTTCGACTGCACCCTGAATAGAGAAAATGCGCGCTACGGTCGGTGAACACGCTTCCGCAGCAACGACCCGCTGCTGGAGGGTAAAGCCAAAGACAACAAGCAACAGACAAGCCGCGCCGTCCGAATGGCGTGTATGCCGCTTCCCTGTAGCCGCCGCGCGCATTCTCGTTGCTACCCCAAGCAGCGATTGAAAGCTGGTGGGTAAGGGGACGACAGTACGACACCGAACGGCCCCATACGCGCTGCGAGTATAGTCAACGCCACTATAAGTTCAAGCGTGCAGACATGTTTCTTGCCGAATCTGATGTTGTCACTTGGCGTCGACTTGAATCGCTGCACCCCACGGCTGGCCGGGGGGGGCCGCGACAAATTGCTTGCTGCAGGCTAAGCAAAATTGTGTGGGTCCGTCATCGGGGAAATCGGTCAGCAAGTCGGCAAATTCCGCTGCCGCACCGCACCAATCTTGTTCGTGAAACACCTTCAACGCGACCGCAAATCGCCCAGCGAGGACGCACTGGACCTCGCTTGCCAGTTCGGCCGCGGCAATCAGTTCAGACACTTTAACTGGGGTTGTCTTGCCAGCCAGCACAAAGCTGCCCAACGGGCGTGTAAGCAGACCATCCACGCCCTCCAGCACCGCATCGGACGCCAAAGTGGTAGTACCTAGGATCTTGTTCAGCCCTTGGATGCGGGTGGCAGTGTTCACGATGTCGCCGACGGCTCGATACTCATAATGATGCGCGGCCCCGACGCTGCCAAGCATGACATCGCCGGAGTGCAGCCCGATTCGCGTACGTAAAGGAGTATCCGCCGATGCTGCGAATGGCGTTGCCGCTTTTGCAATTTCCAGCGCGGCCAAGCAAGCCTCACGTCGCTTGCCGGCATTCGGCGAGGCTGACGCCCACAGCGCCAACATGGCATCGCCCACCACGTCGGAAATGATGCCTCCGCGGCTTTCCACGGGCGGGAACAGGGCACCGTAATAGTCGTTCATCAAACGCGCCAAGGGTTGCGGCGCCATCCTTTCCGCGAGCGCAGTGTATTGCTCCATGTCGGTAGCTAGGAACGTGCCGTACACCAACTGGTTGTCTGTGGTGATGGGGCCTATACCCGTTGCCAACCTATCGACCACGGACCCGGGAAGAAAATATCCAAAGGCTTTTCTGATCGCTTCTCGTTCCCGCCTCACAGAACGATACCTGTAGCCCAGCGCGGCCAAAAATGCGAATGGAGCCTGGACGCAGAGCGGAATCACCAAAGGCAACCAGAGAGCCGCGACCTTGAATCCGTATACCGCAAAGAACAAGTAGCTAGCAGCGAGCAACAGAACCAGCCCAAGCCCAAGTGTGGGACGTAAGTTGACCAGAAGAGCACCGAGCGCGACGCCCCACACCAGCAGGAAAGCGAGACTGGCCGCGATCGGCAACGGGCGCAATGAGCGATCTTCCAGCAAATTGGCCAAGGCGGTCGCGGCGATTTCGACTCCGCTCAATCCCAGGCCATCACTGCGCCAAAACACGGTGTCGTAGTCGTCGCGGATGCGGTCCTGTTCTTCCGGCCCCGCGGCCGAGAAGCCTACGAACACGGCCTTGCCCTTGAAGTCGCCGGACTGTGCTGACAAACTCGCACGTTCAAGAACTTCGTGATAGGGCACGGTCTTGATGGTGCGGGGAGGGCCATAGAGATTGAGGTATCGTTCGTCTTCGCCCGTGTGCAGAGACAAGAGTGCCTCGACGACGTGCTCGGCCTTCGAGTCGCCAGTGCGCTCCTGGGAATATTGGAGTTGTTGCGAAATGCGCTCGCGCAATTCCGGGTGTCCTTCGAGACTGTGCCGTAGTTGATGAATGAACGCGTTCAATTCCTCGGGCGTGGTAGCACGGTCTGGGAGCGCAGGGAACTGTTGGGCGCGAGCCCACACTTTCACCAGAGTGTCGTGTGCCTGGTCGGCATAAACATGAAGCGCGACGACCGGCAACGTCGCGGCGTCACCGGCGCTCTCCTTGAACGTCCAGTAGGTATCGACCCGTGATGCCTTGGGCAAGGTAAATGGCGCATGCGCTCGGGCCGCCTCAGCCAGGATGGGTACGGGTGGGGAAGTAGTCTCTATCCAGATGTTGTCACGGACTTCCCGGTGCAAAGGCTCTACCAGCACGACATTCCCAGCCGAGCGTATGGCCGCGGCCAGTTCCTGATCATGTTCGGGCGTTCGGCTCGGCGTGGCGAAACTCAGGTCAAAGACCACGACTTGGGCGCCAGCGCGCGTCAGCTCGGCCAGCAGCCGGGCGTGCGTGTTGCGCGGCCATTCGCTGGGTTTTACCGAGAGGCCAAGCTTGTCAGAAGATGGCTTGTCGATGGCGACGACGACCACGTCGTCTGGCGCTCGCACGGGCCCGCGCAAATGGAAAAGCCAGTACAGGCCGCTGCTTTGTTCGAGTGCTAATCCCCACGGAGTCAGCTGCATTACGACGCCCAGCAAGCCGATGATCAGCCCCAGCGCAACTCCGGCGATTTGGCGGTGCATGTTCTGCTCGCTCTGGGACTTGTTATGCCCTAGGGTGTGAAACTATCGTCAAGGGGTGAGTGCGCCGCATCGACATCCCGCAATGCGTGCGCTTCGACAATAACTATTTTGCCGCGACCGAGCGCGAGCCACCCTCGTCCCTTCCAGTCTTGCAGGTACTGATTGACAATCTGTCGGGAGAGCCCCAGAAAACGTGCGACCTCTTCCTGAGAAATAGTCAGCTCTATTCCGTTCGGGGTCTCGTGCCCGTGAAGTTTTCCCAGACTTAGTAAGCGCCGCGCCAGTCGCGCCGGGACACTGAGCAGTGCTGATTCTTCTGCCAGGCCGCTGGTCCAGCGAATGCGCTGACAGAGAAGCTGAATTACGTGGCTTATGAGCTTGGGTTCGCGCTCTAACAGATCGAGGAAGTGGTCCCGGGTGATGACGATGAGCTCAGATGGCGCGGTGGCGCTGGCTGTGGCCGTACGCTCATGTCCATCCAGGAGCGCAATCTCACCAAAAGTATCCCCAGGCTCCATGATGTTTAGAAACATCTCCCGGCCGTCCGGCGAACTTGCACTGATGCGAATCTTGCCTGTGATCACGCCGTAGAGCGCGTCGCCGGGATCGGACTGCGCAAACACTATCGCGCCATGGCCATAAGAGCGCCGGAACGAAAGGGCGGAAATCCGCTGAATCGTCGCCGCGGGCAGACCGCGGAAAAGTCGGGTGCGCTCCAATATCGTCTGTGCGGTCAAAGCCACGATGGGATCCCTCCCGCGAAACGTTGCCGGCAGTGTACGTCTTGTGTCGCCCACTTGACAGAACCTCATTCCGAACGCGCTCACGATGCTCTCGACGGTGAAGTGGCGGTCAACACACAATCGGAAAGGAGTCGATCATGAGCATCACGAAAGTCTTCCGCACAAACGCATCGGTGATGTGCCCGGCGCTGCTCGCGCTGGGGACAGCCATTGCTGCGTTGACGCCGGCCCACACCCGGGCCGACGATTTCTCACCGCATTCGGAGCGCGTGAGCTTTGCCAAGCTCGACCTCAATTCGGTCAAGGGCGCTCGCAAAGCCTATGCGCGTATCAAGGCCGCCGCTTTTAGCGTGTGTGGCGAACAAAGCATGGACATCGAAGTAATGGTCCGCGGCCCCGGCGAGTGCGTGCAAGGAGCGATTGCCCGCGCGGTGCTTGATGCGCAGAGCGTCGAGCTGTCGAAGCTGTATATGAAGAAAAACGGCATCCAGATGGCGACACTCTATGGCGTTGCGTCACCGGTCGTTACTGCGGGAAATTCAAAATAGTGCAGGACTGGTGCGACTGGCGGGGCGCGCGGTACGGCGCCCTGCCAGTCATACGGGGAACCCACGGCCATTCGTGCGCGTAGAGAGCGTGGGTGGACTGCGTGGCGACCGCACTTGGCCGCGCTATTGCAGAATCTCTTGCTGCCATCATTCGCCCGAATCCATCAGCGCTGCGCCACAGTGGTGCACTCATAAGGGCACAAGCCGCTGTCGTAATGCTTCCACATCACCTGGGAGCTTCAGATGCGCCATTGCAATCTCGTGAGCCGAGCCGCCTTCAGCGTTTCAGTCGCAGCTCTTTTTGTGTGGCTTTGGGGTGCGCTGCCGGCGAGCGCCCACGAATCCTTGGACGCCCAATCCGGAACCCTGTACTTGAAGTCATCACCGGAAGCCGAGCCCGTCGAGGCGCTGCGCGTAGCCACCTCGATGCATGCGCAGGTCACGGGCAACGTCGCGCGCGTTCACGTCACCCAGAAATTCTCGAATACCGGCAAGGACTGGGTGGAGGGGCTGTATGTCTTCCCTCTTTCCGCGGATGCGGCGGTCGACGAATTGTTCATGACCGTCGGCGAGCGAACCATGCGCGGCGAGATTCAAGAAAAGGCGCAGGCGCAAGCCGCCTATGCGCAGGCGCGCAGCGAGGGAAAGCGCGCGAGCATCGTGGATCAGGAACGTCCCAACATGTTCACGACGGCGGTGGCCAATATCGCACCCAATTCGACCGTATCCGTGGAGATCTCCTACCTCGAGACCATTCCCTTTCGTGACGCGCGCTATACCTTGCGCTTGCCGCTGGCCATCACGCCCCGCTATACGCCCGGGGCGGGTCTCGACCCGGCTGCGCCGCTGGCTGCCGCGAGTGCGGCCTGGGTCAACGCTGCGCAGGGCACGACGGCCACGCCCGAGCGTGTGACGGCGCCGGCCCAAAAGGTCGATATCACCGTGGAGTTGGCGGCCGGATTCCCCTTGGCATCCGTGGCCAGCCTGCATCACTCCGTGGAGGTGAAGACAGATGAACTGGGAAGGCAGATTCATCTCGCCGGCGACCAAATCGCGGCGGATCATGACTTCGAGCTCGTGTGGTCCCCGGCGGTCGCGGCCGATGTCGAGACGGCGGCGTTTACGGAAAAGGTCGGAGAGGACACCTTCGCCCTGGTCGTCCTGACTCCGCCGAGCGTCGCGGAGGAGGCGCCGCCGCCGCGCGAGGTTACTTTCATCATCGACACCTCGGGCTCCATGGAAGGACCCTCGATCGACCAGGCACGCGCGGCATTGCAAATGGGTGTCGACCGTCTCAAGCCCGGCGATCGCTTCAACATCATCCGCTTCGCCAGCGACTACTCGAGTTTGTTTGCCGCGCCACTGCCCGTGGACGAGTCGAGCCGAACCCTGGCCGGGAAATTCATATCCGCATTGCGTGCCGACGGCGGTACCGAAATGCGTGCGCCCCTGGACTTCGCCATGTCCACGGCTCCGAGCGCGGGCTATTTGCAGCAAATCGTGTTCATGACCGATGGCAGTGTGAGCAACGAGGCGGAGCTCATCGCGCTCATTCATCGGCAGATCGGCGCGACCCGGCTGTTCACGGTGGGCATCGGTGCGGCACCCAACTCCTATTTCCTGGCACAAGCGGCGGCGGCCGGGCGGGGAAGCTACACGTTCATCGCCGACCGCGCACAAGTCGCCTCGCGCATGCAGGACCTGTTCATGAAGCTCGAGCGCCCTGCTCTGGTCGATCTCGAACTGCTGTGGCCCGGCAATCTCACCGCGGATGTCGCGGCCAACGTGCCGGGCGACGTCTACGCCGGCGACCCGCTGGTGATACTGGCGCGGCTCCCGCGCGCTCCCTCGGGTCTGACCTTGTCCGGCCGCATTCACGGCAGGAACTGGGTGCATCCAGTTCAGATCACGGCGGTCGGTGAGCAATCCGGCCTATCGAAGCTGTGGGCGCGAGAGCGCATCGCCGACTTGTCCCGGCAACTTCAGTTTGGCGGCGAGCGCGAGCGGCTGCGTACATCGATACTCGATCTGGCGCTCAAGCACCATTTGGTGAGCGAGTTCACCAGCTTGGTTGCCATCGATGAGGTTGTGGTGCGGCCGCCCGGGTCCCCGGGCCATGTCGAGCAGGCACCGACTTCTGCGCCCACGGGCAGCTACTGGGCGACCACCGGATTCGCCAAGACCGCCACGCCCGCCGATCTATTGCTCGACTGCGGGCTGCTGTGCCTGACGTTGGGCGGATTCTTCTGGTGGGCGAGGTCGCGCAACGAGATCGCTCTTTGAGCTACTTACCCCTCATACGAGTCGAGACTATGGGCAAGGCCGCGGTCATTGCCCTCATCGTCGCCGGGGTCGCCTGCCTCTCCGAGGCGGCATGGATTCATGCGAAAGCATCGCTGGCGCAAGCCCTGATCGGTGCGGCCTGGCGACGTGAACAATCGGGGTCAGGCAGCGGGCGGCCTTGGCCTTGGGCGGATACGCGCCCTTTGGCGAAATTGACTTTCGGCGAGGATTCGAATGCTCCCAGGTTGATGGTTCTCGAGGGCGCCAGTGGGCGCAATCTGGCGTTCGGCCCCGCCCATGATCCTGCAAGTGTGGCGCCCGGCGAACCCGGCAACAGCGTCATCGAGGGGCATCGGGATACCCATTTCGCACTGCTTCGCGGGGTCAAGGTAGGCGACACACTGCACGTGGAAACCCTTGGAGGCCGCGACATCCATTTTTTGGTCACGAGCGTCGAGATCATCGACAGCCGCCGCGCGCGTATCTCCCTGCATTCCGATACCCCGAGGCTGACGTTGGTGACTTGTTATCCGTTCGATGCCGTGGTGCCGGGCGGTCCCTTTAGGTTCATCGTCACGGCGGACCAAATGGAATTGGGAGGGAATATTGACCGGGGGCCACGAATCGTCGGGAATCTTGGCTATCACGCTGCGCGTACTGCGGCGCATTGAAGCGCTGGTCCGATCACAGCTATCCTAGTCCTTCGTCACGCATCCGGCTGCTTCTCGGCGTGCCGGCCGCGGCCAATCCGCGCCGCCAGAAATAGATCACGTGGAGTTTGTATTGGATCAGGCAGAGGCGAAACAAAATGTGTCGGAAGTTCGTTCCGACACAAAGCCCATTTTTGCCATCTTTGAAGGGGGCGGGGCCAAAGGGATTGCCCATGTGGTCGCGTATGCGGCAGCCCATCATGACGAAGTATGAAAGGGCTCTTGTGCGACGCAGCGTGAAATGCAGCATCTGCATCCCCATATTCTCGGCCGTCGAGGAGTGGAAATTGCCATCTATGTCGCGAAATCAACCACTTGCGGTGGTGGCTTTGGACACTGATGAGGATATACTGGGGTCGTTGCAGGGTAATCAGGTGCTTTTAAACCTCATCATCGAGGCGACCTCTGGCATCAGCGCCTTAATGACGGAACGGCGACGAAACGACGTATGAATAAAGTGTTTAATTCCTATCGTGAGCTCTTGGCGGACGCATTGAGCCCTAAGCAACCTCAGCGAAATGCGGATATTTTGGTCATCACCAATACCCAATTTCAGCCGAGCGAGGCTTCCTTGCGTCGGGCGGATGAAGTGCGCAGGCGCGTTCGCGCCGATATGGCGGAGTTGGCCGCCGGGAAAGCCTAACCACCACGGCGGCCTTCATTGGTTGCCATTCCAGACCTAGTGATTCGCAAGCTCCTCGATGGCTGCAAGCTTAGCCTGAGAACCTTCGCGCTCGTCGCGCTGGTCATGTTCCTGATGGCATCGGCGGTTCACGCCGCTGATTCATACGCCGTCGTCACCGACCGCGATGTCGCCGTGAGCCTGCGAGACGGGGTCAAGCTGCGGGCGGACATTTATCGGCCGGACGCTCAAGGAAAATTTCCCGTGCTCCTGCAGCGCACGCCGTACGACAAGAACCGCGGAGTCGAATTCGGCCTGAAAGCCGCCGCCCGGGGCTATGTCGTGATCTTCGAGGACGTGCGCGGGCGCTATGCGTCGGAAGGCGAGTGGTCGCCCTTCATGAATGAATCGAATGACGGATACGACTCGGTGGAGTGGGCCGCTGCACTGCCGTACTCCACCGGCAAAGTGGGAATGTTCGGCGGCTCCTATGTGGGAGCGACACAAATGTTGGCGGCCATTGCGCGCCCGCCGCATCTGGCGGGAATCTGCCCGGTCGTGACCAGCAGCAATTACCACGACAATTGGACCTATCAAGGCGGTGCGTTCGAGCAATGGTTCAATGAATCGTGGACTTCGCTGGTGTTGGCGCCGGACACGTTGAGTCGAGCCGTCAAGAAACACACCGACGTCGTGGCAGGTATTGGGAAGCTGCCTCTGTCCGATTATCCGCTATTCGACGTCGAGCAATTGGCTTTGCAATCCCATTCGACTCAATCCCTGGCGCCGTACTTTCTGGAGTGGCTCGATCATCCCAGCTACGACGACTATTGGAAGCGCATTTCGATCGAGGATCACTTCTCCGAGATCACGGTCCCCGCTTTGCACATTGCGGCCTGGTACGACATCTTCTTGGGCGGGTCGCTGCGTAACTACTCCGGTATCAAAGCGCATGGCGGAAGTGAGGAGGCGCGCCGCAGACAGAGACTGTTGGTGATCGTGGGAGGCCACGCGGGCGATGGACCGAAGATCGGCGCACTGGATTTCGGGCCAGCCGCCAAGTTCGATGACGGTGAGGCCGCACTTCAGTGGTACGACTATCTATTCAAAGGCGCCCAGAACCAGTTTGCTTCCGGGAAGCCGGTGAATATTTTTGTGATGGGCAGGAACCAATGGCGCGAAGAAGACGAGTGGCCGTTGGCGCGCGCACGCAACACCCGATACTTTCTCCATTCGACGGGCGCTGCGAATGGGATGACTCCCGGTGGCCCTGGACGCCGGGATGGGGGTGCGCTGAGCCTCGTGGCTCCCAAGGCAGAGAAGCCGGATCAATATACCTACGACCCGGGCGACCCAGCACCGACGATCGGCGGACCGCTGTGCTGCAGGCCATTGCCTACGGGGACCGGGCCACAGGATCAGCGGCCGGCCGAGGCGCGCAGCGACGTGCTGGTGTACACATCGCCGGCGTTTGCGAAGGACACCGAGGTCACCGGGCCGGTGTCGCTCGAGCTGTACGTGAGCAGCTCGGCGGTGGATACGGATTTCACGGGGATGCTGGTGGATGTCTGGCCGAACGGGTTTGCGCAGAATCTGACCAGCGGGATTCTACGCCTGCGCTATCGAGACTCCCGGGAAAAACCGGAACCGGCGATTCCCGGGAAGACGTATCACATCACCCTGGATCTGTGGGCCACGAGCAATGTATTCCTCGCGGGACACCAGCTGCGTTTGGAGGTCTCCAGCAGCAATTTCCCGCGCTTCGACCGCAATTTGAATACCGGCGAAGAACAGGCACGCTCGGCACGCGTGGTCAAGGCGAAGAACGTGATCTATCACGATTCAGCACATCCTTCGGCGTTGATCGTGCCCGTTGTGCGCCAATGAGAGCGGCTGTCGCCAACCGCCGCACAGCTAATCGGCGCCGCCCTCCATCCGCCGGTCCTCGGCACCAACACCGCCCCGGCCGCCGGCGCAAATACGGCTCGTCCACGCTCCGCCGCGCCGGCCGCCGAACGCATCGGTAACTCCGGATCACCGACCACGGCAAAACCATCCAGCGACCCATTCAGCATCGATGCCTGCTCGAGTACCTCGCGAACGCAGACGCTATCCCCGCAGATGGCGCGCATCAGGGCGCGCGCCAGCACCCGGTTGTTCGCATGCAATGGCTTGGCCACAGGGGCAAGCACCACGCCTGCCGCTCCTGTCGCAACCACTGCGTCTGCGAAGCCCAACACGGGCCTGGCGTCCGGCGGCCCGGCCACCGGCCCTGCCGACCCGGTCGAACACGAAAGCGAGAACAGCACGCTGCTCGCTTGCTCCGCGCTCCACGGATCGCTCCCCGCCAAGGTCTTCGCGCTCATACCGCCATATGCATGCCAACCATGCGCCGTGCCGTGACCGCTGAACAGGATCGCGGCCGCGCCGAGTTTGAGCGCACCGGTCAGCGGCGTCCGGCGAATGCGTTCCGCGCTCCAACGAAACAGCGGCAGTTGGGCCGAACGATGAGCGATGCCCTCCAATTCATCGAGCAATTGCAGGTAGCGCTGCTCGCGCGCCGCGAGCAGCACGACGGCTCGCGGCTGATCCAAGGGACGGTTCAGCAGCGTCACCGCGCGAGTCGCGTAGCTTCCGAGCCGCTCCTCATCGAGCCGCAGCCAGGACACGAACACCTTCGAACCATTCGACGACTTGACGAGGGGCGACCTGAACTGGTCACGCACACTGGGCTGAAGGGGGCTCTCCACGATCACGACGTTCGTCCCCGGCCCGCTCACGCCATGCACGTAGCGGGAAACCTGGCTGCTCGAAACCTCAACCAGCTCCGCGTCGCCGCGACGGCGATGTTCGTCCGCGAGAGGTGCAAGCATTTCGAGCAGCCGTGCCGGGCCGATGGCAACCCACTTCTTCATGGCGATCAGGCGAACACCACGTTCGCGTAAGGCTGCCACGCCGTGACGTCCATCGGTGTCGGCGCAGTCTTTCTCGCGTGATAGTGCATGATGATCTGCGCCTGCTGCTCGACGTTGAACGACGTCAGGACACCGCCGGCCGCATTCAACTTCGACTCGGCGCCGGCGCCGTAGGTATCGCCGTCGTTGGTTTCGTCGTAGCCGTAGTTATAACCCTGGCCGATCAACTGTGCCTCCAGCGCCTCGATCATGTACACCGGTCCCTCCTGCAAGCTCTGCCACACATGGGTCAGTTCGTGAATAAGGGTGTCGATCTCGACCTTGCTCCACGACGCGAAGTTCAGCAGGTACATCGTGGTGAAGGTGCGCCCGCCGTTCAATTTCTCGACGAGGTCCACCGGCAGCGACTTCACGGCGATTTGCACCTTGGACAAATCGATTGACGCGCCAAACACACCCGCCGCCTCTCCGTGTTCTACATCGGTCAATGCACGATACGTCCCCGGAAACCAGTCGAGAATGATGGCGACCAGCAGCGCGATTTCGCTCAAGGGCAATTCGACCGCCGCCTGCAAGATGTCGGCGGCGCTCTTGCCGATATCCTTCAAGGCTTGGAGTGCGCGGCGGGCCGCATCCTCCGTCGGCTGGACGATTGCGACTTTCACGAGTTCCTCGAGCGTGCGGCCGAGATCGCTCAAGGCCTGCATGAGATCCTTGAGCCCGTTGCCGGGGTGCACGATCATGTCGGCCACCAAGGTCGCGACATCGACGCCGAAAGCGATCAGCTCCCGGGTGACGCCCGTGATGACGGCGACGCCACGGTCGGCCATCCAGATGACGAAGTCGGCGACCGCCGCACCGGCCGACAGCATGCCGTTGATGATGGCATGCCACTTGTCGACCACGGTGTGTCCGAGCCACAACAGGATCGCATCGACCGTTTCGCCGGCTTTCACCAAGATTCCGCCGACAACCTGCAGAGCGGCATCGCCGGCCGAAACGGCCCACTCGATGATACGGCTCACCACCATGCCCGCGTCTTCCATCGCGGCGACGACGCTGCCGAGCAATTGCGCCGACTTCTGATTGGCGTAGTTGAGAACGTCCGTGACGCCGCGGCCCAGGAGCTGCATGCTCTCCACCAGCGCACGCCATGCGAGGGCGGACACGTCCGCCACCTGGGCCATGACCCAATCCACGATCTCGCCGATGGGTCCGAAGTTTTGCAGCGCTGCGTGCAGGATCCGGCGCAGCACGGCGAAGCCCTGTTGCAGCGCCGTTCCCAGCAGCGTCGCCATCGCGACACCGGCGGCAACGGCCGCCTGCACGATCCTGCTCGCCAGATCGAACGCGGCACTCATCGTTGCGCGCAGCAGTTCCGCGGCGCTCTTGCCCAGTGCGAAGATCGCCTTGACGGTGGCGGTGAGAAGATCACCGGCAAGCGCCCCCAGACCGCGTACGATTTGCACCACGGACTGACCCAGCGCGAATGCGGCCTCGATCAACTTGCGCGCGACATCCACGATATTCCTGGCCATCGCGGCAATCATGTCGCCGATGGAGCGGCCGATGTCGAGGAGTCCCTGCACCAGTTCCTTGACGCTGGCCAGAGCGGCCGACGCGACGAATCCCGCGAGATCCACCAGCGCCCCGCCAATGCGGCCGATCGAAGCGGCCAGGCGGCGGATGTATTGCAACCCCTGGCTGGCAACGTCCTGCAGAATGTTCCCGAGGTTGTTGCCGAGGTTGCGCAGCGCCGTCATCACGGCATCGACCAGGCTGTCGGGATTGGTGAGGGCCGCAACGACGATGGTGGCGGCCGCCTGGCCAATGGCAATCGCGGCGCGAATCGTATCGGTCAACAGCTGCACGCCAAACTGAAACGCCGCGGCCATGATGCCGGCAATGCTTTGCCCGATGGATATCATCGCCTGCACGAACTTGCTCAGCACGGCGAATGCGGTCTGGGCCAGCTGCGCAAAGATGGACACCAGGGTGTTCCCGATCGCGATCAGTGCGCTCACCACGGCGCCAATCTGTGCGATGGTGAAATTCACGATGGACTGAAACACGCTCACCAACGCCTTGCCGGCATCGATGATGCCCTGAATGATTTTCTTCAACGCATCGAAACTGGCCTGCAGCGCGTCCCCGACAATATCAGCAAGCGAGCGGCCGGCCGCAAGCAGCCCGGTCACCAGGTCCTTCACCTTGTCGGCGGCCCAGTTTGCAATCTGCTTGAGGCCTTCTATCAACCCGCCCGCCGCATTCACCACGGCGTCGACCGCCGACTTAACGGCATCGGCAATGGCGTCGCCGACGCTTTCGACAGCGTCTACCAGGTCGTCGAACCAGCCGTCGGTCGGCGCGTTGCCATCCGGAATGACGAGCCCACGCCTGCGGACCGCGCCGCCGGCGGCCGCAACCCATTCCATCACGGCGCCCATCGCCTGGGTATCCAGCGCATCCCCATTCGGATACAGGAAATCCTTCATGAGCACGCGACCGTGCGCCGCCGGGACCAACGCGATGCCATGAACCACCGACTCGGCACGGCCGGCGCTCTTTTGCGCATTCAAAATCATGAGCCGGTCGGCTTGCGGTGCGAGCGCCACGTCCTCGAAGAACTGGCCGGCCTGATCGTTGGTCTGCAGCGTTTCGACGTACGCCAGGGAAAACGTTGCCGCACCCGTCGGGCTCTGCTGACGCACAGTCGCAAACGTCGCTGCGAAATCCTGCGGCGCGACCGGGTGCGCGGACAGTTCGAGTTGTATCGAGGCGCTATCGCCCGATGACAGTATGGTCAGCGGCGCGGCGACGGTGGATCCGGCAAGCGTGCTTCCTGCGAGGGTGCCGCCTGCGAGGGTGCGGCCCGTGAACGGTAGAATTGGAGCGGTCATTGTCGGATCTCCGGTAGATGGGTGATTAACCTGTTATGAGAAGAGGTGTACTGACGGCGTCACGGCATTGGCGACTTCGCTGATGCCCTGCAGCACCAGAGTGCTGTGGGGCTCGGTGAATACGACGACTGCGCCATTGACCAAGGTCTTTACGGACAGCACCGCGATGGGTGCGCCGCCGTCGGTGTCGGGCAGGGTGACGAATCCATAGCTCGTCCAGAGCAGCGGATCGAGCTGCGCTCGGAGCGCCGCGTTGACACGCGCCCCATAGGTGCCGGAACTCGCCTGCACCATGGTCCAGTCGGTTGGCGTGAGGGCGACACGTCGTTGTGCCGCATCAAACCAAACCTCGACAAGCAGCTCGATGGTTGCGGTCACGGGTAGTGGAAACGGCAATCCGAACGGACCGCCCTGGGTTTCCACGCCGTTCAGAATGAACTGCAGGCGATGTTTGCGATTGTGAGTCTGCGATCCGTCAAATGAGTAGCCGGTCGTGCCGACGAAGGTCATCGAACTCAACTGCGAATTGTTGGACTCAAAAGTGGTTCGGCCCATGGCCGCCACGGCCGCGGCCGCAACATCTGCGCCGCTGAAGGACAGCGAGGTGCCATCGCTGGTGGACTTGACCGGCGACAGGCTGATGGCCGCGGCCGCGCCGCGTACCCAGAACAGAACGCCGCTTTCAAAGTCGCCGAAGCGGTTGACGCTGCGCTGCGCGGCGGGCGTGGAGGCCGGCCCCGAACCAAGGAAGATCGATCCCAGCAGTGCCGGATCGATGGTCGCGGTGATTCCGACTGTTGACTGCGTTGCCGTGATTGCGCCCGATGCCTGGGATGCGACGACCGAGGCAAGCGAGACATCGCCGGTCTTGTCGGACAGCTTTCCCAGCGCGCTGATCGTGCTGCTCGTTGCGGCGACTGCGGCCGGCACGGCGCGCAACGCAACCGACTTCGATGCGGCGGTAGCGGGCTGCGCAACCGCTGCGGCCGAAACAGAGGTGTTCACGATAGTGCCGGGAAAGCCCGCACCGGCTGCATCGGCAGGCAGCTTGACGACATCGATGGGCAGCGACAGAATCGGCTTCTTCAAGGTCTCCGGACGGCGGTGCCCCACGCGCGGATCTGGAATGAGTTCATCCGAAATGGGGTAGCCGAGCTGCGGATTGGTTTCCCATCCGAGGCTCGACCATAGACCGCGAATCAGTCCGTGCACTTCGTGCGCCGATGTGCCGGGTGTCCAGTAGATCGACCCGCCCTGAAAATGATTGAAGCGTCCAACGCCATCGGGCGTGCCCGTTTCGTCGGTGCGCGGGTAGCCCAAGATGCTCGCCTCCGCTCCCAGTGCGAGATACTTGTCGCGAATGGCCCCGTGAACTTCAAAGGCGCCGGCGCTCGATTCGGCGACGATGGAGACGAGGTTCCCGGTGTTCAGGGTGACGCCGATGTCGGAAACTACGGAGCCGATGCCGGATTTGACGGACTGGAATGAGGTCGCGGTCGCTGTGCCGGCCGCTGTTGCGGCGGCGGACGTTGCCGCGAGGGCCGTTGCCGTGATTGCCAGCGGTGCGCGCGGTATTTTGGAGACGGTTGCACTCTCGGTCAGCGAGCCCGCCAAGACACCCGTCGTCAGCACACCGGTACCTACGGTGATCGGCGGTGGCGCCCAATAGATCGAGCCGCCTTGAAAGTGCGCAAAGCATCCCTCGGCGCGCACGTCGTTGCCGGGCATTACATCGGTCGTCGGAAAGCCTAGGAATCCCTTCTCGGCGCCGAGTTCATTCCATCGGGTAAGAATGGGTCCGTGCAACTCGTGCGCACCCTCGAGCGGATGCCAAAGGATGGCGCCCTTCTGAAAGTTGCGGACGAATCCCGCTCCGTTCGCCGCCAGGGTGACCGCCGTCGTCGTCGCCCCGAGCGTGCTGCCCGCCCCACCCAAATCCACGTACTTGCCGTTGATGGATTGCGTCGCCAGGTCGAGCGGCGTTGCCGCCAGCTCGAGCGGCGTTTTAACATCGATGGTGGTGATGGCAAGATTGTCTGTGGTCTGCAACGCTTGGACGTTCATGATCCGATACCTCTATTCCGAATGTGAAGCCGTGGTTCTATCGATTTCTCGTCAATGGACCCCGGGGCCCGGGTGATCGCGCGTACCGCGACCCAGGCGCCTGTTGGTTCAAGCTCATATAGTTAGAAACGGTATCGCGCGACGCTTTGCGACATGGCGCCGGATATTATTTTTGGAGGTCTCGGGCACCAAGGGCCCGGGGGCAAGCCTTGTAAAAACGGTGCCGGCTGGGACGGAGAAGGGGATCTTAAGCGCCGCGCTCCTCGCGCACCAGCCGCGCGAGCAATTGTTGAGCTTGATGCGGCGCGGAGCCGCCCGAGTACGGCGCGCTCAAAGTGCCGATCTCGTTGCTGACCTTGAGTGTCCCATCCTCCACGACATAGTAGCCGGTGTAGCGCTGTGCGCCGACCGCGAAGGTCACGTGGCCCGATTTTTTTGTCTTGGCCATACGAATGCGGCGACCGCGACCGGTCCCTAGGTAATCGGCACCACGCGATCCGCGAGGATGGTTTGAACGATCGACATTGCTGTCGAGATTAGCACCTCGCGGCACGGCATTTAACCATCCTCGAGGGTGCGTGGCACAACCGCGAGGCCGTGCGCCGGGTGTGCAGGGCCCACCCGGTTGGTTTATCCTCGCACGCTTGGCCTCCCTCGCATGATTCTTGGGGCATGCGAGTCGATGCGAGCGGTCCATAAAAGGGATGACCATGATGAGCCGAATCTTCACCAGCCTTGAAGGCCGTCGGGTGGCGCTGCCCGGAGTTCTGCTCCGCGCGGCCCTTGCCCTCGGCCTGGGCCTCGCTCTGGGCATCGCGCCGCCGGCGCACGCGCAGACGCGCCCCGGGGGGCCGTCGCCCTTCGAACAGTCATTCCTCAACTATTTGACCTCGATTGCGAGTACCCAGTACTGCGTGGCGCAATCCGATGTCGGGACCTCCACCCGGTCGTCCAGCAATTGCAATGTCGCCCGTTCCTACGCCTTTGGGCAGGTCGTGAGCGGATCGGAGGTGCGCGGGCTCATTCCGAATCAAATGTCGGGGGAGAACTCGCAGTTCAAGGATTTTGCCGGCAGCCAATTTCACGACCTGGCCTCGCGCCTGAGCGCCATTCGCGCCGGCGCCAGCGGGTTCATGATCACTGCGGCACCGTCCGCCGATCCCGGATTCGACGCCGCGCTCGCGAGCCGGATGCCGGCGCCGGTGATCCTGGGCGGCGCGGCCAGCGCGGATGAGCCGCCCGCCGATTTCAGCCGCTGGGGAGGATTTCTCAATACCACCTACGATTGGGGCCGGCGCTCGGCGACCGATTCCGAGAACGCGCTGCATTCGAACGCCTACGAGATCACCCTGGGCGCCGACTATCGGGCGACCCGTGGCCTCGTGCTCGGGGGAATTCTCGGGTTCGCCGACGACGATCTGAGCTTCAATGAATCCTCGAACATCGTCGGCGGCAAGCTGCAAACAAAGGCCGTCAGCATGATGATCTATGCGCAGCAGGAATGGGAAAGCGCCTATGTGAGTGGATCCGTGGGGTATCAATCGCTGCATCAATTCCTGTCGCGCACCGGCACCTTCTTCGATCCCGCCACCAGCTATTCCGCGCCGTTTCAGGCGTCCGGGTCGACCATCGGCCAATCGGCGCTGGTCGCATTGAGCGCCGGATACGACGCGCACTTCAAGGCGCTCACGGTTGGGCCTTCCTTGAGCTGGCAGCATCGAAGCACGCGCGTCGACAGTTTTTCGGAACACGGAGCTTCGGGCACCGAGAGCGACGGCTTCACGAACTACGACATCAACATGCATTTCAGCAATCAATCGGTGGTGTCCACGCAGGGTACGGTTGGGCTCAAGATCCAGTACGCCATGACGCCTTCCTTCGGCGTGCTCGTGCCCTTCATCGACGCGGGCTTTACGCATGAATTCAACAGCTCGCCGTACAATGTGATGGGCACGTTTGCGGGGCTTTCGGACATCGTGCCCAATTTCGTTCTGGAGGCTGACAAACCGGCGCAAAACTTCGTCAACCTGGCGGGCGGGCTTACGTTCGTGTTCAAGCACGGCGTGCAGGGATACCTGCGCTACCGCCAAGTGTTGGATCAGCGCTATGTGACCGACCACGCCATCGGTGCCGGATTCCGGGTCGAGCTCTAGCCGCAAGAATCCGAATAGAAGCGCCAATCGCATGCAGATCGAGACCTTGCTTGGCGACTTGCGCGACGGCACCGTCGATTCGCAAGGTGCGGCACGGCAGCTCGCCAATCTCATCGCCGGGAGTGCCGCAAGACGGGCTGCGGTCAAACAACTCCTGGAGCAGGCGTTAGCGGAGAACCGCATCGCGCTCCCGCAGTACACGTCGCTGCTGGCGGCGTTGGACGGTTTGACCATGCTGCGCGAGGCAACCCCGCGGCCGCCTACTGAGAGCGCCGAGGCCACGACTCTGCGGAAAGCGGCCGAGCCCACGTCGCTGCGGGCCGTGAATACGGCGGAGCCCACCACCTTGCGATCCGGCGGCTCGGACCAGGCCGTCGCCGATGCGCCGCCGGCGGCCACCGGCCCTGGAACCTGGGTGCGCGCCAGGTACGTGCTCGAGAAGATGATCGGCAGCGGCGGCATGGGTCAAGTCTGGAAGGCGAAAGACTCCTATCTGGAACGCACCAACGATCCGTTTCCGTTCGTGGCGATCAAGATGTTGAACGCCAATTTGGAACAAGATCCCGACGCCTACGTGGCACTGCAACGGGAAACCAAGAAGGCACAGGAACTGGCCCACCCCAATGTGGTCACCGTCCATCTCTTCGACACGGATTCACCCGGTTCCGGCCGCGCCTTCATGGCGATGGAGTTGCTGGAGGGGGAGTGTCTCGACGTCCGCATTCGCCGGCATCCGGACGGTGAGGCCCGCGACAAAGTGCTGCCCATCATCATCGGAATGGCGAAGGGTCTCGAGTATGCGCACAAGCGCGGCATCGTGCATGCGGACTTCAAGCCGGGCAACGTTTTCATCACCGAGGCTGGAATACCCAAAATCCTGGATTTCGGCATTGCGCGGGCCGCCAAGATCGCCGGCGTGAATCGACGTGCCGATTCCTTCGATGCCGGAACCTTCGGCGGCCTCACGCTCGGGTACGCCTCCATCGACATGATCGAGCGCCAAGAGCCGCATCCCGCCGACGATGTTTATGCGTTGGGGCTGGTGGCGTATGAACTGCTCTCGGGCCGGCACCCCTTCAAGGGGTTGAGTGCCGCCGAAGCCCGCGACGCCCGGCTGACGCCTGCGCGGCTGCGCGGCGTGCGGCGCCACGAATGGCGCGCCATCGAACGGGCACTGGCGTTCACCCGCGACCGCCGCTGGCAGAATGCGGGTGAGTTCTTGCGCGCGTTCGAGGGTAGGAGTGTCGTCGCCAAGGTGCTGGGCACTCTCGCGGCTGCGTTGTTGCTCTTGGTGGGCGGGCTTTGGTACCAGAACTGGAAGGCGCAGCAGCCGAGCGTACCGTTCGAGTCGCTGTCTCCGGCGCAACAGGCGGAATTCGCGAGGGACATGGCGGACGGCGATCAGGGATTTCAATTGCTCGACGCGGCCGGCGGAACGAATCCCACCGAGATCGCCGCGGCGTACTGCAACGCCTATGCCATTCACCCCAAGAATCCGCGGGCAGTTCGTGGGCTGGTGCGGGTGGCGGAGTATGCGCTGCCAAAATTCAGCGGCATACCGGATGCCGCGCAGCGGCGGCTCAATTTCCTCAATCTGCGCAAAACCTGCGAGGAGTTCTACAGTCACTATGACCCGTTAGTGCGGGCCCTCGGCAGCGACGGCGGCATCTGAGGCTTCGGCACGCGCGGCCGGCAGCGATTCTTCGAGCCGGTCGCCGATGCGGTTCAGAATCGCCGGCCAGTCGCGCCGCCAGCAGCAGGCGTGATCGTGATCGCCGTAGATCCATAACTCTTGCGGCTGCTGCCGGTCCAAAAACGCCCGAAGACTGCTTTGTGGAACATTGACGTCCCGACCCCCGGCGATGGCGATTTGCGTGATCCGGCGATCGAGCGGGGGCGCCGTGGCAGGATTGTCGCTCTGCGACAGGGAAGGATAGCCGTGCGTGCGGGTCCAGGCGTCGATGTCGAGATTCCCGCAGATGGTGATCACGGCCGAGACTTCCGGTATTCGCGGCGCCACGAGGTAGGCGATGGTTCCACCGCCGCTGTAACCAACGAGAATCACGCGGCGGGTGGAGTTGTCTCGAATCAGGGTTTCGAGAGCCGCGGCCATACTGGCGACCGCGGCCTTGCCATAGCGGGCCGAGGTCCAGAGAGAGGGATCGCAGCCCGCGTCATTGGCGTGGCTGAAATAGCAAGGACGTCCGAGGTAGGCGCGCGGCGCACTGGTTGCCGTGAACAGATCGAAAGCCATCGCGATCTTGGGTGATGGATCACGCGCGATGCGCCGCCCTCCGTCCACCAAGGGTTGCCCATCGCCCTCGAGAAAGACCCACAAGATCGGCGCGGAATTCTGGCCGGCCGGCACCACGACGGCGTGAGCGAACCCCCGCCCCCGAACCGTGCTGACGGAGTAGCCGCGACGGAGACCGTCATGACGGAGATCGCCCTGCCCGAGATCGCGATAGGGATCGAAAGCGCGGTGAGCGGCGCAGCCGGAAAGCTGCAACCAGGTCAACGCCAGGACCCCAGTGGCCAGCGCGGTGCGATAGGCGCGGATACTCGCGGAGCGGCGGCACGGCATGCGAAGATGACTGCGAAATGTTGTGCCGCCATGATAACGCGAAGAGGTAGGGCATGTTTGTGAGCACATCGAGATCGTGGCGGCTTGGTTTCGGATGCCTGACGGGCTTGGCTGTGTGCGCCGGCGGCATCGCGGCCGATGCGGGGCGCGCGAAGGAAGGAATGGTCAGCCTCCAGGACGTCGCGGTGGTCGATTGTCTGTTGCCGGGACAAGTGCGGCAGCTCGGCAGTACCACCTACCTCACCCAGCGCAGGCCCATACGCACCGACGCAGCGGATTGCCGGACTCGCGGCGGCGAATACGTCGCCTATGATCGTGCCGATTACAAGTCGGCCTTGAACGTGTGGATGGCGCAGGCGAAGGAAGGCGACCCCGAGGCACAGACGACGGTGGGCGAGATCTTCGAGCGGGGCCTCGGCGGGACGCCCGATTATCCTGCAGCCGTGATCTGGTATCAAAAAGTCGTGGACAATCCGAAACTCGAGGACAAGGCGAGGGCGCGCGCGCTGTTCGATCTCGGCACCTTGTACGAGCAGGGACTCGGAGTCGAGAAGGATCAGCTCAAGGCGCTCAATCTGTATCGCCGCGCCTGGGGCGCCCCCGCGGATGACCTCGTTTACAAGTCGGCCGCCGATCAGAAAGTCGAGGACCTGCGTGCCTCGCTGTCGCAGGAGATTGCGGATCGGGACAAGGAACTGCAGGTGATGCAGAAGCAACTGCAGGTCGCGGAACAGCAAAAAGATAGCAGCCTCGCGACGATGCAACGCCTGGTCGCAAAGCTGCAAGCCGCGCAGGCGGCGAGCGCGCAAGCCCTGCAGAAACTGCCGGCGACTTCTCCGGCCGCCCCGGCCTCACCCGTGCGCGCCCCCGCCTCGGCGCCCGAATCGCCGCCGATCGATCGCGGTGCCGTGGACCGGTCCCTCGGCAACTTCCATTTCGGACGCTACTACGCCTTGATCATCGGCAATCAGAACTATGATCAGATGGAGAGCTTGAAGACTCCGTTGTATGACGCCGTGCGCGCCGCCCAGATCTTGAAGGACAAATATGGGTTCACGGTGCAAATCATCGAAGACGGTACCGGCGTGGCCATGCTCAAGGCGCTCAACGAATTGAATGCCGTCCTGACCGACAACGACAATCTACTGATCTACTACGCGGGCCACGGCTACCGGCTCAAGACCGCGACCACGGAGGCCGGCTACTGGCTGCCGCGCAACGCCGACCGTCCGCCGAACGACACATTCTGGGTGCCCAATGAACAGATCACGGCCAACATCGGCCGGCTGAAGGCCAAGCGCGTGTTGGTGGTGGCGGACTCCTGTTACGCGGGGCTGCTCTCGGATGATCCGTTTTTCTTCATCTTCAACAATGCTGCGCAGAGCGCGCAGGCGCCGTCGGCCCAACTCCTCCAATATCGCATCGCCAAGCGGGCGCGTCTGTTGATTGCGTCAGGCGGAGACAACCCGGTACTCGACGAAAGCATCGACGGTAAGAACTCGGTGTTTGCCAAGGCATTCCTGGATATTCTCGAGTCCAATCAGAACATCCTCACCTCTCCCGCGCTCTTCAACATGGTGCAGGGGCGCGTCAAAGACGAAGCGGCGAAGAATCATTTCGTGCAGCAACCGGAAATGAAGGCCATCAAGGGGGCCGGGCACGAGGCGGGCGATTTCTTCTTCGTGCCCAAGGGGCTGGGGAAGACGTGAATTGCTCGAGATCCGCGAAAGCCTCCCGCGCGCTCCCCGTGCGCTCCCCGTGGCTGGTTACATTCGTCGGCACCCCTTGAGTTAGCAGGCCAGGTGCTATAGCTTCCTGCTGTCGCTGTTTCGCGACAGTGCCACGGAAGTCACTGAAACGGGGGAG
>Ga0307516_10000414_pt1 | contig 55918 bp, 47 predicted proteins | sample 19_EM_MG_FD_203310 | JGI IMG/M metagenome (GOLD analysis project Ga0307516, IMG submission 203310) | Populus trichocarpa ectomycorrhiza microbial communities from riparian zone in the Pacific Northwest, United States - 19_EM | ecosystem: Host-associated > Plants > Roots > Unclassified | place...
TTCAGGAGGGGGATCCGCGCCACGCGGGCAATTGCAATGCCGGCCAACCCTCCATCAGGCATGCCGGCGGCGCCGCTCCACGGCCTCGATGCGCATCATCTGCCGGTACTTGGTGACGGTGCGCCGTGCCACCACCAGCCCCTGCCGCGCCAGCTGGCGGGTGATCTCCGCGTCGGACAGCGGGTCGTGGGGTCGCTCGGCCTCGATCATGTCCTTGATGAGGCTGCGGATCGCGGTGCCGGAGCAGGCGTTGCCATTGGCACTCATCATGGCGCGCGAGAAGAAGAACTTCAGCTCGAACACGCCGGAGGGCGTGGCCATGTACTTGTTGTTGGTGACGCGGGACACCGTGGACTCGTGCACGCCGACTTCCTCGGCAATCTCGCGCAGCCCCAGCGGCTTCATGGCCATGGTGCCGAATTCCAGGAAGTGGCGCTGCCTCCGCACGATCGCGTTGGCGACGTCCAGGATGGTGGAGAAGCGCTGCTCCACGTTGCGCAAGGTCCAGCGGGCCTCCTGCAGGTGCCCGGCCATCTCGGTGTTCTGCGCCGTGCGATGGCGCTGGAACAAATCGGCCACCACGCTGTTGAGGCGCACGCGCGGCATGATGGCCGGGTTGAGCTGCACGCTCCATTGCCCGCGGATCTTCTTGACGATGACGTCGGGCACCACGTAGGCAATGTGCGAGGCGCCATGGCGCCAGCCGGGCCGCGGGTCGAGCCGGCGGATGCGGTCGCAGACCTGCTCCACGTCGGCCACGTCCACGCCCAGATCGCGGGCCAGGGCGTTGACGTCACGCGCGGCCAAGGCCTGCAGGTGGTCGGCCACGATGGTCTGCGCCAGTGCGCGCTGGCGTTCACAGGCGATCGACGGCAGCTGCAACTGCAGGCATTCGCCCACGTTGCGCGCGCCCACGCCGGCCGGTTCCAGCGACTGCACGCGCTTCAAGGCGATCTGCAGGTCCTGCAGCGTGGTGGGCGGGTCGATGTCGGCCAGGTGCAGCAGGTCCTCCAGCGGGGTGCGCAGGTAGCCGTCGTCGTCGAGCGACTCGACCACCATGTGCGCCAGCAGCAGGTCGCGCGGCGGCAGCGGCAGCACGTTGAGCTGGCCATGCAGCACGGTGGCGAGCGAAGTCTCGATGGCCGTCATCTCCATGGCCGACATCTCGCCGTCATCGGCGCGCCCCATCGATGCGCGGCCATCGGCCAGCCACAGGTCCCGGTCGTCGTCGCGGCCGTCCGCGGGCAGTGCCTCCGCGGCCTGGGGCGCCAGCAACCCGTCCTCGGGCTTGAGGGGGGTTTCGCCCGGGTCGTCCGGGCCGGGGGCCGGCCCGTCCGGGTCGCCTTCACCTTCCTCGGTTTCCAGGAAGGGGTTCTTGCCCAGGGTGTCGCGCACCATGGCGGCAAAGTCGAGCGAGGACATCTGCAGCAGGCGCACAGCGTGTTGCAGGCGAGGGGACAAAGCCTGCGCCTGCCGCTGGTCGGTGCGAAAGTCCATGGATCCCATGCGTGGCCTCCGGAATGCGTGTGGAAGGGGCCCGGCCCGTGGTGGGCTCTGGCAACGGTGCAAGCTGATTGCAACCCCTGTGCCGGCACGTCCCGCCCCCGGCCGGCAAAAGGACCAAACAGGCCTGGAACCCGCATGAACACTGGGGATGCAGGGTGTTCACGACGGCTCCGGCACAGGCCGCGGGCCGGCTGGCTTTTACCGATGGACTCGGTTTTGCCGCAAAGCCTTCATGGCCCAGGCCCGCCCGCACCGCAAATGCGGGCCCACCCGGCCTGCCTGCCGCCCCGCGGGCCCCTAACTTGCCGGGCAGCGTTGCATACCAACCCTGTATGCCCCCGCGTCATCCGCCCCCGAGGGGGTTGAATCACTCGGGAGCGGCACTTCATCAACTCACGGAGAACCTCATGGATCATCCCATTGCCCCCCCACGCCCAGGCGGCCCGCGCACACGCAGCATGGGCCGCGCGGTGCTGCCCGCCTTGCTCGCGGCCGGCGTGCTGGCTGCCTGTGCCAGTGGGCCGCAGCCAGCCTCTTTCATCGCCGCAGGCACTGCCTCCATTGAAGCGGCCCGCGCCTCGGGCGCAGCCGAACTGGCGCCGGTGCCGCTGGACGATGCCCGCACCAAGCTGCAACGCGCCCAGGCCCTGGCCCAGGCCGGCAACAAGGAGGATGCGGTGCGCCTGGCCCAGCAGGCCGATGTGGACGCCCAGTTGGCCCGGGCCCAGGCGAGTGCCGAACGCTCACGACGTTCCGCGGCCGAAATCCAGTCGGGCCTGCAGGTGCTGCAGGACGAACTGGCCCGCCGCCAGGCGCCGACCGGGCCATCGCCCCAACCCCAGCCCGTGCCGCCCCAGCCGCAACCGCCGCGGCTCCCGCAATGACACATCGCAACTACCAGGAGTGACCATGCAATCGATCTTCAAGCCGAGCGTGGCCGCCACGGCCGTCCTGCTTGCCCTGGCCGGGTGCCACACCACCCCACCCGCCAGCACCGAGTTGTCGGCGGCGCGCGCCGCCTATGAACGGGCGCGCAACGACCCATACGCCAGCCGCACGGGTGGGCTCGAAATCGAACGGGCCCAACAGGCGCTGCGCTCCGCCGAGCAGGCCGCAGGACCCCAGCGCGATGCCGCGCTGGCGCGCCACTATGCCTACCTGGCCATGCAGCGTGCCGAGATCGCGCTGGCGATGGGCATGCAGGCGCAAAGCGAGGAGCAGGTCCAGCAGGCCAGCCTCATGCGCGAGCGTGCGCAACTCGAAGCGCGCACGCGCGAGGCCGAACAGGCCACCCGCAATGCCCGCAATGCCCAGGGCGATGCGCTGGACTCCCGCACCGACGCCGAGATGGCGCGCCGCCAGGCCGCCTTGCAGGCCGAACGCGCCGGTGCACTGGAGCGCGACCTGCAGGCCCTGCAGGCCCAGAACACGCAGCGCGGCATGGTGGTGACCCTGTCCGACGTGCTGTTCGATACCGGCAAGGCCACCTTGCAACCCGGGGCGCAGCGCAGCGTGGCGCAACTGGCCACGGTGCTGAAACAGTACCCCGAACGGCGTGTGTTGATCGAGGGCTTCACCGACAACGTGGGGCCGGAAAACCTGAACCTGGAGTTGTCGCGCCGCCGGGCCGAGGCGTTCCAGCGCGCCCTGCAGAGCGCTGGCGTGCCACAGGTGCGCATGGAAACCCAGGCCCGGGGCGAGGCCGACCCGGTGGCCAACAATGCCACCCCGGCAGGCCGCCAGCAGAACCGTCGCGTCGAGGTGGTGTTCTCGGATGAACAAGGCCAGTTCGCCGCGCCCTCACAGCAAACGCAATCGCAGACGCAAACGCAAACGCCGTCCCGGTAGGAGAGGGCTTGGCGCATCCGGCCCCGAGGGGCCGGATGCCGCACAAGTCCGACATCAGAAGCGGTACTTCAACCCCAGGCTGGTCAGCGAGACATCCTGCTTGCCGGCGCCGGCGAAGTGGAAGTCATGGCGGGCCCATTCCAGCACCACCGAGGTGTTCTGGGTCACGTCCAGTCCCACACCCGCGCCATAGGAGGCCCCCCAGCCGCTGTCCTTGCCGCTGGGCACCAGCGCCAGCGGATCGGCCGTCACCTTGGTGCGGCCATAGGTGGTGCCGCCCTTTGCGAACACGCTGAACTGCTGCAGCGGCAGGCGGGCCAGCACGCTCACGTTGAGGCCTTGCGCCTCGGCGCGCCCACCGGCCCGGTCGACCCGGCCCATGTGCAGGTACCCCAGCTCCACGCCGAGCCAGTCGTTGAACATGCCGCCGGTGTAGACCGTGCCGGCCACGTCGCCGTCGTCGCAGGTGAAGCCGCCCACGCCGCACGACTGGTCGCCGTAGTCCGACTGGCCCAGGTTCACGCCGACATAACCGCGCTTCGTGTACGGCAGCAGCGAATAGTCGCTGCCGCCATCCAGGGTACTGCCCCAGGTCGTGCTGGCCTGGCCGGTGCTGCGCGCCGCCGCGGGGGGCGGGCTGCTGCCTTGCGTAGGCCCGGCGGTGGGCGGCACGGCCCCCGGGTCGGTGGTAGTGGACTGGGCCGAGGAGGCAGTGGCTGCCGTGGCGGCCAGCAGTCCGAGCGTCATTCGTGCCAGAGCGGATTGGGAAGGAAAGAGCTTCATGGAATCATCCTTCAGTGTGATGAATGGAACACATGGCGGTCAGGCCGCCGGCGTTTGACGTGCTCCTTGAACCGGCAACCCATGTGCCACCCTGGGCTCACCAGCAAATGTGGCTCTGCCACTTTGCTGGTTCCCCACGGGGGACGGCCGGCTTTGGCCGGCCTTGGGGCGCTCATGAGGAACGCCGGGCCGCCCAAGTTTCCTCATCCCCCTCGGGGGGCGGCGGCGATGCCGCCTGGGGGCGCTCTCAGCGCGACGCAGTGCTGCGCAGCACGTTCACCACCACCAGCAGGATCACGGCCGTGACGAGCCCCACCAGCAAGGCGCCCAGGCTGAACAGTTCGGGGTGAAGCAGCTGCACGCCCACGCGCGGCGACACCAGTGCCCCGCCCAGCACGGCGCCGGCGGCACCCACGAACACGTCGAGCACGGAGCTTTGCCGCTGGGCGCGCTTCATCATCACGCGGCTGGAAATCCAGCCGGCCGTGCTGCCCACGGTGAGCCACAGCAGCAGGTCGATCACCGCGCCGGTTCCGGCTTGCCCGCCGCGGTGGGTGCGTCGAGCCCGCGGTCCGGCGATTCGCTGACCTGCGGCGTGCCGTCGGCGGGCACGATCAGTTCCTGGATGATGAAGGTGCCATAGAGCTGCGCACTCGCAGCCCCGCAGCCGCGCAAGGTGTCGGCAATGCGCTGGGCCTGGGCATCGCCGGTCACGCGGATCACCAGCCAATGGTGGCCGCGCCACGCCAACTCGCGCTGGGACTTGATGAGATTGAGTTCCTGCCCCACGGCGGCCAGGGGACTGGCATGCCGCAGATCGTGCTCGATCTGTTCCAGCATCTGCACATCGCTCATGCGATGCACCGCCTCCTCCGGCACGCCCAGGCCGGCCAGCGCACGCTGCGCGTCGCCGGCCTGCTGGCCCGAGGGCAGCGAAACCACCAGGTGGCCCACCGGCTTGAAGACGCCAAAACTCCGGTACTTGTCGAGGTCCATTGCCGTCTCCCTGTGGGTAGATACACAGAGCAGCAAACAGCGTTCCCGGGCCGCCGTCCCTGCGTCCCTGTACAGGTACGGCGATTGCTCAGCCCAGGTCCATGCCCAAGCCCACCACCCCTACCCTCATCCGCAGTTGCAGCCGCTTTGCCGAGGCCGGAGATTCACCATGCTGACCCTGCCTGACCTGCTCGCCCCCGCGGCGTCCGATCCAGACCTGGATCCCGGGGTCCAGTCCCTGCTCGACCGGGTGGTGCTGATCACCGGCGCCGCACGTGGCCTGGGCAGCGCCATCGCCGGCGTGCTGGGCCAGGCCGGCGCACGCCTGGTGCTGGCCGACCAGGCACTGGAGGCCGTGCGCGAACGCGCCGCCATGCTGACCCATGAGCAGGTCGATACGCTGGCCCTCGGGCTGGACGTGTCCGACCCGGCGCAATGCGTACACGCCATGGCCGTGGTGCTCGACCGCTTCGGCCGCATCGATGCGCTCATCAACAATGCCGCCATCGACGTGACGGCCCCCATCACCGAGCTGGGCGTGGCGGACTGGCAGCGCATCCTTGCCACCAACCTGGGCGGCCCGTTCGTGCTGGCCAAGCTGGCGGCCGAGCAGATGATGCTGCAGGGCCACGGCGGCCACATCGTCAACATCGCCTCGACCGCGGCCAAGCGCGCCTGGCCCAACGCCAGTGCCTACCACGCCACCAAGTGGGGGCTGCTGGGCCTGTCGCACGCCTTGCATGCCGAGCTGCGCACGGCCCGCATCAAGGTCTGCGCGGTTGTCGCGGGCGGCATGCGCACGCCGTTCCTGCTCGACCGCTTTCCCGACCTCGACCCCGACGTGCTGCAAGATCCGCTGCACGTGGCCCGGGTCGTGCGCTTCGTGCTGCAGCAGCCCGACGAAACCACCATCCCCGAGGTCACGGTGCTGCCCCGGTTCGAAACCTCGTGGCCTTGAGCAATGACATACCGCCACCGCCCGGGCGCCGCCCCAAGGCGGCTGAGTACCCGCTTGGCGGGTGGCACCGGTACCCCGGGGCCGGGTGCGCACATCTCAGCGGGCCGCTTCGGCGCTGCTGCCCTCGCTGGCTTCTTCGGCGGCGTACTCCTTGAGGCGGTTGTAGAGGGTCTTGAGGCTGATGCCCAGCGCCGCCGCGGTGCGCTCCTTGTGGTGGTCGTAGTGCCGCAGCGTTGCCAGGATGAGCAGGCGCTCCGCCTGGGCCATGGAGGTGCCGATGGGCAGCGTGACACCGTCCCCGCCCGCCGCCTGCAGGGCCGGCCCACGTGCCGAGGCGGCCTGCGCCACCAGCGGGACGCCGCCGTCGCCCAGGGGCTGCGGCAGCCACTCCTCGTCGATCAAGTCCTCCGCCGCCATCACGTAGGCCCGCTGCACGGCATTGCGCAGTTCGCGCACGTTGCCGGGCCAGTGGTAGACACTCAGCCGCTCCAGCGCGATCGGCATGAAGCGCTTGGCCTTGCCTTCCTGCTGCGCGATGGCACGCAGAAAATGCTCGGCCAGCAAGGGCACGTCGGACAACCGGTCGCGCAGCGGCGGCACCTCGATGGGAAACACGTTCAAGCGGTACAGCAAGTCTTCGCGCAGCTTGCCGGATTCGACCGCTTGCATGGGCAGGCGGTTGGTGGCGGCCACCAGGCGCACGTCGGCCTCCTGGCTTTGCGTGGAGCCCACCCGCATGAAGCGGCCGGTTTCCAGCACGCGCAGCAGCTTGACCTGCAGGTCCAGCGGCATCTCGGTGATCTCGTCCAGGAACAGCGTGCCCCCGTTGGCACGTTCGAAAAAGCCCAGGTGCTGGCGGTCAGCCCCCGTGAAGCTGCCCTTCTCGTGGCCGAAGATCTCGCTCTCGATCAGGTTGGGCGAGATGGCCCCGCAGTTCACCGCCAGGAACGGCTGCTTGCGGCGCCGGCTCAGGCCGTGCACCGTCTGCGCCACCAGTTCCTTGCCGGTACCGCTTTCACCGGTGATGAACACCGTGACCCCTGTGCCCGCCACGCGCGAGATCTGTTCGTAGACCCTCAGCATGGCCGGTGCGCGGCCCCACAGATGGCCAAAATGCCCGCTCTGGGCCACGTTGGCGGTGAGGTCGGCCACCTCGGCCTTGAGTGCCGCCGGCTTCATGAAGCGTGACAGCACGCCTTGGAGCTGGCGCAGGTTGATCGGCTTGATCAGGTAGTCCGCGGCCCCCAGGCGCAAGGCCTGGATGGAAGTCTCCAGGCTCGCATGGCCGGTGATCAGCACCACCTCGGAGTTGATCACCAGTTGAGGGTCGGCAAAGAGGTCCATGCCGTTGCCGTCGGGCAGACGCAGATCAAGCAGCACGATGTCCGGCTGCTGGAGCGCAATCTGCTTGCGGGCATCGTGCAGCGTATGGGCCAGGGCCACGGTGAACGAATCACCCGCCACCAGCGCTCCCAACGAGGTGGCGGAATCGACATCGTCATCGACGATCAGTACGTGGGTCATGGAAAGAAGACCTCCTTCTTTGGCGTGATTGCGTATTCATCTCGACACCCCCTGCAGGCACCGATTGTCTTCTTGAACATGCGGCTTTCCGGGTTCTTGATTCGAGTCAGTTTTGTCGCCTCATTCCGTCTACAACACAAAGCCCACAGGCACGCCGTTTGCTCCACAAGTTGGCGTGCCTCCGGACACCCAAGGACACACGCCGTAACTTTGCCACAGAGCGGGAGGTTTTCTGCACGCGCAGAGTCCGATTTGAGCCGATGTCGCAGCGGACCCTCGCCAGGCACAGTGGACGCATGCACGAGGAGTTGCCATGAAGCGAACGATTCATCTTCTTTCGTTGCCGGCGCCACGTCTGCCCCGGCCCTGGCTATGGTGGATGGTGGTGGTATGCAGCGCCCTCGGGTCGTGCTGGGTGCGCGTGGCGCTGGATCCCGGCATGGCACTGTAGCCACGCGTGGTGAGCCGCCGCAGACCGGCGCAGAGGGCAGGCACGCCGTTTGCCCGGCCGGTGGCGACACGCCGGGATCGGCAAGTGGAGGGTGAAAAGACGATGGGCACGACACAGGGGCTGGACATGGATATGAACACAGCCGGGCAATGGCCTGGCCGCGTTCGCGTCGGGATTCGGATCGAGCACGCACGGGGCCAGCCGGAGGAGTGGCGGCTGGCACTGGACCCCGGCGCCGCGCCTTGCTCGGTGACGGTGGCCGCCGACGCCGGGCTCACGGCACGCGGCGAGGGCCGGCACCTGATATGGCAGGATTTGCCGGGCCGCACCTTGCGCATGCGCAGCCTGGGTGCGGTGGCAGTGGCGATGTTCGACTCGGTGAGGATGGTGCCGCGCATCTGCGGCCTGCCGCTGTGGCGCAGCGCCTCCCTGGTCCTGAGCGCGGAGGGCCACGAACTGCGGTCCACCCAGATCGAGCTGCTGGCAGACGCCGAGGCCCCGCGTGCCGTCTTGCGTCACAGGCATGGCCTGAACGAACCGTGGATCGAACGCGCCATCGTGCTGCTCAACTGGGATGCCGACCCGATGCGGGCCATGCTGCGCCATGGCATGGCCTTGCGCGAGGCCGGCCCCCGCCCGCTGCTGTTTGCCGCCCGCAGCCATGCGTCCTCCCGGGAGGGCCCGGGGCTACCACCGGCCCCCCGGCCGGGCGAAACTGCGGCATCGCCGCTGGCATCGCACTGACAGGGCTGGCCCTGTTCAGCCACGGGCCGCCGGGCCACCCCAAAAGCGCGCGGGAGGCACCGGTACTGGCGGGCCGGCTGTGCCCCACTCACGGGGCGGCGGTGACGCGCCAGACCTTGTTGCCCACGTCGTCCGCCACCAGCAAGGCCCCGCGGCCGTCGATCGCCACGCCCACCGGCCGGCCCTGGGCGTTTCCGTCGGCGTCTACAAAGCCGCTCAGCACGTCCATGGGGCGGCCTGCGGGCCGGCCCGCGCCGAACGGCACGAAGACCACCTTGTAGCCGGCCAGCGGCCGCCGGTTCCACGAGCCGTGCAAGGCCACGAACATGCCCTGCGCGCCCTGGCCCATGGGAGCGGGCAGCATGCTGCCCGTGCTGGCCGCCAGCCCCAGCGCGGCCACGTGGGCGCCGAGCGCGTAGTCCGGCACGATCGCAGCGGCCACCAGGTCGGGCCGCTGGGGCTCGACGCGGCTGTCCACGTGCGTGCCGTACCAGCTGTACGGCCAGCCGTAGAAGCCGCCGTCGCGCACGGACGTCAGGTAGTCGGGCACCAGGTCGCTGCCCAGTTCGTCGCGCTCGTTCACCACGGTCCACAAGGTCTTCGTGGCAGGCTCCCAGGCCATTCCATTGGGGTTGCGCAGGCCGGAGGCAAAGACGCGGCTTTCGCCGCTGCGCCGGTCGATCTCCCAGATGGCAGCGCGGCCCCGCTCGGCATCCATGCCGTTTTCCGCCACGTTGCTGTTGGATCCCACCGTGGCGTACAGCCGCTGGCCGTCCGCGCTGGCGATCAGGTTCTTGGTCCAGTGGTGGTTCAGTGCGCCGGCCGGCAGGTCAGCCAGGCGGCGCCCGGCGCCATCGATACGGGTGGCCCCGGGGTTGTAGGGGTACTCCCAGACCGCATCGGTGTGCGCCACGTACAGGCTGTGGTCCACCAGGGCCATGCCGAAAGGCGAGTTCAGGCCGTCCAGCAGCACATGGCGCGCCTCGGGCCGCCCGTCGCCGTCGGCATCGCGCAGCAGCGTGATGCGGTTGGCGCTCGGCGTGCCGGCACCGGCGCGCCTTTGCACCAGCTTCATGACCCAGCCCTTGACGCCGGTGCCATCCTGCGGACGCGGCGGCGCATTGGTTTCGGCCACCAGCACGTCGCCGTTGGGCAGCACGTGCAGCCAGCGCGGATGGGACAGTTCTTCGGCAAAGACCTGCACCTGCAGCCCTTTGCCCGGGATGGGCGCGCGGCCAGCCGGCCAGCCCGTAGCTGGCGCGATATGCAGCGTGGGCAGGGTGGCCCGCTGGGGCTGCGCCAGCGTGGGCTGAGGGCCCACGTCGGCCCCGGGCGGCAGGCGTGAGGTTTCACTGCAGCCGGCGCCCAGCACCATGGCCGCGGCCAGGGCCAGCGCGCCGGCGTGGCACCAGCGCAAGCGTGTCGCAGGTCGGCGATGACTCATCGTGGGTCCCGCAAGAAGAAGCAGAAGCCGCCACCGGCAAGACCGGTGCCGGTGGCGAGCGAGGGTGGAACCTGACCGTGCGGCTTGCGCCGCACGGTCAGCAGCCGGTCTGCAGTCCGGGCATCAGTTGTTGTTGGGCCGGACGACGATGTTGTTGCGCACGTCGCGCACTTCAGGCACGCCGCGGGCCACCGTGGCGGCCTTGTCCTTCTCGGCCTGGCTGGTGGCAAAACCAGAGAGCTGCACGGTGCCGTCCAGCGTCTCCACGCTGATCCGCATGGCACTGACGGCTGGATCCTCCGCCATGCGTGCCTTCACACGCGTGGTGATGGTGGCGTCATCCACATATTGGCCGACAGTGCTCTGGCCACCACTGACAGCACAGCCAGAGGCCACCAGGCTACCCAGGGCAATCATCGAGGCAACGATCAGTTTCTTCATCCGGTTTCTCCTGTTGGTTGTAGGCAAGGTGACGGGGCAATCACCATGCCTGCGGTCCCGGCCGCGTGGACAGGTGGGGCGGGGCACGGACGTTGCCGGGGCTGCGCTGCCCCCCCACACCACCCAAGGACATCCCGCCATGGCCACCACGCCGTCCCGTCCCTCCGCATCGCCCACCCGGACAACCAGCCCGCACCCGGCCCCGCTGTCCAACCAGGTCGTGGGCTCCCTCGCCAGCACGGTTTCGGGCCCTTCGCACCTGCCCGGCGATGAGGTCGACCTCCTGGCCACGCGGGACCATCAATGCCTGGCCGCCCAGAAGGCCGGCGTGCAAGAACTGGCGGCGGCCAGGCCGGCCAATCCGCTCAAGCAGGCCGAACTGGGCGTATCGGCCGGGCAGCGGCCCGCCATGGGTGAAGCGCTGGAGTCCCCGTATGAGATGACGACCGCCAGCACCGTGCAGGAAGACCAGGACTCGCACAAGGTCGGCGACGGCGTGCCGCTGGTGGGCCAGAACCCCAACAACGGCACCATGGACCGGGTGCGTGTGGACTCGTCGGGACGTCCGATCACCACCAACCAGGGCGTGAAGATCGCCGACAACCAGAACTCGCTGAAGGCCGGCCTGCGCGGCCCCTCGCTGCTGGAAGACTTCATCCTGCGCGAGAAGATCACCCACTTCGACCACGAGCGCATCCCGGAACGCGTGGTGCACGCGCGGGGCTCGGCCGCACACGGGTACTTCGAGTGCTACGAGTCGCTCAAGAACCTCACGCGCGCCGATCCCTTTGCCACCGTGGGCAAGCTCACGCCGGTATTCGTGCGCTTCTCCACCGTGGCGGGCGAACGCGGCTCGGCCGACACGGTACGCGACACGCGCGGCTTTGCCGTCAAGTTCTACACCGACGAAGGCAACTGGGACCTGGTGGGCAACAACATCCCGGTGTTCTTCATCCAGGATGCGATGAAGTTCCCCGACCTGGTCCATGCCGTCAAGCCGGAGCCGCACCACCAGATGCCGCAGGCCAGCAGCGCGCACGACACCTTCTGGGATTTCATCTCGCTCATGCCCGAGTCGATCCACCACGTCATGTGGGTCATGAGCGACCGCGGCATCCCGCGCAGCTACCGCACCATGCAAGGCTTCGGCGTGCACACCTACCGGCTCGTCAATGCCGATGGCGCGGCCGTGCTGGTGAAGTTCCACTGGCTGCCCGAGGCCGGCACGCATTCGCTGGTGTGGGACGAGGCCGTCAAGATCGCCGGGGCCGACCCGGACTTCCACCGGCGCGACCTGTGGGAGGCCATCGAGGCCGGCCACTTTCCCGAGTACGAACTGGCGCTCCAGGTTTTTACCGAAGCCGAGGCGGCGCAGTTTCCGTTCGACGTGCTGGACCCCACCAAGCTGGTGCCGGAGGAACTGGTGCCGTTGCGCCGGGTGGGGCGCATGGTGCTGAACCGCAATCCGGACAACTTCTTCGCCGAAACCGAGCAGGTCGCCTTCTGCCCGGCGAACGTGGTGCCCGGCATCGACTTCAGCAGCGATCCCCTGCTGCAAGGGCGCCTCTTCAGCTACCTGGACACGCAGCTCACGCGCCTGGGGGGGCCGAACTCCCATGAGATCGCCATCAACGCGTCGCTGGCCCAGGTGCACAACAACCAGCGCGACGGCCTGCACCGCCAGGCCATCGCGCGCGGCCGGGTGAACTACGAACCCAATTCACTGGGCGGGGGCTGCCCTTACCAGGCCGGCCGCCTGGGCTTCATCTCGGCGCCCGAGGCGGTGCAGCACCACAAACTGCGCGCCAAGCCCGAAAGCTTTGCCGACCACTACTCGCAGGCCCGGCTGTTCTGGAACAGCCAGACGGCGGTGGAGAAGCAGCACATCATCGCCGCGTTCCGCTTTGAGTTGACGCGCATCACCGTGCCGGCGCTGCGCACGCGCATGCTGTCCCTGCTGGTCCACGTGGACGCGGCCCTGGCAGACGGGGTGGCACGGGGGCTGGGCCTGGAGGTGCCGGCACCGCAGGCGCCGGCGCAGCCGCGGGAGTCGGCGCGGGAGCTCGATCTGGCCGCTTCGGCCGCGCTGTCGCTGTTCGCCCGGCCCGGCGACGGCAGCGCGATGGGGCGCCGGGTGGCGCTGCTGGTGGCCGACGGCGTGGAGGGCGCCTCGCTGCGCGAAGCCCACCAGGCCCTGGCAGACGCCTTTGCCCAGCCCCGCTACGTGGGCCTGCGGCTGGGCCGCGTGGAGCCGGCGGACGGCCCCCCCATCGAAGTGGAAACCACGCTGGAGGCCATGCCCTCGGTGCTGTGGGACGCCGTGGTGCTGCCCGCCGGCAAGCAAGCCCTGCCGGCCCTGTGTGCCCACGGCCAGGTGGTGGAATTCGTCAAGGAGCAGTACCGGCATTGCAAGCCCCTGCTGGTGCTGGATCGGGAAGCGCTGCTGCTCGCGGCCGCAGGCATTTCGCTGCGGCTGACGGACGGCGGGGCCGATCCGGGCCTGGTGGTGCGGGGCAGCGAGATGCACGCCGCGGTGCGCCTGTTCCTGGCCGCGCTGGCCCGGCCCCGGGCCTTCGAGCGTGACACTGACCCACCACGGGCGTGAGCCCCGTTCCTGCTTGTGATGGCGCTGCGGCTCTGCGCCCGGTCGTGACCGGACAGGAATGCGCCTTGCCCGCCGCGGCAGAGCCACCGCATGCCCGCTCCGGGACCACGCCCCCCCCCACCGCGGCCCCATCAGCATGGGACGGCCGGCCCTTGCGGCCGTCAAGACTGCGGCAATCTTTGAGCGTCTCCCTGGCACTTTTGCAAACCGGTGTCAGTTTGGCCGTGCTCCGCCGCGCGGGGCACGGCCTTGTTTACTCCCAACCGGCGCGGCACGGACACATGGAGCGCGTGGCCGCGGCCTGGGCACGCCGTTTGCCGAAGGTGCTCGATGACGGATTCGCCCGCCAGGCGGCCCTGGCATGGCGTTTCGCGTTTTTCCTTCAGGCAACCTTTTCTGCACCACATTCCGGGAGTTTCATGGTGGAGTCTGGTGGACCGCAAGGCGTCCACCTGGGTACACGCGCGCCGGCGGGTTGCCCGGATGCAGCTCTCGATTCGTTCACGCCTGTTGTTGCTGGTCTTGTCGGTGCTGTTGCCCGCCGTGGCTTCGGCTGCCTGGCTCATTGCGCAGACCTACACCGCCGAACGCCAGGCCAATGAGCGGGCGCTGCGCGACACCACCCGTGCGCTGTCGCTGGTGGTGGACCGCGAGCTGAACCAGCGCGCCGCCATCGCACGCATGCTGTCGCTCTCGCCCACGCTGGACGACGGGCCGCAGATCGACATTGCACCGCTGCTGCTGTTCGACCAGCAGGCGCGGCGCGCAATCTCCGGCCTGGCGGGCTGGGTCCAGCTCAGCCTGCCCGGCCGCGTGCTGCTGGACACGCGGCTGCCGGCAGGCACCGTGCCACCGGCCGGGCCGCCCGATCCCAACGGCGAAGCCCTCGCCGAACAGCCCGTGACCGGCCCCTTGCGCAGCGCGCCGGCCCACGATGTGCCCTACGCCGCGATCGTGCAACCGGTGCAGCGCAATGGCCGCACCTTGCTCAACGTGACGGTGACGATCCTGCCGGAGGAACTGCAGCGCATCATCGACGCGCAGCACCTGCCGGCCGACTGGGTGGGCGCCGTGCTCGACGGCCGCGGCACCGTGGTGGCCCGCCATCCCGGCGGCACGGCGTTCGCGGGGAGCTCCGCCACGCCGGACCTGAAGGAACAGCTGGCGATGCGCCTCGATGGACGGTTCAACTCCGTCTCGCTGGACGGCAACCGGGTCGTCGGGTACTTCAGCACCTCCTCGCAGGGCTGGACCTACGTGACCGCGATGCCCGCGGCGCAGTTCTCCGGCCGGCTGCCCACCGCCGTGCTGCAGGTCAGCCTGGGCGCGCTGGCCCTGCTGGGCGTGGCGGTCTGCGGCTCGCTGTGGGTGTCGCGCCGCATCGCGGCGCCGGTGTACTCGCTCAAGCGGGCGGCGGCCCGCATCCAGGCCGGCCAGCCGGTCGAGCGCGTGGCCACCGGCATCCGGGAGTGCGACGAGGTGGCACGGGCGCTGGCCGAGGCGGGCGAGACCATGCAGCGCGCCCGTGCCGAGCTGGAGCGCCAGGTGTCCGACGCCATCGAGCGCACGCGGACGGCCGAGCAGCGCGTCTCGCAAAGCCAGCGTGTCGAGGCGCTGGGGCGGCTGACCGGCGGCGTGGCGCACGATTTCAACAACCTGCTGGGTGTCATCAGCAACAGCGCCTACCTCATCCAGCGCCACGCCACGGACCGGGACCTGCAGATGGCGGTGGCCGCCACGCTGCGCGCCGTGGACGTGGGCAGCCGCCTGACGCAGCACCTGCTGCGCGTGGCGGGGCGGCAGCCGGTGCGGCCGCAGCTGATCGAGCTGGGCCGCTTCCTGCCCGAACTGCAGGAACTGATGGGCATGGTGCTGGGCAAACGCGTGGCAGTCCTGATCACGGTGGCACCGGGAACCCGGCCCGTGACGGTGGATTCCGGCGAGCTGGAACTGGCACTCATCAACCTGGCGCTGAACGCCCGCGACGCCATGCCGAACGGCGGACGGATCTGGTTGAAGGCCTGCAACGCCGAGGCGCAGAACCTGGCCGGCCTGGCGCCCGGGGCCTACGTGCTCATCACCGTGGCCGACGAGGGCCTGGGCATCGCCCCCGAGCTTGCCGACCGCGTGTTCGAGCCGTTCTTCACCACCAAGGCCACCGGCAAGGGCACCGGGCTGGGCCTGAGCCAGGTGCACGGCTTTTGCCTCCAGGCCGGCGGCGTGGCGCGGCTGGCCAGCACCCCGGGCCTGGGCACCTCGGTGACCATGATCCTGCCCGTGGCCACCAGCGACGCGCACAGCACCGCACCCGCGGCGGCGGGGGCGCCGGCGCAGCCCACCCGCCCGGACAGCATCGCCGGCGCGCGCGTGCTGATCGTGGAGGACAACGAGCAGCTCGGCGAGGTCACCGCCGCACTGCTCGACACCTACGGATGCAAGGTGCATCACGCGCGCAATCCTGGCGACGCCTTGCGCGCGCTGCAGGCGCAGGCGGACTTCGACGTGGTGCTGTCCGACGTGGTGATGCCCGGCGACATGGACGGCGTGCGCCTGGCCCGGCTGCTGCGGAGCCTGCGGCCCACGCTGCCGGTGGTGCTGATCAGCGGCTTCAGCACGGCACTGGCCGATGCCGGCGACTTTGTCGTGCTGCACAAGCCCTGCTCGCGCGAAGACCTGCTGGCGGCCTTGCACCAGGCGATCCACGGCGCCAGGCCGCCAGCCCGGCAAAGGCCGGCCCCCCCGTAGACACTGCCGCACATCCTGCTGCCCGCACCGGCCTCGGCCGCGCCAGGGGTGCCCGCGCGGGCATGCGCCCTGCCACTGCCCCAGCACGTGCAGGCCGCTCGCGGCCTGTTTCTCCACCCTGTGCGGCAAGCACGGAAAGGACCATCATGGCCAACAAGGACGTCATCGGGATCTTGAATCGCCTGGTCGAAACTTCCAAGGACGGCGAGTACGGGTTTCGCACCGCGGCAGAACACCTGCAAAGCATGGAAACGAAGCGGCTCTTCAACGCGCGGGCCGAGGAATGCCGGCGCGCGGCCAGTGAGTTGCAAGCCCTGGTCATGGAACTGGGCGGCTCGGCCGAAGAGGGCGGTACCGCCACGGGGGCCATCCACCGCGGCTGGGTGGCCGTGAAAAGCACGCTGGCCGGCTACAACGACCTGGCCATCCTGGAGGAGGCCGAGCGGGGCGAAGACGTCGCCTTGTCCAGGTACCAGGATGCGCTGGAAGAAAGCCTGCCCTTGTCGGTGCGCGCGCTGGTCCAGCGCCAGTTCGAAGGCGTGCAGCGCAACCACGGCCTGGTGCGGGCCTTGCGGGACCAGGAACGCACGATCAGGGCCTGAGTGGCCGCACCGACACCCGGGGCCGGCTGAGTGTGGGACGGCCGCTGCGGCGGTGGGGAGGGCGTGCCCTCCCCCCTCCCCACTCACGGAATCACTGCTTGCGCCCGGAGCCACGCCCGGACGGCCGATCCGGCAGCTTGCGCGCCGCTTCTGCGTCGGAGTGGCCATCTCCCACCGGGTCTGCGCTCTCGTCCTCCTCCTCGCCCTCCGTGTCTGGGGCGCCGGCCTGGTCTACCTCCACGAGGTCATCCGCAGCGTCCTGCGCCGGCAGATCATCCAGGTCGAAGACCCTGTCCACGGAGATGTCCACGGCCTCCCGCCGCCCCGCGTCCCCACCGGCGCTGCGGCGCTCGCCGGTGCCGGCCGCATCGCTGGAACCGCCTGCCAGGGCGTCGGGCGGCAGCGCGCTGCGCTGCCGGTTCCCGCGCAAGGCCACATCGACGGGCTCGGTGGGGTCGGCCGCATCGGACCATCCCTCCAGGCCCGCCACGTCACTGCCGCTGTCCGAGCTGTCGCCCGGTCCCAGCGCCGCGATGTCGCGGCCGCCCGGTTGAAGCTCCGCCGGTTCGGCGCCAAGCAAGCTGCTGCGTCCCATGGTGCATCTCCTTTTCAAGGGTTGATGACACCCTGGGTGGCAAGGCATGTGCCGCTCAAGGGTGCCCGGAGTCCACCTCGCGCCGAGGGACGGCCGCACGGTCAGAAGACTCCGGTGAAGGCGGCGGGGCCGGTGGTTTCAACGGGTGATGCGGGCGATGAGCAGGCCCAGCGCCAGGGCCACGCCCACGGCGGCCAGCGGGTTCTCGCGCACGCTGTCGCGCAGGCTGCGCACATACCCCTCGCCCACTTCGCGCAGATGGTCGGCGCGCTCGTGCAACGCGTGGTCGGCACCGACCAGCTTTTCCTCCAGGCGATCCACATGGGGCGCCGCATGCCCGGCCAGCCGATCGATGGTCTGGTGCGCGCCCTGCACCACCCGGTTCATCAACTCGCCGCTGGACGTTGCCCCGGGATTGTTGGACGACGTCGTGGACCCCGGCAAGGGGCGGTTGGCCACGTCGGGCCTGGGGCTCTCGGAGGTGGGGAACTGGGTGGTTTCTGCGGTGGTGGCCATGATGATCCTTTGCAGCAAGTGGGAGTGGGAAGGAAGGGCCTGCGGCTCAGCGCGCCGTGCCCCGGCGGACCCGGTTCACGATCGCCGGCAGGATGACGGCCCAGAGTAGAGGGCAATCCGCGTGCCGCGGGCCCTGGCCGGGCTCCGCCGCGGGCCCGTTGCCCATTGAAGAAGTTGCCGCAGCCCTTGCGTGGACGGGTGCCGGCCCACGGCGCTTCGACAAGCCGAGTGCAAACAGGGGCATGCCCCGCTCGGGAAGCGGGCCAAGCCCCGGCATCCTTCTGCGTCGAGGACAGGCACATGCCTTGCCATGGCGTTGGCATGCAATCCACCCTTTCGACCCGCCGCTCCCCCGGTGAGCGGCCTCACCCGCCGGACGCCTTCTTGATGGACGGGATGAGGGGCTGGCCGTGCTGCTGACACAAGCCCTGCGGCGCGGCACACTCGCCCTCGCCTTGACGGCGCTGGCCACCGCGGCAACGGCCGGCCTGCTCACCGACCCCGCCACGTGCCGCCACGCAGACGACACGCTGGCGGGCCCCGGGGGGCAGCCAGCCATCCTGCAAACCAGGGACGATCCGTACTGCCGCATGGCGCCGTACAGCGCCCACACCGCGGCCCTGCGCCGCCTGGAAGCCGGCCTGCCGCGCAGTGTCACGCTCGCCTGGCCCACGCGGCAAACCGCCGACCGCCTGCCGGCCACGGACGCACCCGCGGCAGCGGACCACGACGCCAGCGACGCATGGCCGGTCGCGGCCCTGGCCGCGCTGCTGATGCTGATGCTGTTGATCCATCAGCGCGGTGCCATCCACCGCATGCGGCGCCAGCACGTCCAGACCCTGCAGGCTCAGCGCCTGCAGCTCGAAGCCGAGGTGTCCCGCTGCAACCGGGACCTCAGCGAGCTGGCGCGGCACCTGCACACCGTGCACGAGGACGAAAGCCGCCGCCTGGCGCGTGACCTGCACGACGAACTGGGCGCCCTGCTCACCGTGGCCAAGCTCAACACGGCACGGCTCAAGCGCACCATGGGGCCGGCCAGCGCCGACACCCGGCGGCGCCTGGAACAACTGGAACAGTCCCTCAACGAAGGCATGGCGCTGAAGCAGCGCATCATCGAGAACCTGATGCCCTCGTCGCTGACCCACCTGGGCCTGGCGCCCGCGCTGGAAATCCTGGCCCGCGAATTTGCACAGCGCGCCGACCTGCCGGTGCAGGCCAACCTGGAGCCGCTCCGGCTGGCCGGCAATGCCGACATCACGGTGTACCGGCTGGTGCAGGAGTGCCTGACCAACATCGCCCGGCACGCCGAGGCCCGCCACGTGCACATCACGCTGAACACGCTGGAAACCGACACCGGCCCCTGCGCCCGCATCCGGGTGAGCGATGACGGCCACGGCTTCGAGATCGCCCGGGCGCGCTGTAGCGGGCACGGCCTGTTGGGCATGCGCTATCGGGTCGAAGCGGCCGGGGGGACCTGGCAGGTGCGCTCGTCGCCCGGGCGCGGCACCCGGATCGAGGCGTACCTGCCCCTGGCCCCGGAATGCCGCACCGCCTGCGTGGAGCCGCAATGAGCGTGTCATTCCCAGGCCTGCGGGGCTCAATGCCGATGCCAATACCGGTCGCGGGCGAACCACCCGACCAGGGCCGCCGCCACTGCCCCGGCGGCCACGGCCATCCACAGGGCACGCATGGGCTGGTGCTCTACATAGCCGCGGGCCCGGCCGGCCAGCCGGTCGGCGGCCGAGGCGGCCTCATGGCGCAACTCCGACCCCTGGGCCGCGAGACGGTCCCAGGTGTGGGCGGCGGCCTCGCGGCCGCTGGCCAAGGCCTTGTGCGCCTGCGGCGCCAGGGATTCCGGGGTGATGGACATGGGCACTCCTCGATGGTGGTGGGTGGGGGGATGGGAACCAGGCCACTGGGGCCATGCATGCAGTGTGCTCAAGCGCCGCGGCAGCTGCGGTCGGCCGCCATGCCGGGTGCGCGTCGGACGGGGCTGCATGGGCGTGTCGGACAACACCCACACGGCCATGCCGGGGGACGCCGATGATCCGCGTTGCCATCGTCGACGACCACGCGCTGGTGCGGGCCGGGTTGCGCGAGTGCCTGTCCGCCCACGTGGACCTGCGCGTGGCGGTGGAGTGCGCCAATGGCCAGGAGGCCCTGGACGTGGTGCGCCAGGAACTGGCCGACGTGATCCTGCTGGACATCTCCATGCCCGGCCAGAGCGGGGTGGAAACCTTGCTCGCCATCCGGGCACGCGCTCCCGCACTGCCCGTGCTCATCCTCAGCAGCTTTCCGGAGGAACACTATGCGGTCACGCTGCTGCGCCAGGGCGCATCGGGCTACCTCGGCAAGACGTGCGATCCGGAGGACATTGCCGATGCGATCCGGACCGTGGCGCGGGGCCGGCGCTACATCACCGCAGCCGTCGGCGAGCAGCTCGCCGCCAGCCTGGACAACGCGGACGACCTGGCCCCCCACGACCGGTTGTCGGAGCGGGAGTTCCAGGTCTTCCTCCGGCTGGCCCAGGGCGAGACGATCGGCCGCATGGCGCAGGGCATGTCACTGAGCGTGAAGACGGTTTCCACCTACCGCACGCGCCTGATGCAGAAGATGGTGCTGGGGTCCAACAGCGACCTCACCTACTACGCACTCAAGCATGGGCTGATCCAGTAGCCACCGTCCCACGCCGCGCGTCATGACGGCTTGCCGGTGGGGGCCTGCACCTGCAGTTCGTTCTCGACCCCCATCACCCCCTCGATGCCGCGTGCCAGCTCGGTGGCGTGTTCACGTGCGGCCAGCGTGGGGGCTGAGCCACGCAGGACGACGCGGCCGTCGTTGGTGGCCACGTCGATGCGCAGGGCGCTGAGCTGGCTGTCCTTGGCCAGCCGCGCTTTCATCTCGGCGGTGATGCCCAGGTCACGCGTCTGGCCAGCCACCGCCTCGGTGGCACGGCCGGTGGCGGCACTGGCCGCCTGGCCCGCCTCCCGGACCTGCTCGTTGATCTCGGCGCTTTTCTCTTCCACCCGGCCGATGCCGTCGTCGACACGCTGGCCGGCCGTGCGCTCCTTGCCGCCGCGGTCGCAACCGGCCACCAGGACCAGCGCCGCGATCGTGGAACACGCCGCAAGGGCAATGCGAGGATATGAGTTCATGAGAGGCTCCTAGTTGTCAAACCCGCGGTAGGGCCGCGGTCCCGATTTGCTCTGGAGGTCGGTGGGTGCGGTGCACGTGTCAGGGCACCCGGATGTCAGGCGTTTCGCGGCTCAATGCCGCAGGCGGCACCTGGGCCACCGTGCGCCCCTCGGGGGTGGGAATGGCACCGCCCTCGCCTTCCCAGGTCTGCAGGTGCTCGGGCTGGCAGCGTGGGCGGGCCTTGAGCCGGCGCAGGTGCGCGCGGCTGACCGTGGTCAGCCAACCCGCTGCCACGGTGAACAGCGCCGCGGCCACCATGAGCTTGCGCGACGGCAGCGTGGATCTCATCAACATGTCGGGACTCCTTTCATGGAAAAAACAGCGGCCTGCGCCGTACGCACGCCGCACGCAACCGGTCGGCCATCACCAAGCGATGGGAGTCCGGCCCAGGACAGGAACTCCGGGCGCACCCTGCCCCGCAAGACGAGGAAGAACGCGAAAGACAGGATTGGCTGATCGCCCGGAGCCCTTGTGATGGGGCAATCGCCGTGCCTCGGCACACCCCGGGGAGAGGCCGCAGGAAGGGGCCAGCTTGCAGCCGACTGCGGCAAAACGTTCCAACCGGCCACTCGACCGCAGCAGCCAGGCCTTATGCCCGCTTTATGCCCGCCCCGTCGCGCGGAAAGTACCCGCGCGGCACCACCACGATGCCGCCTTCGCTCACATGGAAGCGCTCGCGGTCGCGCACGGGGTCGTGGCCGATGAGTTCACCGGGTGGCACGTGGTTGTCCTGGTCGACGATGGCGTGCCGCAACCGGGCACCACGGCCGATGACGGTGCGGTCCATCACGATGCAATGGTCCAGGGCCGCATCGGCCTCGATGCGCACCGCACGGCGCAGCATGGCGTGGTCCAGCACCGAGCCGTGGATGACACAGCCCGAGCCCACCACCGAGCGGCGGATGATGCCGCCCTCGATCAGGGCCGACTCCGACGGGTCGGGGCTGGCATAGATGGGCCACTCGGCATTGGTGATGCGAAAGCGCGGCGTGGCGCCCAGCGTGTCGAGGTGCGCCGCAAAGTACGCGTCGATGGTGCCCACGTCGCGCCAGTAGCCGGGTTCCTCATGCTGGGCCACGCCGGGGATCAGGTTGGAGCTGAAGTCATAAGCCAACAGGCGGTGGGTCTTGACCATGCGCGGCAGCACGTGCTTGCCAAAATCGCTTTCACCCAGCTCGTGAGCACGTTGCAGCCCGTCGATGAGCACGTCAGTGGAAAAGATGTAGTTGCCCATCGAGGCCAAGGCATGGCCCGGGCGGCCGGGCATGGCGCGGGTGCGGGGCGGCTTTTCGATGAACTCGCGGATGCGCGAGTCCGTGTCGACCTCCACGATGCCGAAGTTGCCGCACTGTTCCAGCGGCACCGGCAGCGTGGCCACCGTCACGTCGGCACGGGCATCCACGTGCGCCTGGATCATCTGCCGCACGTCCATGCGGTAGATGTGGTCGGCCCCGAACACCGCCACCAGGTCAGGCCCATGGGTGGCGATCAGGTGCAGGTTCTGGTAGACCGCATCGGCCGTGCCTTGGAACCAATCGGGCCCGTTGCGCATTTGGGGCGGCACCACGGTGACGAAGTGCTCGGGGATGAAGCGCGCCAATGTCCAGAGTTGCCGCACATGCTCGATCAGCGCCTGCGATTTGTACTGCACCAGCAGGTAGACCGAGTAGATGTGCGAGTTGATGAGGTTGCTGAGCACGAAGTCCACCACGCGGTGCTTGCCGTTGAACGGCACTGCCGGCTTGCAGCGGTCTGCCGTGAGCGGATGCAGCCGCGTGCCCTCGCCACCGGCCATGACGAAGGCAAGGGTGGTGGGGGTATGGCTCAGCGGGCGGGACGGCCTGCGGGCCGGCTCGATGAGGTGTGTGGGGGTGTGCATGCCTGCAGGGGGCAAACGGCGTGCCCGTGGAGTGGCCGCAGATATCGAGGCGATCTGCCTTCTTCTTGTATGCACATACCATTTCTTGCATGCATGTGCCGTCTTCATGCTTTCTTATTTGTGCATGCGGCCACGCCTCGTGAGGTGGAGTGTTGCCCTGGGAGCCCTGACGGCGCCACAGCGCTCTTCATCGTTCCGCGGCGGGAAGAACCCGGCAGAAACTGCGGACCGCATCGATGAAGTCGCCCGGCGCTTCCAGCGGCACGCATTCACCGCTTCCTTGGATGACGGCACCTGTGACGTGACGTGCGCCGGCCTTGCGCAAGCCGGCCACGTAGTCGTCAGGAGATCGCCCGTCGGCGTCGCCTCGCAGGTACTGCATCGGCGTCTCGATGGATTTGTGCAGCGCGTTCCGTTTGGCGTCGGACGGCATGGCGCGATACCAATCGAAGCCTGCCTTCAGTGACTCCGGCCGCTCGTAGGCTTGGGCGAAGGCCGCTCGATGAGCCGCCGTCAACGCCGCCCGGTTGCCGGCCAACGCATCGTGGAAAAAATCGAAGTAGTCGCGTTGATTCCCGGCCACCAGGGTTTCGGGCAGATGGGGTATCGAATGGAAGGCAAAGTGCCAGATGCGCGGGTCGGCGAGCACCGCCTCCCAGGGCTCGATGCCTGGAATGACCGTGTTCATCACCATCGCCCCGCGGATGCGGTCGCCGTGATCACGCGCGGCCGCGAACGAGATCATGCCTCCCACGTCGAACCCGGCGACCACCAGCGAGCGCGCCCCGGCACGCTCGGCGCCGGCCAGAACGATATTGGCCAGCGCCGTCTTTTCTGCCGACGGCGGCAGGCCTTGAGACAGGCCCACGGCAGGAAGATCGACGGCCAGAACGAAGTGGTCCTGCCCCAACTCATCGATCACAAGATCGTAGACCTGACTCGACTGGGGCCAACCGTGCAGCAAGAGAAGGCCCGGCCGCGCCGCATCGCCTGCCGTCAGCACGCCCAGTTTCAGTCCGTGGGTCGCAATCGTCAATGAGCGCATGGTCTGTCTCCAGAGGGTGACATGACGTTCAAACGGTCATTCACGACGCCGGCAATCGACATACCGGCTGACTGCAGGCCCCGGCACAACGCCGTGGCGCAAACCGGCCCTGTTCCGCCCAGGCAGTGGCCTGCAGTTGAAGGCCCCGACATCGCGACGCGGCGGTGCCCCGAGCGCAGGCCGCCCTCACCCGCATGGCCAGGTCGCGGTCCGGCGCCCACTGCAGCACGTGCTGCCTCCGTCGGTTGAACATGGAACGCCTGCGTGGGGCGGCGAGGCCAGGCCGGGCAATGCGGGCAGACCGGATCGCGCCGCACGCGATCACTGAGATCGTCAATCTCTACGTGCCCGTCGGCGTGGCAGGGGAACGCATGCCCGCGCCCCTGTTGCGCGCCCTTGTCCGACACGCGATAACACTGTTGTCCTGCATCGGCGCCGCCGCGCCGGCCGTATGCTCGGCCGGCATGAGTGCCCCTCTACCATTGAAGCCATTGCGCCTGTTGACCGTCAACATCCACAAGGGCTTCAACGCGTTCAACCAGCGCTTCGTGCTGCATGAACTGCGCGAAGCGGTGCGCGCCTTGGGCAGCGACCTGGTGTTCCTGCAGGAGGTCGAAGGCGGGACCGGCGGCGTCGGCGCGCAGTACGAGTTCCTGGCCGATGCGATCTGGCCCGAGCACGCCTACGGCCGCAACGCGGTGGCCGAGGGCCAGGACCACGGCAACGCGGTGCTGTCGCGGCTGCCGGTGCTGCGCAGCCAGAACCACGACGTGTCGCTGCCGGGTGCCGAGCCGCGCGGGCTGCTGCATTGCGTACTGGCGCGGCCCGGCAGTGCGCCCGCACTGCACGTCATGTGCGTGCACCTCGGGCTCAGTGAGATGCACCGGCGCCACCAGCTGGCGCAACTGTGCCAAACGGTGCAACGCGAGGTGCCACCCGACGCGCCACTGGTCGTGGCCGGCGACTTCAACGACTGGCGGCTGCGCGCCGACGCGCTGCTGGCCGCCAGCGGGCTGCACGAGGTCTTCCGCCGCGCCTTCGGGCAGCACGCGCGCAGTTTCCCCGCGCGTTGGCCGCTGCTGCGGCTGGACCGCATCTACGTACGCGGCGTGGTCGCGGCGCGGCCGCTGCCGATGCCGCGCCGGCCCTGGTCGTGGCTGTCCGACCACGCCCCGCTGGCGGCCGAAATCGATCTACCGGCGCTGCTGTCATGAATTCGCACTGGGTGCCCGATAACCGCATCACGCTGCTCGAAAACGGCGAGGGCTTCTACCCGCGCGTGTTCGACAGCATCCGCGCGGCCCAACACGAGGTGCTGCTCGAAACCTTCATCCTCTTCGACGACAAGGTGGGGCGCGAGTTGCAGCAGGCACTGCTGCGCGCCGCCGGCCGTGGCGCCAAGGTGCACGTGCTTGTCGACGGCTGGGGCTCGCCCGACCTGCCTCTGTCGTTCACGCAGCCGCTGCACGAGGCCGGCGTCAAGCTGCGCAGCTACGAACCCGTGAAGCGCCTGTTCGGCGCCCGCATCAACATGCTGCGCCGCATGCACCGCAAGCTGGTGGTGGTGGACGGCAAGCGCGCGTTCGTCGGCGGCATCAACTACTCCGTCGACCACCTCGCCGACTTTGGGCCGCTCGCCAAGCAAGACTACGCGGTCGAGATCGAAGGCCCACTGGTCGGGCAGATCCACGCCTTCTGCCGCGCCGGCCTGACCACGCCGCAGCCGGCGCGACACCAATGGCTGCAGCAGTGGCGCGAGCGCCGTGCCCGCGAAGACGGTTTCGGCCCGAACGACAACACCGCCACCGCGGAAGGCGTGCGCGCGGCATTCGTGACGCGCGACAACCACAACAACCGCAACGACATCGAGCGCCACTACCGCGCCGCAGTGCGCAGCGCCAGCCGTCGGGTGCTCATCGCCAACGCGTACTTCTTTCCCGGCTACCGGCTGCTGCGGGACCTGCGCCACGCGGCCAGGCGCGGCGTTCAGGTCGATCTGGTGCTCCAGGGCCAGCCCGATCTGCCCTGGGCGCAGCGGGCGTCCGAGTTGCTGTATGGCTACCTGCTGCGTGCCGGCGTGCGCGTCCACCTCTACAGCGAGCGCCCGCTGCACGCCAAGGTGGCGGCGGTCGACGACCGCTGGGCCACCGTCGGATCAAGCAACCTCGACCCGACGAGCCTGAGTCTGAACCTGGAAGCCAACGTCGTGGTGCGCGACGAGGCCTTCGCCACGCAATTGCGCGAGCAGATCGAACACCTCATGCAGCAGCGCTGCGAGCGTGTGCAGTTGCCAACGCCGGGGCCGCTGCGGTCAGCCTGGATCGCGCTGCGCGGCTTGGTCGTGTACCACGCCATGCGCCACTTCGCGGCCTGGGTGCAGCACTCGCCCCCTGCCGCCCCGCGCGTCGTTTCGATGCAGGCTGACCCGAAATGAACGCCCTGGAAACTGGGCCACGCTCAGCCCGCCCCCGGCAGGAGCCCAGCAAAGTGGCAGATCCCCACGGGCTTGCGACACCGGCCGTGCAGCGGGCCGGGTGGTGGTTCAAGCGCATGGCGCCCTGGGGCCTGGCGGTGCTGGTGCTGGCGCTGGTAGCACGCCAGGCGCGCACGGTCGACTGGCCGGCAGTCTGGCAAGCGTTGCAGTTGCTGCCGGCCACGGGCCTGGCGGTGGCGGCAGCGCTGGCGCTGCTGAGCTACGGCTTGTACGCCGGCTTCGACCTCTTTGGACGCCGGCTCACCGGCCACTCACTGTCGGTTGCCCGAACGCTCGGAACCGCCGCCATCAGCTACGCCTTCAACCTGAACTTCGGCGCCTGGGTCGGCGGCATCGGGCTGCGGCTGCGCCTGTACAGCCGCTGGGGGCTGGCGGTACCGACGGTGCTGCAGGTGGTGGCCTGCAGCATGGCCACGAACTGGCTCGGTTATCTGTGGGTGGGCGGCGCGGTGCTGCTGTGGGCGCCGCCGCAACTGCCCGCCGACTGGATGCTGCCCCACGCCGGCCTGCGTGCCGTCGGGCTGGCGATGGTGACGGCGGTGCTGGGCTACCTGGCGCTGTGCCGCTTTTCGCGCCAGCGCCAGTGGACATGGCGCACGCACACGCTGGCACTGCCTGGCGGCCGCCTCGCCGCCCTGCAGGCGCTGGCAGGCGGCGCCAATTGGCTGCTGATCGGCGCCATCGCCTGGTGCCTGCTCGGTGGGCGCATCGACTACCCCAGCGTGCTCGGCACCATGCTGCTGGCGGCCGTGGCCGGCGTGGTGACGCATGTGCCGGCCAACCTGGGGGTGCTGGAAGCCGTGGTCATGGCGACGCTGGGCGGGCGGCTGCCGGCACACGAACTGCTGGCCGCCATGCTGGCTTACCGCGCCGCCTACTACCTGCTGCCGCTGGCACTGGCACTGCCCGCGTATGGGCTGAGCGAGGCGGCGGCGCGGCGTGCCGGCGGTACAGTGGGCCAAGGCAAGAAACATCTGGAGGATCCAGAGGTGAAACCCACCTGACGGCCCAGCGGTGGGCCGCGCGTGAGAACCATGCGGACCGCACACCACCTACGACGCTGGGCGCCCCTCCATCATCAAGCAAGTTGATTTCGGCAACCGCGTTGAAGGATAGGATGCGACGAACAGCATTGGGTCGGCAGCTTCAATCACGCAAACTGATCAGGACAACAATGACGCGAAGCAAGTTCCGGGGAATTGGCACCATACTGGCATCCCTGTCTATTGGCACATCTGTCCAAGCAGCAGTGCTTACCTTCGAGGATCTCGCCCATGAGGAAGAACTCCAAGGCGTTGGGGATGTTCTTTTCTCCAACGGATTCGTCCTCCAATACGCTCCCGCACCAGGAGAACCGTATCCCGTTGGCTTTTTCTCTGTGGGGTCCATCTGGCAGTTCAACGCTCGCTCTACTGCACTGGCTGCCAACAGCTGCTCTTCCACCACCACGCTGACATCCGAAGACAACAATCCAATCACGTTGGTGTCAATCGACCTGGCTGAACTCAACGGAGACAAGAACGTGTCCGTTTCTTTCGAAGGCGTCACGTCGGAAGGCACTGTTGTGCGGAAGAATGTGAAGTTGAAAGACCGTCGTACTTGGCAAACCGTCAAGTTCCCAGATTCATTCAGAAATCTGCAGTTCGTTCGTTGGATTCAAGGCGATTGCATCAACAACCCGCCTCACATGTTCGACAACATTCGCGTCTATCCCACGTGGAAGGGGCCGGCGCCGGACTAGCCGAAAGACCCAGCTCGACGGGTTTTCGGGCTGTAGCCGGCGCGCGCGCGTGATCCAGCCCACCATGAGCGCGGGCCCTGCGGCGCTGCGAACCGCGGCAGCGCGAGGCGGTCGGGTTCAACGCTGCATTAGACTGGCCCGGCGCCGCACCTTGCGGCGCGCCACGTTGCCGCGTCACCGGGCCAGTCGAACATGCGCCAGGCGCGGATGCCTCCCCTACCCATGGAGATTGCGACATGCCCTGGATCACCGGCTCAGCCTTGAACGACACGCTCTCAGGCGCCGCCACCGATGACTACCTGTTCGGCTTTGCGGGTGACGACCTGCTCAGCGGGGGTGCCGGCACCGATGTGCTGATCGGCGCGGACGGCGACGACACGCTGGACGGCGGCAGCGGCGCCGACACCCTGAACGGTGGCGTCGGCCACGACCGCTACCTGGTTGACGACGCCGGTGACCAGGTGATCGAAGGCCCGGACGAAGGCATCGACACCGTGCTGAGTTCGCTGCCCTCCTACACACTGCCGGACCACGTCGAGAACCTGGTCCTGACCGGCAGCGCCTTCGACGGCCATGGCAATGCGCTGGACAACGTCATCATCGGCAATGCGCAGCAGAACTACCTGGACGGCATGGCCGGCAACGACACGCTGGTCGGCGGGGCGGGCACCGACCTGTTGATCGGCAACACCGGTGCCGACGTGATGATCGGCGGCAGCGGCGACGACTTCTACTTCGTCGACGCGGCGGCCGATACCCTCATCGAAGCCCAGGGCGAGGGTTTCGACGTGGTGTTCAGCAGCGTGAGCTACACGCTGTCGGACCATGTCGAAGACCTGAACCTCACCGGCGGGGCCCTGGACGGCACCGGCAGCGCCCAGGACAACCGCCTGTTTGGCAATGCGGCGAACAACCACCTCAGCGGCATGGACGGCAACGACTACCTGGACGGCGGCGAGGGTGCCGATGTGTTGGCCGGCGGCAGTGGCAACGACTCCTACGTGCTCAGGGACACGCAGGACCAGATCATCGAGAACGCAGGCGGCGGCTACGACCAGGTCTACAGCGGCCTGCAGGCCTACACGCTGGGCGCCAACCTGGAAAACCTGTCATTGCTGGACGATGCAATCAATGGCCGGGGCAACGAGCTGGACAACCTCATCGTCGGCACGGCGGGCGACAACTGGCTGCACGGCGACGGCGGCCGGGACACGCTGCTGGGCAATGCGGGCGACGACATCCTGACCGGCGACGAGCAGGACGACTGGCTCATCGGCGGCAGCGGCAACGACTACCTCGACGGCGGCACGGGTGCCGACCACATGCAGGGCGATGCCGGCGTGGACTACCTCTACGGGCAAGACGGGGACGACCTGCTGGACGGCGGTGAAGGCGTCGACAGCTACGAAGCCGACACCGGCCAGGACACGATGATCTACGACCCGGTTGACCTCTCCGGCGGGCAAGGCTACCCGGTATACCTCCCCCACGCGACCGGCTTCTACGATGGCGGCGGCGGCGTGGACACCTTGCGCTTCACCGGCAACCAGACCTTGGACCTGTTCGCGGCGGGCGGCAATGGCCAGATCGTCGGCATCGAGGTGCTCAACCTGGACGAGGGCGCCAACAGCATCTGGCTGGGCAGCCAGCACGTGGCGATCATGACCGACAACCTTCTGCTGCGCATCGATGGCCAGTCCGATGACCACTTCACCTCGGCCGGCCAGGGCTGGAGCCAGCTCGCCGACACGGTGCTCGGCGCGCAGGTCTACCACCACTATGCGGCCGGCGGCGGTGTTGAACTGCTGGTCGATGCCGACATCATCGCCGCGGTGTCTTGACGCACCGATGGGCTCGCGTCCAGCATGCCTGCGGGGCCGCGAGCCCCGTCTCTGGCTCGGCCGCGGTGCATGTTGCCCCACTCAGAGGCCGCTCTTCATGTTCTCGCGAGTCGCTGGCTGGGGGTCAACGCTGCCTCAGGCCCAGGTATACGGGACGAGTCTCAAACAACTTCCGTGAGCGGATCATGGGCTTGGTCGTCTCCACGTACTTCTTGAAATGCACAGACTCCAGGTGCCGACGATAGGCCACTTCGTCGGCGTAGATTTCGAAGAAGCGGAGCTGGTTGCGCTGATCTGCCAGCGCCACGGCATAGAGGGTCAGCACGCCCGGCTCCAGCCGGATGGAATCATCGATCTCCTCTGATACAGCGGCCTCGTACGCCGGCAACTGAGCCGGGTCGATCTCAAGCTCCGCGATTCGCACCAGCGGTGAAGCAACCAGGCGGGCCTTGGCTCCGAGTCTGAGGGCCACCGCGTCGTGAATCTTGCGGCTCGCCACCATTCCTTCGGTCGTGGCGCGGAAGTGTCGGAAGTGGGCTTGTTGCACGTGAGCCTGATAGGCATCGGCATCGTCGTACATCTCGAACACATGGATTCGCCCGGGGTTGTCGGCTTCAGCCACTGCATGGAACGCGGCGATGCCGGGCTCCGTGCGAATCACCGCGTCTCCATGCGCGGCTGCTGCGGCCTTGAAACTGCCCAACTTCGCGGGATCGATGTCCAAGCCTGCCCAGCGGATGAACGGGCTCGCGGAAGCCTGCGCCCGAATGCCCGAGGCCATGCCAAATCCCAGCACGGTGGCCCCCACGCCGGCCAAGAAGTCTCTGGTGGTCACCATCGTTTGCTCCTGCGAGGATTCTGGTCCGCAGGGGCCGCAGCGCGGTAGACGAATGCAGCCGAATGCTTGCCTGATCCTGCCGCGCGCCTGAGGACCACGTTGGTTTGCCCTATCCGCCTGGGATCTATGATTCAGCGGATGAACGTCGAATTCGAACGTGTACGAACTCACCTTGCGGCGCGGGTCGCAAAGTGGACGGCAGGCAGCGAACAGTACGTCACCCCGATCCCCGGCTTGAGCCTGTATCGGCACTCGGAGCCGGGCAGCCCCGCAAGCTGCATGGTGGAACCGGCCATCGCAATACCCATTCAAGGCGCAAAGCGCGCGCTCTTCGGAGCCGAGGCCTACGCCTACGACAAGCACCGCTTCCTGATCACCTCACTCGACCTGCCGGTGGTGCTGCAGGTTCTGGAGGCTTCGGCCGATTCACCTTACCTGAGCGCAGTGTTGAGGCTCGACGCGCGGGTGATCGGCGAGTTGATGATGGAGAGCAAGTTGGGGCCTCCCGATCGGCGGTCGGTCATCGACAGCGGCATGGTGCTCGGGGAAACGACCGTGGCGCTTCTCGGGGCCTTTGACAGGCTCGTCGGGCTGCTTGACGAACCGGACCTGATCCCGGTGCTGGCTCCGCTGATGCAGCGAGAGATCTTCTACCGGGTTCTCAAAAGCGAGCGCGGCAGATCCCTTTGGCAGATGGCTTCCATCGGAAGCCAAGGCCAGCGCATTGGCGGCGCGATCGAGTGGCTGAAGGCCAACTATCACGAGCCGCTTCGTATCGAGGATTTGGCCAGCCGGGTGGACATGAGTCCGTCCCGGCTTCATCACCACTTCAGGCAGCTCACGTCGATGAGCCCGCTTCAGTTCCAGAAATGGTTGCGGCTCACGGAGGCCCGGCGCCTGATGGTGACCCAGGGCCTGGACGCTGCGGTCGCCGCCCATCAGGTGGGCTACGGAAGTCCGTCCCAGTTCAATCGGGAGTACACCCGCCAGTTCGGAACGCCGCCACGCCGCGACGTCGAGGGCGTGCTGCGGCAGGCTGCCTCCTGACACGCGGGCGCGGCGGCATGTGCGGGCTGATGGAACTGCCCAGTCAGCCGTAGCCACCGCTGGGTCTGCAGGGGAATCAGCGAAGTGACGTGCCGAATGCGGCCGCATGATCGCGACCCTGTGCTGACCGCCCCAGGCTCGGGAGGATCAGGCAAGAACTCAGCAGCATTCGCCTACCGCGGAGAGATCCTCGCGACCCAGCCGATCAAGGGAATAGATGCGATGGGGTGAGTGGCCTACAGCAAGATGCCATCGACATCGCGACGCGGCGGCGCCCCGAACTGGCGGTTGTACTCGCGACTGAACTGGGACGGATTGCCATAACCGACACGATAAGCGGCGGTCGAAGCGTCCAGGCCCTGGGTGACCATCAGGCGCCGGGCCTCCGTCAACCGGAGCCACTTCTGAAACTGAAGCGGGCTCATCGAAGTGAAGTGCCGGAAATGGTGGTGAAACCTGGACGGACTCATTTCCACCCGGCTGGCGAGTTCTTCGATTCGAAGCGGGTCCTGAAAGTTGGCCTTCAGCCATTCGATGGCACGGCCAATGCGCTGACTTTGGCTTCCAATGGACGCCATCTGCCACAGGTGCCTGCCGGCGTCGCTCCTGAGAACCCGGTAGAAGATTTCACGCTGCATCAGCGGAGCCAGCACAGGAATCAGCTCGGGCTCGTCAAGCAATCCGATGAGCCTGTCAAAGGCCTCCAGAAGCGCCACGGTCGTTTCCCCAAGCACGATGCTGCGCTGGAGTAGCGGCTGTCGGTCGGGAGACGGCAACTTGCCCTCCATCATCAACTCGCCAATCACCCGCGCATCGAGCCTCAGCGCTGCGCTCAGGTAAGGTGATTCGGGCGAAACCTCCGTGACCTGCAGTACCACCGGCAGCTCGAGCGAAGTGATCAGGAAGTGTTCACTGTTGTACGTGTAGACCTCGGATCCGAGGAGCACGCGCTTTGCGCCCTGAACGGGCATCGCAATGGAGGGCTCCATCAGGCAGTTCATCGGGCTGCCGGTGTCTACATGCCGGTACACGCCCAAGCCGGGGATTGCGGTGGAGTGCTGCTCGCTGCCTGCAGTCCACCTGGCGATTCGCGCGGCAAGGCGAGTTCGCACGCGGTCGAAGTCGTCTTTCATGCGGTTGCATCATAGTGGCCCTGACTGCGACCCTGGGCTGATCGTCCCGCGCCTGGGAGGATCAGGCAATAACTCAGCAGCATTCGTCTATCGCGGAGTGCTTCCCGCACCCCAGAATCTGCACAGCCTTCGCACGGCGCCCGGACCGAGCCAGAAGTCTGAGCGAGATGTCGCCATCTTCGCTGCAACCGCTTTCACATTGATCACACAGGATGCTCGAGCATGTACCTGACGGCAAACTCCATTCTCATCACCGGCGGCGCAACCGGCATTGGCTTTGCGCTTGCGCGGCAACTTTCTGAACGGGGCAATCAGGTCATCATCTGCGGGCGAAGCGAAGAGGCTCTTCAGAAGGCAAAAGCGGAGGTGCCGGCGCTGATCACGCAGGTCTGCGACATCACTGCCGCAGAAAGCCGCCGGTCCATGGTCGCCTGGCTGACCACGGCCCACTCCGGTCTGAACGTGTTGATCAACAACGCAGGCAGTCAGTACCGTCGCAGCTTTACCGGCAACACGGCGCTCCAAGACCTCGACCAGGAGGTGTCGACCAACTTCACCTCGCCTGTTCATCTGATCGGCGAGTTGCTGCCCCTGCTCAGGCGGCAGCCGCAGGCCGTCATCGTCAACGTGAGCTCCGGGCTCGCGTTCGCACCGATGGCTGACGTTCCTGTCTATTGCGCCACCAAGGCAGCCATCCATTCCTTCACGCTCAGCTTGCGTCATCAGCTCAAGGCCACCGGTGTCCGGGTCGTGGAGATGGCGCCGCCCATCGTCGATACCGGCCTGGGCAGCGGCGGCCGCAGCAAAGGTACCACCAGCCGGCCCATGATGTCTCCGGAAGACTTCGCAACCGATGCACTTGCCCAGTTGGCCAACGACCAGGACGAGATCCTGGTGGGCATGTCGGTGAATACGCGCAAGAACGGTGAAGCCCAGTTCGAGCGCATGAACAGCCACTGACGCGCGCCACGCAGCGGGCGCATGCGATCAAGAGCGACCCGGAAGCCGCGGCCGGCCTTGGACAGGGCGTTGCCGAGGCCGTGCACCGACTCCACCCCGTTTGATTTTTTTACTCGACAAGGACCCTCGTCATGAAATTGCTTTGCCTCGACATCCCCCAGCCGGGCGCCAGCCTGGACAAGTACCAGCCGCACATGCTGGACGAAGCCCGCCACGCCTGGCAACTCTACAAGAGCGGCCTCGTGCGCGACATGTACTTCCGGCAAGACCGCCCCGGCGTCGCCATCATCGCCGAGTGCGAATCGGTCGAAGCCGCCCGGAAGGCCCTTCGCGAGTTCCCATTGGCCAAGGCCGGGCTCATTGATTGGGACGTCATCCCGCTCGGCCCCTTCCTGAACTTTGAAATGCTCTTCGCGCCCGGCAACGCCTGATTTCCACTGACGTTCAACACCATCTTTTCAACGGAGGAAGAATCGCCATGGTCAAGGCTGTTTCATTTGCAAACCGAGCAGTCAATATCTCTGCGCATCTTCATCTACCGGACAATTTCCTGGAAGACAAGCAGTACCCCGCGCTTGTGGGCATTCACCCGGCGGGAGGCGTGAAGGAGCAGACCATTGGCCTCTATGCCAAGCGGCTCGCGGCACACGGCTTCGTGGTCGTGGTGTATGACTCGTCCTACCAAGGCGCAAGCGGCGGCGAGCCTCGCCTCCTGGAGGACCCCACGACCCGGGTGGAAGACGCGCGCTGCGCCGCAGACTTTCTCACGACTCTTCCGTATGTCGACGCCGAGCGAATGGGGGTTTTTGGCGTCTGTGCAGGGGGCGGATACGCGCTCGCCGTGGCCCAGACCGAGCGCCGCTTCAAGGCGGTGGCCGGGGTAAGCCCCACCCCAATGGGCGAGGCGGCCAGGAGCATTTTTGGCCGCCCGATTCCCGCCGCCGAACTGATCCAGACACTGGAAGCCGCCGCTGGGCTGCGTACGGCCGAAGCGAGGGGGGCAACGCCTGCCTATGCCCCGTTTGTACCGGAACGCTTCGAAGACATCGACGACAACACGCCGGTGATGCTGCGGGAAGCGTACGACTACTACCGGACGCCGCGGGGCCAACACCCCAACTCCAAGGGCCGCTTCCTGATGACCAGCCTGGACAGGATGCTGGCTTTTTCAACGTTCGACCTGATTCCAGACCTGCTGACTCAGCCGCTGCTGCTGATCGCCGGAAGCAACGCCGACACCAAGATCTTCAGTGAACAAGCGTACGCGCTCTCGAATGGGCCGAAAGAGTTGTTCGTCATTGAGGGCGCCACCCATGTGGCGCTGTACGACGTGCCTGATTACGTGGATCAGGCAGTTGCCAAGCTCGCCACATTCTTCGGCAATCTCCGGCCGTAACCACAACATTCTCTCGTCGACCTGAATGAGGACCCTACGATCATGACCAAGCAAGCTTCCGAACTCAAACCCGTCCTTTTCGTCGTCACCAGCAATGCCGTGAAAGGGGCGACGGGCACTCCCACCGGGTTCAACCTGGCCGAAGTCACCCACCCGCTGGAAAAACTGCAGGCCGCGGGCATCCCCGTGGAGTTCGCCTCCCCCCAGGGCGGCGCCGCGCCGCTGGATGGGCTGGAGGACATGAATGACCCGGTCATTGCCCACTACTGGGCCAATGCCGATTTCCGCCATGCCATCGCCCACACGCTGCGCCTGAATAGCGTGAAGCCCTCGCGGTACTCGGCCATCTTCTTTGCCGGCGGTCACGGCACGATGTGGGACTTCCCCGACAGCGCCGCCGCGCAAAAAGCCATCCGCGAGATCGATGCGGCAGGTGGCATCGTCTCGGCGGTGTGTCATGGCCCGGCGGCCCTGGTCAATGCACGCCGCGCCGACGGCAGCCTGCTGGTGGCCGGCAAACGCATGGCGGCCTTTACCGATGGCGAGGAAGAAGAGGTGCAGGCCACCCACGTGGTGCCCTTCCTGCTGGCGTCCACGCTGGTTGCGCGCGGCGCGTACCACCAGAACGCCGCCAACTGGGCCAACAACGTGGTCGTCGATGGCCGGCTCATCACCGGCCAGAACCCACAGTCCGCCGCGAGCCTGGGCGACGCGCTGCGCGACGCCTTGCTGGCCTGATCGGCGGCATGCCCGGACGGAGGCGAGTGCTACAGACCGGTGCAGCACTCTTTGCCGCACCAAGCCGATCCAACGCATCCATCAACGAAGCGGCCATGAAACTGATCTGCGTCGAAGAACATGTGCTGGACCCTGCCATCGGTGGGGCCACCCAGGCTCTTGTGAGTGCCCAGGCGCCCTATCTTCCAGACTGGGGTAGCCGAGTGGTGGATGGCCGGCATGTGATGGACCCCAGTCGACCCCACGTCATCGCACCCAGCGAGTCGGCTCGCAAGGCGCTGGAAATGGGGGCGCCGCGCCTGGCCGATATGGACGAGGCACGCATCAGCATGCAAGTGCTCTCCTACGGTGGGTTTCCTCAGCTGTTGCCGGCCGCGCAGGCCATCGATTTGAATCGCGCGGCCAATGACAGGCTGGCCCGGGCGGCACAAGCGCACCCCACGCGCTTCGCCGGGTTTGCCACGCTGCCCTGGCAGGCGCCCGAGGCCGCCGCGCGCGAACTGGAGCGGGCGGTGAAGGAACTGGGCCTGAAGGGGGCGCTCATCAATGGCCGGCCCGGCGACACCTTCCTGGACGACGGCCGCTACGCACCCATCCTCGCCGCCTTCGACGAATTGAACGTGCCGCTGTACGTGCACCCTGGTCTGCCACTGCCCGCCGTGCAAGCGCCGTACTACGGCGGCTTCGAGCGCGAGCTCGGTGCGCGGCTCGCCATGTTTGCCTGGGGCTGGCACAACGAAGCGGGCATCCAGGTCGTGCGCATGCTGCTCGCGGGGGTGTTCGACCGTCACCCCAGGCTGCAAGTCATCAGCGGCCATTGGGGCGAGATGGTGCCGTTCTTCCTGCAAAGGCTGGAAGACTCCATCCCGCGGGAAGCCTCCGGCCTCAGCCGCCCCATCGTGCAGACCTATCGCGAGCATGTGTACGTGTCGCCCAGCGGCATGCTCACGCTGCCGCACTTCCAGTTCATCCACACGCTGATGGGGGCGCAACGCATCCTGTACTCCATCGACTACCCGTACCAGAGCCTGAACGGCGCGCGCGACTTCATCGAGCGCCTGCCCATCGGCGATGCGGACAAGGCGCTCATTGGGCACGGCAATGCCGAGCGGCTCCTGGGCCTGTGATCTGAGAAGCTGACTTCAAGGAAGGACTATCCATGACGCAAGGAATCGAAAACAAGGTGGTCGTCATTACGGGCGGCAGCAGTGGCCTGGGCGCGGAAACGGCGCGCCAATTGGTGCAGGCCGGCGCCAAGGTCGTGCTGGGTGCACGGCGACTGGATAGGCTGCAGGCGCTCGCCAAGGAACTGGGTCTTGGCACCGGGAGCATCGTGCAGACCGATGTCACCGAGCACGCCCAGGTTCGGGCCCTGGTGGCCCATGCCGCGGAGACGTACGGCCGCATCGACGTGATGATCAACAACGCCGGGGTGATGCCGCTCTCGCCCCTGGAGATGCTGCGCGTGGACGAGTGGAACCAGACCATCGACGTGAACATCAAGGGCGTGCTCCATGGCATCGCCGCCGCCCTGCCCTACATGAAGGCACAAAGGAGCGGGCAGTTCATCAACGTTTCATCGGTGGCGGGCCACCTCGTGAGCGCGGGCGGTGTGGTGTACAGCGCCAGCAAGTTTGCCGTGCGCGCCATCTCCGAGGGGCTGCGCAAAGAGGTCAAGCCCTACAACATCCGCTCCACCATCCTCTCGCCCGGCGCGGTGGACACCGAACTGCCCGCCTCCACCAAGGCTGAAGGCATGGCGCAAGCCATGCAGGCGTTCTACGAGCACAACGCCATTCCGGCAGGCAGCTTCGCGCGCTGCGTGCTCTTCGCCATCAGCCAGCCTGAAGAGGTGGATATCAACGAGATCCTCTTCCGCCCGACGCGCCAAGAGTTCTAGCCAGGAAGGGATTGGACATGACCACCACCAGGATCACGGTGAACGGCAAGACCTCGCCCGTCGATGCAGACCCGGACACCCCGCTGCTCTGGGTGCTGCGCGACACGCTGCAGATGACCGGAACGAAGTACGGCTGCGGCATGGCCTTGTGCGGCGCCTGCACGGTGCACCTTGACGGCCAGCCCGTGCGCTCGTGCAGCACACCGATTTCTGCGACACAGGGCAAGAAGATCACCACCATCGAGGCGATCGGAAACCGGCGCGTCGGCGCGGCCGTTCAAGAGGCCTGGAGACGACTCGATGTCGTGCAGTGCGGCTATTGCCAGTCCGGCCAGATCATGAGCGCCGTGGCACTGCTGGAGAGCAACCGCAAGCCCACCGACGCCGACATCGACGCCGCGATGGGCGGCAACATCTGCCGCTGCGCGACCTATGTGCGCATCCGTGCAGCAATTCACGAAGCCGCCAAGTCGCTGAGCTGAGGAGCCTGCCGTGACACACACCCTCCACATCTCGAACGAGAGCCGCCGGCACTTCCTGCAGGGCTCGGCGGCGCTGACGCTGGCGGTCTACCTGCCTCAGGCCGAAAGTGCAGGTGCCGCTGCAAGTGCCGCCGCGAGCCCATTCGAGCCCAACGCCTTCGTCCGCATCGCCAGCGACAACACGGTGACCGTGATCTCCAAGCACCTGGAGATGGGGCAAGGCACGTACACGGGGCTGGCGACCATCGTGGCCGAGGAACTGGATGCCGCGTGGCCGCAGGTGCGCGTGGAAGCTGCCCCGGCAGACGCCAAGCGCTACAACAACCTGCGCATGGGGCCGGCGCAGGCCACCGGCGGCAGCACGGCCATGGCGAACTCGTGGGACCAGCTGCGCCGCGCCGGCGCCTCGGCGCGGGCGATGCTGGTGGCCGCCGCCGCGCAGCAGTGGAAGGTGCCGGCCGAAGAGCTGAGCGTCAGCGACGGGGTCGTGACGCATGCACGCTCCAAGCGCAAGGCAAGCTTCGGCCAGCTCGCCCAGGCGGCCGCGCAGTTGCCGGTACCGTCTGAAGTCACGCTGAAGGACCCCAAGGACTTCAAGCTGATCGGCAAGCATGCGCCGCGCAAGGACTCGGCCGACAAAGTCAACGGCACCGCACGCTTCACGCAAGACGTGCATCTGCCCGGCATGCTGACGGCCGTGGTGGCGCACCCGCCGCGCTTTGGCGGCAAGGTCAAGTCCTTCGATGCAACCCAGGCCAAGGCGGTGAAGGGTGTGGTAGACGTGGTGCAGGTTCCCACCGGCGTGGCGGTGCTGGCCAAGGACACCTGGAGCGCCAAGAAGGGCCGTGACGCGCTGCAAGTGCAATGGGACGACACGGCAGGGTTCAACCTGGGATCGGACCAGATCCTGCAGCGCTATCGCGAGCTCGCAAAGACGCCCGGGGCCGTTGCGCGCAAGGAGGGCGACCCCGATGCGGCGTTCGCCGCGCCAGGTGTGCGCGTGCTGCGTGCGACCTTCGACTTTCCCTATCTTGCGCACGCGCCGATGGAGCCGCTCAATTGCGTGGTGCGCCTGAGCCAGGACGGCTGCGAAATCTGGAACGGCGAACAAGCCCATACGAGTGATCAGATGAGCGTCGCTGCGCTGCTGGGCATCAAGCCGGAGCAGGTGACGATCCACATGCTCTATGCGGGCGGCAGTTTCGGACGCCGGGCCAGCACCACCTCGGAGTACGTGCGCGAAGCCGCCAGCATCGCGAAGGCCATCGACGGGCGCGCGCCCGTGAAGCTGGTGCGGATGCGTGAGGACGACATGCGGGCCGGCTCTTACCGTCCGGCGTTCCACCATGCGCTGGAAGCCGCGCTGGACGCACAAGGGCGCCTGACGGGCTGGCGGCATCGGCTCGTCGGCCAATCCATCCTGGCCGGCACCCCGCTGGGCAGGGCTCTCGTCAAGAACGACATCGATCCGCTCTCGGTCGAAGGCGCGGCAAACCTGCCGTACGCCGTGCCCCACATGCTGGTGGATCTGCACACGCCGAAGGACATCACGGTGCCGGTGTTGTGGTGGCGTGCGGTCGGCTCGACGCACACCGCCCACTCGACCGAGATGTTCCTGGACGAGGTGGCTGCCGCGGCCGGGCAGGACCCGGTTGCCTTTCGGCTTGCACTGCTTGACAAGCACCCGCGCCATGCCACGGTGTTGAAGCTCGCCACCGACAAGGCCGGCTGGGGCACACCCCTGGCAGCCGGTGCGGCAGGCGATCGGCGCGGCCGGGGCGTGGCCGTGCACGAGTCCTTCGGTTCCTTTGTGGCGCAAGTGGCAGAGGTCACGGTCAAGCCCGACGGCAACCTGCGGGTCGATCGCATCGTCTGCGCGGTCGACTGCGGCATCGTGATCAATCCGGACAACGTGCGCGCGCAGGTCGAGGGCTCGGTTGGTTTCGCCCTGTCGGCGGTGCTGCATGGCGCGATCACGCTCAAGGATGGCGTGGTCGAACAGTCGAACTACCACGACTACGCACCGATCCGCATCAACGAGATGCCCAAGGTCGAGGTTCACCTGGTGCCATCGGCAGAAAATCCCAGCGGGATGGGCGAGCCGGGTGTCCCCCCGGTCGCGCCGGCCGTGGCCAATGCCATTGCCATGGCAACCGGCAAGCGGGTGCGCAAGCTGCCGATCGATGGCAACGAACTGAAGGTCTGAGTTCCACGACCCCCCACTTCCCATATCGAGCATCGATCCATGAAACGCATTCAATATCATCAGTACGGCGGGCCGGAGACGATGCGGCTTGAAGACTTTGAGCTGGAAGATCCGGGCAAAGGCCAGGTGGCGGTGAAAGTCAGGTTCACTGCCATCAATCCCATCGACTGGAAGCTGCGCAACGGTGTGATGAAGATCGTCACGGGGAACACCTTCCCCCGTGCAATGGGCATGGACTTCTCCGGGACGGTGACCTCCGTCGGTGCCGGCGTCACGCGCTTCAAGCCTGGCGACGCCGTGTTCGGCATGGCCCGGCTCAAGCAAGGCGGCGCGTTCGGGCATGCCGTGGTCACGAACGAGAGCTTCCTGAGCCTCAAGCCGGGCACGGTGTCCTTCGAGAACGCGGCTTGCCTGGCAACCCCCGGCGTGACCGCGTGGAACGGGCTCATCGACAAGGCCCGCTTGAAAGCCGGCCAACATGTCTTCGTCAACGGCTGCACCGGGGCCGTTGGCGAGGCGGCGATCCAGATCGCCCGGATGCTCGGGGCCACGGTCTCTGGCAGTTGCAGTGCGGGGGCGATGCAAAGGGCTCGCGCACTGGGCCTCCGAGGCGTGTACGACTATCGGACCACCGACTTCTCCAAGCTCGGCGAGCGCTTCGACGTCGTCTACGACACGGCCGCCACGATGCCCACCGCAGTGGGCCTCTCGCTCCTGCGCGAGAACGGTGTATTTCTCGACCTCGACCCGACGCCGGCCAAGTTCCTGCGCTCGTTCGTGAATCGCAGGCTCAAGGTGGTCGTCTGCAGCGCGACGGCCGAGATCCTTGATCGTGTGGCACGCGCCGCAGACGAGGGCAACCTGCGGCTCCCGATTGCCGAGATCGTGCCCCTGGGCGAGGCCATCCGGCTGCTTCGCGATCTGGAAGCCGGCAAGAAGATCGGTGGAAAAGGCCTCATCGCGATGGACTGACGGTATCGCGGAGCCACCGGTTGTTCAGGCATACGGCACGCAGATTTTCTGAAGGAACGCGATCCCGGCAACCACCTCCTGCTGCGCGCCAGCGCGCATGCGCCGAGCGGCTGGCATGAACACTGCCGCGCACTGTCTTTGTCGGTGCCCCATCCCCAGTCGGTGCCGAAGGTCATCGTGCCCAAGGCCAGGCGGCTGACCCGCAGGCCTGTGCGGTCCAAGGTGAAGTATTCGGATTTGTCCATTTCGTTCTCCTGGAGGGATGGGCGTTCAGGCCAGGCGGGCCGGGATGGGTTTGAGCGGATAGACCTTCCAGAAGAACAAGTCGGCCAGATGCTGGTCGGCACAGAAGTTCGTCACCTCCTTGATCTTGCCCGCCTCGAAGCGGAAGACGAGGCACCAGGTCAGGTCCAGACCAGCGGCTTCCTCGCTCCAGCCGCGGTGGTGATCGATCACGTAGTCACCGCTTTCGGTCACCACCAAGGGTTGCGCCTTGAAGTTGGCCTTGCCGAGTTGGTCGAAGAAGGCCAGGACCTCATCAATTCCGCGTTTGGTGCCAGCAAGCGGGTGGTGGCCGGGGATGATCCAAGTGATGTCGCTGGCCATTACATCGCGCACGCCGGCGACGTCCTTGGCAGCGTAGGCAGTGAAGAAGGCCTGAATCTTGTGAATGTGGGTCACGGTGTTCTCCTGGGTCGTAGGGCGCTTGGGGTTGTGAGATCCGGCAAGCGACGAGCCGCTGGCCGGAAGGGCCACCGTTGCCAGCATGGTGAGCAACAGCAGGCGACGGTTCTCGTACTCCTGAGAGACTGCGTCGGTTGGAACATGCTGGCTGCGACGCCATACTGGCGCAAGGAGTCCGCGAGTCCTGGTACTCCCACCACCTGCCTGCTGGACCAAATGACGTATGAACCTATCGACTGCCAAGCCGCACAACCCGCAGACCGTTCGCGCTCGTGAGGGCCTGCCACCTCTATGAAGTACAGCTCTCGCAAGGCCGAACAGTCACCGCGGGCGCGATGGCGGTCTTTGTGGTGCCGGAAGACGAACGGACCACCAGCGCTTTCGCGCACGCAGTTGCATAGTCCGGCGGAGCATCTGCTGGCATGGCCCTCGCTCGGCCCAGGCGGGCTCGCTTCATGGGGAACAATCGCTCATGCGCACCACCCCAAGGCACGCAGGTTGCCCACGCCGTCGGGCTGCTCACGCAGCTCGACTGCACATCTCTGTCCCAACTCAAGGAGAACCAAGATGCCCAGCAAGAACACAATCTGTCTCTGGTACGACGGCACCGCGTTGGACGCCGCGCAGTTTTACGCCAAGACCTTCCCGGACAGCGCAGTGGGTGCTGTCTATCGCGCGCCTGGCGACTATCCCGACGGCAAGCAGGGCGATGTCTTGACGGTCGAGTTCACGGTGGCGGGCATCCCCTGCCTGGGCCTGAATGGTGGCCCAACGTTCAAGCCCACCGAGGCGTTCTCGTTCCAGATCGCGACCGACGACCAGGCCGAAACAGACCGCCTGTGGAACGCGATCGTCAAAAACGGCGGCCAGGAAAGTGCCTGCGGCTGGTGCAAGGACAAGTGGGGGCTGTCGTGGCAGATCACACCACGCGCCCTGACGGCCGCGATCACCGACCCTGACAAAGCAGCGGCCAAGCGCGCGTTCGACGCCATGATGGAGATGGGAAAGATCGACATCGCTGCAATCGAAGCGGCCCGGCGCGGCTGACTTCGAGCCCTGCGTCGCGCGCAGCCCCGCCGTCGCACACCACCCGCCCCTCCGGCCCCTGTGGGCCGGGCAAGCCTGTCGAAGTGCCGTGCTCAGGGCCGCAGGGCTTCGGCGGGTTCAGTGCGAACGGGGTGATTCCCGGGGTCGTTCCCGGTGTCATTCACGGCCAAATCCCAACAGGGAACGACCCGCCCCCTCACTGCAAGCCCTTGGAAGCACCTTCCCCACCGCGCGCCATCAACACCGCCCCAGGCCAATGCCGGCACACCTCCGCCACCCGCAGTCGCCCACCGTCCAGCACCACACGCTCCCCCGTCACCACGTTGTCCAGCACCGCCCCCTCGGGCACGCCCTCCAGCAGCACCGCCGTGTCCTCCCACACCGCCGCATCCACCGGCCAGGCGCCCTGCCCGCCCTGCGGCTCTGCCGCCAGCCCGGCAAACAACCCGGCAAACAACCGCCCCACCATCACCACCATCGTGAGGTCCCCCGCCGTGCGCACATACGCCAGCACATGCCGCGCACGCGGCCCGCTCACCTCCAGCGCGGCATACCCCGCGGTGCGAAAGAACTCCGCATGCGCAGCGCGCAGGCGCAGCAGCCGCGAGGTCAGCCACAGCTTGGCGCGGCTGTCGTGCGGCTCGCGCACCAGGCCGGCAATTGAAGATGTGGTCAGTCTGATCGGCCTTTTGATTGCGCCCTGACAAATACAAACCAAAATGCATACCCTGCAAAAGTAGCGGCCAAAGTGCAGACCAAGAGCGACTTCAGAACGCCACTACACCAGAACTCCGTTGGCACACCGTCGACAAAGGTGGTACCCCCGTCAATCGTTATCGTTGCTTTTGTGCTCATCGCACTAATATATTCAAGCGCAAAAAGAGCTGTAATAAATGCAATAGATATGGCTAGTGAAACGATGATCGACCTCAGAGGTGAAACGCTCGGTCGATATCGATTCAAGAGGGCGTAGATCGGCAGATATACGATTGCGGCAATGGTTATCACCAACAACGCAAGCGGCGCGATACCGTAATAGATCGAGTAGCGCCCTGTCGCGCCAGCATAAATTGTCGCGTATATCACCGAGGCGATTCCGAGGGCTAATATCAATCGGGCGAACCTCATAGACATCCTAGCGCTTCGGAGGAGCATCAGTAACTGCAGCCCTAATGGAGTACGCACTCCACCCCCATCCAATCTCTGCGGCCGCTCGATATTGCTGTATAAATCCGCCCTTTCCACTGCTAGACGTGTCTATCCATATTTTTCCATCTCGGACCACGACATCACGAATTACGACACCACTTAGCAAGTGATCATTCATTATGCTGCCAGCAGAAGTCACATAAGTCGTGACTGTGCCGAGAATGGGAATCTTTTGTTCGGTTCCACTTGCTACAGGTAAACTGCCACACGATGTGCCGGCGAGATTTGCTAAACAAGAGACCGAATTCATTGAAAGGGCGCCTTTCACCGCATCAACAGCACAGCCACTCTCTGCGAGGCTACAGACCTCGTGCCGGAATTCATCGATGTGGCGGTCGGACTCTAGTTGCCTTAGGGCTCGATCGCGGCAATCGGCGTGCATTCCACAGTTGAAGACATAGCCATAAGCCGCCGACAGCGCCCCATTCGCAAACTTGCCGCCCCCAATCGCGGAAGTCGTCCCCCCCGCGACCACCGTGGCCATGAACTGCGCAGAGCCGCCCCAATCGGCCGTTTGAACAGTGGCCCATTTGGCCGCATAAGCCAACGCCGCACCGCGCGCGCATCCATTGCCGCTCATTGCGCCACTTGCACACCCGACCGCGGCATGCGCCGCGTAGCGCGCCGCGGACCCGTCTTGCCCAATGCCGCCAGCCCAGCCAAAACCAGCCCCCGTGATCGCGCCCTCGAGCCCCTGCTGGAGGTTCCCGCCGCTGCCCACGAACCCACCCGCAAACCCCCCGGCCGCGCCCACCGCAACGTTCCCGGCCGTCGACAACACCGCGGTCGAGTAAGCCGCCGTGCCTCCGGAGGCCGTCGTGGCCCAGGCGACGTTGTTGCCGACGAGCCAGTCGCCCGCGTATTGCCCGGTGAAGTACGCCACCGCCACCGTGATCACGATCCGGCCCGCCGTGCTGTGCCACGCAGCGTGCCATCGATCCGACAACCAGTTGTACCCGGAAGGATCTGTCCCGCCCAGCGGGTTGTTCCAGCCGTAGGTATAGCGGTTGAAGCTCTGCATGTGGGCCGGCGCCTGGACCACCGGATCGGCGCTCATGAAGCGGCTCAGCGCCGGGTCGTAGATGCGGCCGTTCATGTGGATCAGCCCGACCTCCTCGAGCATCTCGTGCCCCGTGTAGCCCCGGTCGGTGGTGGCCGCCACCAGGGTGCCGGCACTGTCCGTCAGGCCGTTGGCATAGCGGCGCTTGCCGAACGGCTCGTAGTCCAGGCGCTCCTGCACGGCCCCCGACTCGTTGGTGACGACCGACGTGGAGCCCAGGTGGTCCTTGTGCCAGTACTGCGTGCTCCAACTGCTGCCGTTGTAGGTGGCCACGGCCACCGTGGCGCCGCCGGCACTGATGAAATGCTTCTGCACCGGCCCGGCTGCGCCTGTTTCGTCTTCGTAGTACAGGCCGCCGCCTGACCCAGGGTTGAGGTAGGTGGTCGTGCGTTGCACGGCGCCATTGAGCTTGTACGTCTCGCGAATGCGCTCGTGCTCCGGGCCATAGTTCCAGTCCAGGCTCGCATTGCCGCGTGTCACGTTGGCGGGCATGTCGAAGCTCATCCACGCGACGCTGCGACCGCCCCCGGCTGCGAGGTTGCCGTTGGCGTCATAGCTGTAGCCGGGATTCGCCACCCCATTGACGGCGCCCGTCACCGCGGACACCGCGTGGGGCCGCACGCTGCCGCTGCCGCTGGCCGGGTAGCTGTAGGTGCCGACGTCGGATCGGCTCGTCAGATTGCCGATGTCGTTGTAGGTCCAGACGATCGACTGCGGCCCGGACAGGCCGCCGCCCGCGCGCGTCTCTAATCGCAAGCGATTCAGGGCATCGTAGTCATACTGGGCACTGACGCCGGCGGCCGTGTCGCTGCGCGAGCGCAGATTGCCCAGGTAGTCATACGCGTAGGCCACGTTCTGCACCGCATTGCCGGGACCTGCATAGCTGTTCTTCAAACGGCCCGAGGCCGCCTCGAAGACGCTCGCTCCGGCGAGGCCATTGCCCAGCGTGTGCTGGGTGACGCGGCCTTGCGCGTCCACGGCGTTGGCGAGCCAGTACACCGTGCCGCTGGCCACGTTGCTGACCTGCCTGAGGTAGCCCAGCGTCGTGTAGCCGTTGCGCACTTGCATGCCGCTCGGGTAGGTCTGCACATCGACCCGGCCATTGGCGTCGTAGCTGGCCCCCGCCGTGTAGCTGGAGGTGCCCAGCATCGTCACGGTGTTCACCGGCCGGCCGTAGGCATCGAAGCCATGGCGGCGGCTGTAGCCTGTCGAGGTGTAGGTTTCGCACAGAGTGCCGATGCCCTTGCTGCAACTGGAGCCGTCCCGGTACCGGTCATAGACCCAGGTGCTGACGAGATCCGGCTCGGTGCGCGACGTCATGCGGCCCAGCAGGTCATAGGTCAGCGTGAATGCCTGGTTCTTGGCGTTGGTCTGCTGGACCAGTTCTCCAAGCGCGTTGTAGGTGTACGACCATGTGCCCATGTCGGGGTCCTGCATGGCTTTCTTGCGCCCACGGACGTCATGGCTCGATGTCGTGACATTGCCCAGTGCATCCGCGCTCCAGACCATGTTGCCGAAGGGATCGAAGCCCCGCGTGAGCACTTTTCCATTCGCGTCCGTGACCGTGACAACCTGGCCGGCCAGGTTGCGCGTCTGGCTGGTGGTCTGCATGCTCGGCCCGTAGGTCGACGCGGCATTCAGCACCGTGGCGGTGACACTGGTCGTCAGGCCGTTATACCTGTTGGCCACTGCGCCCCCATCGGGCAGGTAGGTCTGGAAGACACGGCCGAGAGCGTCGTAGGTGTAGCTGGTCCAGTACACCGTGTCGCTCGCGTAGCGGGCCAGGCTCTTGCGGGCGACCTGGCCCAGCCGGTCGTATTCGGTGTCCTGCAAGACGAGTCGCGAGGCCGTCCCGTCGAAGCCCTGCGTTTCTGCGCGGATCACACGGCCCTGCGCATCGTAGTAAGTCTTCGAGTAGGCCCCATTCTGCGCGCCGGTTGTCCCGGCATTGAGGTCGATCGGTGCGGCAACGGGAATCGCTGTCACCACGTACAGCGAGGCGACCATGCCTGTCAAGCCCGGGCAGATTTCTGTGCCGCCGGGTACGGTGGTGCACAGCTTGTAGGTCCATTGCGTCCCGTTCCCGTCAGCACGGCGCTCCAGCGTCTTGCGGCCAAAGCCGTCATAGGCCCAGGCGGTGGTCAGCTGATTGGGACCCGTCAACGAAGTGAGCGCGCCGAACGCGGCGCTGTAGGTGCGCGATTCCGTCTGGCCCAGCGCGTTGGTCGCCGCGGTGGCAAAGCGCGGGTCTGCATAGGCCACGCTGGCCTGCCGCTGCGCAAACACGGCCAGGCCGCCGGGCGCGGCCGCCTCGCTGTTGTTCGGCGGCGATGACCCCTGCGAGCCGTTGCAGTTTCTCGTCACGCTCCCGGTCTTGTTGCCATAGTCGTCGCGCTGGTAGGTGGTGACGACGCAGAGATCCGGATCGCCCGGCTCGACGATCTCCTTGCTCAACAGGCCGCTTGCGGCGTCGTATTCGAAGGCGGCCGTCCGCGTGGCGCTTGCAGCGGTTGCGCTGGCGCTGAAGACCGCCGGCAGCAGCGCGGCGGCAAGCGCGACCGCCCATGTGACGGCACATGGTTTCGTGGTCTGCTTTGGGAGCATGAATGACTTGCGGCCTTCGCGAAGAGCGCAACTTAACCGGTGGCCCTCGGTGGCACAGGTGCTTTAACTGCCAATCGCCATAACAGCAACCCCGCCAACGCAGCCCACACCATCACATCACCATGCGATCTTGAAGGAATCCCCATTGAAGGGACCGTCGCGCTTGCGCGCTTATTATTCGCGCGGCCAAGAACGCGTAAGTTCACTCAAAAATGGCTCAAAAGCAGAATAAATAAGATACGGCAGTTTGATTTTTATAATCTCTACATCGGTTATTACATCAAACACCAATACACGCCACACATCTTTGCTGATCACAATTGCATGTATATCGCGCAATGTTGGAATATTTCCAATGCTGCAAATCCGATCAAATGGCACACAATTAACATCATTCAAATAACACAACTCAAAACCACTTTGGCAAATCGTCAATTTTTCTAGAGCATCAGCACTATTCCACACATAAGCAATCTGACCCAGTTGAGCATGAACTTCAGCCGGGAAAGAACCAATCCCAATTTGAACCAAGGCAGCAAATTTTCGGCGTATTGCATCTAGATTTTGCATGCTACTTCACCAGATTTTTCATTGCGCCAAGAGCCTGCACAATACCCTGTCTCGTGGCAGGAACAATCACATCAAATACTTGCTGACCGTACTTTGCCGCCAAGGCGGGATTAACAAATTCACCCGAAAATCTAATCATATCAATTCTGCCGGCCTGAGCGTATGCCAGCAGTTGCCTTGCACCAGCGAGAAGCCCACTTCCACCTGTAGAGGACGCAACAGTAAATTGATTTAATGTCAAGGTACCACCCACCCTAGACCCCATACCAATGATCCCATTTACGCCACCATCCACACTGAACTCCAATATGCCAAGCTCAACCGCGCCTTCCGCGGCAACGGTTGGCAAGAATGTTGCCCCAAACACCAGCAAAAGAGGTGCGGTTTTAGTTGGATCCTCGATAAATGTCTCATAAGCCTCTCCCTCCCAATTCGATCCAGAGGGATTGGGTGAATATCTAAGTTTTCCGTCAGCTCCGGACAGCAGATGGTTAAAGAGGTAGCCATAAGCTGCCGACTGCGCCCCATTCGCAAACTTGCCGCCCCCAATCGCGGAAGTCGTCCCCCCCGCAACAACCGTGGCCATGAACTGCGCAGGGCCGCTCCAATTGGCCGTTTGAACAGTGGCCCATTTGGCCGCATACGCCGACGCCGCACCGCGCGCGCAGCCATTGCCGCTCATCGCACCGCTTGCACACCCGACCGCGGCATGCGCCGCGTAGCGCGCCGCGGACCCGTCTTGCCCAATGCCGCCAGCCCAGCCAAAACCAGCCCCCGTGACCGCGCCCTCGAGCCCCTGCTGAAGGTTCCCGCCGCTGCCCACGAACCCACCCGCAAACCCCCCGGCCGCGCCCACCGCAACGTTCCCGGCCGTCGACAACACCGCGGTCGAGTAAGCCGCCGTGCCTCCGGAGGCCGTCGTGGCCCAGGCGACGTTGTTGCCGACGAGCCAGTCGCCCGCGTATTGCCCGGTGAAGTACGCCACCGCCACCGTGATCACGATCCGGCCCGCCGTGCTGTGCCACGCAGCGTGCCATCGATCCGACAACCAGTTGTACCCGGAAGGATCTGTCCCGCCCAGCGGGTTGTTCCAGCCGTAGGTATAGCGGTTGAAGCTCTGCATGTGGGCCGGCGCCTGGACCACCGGATCGGCGCTCATGAAGCGGCTCAGCGCCGGGTCGTAGATGCGGCCGTTCATGTGGATCAGCCCGACCTCCTCGAGCATCTCGTGCCCCGTGTAGCCCCGGTCGGTGGTGGCCGCCACCAGGGTGCCGGCACTGTCCGTCAGGCCGTTGGCATAGCGGCGCTTGCCGAACGGCTCGTAGTCCAGGCGCTCCTGCACGGCCCCCGACTCGTTGGTGACGACCGACGTGGAGCCCAGGTGGTCCTTGTGCCAGTACTGCGTGCTCCAACTGCTGCCGTTGTAGGTGGCCACGGCCACCGTGGCGCCGCCGGCACTGATGAAATGCTTCTGCACCGGCCCGGCTGCGCCTGTTTCGTCTTCGTAGTACAGGCCGCCGCCTGACCCAGGGTTGAGGTAGGTGGTCGTGCGTTGCACGGCGCCATTGAGCTTGTACGTCTCGCGAATGCGCTCGTGCTCCGGGCCATAGTTCCAGTCCAGGCTCGCATTGCCGCGTGTCACGTTGGCGGGCATGTCGAAGCTCATCCACGCGACGCTGCGACCGCCCCCGGCTGCGAGGTTGCCGTTGGCGTCATAGCTGTAGCCGGGATTCGCCACCCCATTGACGGCGCCCGTCACCGCGGACACCGCGTGGGGCCGCACGCTGCCGCTGCCGCTGGCCGGGTAGCTGTAGGTGCCGACGTCGGATCGGCTCGTCAGATTGCCGATGTCGTTGTAGGTCCAGACGATCGACTGCGGCCCGGACAGGCCGCCGCCCGCGCGCGTCTCTAATCGCAAGCGATTCAGGGCATCGTAGTCATACTGGGCACTGACGCCGGCGGCCGTGTCGCTGCGCGAGCGCAGATTGCCCAGGTAGTCATACGCGTAGGCCACGTTCTGCACCGCATTGCCGGGACCTGCATAGCTGTTCTTCAAACGGCCCGAGGCCGCCTCGAAGACGCTCGCTCCGGCGAGGCCATTGCCCAGCGTGTGCTGGGTGACGCGGCCTTGCGCGTCCACGGCGTTGGCGAGCCAGTACACCGTGCCGCTGGCCACGTTGCTGACCTGCCTGAGGTAGCCCAGCGTCGTGTAGCCGTTGCGCACTTGCATGCCGCTCGGGTAGGTCTGCACATCGACCCGGCCATTGGCGTCGTAGCTGGCCCCCGCCGTGTAGCTGGAGGTGCCCAGCATCGTCACGGTGTTCACCGGCCGGCCGTAGGCATCGAAGCCATGGCGGCGGCTGTAGCCTGTCGAGGTGTAGGTTTCGCACAGAGTGCCGATGCCCTTGCTGCAACTGGAGCCGTCCCGGTACCGGTCATAGACCCAGGTGCTGACGAGATCCGGCTCGGTGCGCGACGTCATGCGGCCCAGCAGGTCATAGGTCAGCGTGAATGCCTGGTTCTTGGCGTTGGTCTGCTGGACCAGTTCTCCAAGCGCGTTGTAGGTGTACGACCATGTGCCCATGTCGGGGTCCTGCATGGCTTTCTTGCGCCCACGGACGTCATGGCTCGATGTCGTGACATTGCCCAGTGCATCCGCGCTCCAGACCATGTTGCCGAAGGGATCGAAGCCCCGCGTGAGCACTTTTCCATTCGCGTCCGTGACCGTGACAACCTGGCCGGCCAGGTTGCGCGTCTGGCTGGTGGTCTGCATGCTCGGCCCGTAGGTCGACGCGGCATTCAGCACCGTGGCGGTGACACTGGTCGTCAGGCCGTTATACCTGTTGGCCACTGCGCCCCCATCGGGCAGGTAGGTCTGGAAGACACGGCCGAGAGCGTCGTAGGTGTAGCTGGTCCAGTACACCGTGTCGCTCGCGTAGCGGGCCAGGCTCTTGCGGGCGACCTGGCCCAGCCGGTCGTATTCGGTGTCCTGCAAGACGAGTCGCGAGGCCGTCCCGTCGAAGCCCTGCGTTTCTGCGCGGATCACACGGCCCTGCGCATCGTAGTAAGTCTTCGAGTAGGCCCCATTCTGCGCGCCGGTTGTCCCGGCATTGAGGTCGATCGGTGCGGCAACGGGAATCGCTGTCACCACGTACAGCGAGGCGACCATGCCTGTCAAGCCCGGGCAGATTTCTGTGCCGCCGGGTACGGTGGTGCACAGCTTGTAGGTCCATTGCGTCCCGTTCCCGTCAGCACGGCGCTCCAGCGTCTTGCGGCCAAAGCCGTCATAGGCCCAGGCGGTGGTCAGCTGATTGGGACCCGTCAACGAAGTGAGCGCGCCGAACGCGGCGCTGTAGGTGCGCGATTCCGTCTGGCCCAGCGCGTTGGTCGCCGCGGTGGCAAAGCGCGGGTCTGCATAGGCCACGCTGGCCTGCCGCTGCGCAAACACGGCCAGGCCGCCGGGCGCGGCCGCCTCGCTGTTGTTCGGCGGCGATGACCCCTGCGAGCCGTTGCAGTTTCTCGTCACGCTCCCGGTCTTGTTGCCATAGTCGTCACGCTGGTAGGTGGTGACGACGCAGAGATCCGGATCACCCGGCTCGACGATCTCCTTGCTCAACAGGCCGCTTGCGGCGTCGTATTCGAAGGCGGCCGTCCGCGTGGCGCTTGCAGCGGCTGCGCTGGCGCTGAAGACCGCCGGCAGCAGCGCGGCGGCAAGCGCGACGGCCCATGTGAAGGCACATGGTTTCGTGGTCTGCTTTGGGAGCATGAATGACTTTTCCATCTTCGTTCTGACGCAATCAAGCGCGTCCGATAAGACCCCTGCGGGCGGCTCAGCCTGGCTCAATCTTCAGCCGATTGGATGCTCGGAGGATGCCTACTGGCCTCATCCTCCAGACAACGGCACCACGGGCGGCGCTACCGTGGGCGCGGTGACGGTGGTGGTACTCCTGGTCAGACGACCCAGATACCAGTTGCTCAGGTCATTGCTGTAGACGCTGGTCGTGGACTTGCTGTGCCCGCTGGCTGAACCGTCGGGATTCAAGGTATCGATGGTGACCGTCAAGGGATTGCCGTAGTTGTCCATCGTCTGACTGGTGCGCAGCCAGGGCAGCGCAGCCCCAGTCAGATCCCACCCCTGCTCGTCGGACTGGCTGGCGTAGACGAAGTAGCGCTTGCCCGGCCCCACGGGACAGGTGGCAGCAACCGGATCGGCAAAGTTGTTGCATGCGTAGGTGTTCGTGGCCAGCACAAGATTGCTCCACGCGGCGGCACTTGTGCCTTTGCCAGTGCGATCGACCATTCCCAGGAAGGGGAAGTCCTGGCGATAGTAGGTGCGAGTCGTCAACCCTGTGTTGACTTGCTGGCTCTGGTTCCAGTTGAAACCCAGCAGGCCGCGGGCATTGGGGCCGTATCCAACCCTCAAGCCACCGTAGGTGAACGTCGTGGCATTCGCCATGCCGCCCACCCCTGTGACCGCTTGACGGACAACCTGCATGGGCGTTTGAACGTCGGCAATGGGATACGTGGAGCCGCTACCCTTCGTATAAACCGCTGAGTCCGTCAAGCGACCATACGTGAACGCAGTCGGATTCAACCCCGCAGTGTTATCGATTGTTGCGATCAATTCCTGATTGGCGGTACCCAGCATCAAATTCCAGTTGCCGCTCTCATCGGGCCCCAGCACCACGTCGTTGATTCCGTCGCCACTCACGTCCATCAGCAATATTCGATTGGACGAACCATCCCACCCTCCATAGGCGCCCGTGAGCAGCGCTCCATCATCGATCAGTGCGGCACCGGTAGACCGCAGTCCATACCAGTTGCCAGCCCCGTCAGGGCCGATCAAAACGTCTTGCAGGCCATCGGCGTTTGTATCTGTGACACGAATCCTGTCGCTCGCCTGGAACCAGCCGCTATAACCGCTGGCCACAGCCCCACGATCAATAAAATTGGTTCCGGTGGACTGGAGCCAATACCAATTTCCTGATCTGTCCGGTCCAAGCAGGATATCTTGCAGGCCATCGCCATCCAGATCGAATGCACGAATCAGGTCCGGCCGCCCCGGAGCAAGGGTGCCGGGAAGTACACCGCCGCCATCCCAGTTTCCATACGCGCCGCTAATGAGCGCGCCCTTATTGACAAACCCAGAGTCGGTACCACGGAACCAATACCATGTGCCACTGCCATCCGGCCCCAGAACAAAGTCCTGCTGCCCATCTCCATCCACGTCCATCAAGCGGACGCGGTTTGTAGCGCCATCCCAGTTGCCAAATGCTCCGGTGACCATTGCGCCGCGATTGGTGAATCCGGCGCCATTCGACTGCAACCAATACCATGAACCTGACCCATCCGGCCCCAAAACCAGATCCTGCCTGCCATCGCCATCGACATCAATGACGCGGATCCGTCCGTTTCCAGAAGACCAGTTGCCGTAAGCGCCGGTGACCATCGTTCCGCGATCCAGCAAGCCTGTACCAGTGGATTGCAGCCAATACCAGGCGCCATTCGCATCTGGCCCAATCACAATGTCCTGGCGGCCGTCACCATCAATATCCATGGCGTGAATTCTGTCGCCAGAGCCATCCCAGCCACCATAGGCCCCTGTAATAATCGAATTGCGGTTTGCAAATCCATAACCGACCGATTGCAGCAAATACCAGTTTCCGCCGCCATCGGGGCCAATCACGATGTCTTGCTTTCCATCTCCATCCAGGTCCATCGCCCGGATGCGGGACGTTGCCCCCGTCCAGTTGCCATAGGGGCTTGACGTCTTGACGCCCGTATTCACGAGCCCCTTGGAGCCAGCAGTCCACGTGATCTTGATAGGAATGAGGGCTACCCCAGTGGCAGACTGCTGATCGATCTGGGTCAATTGAGAACGACCGGTTGCAGCGCTGGCGGCATAAGTGAACGCATAGCTGCTTACCAGACTCCCGTTGGCGTAGGTGCTTACGGTCCTCAGGAGCTTAGTGGTCTTGATGGCACTGCCGGCATTGAAGGCAGAAATGATATCCGGCCGAGTGCTGGCACCATAGTCGAAGACGACGCTGTTGGTGGCGGCAATTGGAGTCGAAGCAGTGTCATTCGCGGTGTAATCAATGCGAGTAGGATAATACTGCCCGTTTACCGAGTCTTCGAGATAAGTAACAATGAAGTAGTTTCCCTTGGAATCGGAAACCTTGTTGAGCGCCCACACCCGCACTGCGATCCGGCTTTGTCCCTCGATTCGCGAGTCCGCCGTACGGCCATACTCCATCGTCAGACCCGCTTTAGTCTTGACGATAAAGTAGGCTGCACCACTGGATGCAGTAGCGGCATCAGTGAACGATTGAATCTTGCTGAAATTTTCACGCTCGGCACCGTAGTAGGTTCCATTGCCACCATTGCTTCCGACTGCCGCACCAGGATTTGCCGGGTCCTTGATGGGGAAAAGTCGCTCGCCATCGAGACAGTAAGCATCGGTACTGTCCCAGGCAATCCAGCGGTTCACACCGTCATGCGCCTTCGTCAGGGGGCAGCGCGTAATCGCAGACAAGCCGGAGAGTGTCCAGCCAAGACCCAGCGGACCATTGCCTGCCTGGCTGTTGTAGCTGATCGTGAGTTTTGGCTCCATACCTCCCACACCAGGGGATACGGCAATTGGCACAGCGTAGGTGGCGGCGCCGTTGTCTGACACAGAATACGAACCCGGCACACTCACCTGGGCCGACACATTGAACGCGACTGAAAGCAAAACTGCCGCAACCATGCCAAATATAGATGGCATTCCCCTCTGAACCAAAGGCATCTCAGTCTTTCCATTTTTCAGGTATCACGATGCATACTTGCCCATGCCACAGTATGTGAGATTCACCTGACGAACCAATGCACGTTTCCGCCTGCAAAGGCGCGAGGCATTGTGCACGAATTGAGTCACAACGCGCAAGACTTCGATCCGCCATGCTTCGTGGGGAATGACGTGCGCAATAGGTCGCCAAAGAACTTGTGATCCGGACCATCATTCCACTCCCCCTGGTTCCGGCGCGTGTCAAGGTACTTGTCGCCTGAGTCATGCAGCCAGAGGCAAAGTATGGGAGGCGCTCAAATGCGCCTTGACGATGGAGTCGCGCTCAGGGTTGA
>Ga0307516_10000415_pt1 | contig 55854 bp, 76 predicted proteins | sample 19_EM_MG_FD_203310 | JGI IMG/M metagenome (GOLD analysis project Ga0307516, IMG submission 203310) | Populus trichocarpa ectomycorrhiza microbial communities from riparian zone in the Pacific Northwest, United States - 19_EM | ecosystem: Host-associated > Plants > Roots > Unclassified | place...
CAGTGCCACTGAAAAGGATATCTCCGAATTCTGGCGGGACATCGCAGCGATTCAGAAGCAGTTGGGAGTTACGGAGGCGAAATTTACCCTGCGGCCATGGGCTTCTGTTGGTCGCCCTTGGCAGTTTTAGCCTTTTAGGACCAGTGATGGATTCATATGTTCATACCGATCACGCTTTGCTTGCTAAGGCATCGGTTCGTCCATGTATATACTGGATTCACTGAGTACGACCTCTCGTCGACATCGAGACGTCGTAAGGAAGGGACGCTTGTTGAAATACATACAATCTATCCTCTTTTTTTTTTTTAAAAGACAGTCAAAGCACGGTACGTTCGTTCAGATGCTGTTGAGGTGATGAGGCGGATTCCGGTCACTTCAGTGAAAGGTGGTAACTCCGTTGGGGGCTCTTCAAACGTCGACAGAATCGGTGAAAAGTGGGCTTTGTATAACAAGTAGAATGAAACCGACGGAATTAGTGACCTATCACAAGTAGAATGTCAAATTTAAAAGTACGAGGGTAGTAACGAGTGAATGTAAGTGGCGTGATCAGGACCAGTATACGTAATGTACCACGGTCGGGGCGTTTGACGACGTCGACTGAGGTATCCGAAACAGTAGGGACAGTCAATAAGTAAGAATGGAACAAGTTGCGAATATAGAAATAAACGGGTACGGCGGCGGATAACGGTTACGGTTAGAGGAGAGACGACTGGTCGGAAGTCCGAAACAGGTATAGGAGAGGGGAGCCAACTACAACAATTCGTTCCAAGGATTGTCACCGACTGTAATGCAAACGAGAAACCGCTCAGCTTGGGACAAGTGAAAAAGCGCAGACATAACAACCTTTCAGTCACTCTTAAATTAGCGCATCCCTGACCCGTGACCTGACAATAAATCTGTGTGGATTGATGAGAAAACGCGTCGAAGACAATGTGCGTGTAACCACGAACCATTGACGGTAATCCCCAGGTCGTCCAAAAGCCCACCCACGGCATTCCCCAGATCAGTCCCCAGATCATCTCGTCTGATGGGTGGAACAGCGGCACTGGATACACCAGATGCTGCGAGGAGTGCGAAGATTGCGATGATGCGAAGCGAAGGCATTGTAAAGTGGGAGAGGACTTGAGAAGATGAGTTAACATTGGCGGTCGGGGGTCATGAATATATATGCGTCGACTTGAATGCCACTTGAGTGACCCGAATGACAAAAGGCGGCCCGTGCGGGCGCCAGGCATTCAAGATGCCTGTCGTCCACCGTCGTTTGTAAATTTGCGACTTGAGATCGGTATGTACAACGCCGGCGTCATTCAGGACGTCTGTTAGGCTCCGGCGGGTCAGCTACTCCGACTCACCCCAAGTCCAAATAAGCATCGGCTTCCATGGGAATTTGCAGGTCCCACGGCACCTCGTCTCGACGCCCCCCGAGCGTGGACACACGCTGTCGACGTCGACCACCGTCATTTGTAAATCTATCCCAATTTGCAACTTGAGATCGACACGTACAACATCGGCGTCATTCAGGACGTCCACCAACAGCAGCGTTAGGCTTCGCCGGCTCAGTTACTTCGACTCACTCCAAGTCAGAATAAGCATTGGCTTCCATGGGTTTGCAGGTTCCACTGGATCCTTTTGTGATATCCTCGAGCGTGCGCACGCGGGGACGACTGAGGTCTATGTTTCTATTTTGGAATGACATGCAGCATGTTGGTAAAGAAGGGGGTCGGACGCCGTGGTCGATTTCGATACCGGTCAATGAGCTCGCCGGGCATTCAGGACGCCTGTCGTTTGAATTCAAGCGCGGCGCCATCGGTCGCTGACATGCACAAGGTCGGCCATTCAGGGCGCCTAGATCCACCAACAGTCATCGTCGATTCAGCTGCTTGGACTCACGACTCCGAATAAGCATTACCATAAATCGACCGACTTCTGTTTTAATACCTCCCAAGACGAATATCAGAACCGCAGCCATACTTACCCATCGCCGTTTCAATAACCCGAAATCCCAAATGAGAAAGTAACTGATAAGGAAACAACGGTGACGTTCACATCTTACTTTAATCTCGGAAAACATCTTTGATATGATCTAAAAAGATCGTATCGTGTGCTGAAACATTCTGCGAGAACTGGAGGATGGTTGTTCCGGATACATGACGATACGGGATCGTGAAAATGGCACCTAGAAGGAGGTTGTACTCCCGAGCTCGCCTGGAATGGAACGAAAGTCATGGTCATCATTCCTAAAACTGAAGAGAACTGAGAAGCTCTCACCGTCCATCGCGGTGCCATCTCACCACGTACTTTCGATACCAGCACCATTCTGTCCACATGCGAATAGTAAAGTGAGCGCTGAACCAACTGTGACTATAGACACGGATACTTACTTGCCAAAAGTAACTCCTGGACCCTCCTCGGTGCCCTGATCGTCTTGGACCTTCGAATCCCAAAAGACTTGTGTTCCCAATGTCGAATGAATGACCCCGCTGGGCGCTGTTCATTGTTGGCTGTCGGGACGACCGAAGCATCCGTGGATATTAGAGGAGGCTCCGGAACAGCGGAGGGTCAAGTTGAGAACGTCGGTGGAGTCGCAGAGGTAGCTTACGATGGTGAGATGAGTTGTCAAGAGGGAAGATTGGCTTCGTTATATAAGATAGGCTCTGGGTTCTCTGTGGTGTGACGAAGTAACTGACATGTAGACGCGCCGAGGTGGGATGGTGCTAGAGCTTGTTCTTGCTTTTGGGAGGGAGGGAGATCGGATTGCGGTGCGGATTGGCATGGGGGAGAGGAGTACGGTTGTCCTCGTGCCTGGGTCTAGAAGTGGGGAATATCGGCCACACAATGGATCCCCAACCGACATGGCTTGCTTGATGTCCGGCACATACATCCCTGGTATCAACGTCTTTGATGTTGAGGCGCGGGCCCATATAGCAAGTTCATTCAAGCCCCAGGACGCCGGTAAAAAAGCCCCCCGTCCAAAAGCCGCCATATGCAAGATGTGCAGACCCGGTATCGATATCATTGAGAGTATGAGACGTAGAGTTGTGGGTACAATTGCGTGTCGGAATTCTTTATCCTTCAGTCAGGATGTACGCGCGTAGTTTGAAAGACATTGGGCGTACCACAGGATTGTCTTTGTCGCCCTCCCACATCTCGAAGTCTGCAGATATGCACATGACGGGAAAAGATAAATCAGGATGTAGTTATGTACCCGTGCTGGATACAACGGCGAGCAGGGTCTGAGCATGCTTGACTCGGCCTCGCGAGGGTGCACAGGTCTCTTAGAGGTCGAGGATCCTACTAGTAGAACCGCGAAATTCAGGTATGTGGAGAATTTTTGGGGTTCCGTCGTCCGAAACAGCTTCTGCGAAAGGCGGTCTTCGACAGTCAAGACGAAGGAGTAAAAAGGAATCTAGCTGCATTCAGAGTCCAGGCACCGCAACGGATACCACGTCGCGACTAAGTGGTTAGGAGCGAAGTGAGCCTCTTGAATACATGCAGGTGCTCGGCGGACTCGGTGTGTATAAGTACACCATCGGTGAACAGCTCAAAGGAGACATTGGGCAGACGACAATTATAGGGGAGACTTTTGATTGCAAGGAACCAGTTCACAGAAAATATTTCTCACACTGATCAACCTATCAACCACGGAGCCGAAGGTCGGCGACGAGTGGCGCACGAAGCACAATGGTGTTCCCTGTGACAGAAGAGCGGGGTCCCATTCGGAAGTAATACATGCAAGGTTCTAAATGAAAACATGAAAATACGCAAGGTCCGGCATGCCCGTGCTAAGAAAAGATAAGATTACTTTCAGGCTTCAGCACATAAGTATGTGAAACTTCTACTGATACACGATCACTATAAAACGACAAACCGACAACTTTCCTCTCTTATAAAGGGACTGTCCAACCGCTCAGCAACATCAGGAATGACTTGGACGCTCACTTACCAGGTGGATAATCGACTTCTTTGAGGTAGAAAGCCTCTGACGAGCCAATGTCATTGCATGCCGTCCACTCTCGACAGAAACAAACTCACTGTCACCATTCTCATCTTGATCTGCAACCGTAGATCCGTCACCTAGCCAATAGAATCGATTTTTGATTCCGTCAAGAGGCTCAAAGTTGTAATCCTCCCAGCGAGGATAGGTTAAGGCGCGCACGGCGTGCAAGGAAGAGCCTGCTAGAAGTATCAGCGCTGTCCCACAATTCACTGAATTGAGTCATTACCCGGCCAAATTGCGACCACTCTGCCTTCTGTTTTCCCTGCCTTGTACCATGACTTGCACTTCTCACCATACACGCTCTGGCAGTCAAGTATCAGTGAGGGCTCTGCTGCACATAGTTGACCGATCCGTACCGTCGGGAAGTAATGCTAAAGGCAACATCCATCCGTCAGTCGTGAATTCATTTGGCCATTTTGGTTGACTTACCTCGAGATATTCATCAAAGTCCTGAACAGCCTCAGGCTTGACTTCAATGCTCTTCAGTCGCTCTCGTTGCAGTTTAAGAGTGGCAGCAACAGCATAATCCACCTGGCGCTCTATGAGGATGAGGAGAGAACCTGCCCCTACGCCAGCATTGGGACCATAACTTTGGAACCAATTGGGGAACCCATCAAAGGTCATGGATAAGTACGATTTTGGATGTGGAGAATGCTTTTCGCTCATATTGACTCCATTCCGACCGATGATAGGGAAATCATATTGGAACGATGTGTCAAAGCCTGGGCACAGTTTTCGTCAATCTAAGGACCTGAAGGCTGGATCAGGACTTACCCGTCGCACAGACAATAACGTCAAGATTCTGGTGCTTCCCGTCCATGGTCTGGATGCCATCTGGGGTCACTTTCTGAATCGGAATCGGGATGAAGTCGACCTGAGGACCGTAAGGCAATCTTCCCCACCGAATGATGACATTACGTTCTTACATTGTCTTCACAGAGAGCTTCGAGATACCCGGGACCAGGAGTAAGCCGTCGACAAATTGGGGAAAAATCTGGGATGACTACGAAGCGTCTTCGCATTCAATATACCGTCGGGTACTGCGAATGACAACTCACTGTGATCTGCGATCCAAGGCTTTTTCGCCAGTCTTTGCAACATATCCTGTTCGAAAGCTGCCTTCGCCCCAAGCGAAGCATGACTTCCATGTACGGTGACAGGGAATGCCGACTAGAAATGGTGTCGTTTGGCACTCGGAGCTGTTGGTTACAACGAAAAAGCGGGCGTACATTCAACTCGCTCTCTAATTCCCAACGGAAGTTTTTGTAATATACCGGGTCCGAAAACTTCTGCTTATCTTGTTCTGTAAAAACGTCTGCAGGGTACGTCAGCACGTTCCGGTATGCAGCAGATCATTCTACTTACAATTGGTGACGTCTTCCCGACCAGATAGCTTGGACAGCCTTTCCTTAACAAAGGAAGCGGATATCCAAGTTGTTCCTCGAACATAATTTGTCACGTGTTTCACTCGTGGTTGCAGCGCCGGAACTACTTGGATCGCGGACGAACCCTTGAACAAGGACAACGTCAGAGCCATTCCTATGATATCAATCCCATGAATCACGTACCACGCCAATAACCCCGACTTTCTTGTCTTCCCAGTCCTTGATGGACTCTTCCCACTTCCCACTTCCCTTGGTTCCCGTCTCCCAATTAGCGCTGTGGATGACTTGCCCCTTGAACGATTCCAACCCTTCTATATCAGGCCAGGTCCATCGACTCAGGGCACCTAACCCAGCAAACAGGACATCCGCAGTATCTTCAAATTCTTCGTAGTCCGTTTTCCAGTCCCAGTTCGACGCCTCTGATGTTGCCCGCGGTCTACGGATGGTCAAATGCCATTTACCGGTTGGCTCGTCATATGCGGTGCGTATGATTCGGTGCTGAAGCTTGATATCCTGTCTGATCTTGTACTTGTCCACGACCCCCTCGAGGTATTTCTGAATCTCCGGACCTGGAGCGTAGAATGCGGACCAGTTTGGCTGAACACATGATGTGAGCAAGAGATATTCAGATTCCGGGACGGCTAACATTATCTTCGAAGGAGATTTGATACTGCGTATCCATTAGGAATCCCATACGACTGTAAGTTAGGTGGTATCCTCACAGCATGAGATGGAATGTCGCAACACAGCCCCTAAAAGCGCGTGGGTGAGCTTGGTGCAATTGAGTGAAATCCTACTTACAGGATATCGATTAGCCCACCAAGTTCCACCTACACCCGCGTTCGAGTCATAAACCGAAAGGCTCAGATTCGGGACCTTCTGACGGAAGCTATGGTGGCGCAGCAGCGTAAATCTTCACTTGGCATAGTGGTACGCCGGAATCCACCTACCGAATGCCTGCTATGATACCTAATGTTCCCTATTTCAGAGGGCAGCTTATGCGCAGGGACGAAAGACCGACCGCTATATCCTGCACCGATTACGACCACCCGGATTGGGCGTGCTTCATCGATCGAAAAATTGCCAAGTTGATATGACGCGCTGGTAGAATAATCGCTCTCCGATGTTGTGGACATGATGGTGCTGCGACGGAGGAAAGTGGGGACAATGATCCATGAATCAGGTCGAATTTAAAGGAAGCCCTAGTCTTGATGGTGTGAGTAGGTCGGCTACTTTCCCAATAAGGATATGCCCGACCGTCGGGTACGCGACGCCCGGCGATCGCTAAATTGGGACCTGCCAGATGACATCGGCAGGGGGTAAATTGTGGGCGATGACCGAGGTTCCCCGCTTGGGGGGTCAGACTGGATCGTGCAGCAACCTTTCCGTCTCCAGTAAGAGAACGATACCTACCACACAATTCACATCCTCTTCAGCACATGAGACAGAAACCACTCACAGTGTACAATTTCAGATACGCTCCGCCTCGTGACATTCACTGTAAGATCAGCCTCTTTCGGCGCTTCATAGACCTCGTCGACACCGGGAAACTCTCGGATATTTCCCCTCAAGCTTTCGCGTACACGCCTCACCGGTCCGTCCTCTCGCAGTGCTCTAGAGGCGTTGCTATGGATATAAGGAAGACATTCACGCCCGCATCCCCGGACTGCAGCATGTCCTTTGCAGCTTCGCGTGATCTCATGCGACGCAATCGGTGCCGCAATCACGGCCGCTCCGACCCTCGTCAACTCGACAGCAACGAAAGTATCCGTTTGTGTCTGTCTTCGGCAGTGGCAGAAAAGCGGTGCCCCACACACCTTGCCGTTTGGTAAAGAGTATTCATATCCTACCTAACGAAAGTGCTCTCCCAACAGGAGCGAAACACTCCGACCACCTTGCTAATTCACCGTGACTTGAAGGGCTTTTGCGATGCCATCTTTTCCGGAATTATGAAGCCCAGTTAGGAAGAGGACGAATCCTTGCTTATCGTGGGCTAGACAACTTTCTCGGAGGACCTTGACAACAACGCTGCAGAGGAAATGTCAACATGTAGTCAGGCGTTAAGACTCATAACGGCTCACTGGAAGTACATATGTCGCAAACGACGGCTCGTAGAGAAAAAACTTGGGGGATGGGAACCAACTGCAAGCCGTCTTGGTAGGTGTTCTGTGACCATCTGAGACCGCGTTGTATGTGGTGCGGGGACCGGCTAGTGTCGTCCGTACGCTTGGAGTACATATACCATAAACAACAGCCCGTAGGTGGCCGTTTGATAGGTGTTCTATGACCGTCTGGAGCGCGTGGAATGTCGTGCGGGGATCGGCTAGTCACCCGTAGGCAGACCCTATAGGATGAACAATCGATCACTAAGTTATGGGGGATCGACTATGTTGGCCCTTCCGGTCCAATGATCGCGGTTGATTGTGTGTCATTTATTGAAATAAACTGATTCCGTTGCAATTGCTTTGGTTGACATGGTGACTCCCCATTCGAAGTTACCAACGAGCCATTTCATCCGTGCATGGGTACTTGGAAGATCGCTAAACGGGACAACCTAAGGTAACCACCCGGGCCGCCCATCCACCGAGTACACAGAGTTCGGGTACCAGCTGGCTTGGGTATAAAATTCCGAAAAAAAACGCACCACAATATATACTTTATATACATGCCACTGCATGGAGGTGAAATAGGACACATCAGATGAGATTCCCATCCGAACAAGTTGATCGACAGTCCTCGACGATGGTGAGGCGACCTTCAACCATGTTGGTTTCGTAATACATCGGGTTTGGGGTACCGACGCTACGTATCTGGACGCGGTTTGTATGTTGATTCTGCCGCACGCTATGGCTCAGAATGGACACAACTTGGGGTTAGTCAATGAAGGAGGATGCAGAATCACGTGCACCTAACTCATACCGCGTTTACTACCATTCTCGACTCGGACTTCTCAGCTCCTTCTACTTGCACCTCCCCTATCTGGCAAGTTCTGGAGTTCATTAGTTCATTGTTATTAGGGACGCGGCGGGGCTGCGAAGTCTGAACAAATGTGGGAACGGACGCTTCAAGACCTCATCCGTGGTCTTCGTGCAAATAAGAAGGATGAGTCCAAGTTCATAGCAAAGGCCGTGGACGAGATAAGGAATGAGATTCGGGGCGATGACATGGAGCTTAAAGCCGGAGCCATACTCAAGCTCACATATGTGCGTTCCTTCCCTGAAGCATGTTCTTGCGTCATTCAATGCTCTTGAAAGCTCGATATGCTGGGTTATGACATGGGATGGGCGTCCTTTCATGTTGTTGAGGTCATGTCCTCGCCAAAAATGCATCTGAAGAGCGTAGGGTATTTGGCTGCGGGGCAGTCCTTCGATCAAGACACAGATGTCCTAATGCTCACAACAAATCTCTTAAAAAAGGTAAGGTGCATGGTATCTACCTGGATTTAGGGCTTTACTGTCATCAGGATTTGAGTTCCAATCCTGCAGATATTGCCGTGACGTTGAATGGCATTGCGAATATCGTAACTCCTGACCTTGCGCGAGACATTTCGCCAGAATTGATCGCCATGTTGAATCACTCACGACCACATATCAGAAAAAGAGCAGTCCTCGCACTTTACAAAATCATCGTTAAGAACCCTGAAACTATCGGAAATGCACGTCATCGAATGGAAGAAAAATTGGACGATCCCGATCCAGGTTTGTTACTGGGGTATCATTCCAATATCTCTAACGGATATACCAGGCGTCGTCTCGGCAACTGTCAACGTCCTATGTGAACTTGTGCGGCACAATCCCCAAGAATACTTAACCTTAGCACCTCAGCTCTTTCAACTACTCACGACTTCCTCGAATAACTGGATGCTAATCAAGATCATCAAGTTGGTCAGTTCTGTCCGTGGTCCTAGTTATATTTCTGATCCCATACATTTCCAAGTTTGGTTCTCTATCACCGTATGAGCCCCGTCTTGTCAAGAAGTTACAAGCACCCATAACAGACCTCATTTCGACAACTCAAGCCATTTCATTATTGTATGAATGTGTGCATACTTGTATCATTGGAGGAATGCTCCAAGGACCGTCCGGTAATTCATTGGCGAAAACATGTGTGTCAAAACTTGCCGCCTTTATCGAAGACTCGGATCAGAACTGTACGTTCACTTTTACCTTTTCTACGCACGCTGTTCATCACCCCGGCCGGTAGTAAAATACATCGCTTTACTTGCTATGACAAAAATTGCACCATCCCACCCTCACCTCCTTGCGGATTATCAGGACACAATTCTTGCAAGTGTCAACGATCAAGATGTGAGCATACGAATGCGTGCCCTTGACCTGGTATCTGCAATGGTGCGAGCCTTTACAGACCAATCTGCATCATTAATCCTATCATTAATCCTTCGTCAAATCTTCAGGTCAACAGGGAAAACCTCCAGTCCATTGTCCAACAGGTCTTGTCTCACCTTCTGCCAAACTCATCATCCTCGACATTACCAAGTGCTATCCAATCACTTGCGCAACACACGACTTCCCAAGCCCCTTCAGACACTCAAGCCCAGACATCTCCTAGCCGATCGCCCGCCTACCGACTTGTTCTCTGCCAGCGAATTCTGGGCATGTGTGCACAATCGACCTACGGCAACGTTACGAACTTCGAGTGGTATATTTCAGTTCTTGTCGACCTTGCACACATCGCGAACGTCGATGTAGGAGCTGAGATACGGGACCAATTGGTGGATGTCGTTGGACGTGTACGGGGTGTGAGAAGGTATGCCGTCAAGCTAATGTATACCTTACTCAGTGATACAACCATGTTACGAAACGTCCGAGAAGAGGGAAACTGTTCAGAAATCCTTTGGGCAGCAGCTTGGGTATGTGGAGAGTATAGCAAGTAAGTCTTGTTCGCTCAACCATAACTTTGTGATCCCAGACCTGGGTCATTTAGTGAACTCTCCGAGCCGCAAAAAATCCTTCCATACCTTTTGCAGTCTGAAATCTCGGTGCTGTCATCTGACATCGTCGCCGTGTACATCCAGGCTGCTACGAAAGTGTTCGGATCTTGGGCCGCCGATATTGCCCAGCGATGGACGGACGATGACCTCACGTATCTCAAAAGCATGGTTGAGTTGATGATTTTCCGTCTCGGGGAACTCACTCAAAGTTCTCAAATTGAGGTTCAAGAACGGGTATGCTATAAACACACACCCCATATCACCGAGTAGATAACGTCTAACGATTCCCGTGTTACAGGCGGCAAACTCTTTACAGCTCTGTCGCTTTATTCAAGCGGACCTTGATACATTTCGACCGAAACTCTCTACTACTCCAAGCTTTTCTACGCCTGAAGCCTTGTCTTCGTCATTTGACTACGCAGCGCCTACGACGGATCCCAATTTCCCCAAAAGCTTGTATCTCATTCAGCCGCTTTTTGAAGCATACGAGCTCAATCCTGTTGCTCTTACCGCCCAAGCGAGTGTCCCGATACCCGAGGGTCTAGACCTTGATTTGTGGATAACAGAACCCCCTCGTGAGGTTGTTCCAGAAGGGCAGGGGGAGCAGACGGTTAAGAAAGGGAAGAAAGGCAAGGGAAAAGACGGGAGCGGAAACAGAGTCAAGAGCGGAAAGAAAAGGCAGAAAGCAGTGGAAATGACCGAGAATGGAGATGTCCTAATACCGGCTGAAGCAGAGACGCCAGAGGAAGCAGCAGAACGTGCAAAAGTAAATCATCATTCTTCTCATTTTTCGACCCCCAAACCGCATTGATTTTGTGTTTAATAGAGAAAGGCAGAGCGATTGGAGCAACTGCGGGATGACCCATACTATCTCATTGACGATACGCCCAAGCCTGTTGTACTCGACGTTGATGCTATACCAATCGTCCGACTGGAGGACATGCCGTCAATTTCAGGTGTGTTTGACTCTTTACCACTAGCTTCAACTAACGTCAACCTCTGGAAGGTCCGAGCAATCTACCATCCCTTAAACCCCCATCGCAAACTTCTTCTACTCCTTTCATAATCGACAAAGAAGGTGAAATGCCGGAAAGAGCTGTGACCCCAAAACACCAGACGCTGCGGCAGCAAACACCAGTCACACCACTGAACGACAGCACCTCAATCCCACTGCGAATATCTCCATTTGCATCCCATGAAGTGCCCGACGAAGCGATTCGACCTAGTACACCAGAACCTATCAGGGTTACCCGTGTCAAGAAGAGGGGAACCACCGGGAAGAAGAAACGGACAACTGCCTCTACCACCACCCCGATTGGCACATCGATTTCGTAGATGATATATATTTGATTGCTAGATTAAGTAAGAGTTGGTAGGGTGATAAAACACAAAGGAATGGATGAGATGGAGTCGAGAATTGGGGTATATGTAACATTGTACGCGTGGACGCTGTAACTTCCAAGATGGGGTTAATACGCATCTGAGAGATCATCGATCTTCTTCAACATGCTCGACCGAATCCACAATTTCGTTCACTAGCTCCATAGTCACGCCGGGAATAATCCGCTCAGCCTCGGTGAATGCGCGTTGAAGTGCACTGAGTGCCACGCGTGCTTCTTGAGTCGATACTCGGGGAAAGAGCTACGACGAGATTGTCAGGTGGAAGTAAGGGAAAGAGGATAAGAAAAGGACAAACTGAAGCAATCGCTGGCAAGATGACGGAATCGAGCATGGTGGTATCCGGTAACTCGACGTCTAGATGGACATCCCCCATCTTCTGATGTAAGGATTTTGAGTTCGCAGGGTATGCCTCTGTGTATTGGTTGTCATATTCTTCGTATTCGTCGGAGGGTTCCCGCGAGATTTGGCGTTGATTGGAGCTCCCTCTGCTCTCCTGTTGGATTCCTGGAGGCGCATGTCGCACGGTGGATTGTTCAAAGTTTTTCGGTGTTCCTATCGAGCTCGATGAGGGTAGTGGGGGAAGGGCGCCTTTCGTGGCGATAGATGCAGCGTATGTCGATGAACCCGACGAGCCAGACCCAGACCCCCGGCGCGTGGTTGACGAAGACGACCCGGATTCTTCCCGCTTTGCGGAGTCATTCTCCCATGTAAGAGGAGGACCATAGTTTGAGCGTCCTATCGTCGTCGGGCGGCTGACATGGCGTACAGTACCAAAATCCCAAAGATCGTCTGGATCGCCATTTGAGGGTCTGTTAAATCAAGTGAGAACTATCCCATATGAATGGAAGGAAATGTAGGCTCTTACAAATCAGGTACTGTATCGTGCTCTTCGTCGTCTTGTCGATCGCCGTCTTCTGCTTTCCATCGCTCGTGTCTCTCGATGAGTTCAGTCAAATAGCTTGTCTTCTTCGCCATTCGTACGAATTTATGCCTTAGAAGGTCCCGTGCAGAAGGACGCTAGACCCATATGTTGTTAGCAAACGATGGCTCAAGGTGGTTCGAGAAGACGCAAACGTTTTGAGGGTCCCGCTGAAGACAAAGCTGGACAAATTCCCGGAAGGGTTTGGAGAAGCTGGCATCCAATTGAGGCGGTGGGTTTTTGGGTATGAGGAATAGGACCTGCCATGGGATGTGGTGAGTTGGGCATTCTTCGTAGATTTCTTTCAAGAGAGGACCTTCATTGGATGCAACTCTGCATATGGTGGTTCGCCTTTCGCCAGCTCGATAGCAGTGATACCCAAACTCCATACATCGGCTTTGTGGTCGTAACCACTCTGTTTTATGACTTCTGGTGACATCCAATACGGGGTTCCAACGAATGTATTCTTCTTGGCAGACAAAGTGCCCGAAAGCTGACCAGAGACACCGAAATCGGCCAACTTTACCTCACCTCCTGCCGAAAGCAGAATGTTCGCGGCTGAATTCAAGCTTAAAATGAGTTTAGTCAAGACGGTCAGGTTTGGCTTGACCTTTGATGTCCCGGTGAAGTTTCCCCTCGCTATGAAGGTACTCGAGTCCCCGAAGAAGTTCGCGGACAATGATAGCGATGTATTCCTCTCTGAATACTCCTGGTTTCATCTTACAAGTATAAATAGATGGTTAATTTGTATTTTGCTGTACACCGGCTTACCAGGTCCGAACATGAGCCACCTGAACAATACCTTGTGAAAGAAAGATCAAATGGGAAGCCAAGGGATGGGCGAAACGCATACTCCATAACTATCCAGAGAAAGGACCCTTTTAGATATGAACCGTGGTATCTATTCTCTGTGAGAGGAGCGATCGGTAAACTTCACGAGAGAACTCACTTTGTTACATGTGGGGAATCCAGTTGGGATAAAATCTGAATTTCCTGTTGGATATCATCTATCTCATCTTCTGCACTCTCCAAATCGATGATCTTGATGGCCACGGTCTTCTGTGTCCGCTTGTCGTAGCTGCGGGACCAAGGTGAAGAATGATCATTCTAAAAGTGGTTGTGCGCACCCTTTGTAGACTTCTCCAAATGAACCTTTGCCTGTCCAAACACAGTGTAAAGGTGTGACGGAAGTAGGGATGTTCGGACAACCCACCGATCCTATCTTGCTTCACATAAAATTCTTCTGGATCCTGGTTGCGTGCATCCGACTGGGTCGGGCGAGATCAAAATCGATGTGGATGAGTATAAAAGTTCGCTCACCATGTCGCCTAGAATATGCTCGGTGTTTATAGCTCAGTTACGCGTTGTGGAAGCTAGGATAAGATTTGGAGGGCCACTGATCAGTCAGCCACTGCGACGATCAGGTAGACGGAAAGTCGCGGCAAGTGGGTCGATTCGAGGTACAAAAGGCGATGGAAAATGAAGGAAATGAGTGTGTACTGGAAAAAGACTTATGCGGTCAAGTAGTTCTGGTTGGTCGCCGTACTTCATTTATGTTCCTCAGCTCAACTTGTATTGCAAGCAACGTGACCGCACCCCAAATCGGGACCGAAGAGTGGGACGACATTCAACCAAGTCTCCGTCACAGCCCACAATCTGAGCAGTTCATATCAGGTAGCTAATTCACTCATCGCTCCACAACCCCAGGGCGAGAAGTCGGCATGACAAGATCCGAGGCTGTCATCTTTGGGAAAACGACCGTTGAACTATGTGAGAAATTCCTCTTTTCCACTTTACAATGGTCTTCTTGTCAAACTGTCATTGCTGATCGATTGGCGTGAATCATAATCCTTGGTTCTCTCCAACTTGCAGCCTCTGCCTGTACTTCGGTCAAGGCGTCGTGTTCGAAAAACCATGATCTACCAGTCGTACAACTTGTCATTGTTCCTGAACTGTGAGGCGATCTCGGACCAAGCGACGTTCTTTGTCGATCGTATGTCTCATTCTTCGGCCCATCGCGTCGTGGTTTAGACCTCATTGGAGTGTGTGATCATGAGGACGCGAACACAATCTCCGGAATTGGAAGACGGAACTCGTTGGTCCGATCGCCTCGTGGGGAGTATTCAGAGGCACGAGTACGAGCGGTAGTGCATTTGCAGGTACCGATTATCGTGAGGCTTCAGCGTTCAGATGTTTTCAGGTTCGATTGCAGCAAATTAACATGTTGCGTTGAACATGAGAACAGGCTTTATTTAGTACAGGGGTCCATATTCTGTGTCACAAAAGTCTGCTGCTAAACCAGGCTCGTAAACACAACAGCCAGAAGAGAGGTTCGACTGACTAAAGGTATCCTGATATGTTATATCAATTTCCGATGTTCCTGCCATAGGGCTTAGACTTGTACACAGAGTTTGTATGCGGAGGACATACGGGTGTGTGACTAGTCTCGTGGTCAACATGTACAAAGGCCCGTTCGACGTTCGGAAGGACCTCTATTTTATCCTGCAGTTGCTGACTGAGATCGTGCGCTTTCCACAAGGGCGTGTTGGCATCCATAACGACATCCACTTCGACAAAATAATCCTAGAGAACATTGTTTAGACTTCCAAGGAAGTGCAAAATTAATAGTTACCGGTCCGCTCTATGAATCAAATATTAAACAACTGTAGCAAGGTAGCCAAAGGAAGAACAAACGTGATATGCTCGCACAGTGTCGATTTTGGCAATGTCCTCATTGAATGTCGCTGCTTTATAGATGATAAGTTGCAGAAAGTCGTGAGGTGCTGATTTCCCAGCAAGCAGCTCGAATTCTCGGTAGATCGTACGACCCCATGCGACGATAACGCCCAGGCCAATCTGTTAAACATTGATTTTTTTGGAGACAGATTCGATTTTCGATAACGTGCAATTATTGCTCCCATAGGGTCCAAATCTATATATGACTGTTAGGGGATGAAATCCCGAGGAATTACAAGACTCACACCAACGCCACTTGCTTCCTCCGGCCGACATTAAAATACCTATGGGAAAGATACGACATCAGACATGAGCGAACACGAACAATTCTGCCTACCGAATCCATTAATCCACAAATCGTTTCTATGATCCTCCCAGAGGATGCGCACTTGACTAGATTTATGACGAAGCGCAAAACAGTAGATGAACAACATCAGCTTGGCGCCTCGGGGTGATGTCAAAGTGATGTCTAATCGGTTGATGGTGGGACATACCAAGGGCGACGGAGACAGCTATGATTGCAGGAAGGTGGAATTTCTGTAGGTCATCATTCTGTTTTGTGGCAATATCTCGGACGGATTCGACGATGACGATAAGATTGACAGCCCCCATCCTTGAAAGGCGTCAGCAGAAGGCTAATCATCTCGACGTCGGTCTTACAGAAAACCTAGAAGAAGGTAATACTTTCCAGTATCAGGTGTCACGAGTACTCACCATAGGTGATATTGCCAATCGTCTCCAAACGAGCCCCACCGACTGGCCATTTATTTACATCAAGCCTTGCGGCCTTTCGGTGCAGCCAGAAAAGAAGTACGTTGCTCCCGAAATCGAAGACCGAATCGATGCCGGTAGCTAAGAGTGACAACGATCCCCCAGAAACGGCAGCATACACTGCCCGACAGAATCGTGGGTTATTTGAATAGTGGGGAAGAATCAGGGGAATCACGCACTCTGCAAGACACACAAGGCGAAGTTCCCGAAAAGACTGGCATAGATAGCAATTTTGATCTACATTTGTGCGCAGGTTAACGCCAACAGGTGGCAAGTACACAAGAACGATCTTACAGGTATATGGGTCGTTTCTTCCTCATCACGGGCGTCCGCGGTGTGCGCCTCCATGGGCTTGAGCAATGCGTTGATCAACTGAGAACATGTTACTTCGCGTAGAGAAGAAAAGGCGGGCGTGCAAGTACATCGTTCTGCCTTTGATGATACTTGGCCACCGCTTTCCCCTTGAGGCTGTCTCGAAGAAGGGCAATCTGTTCCTCTGACTGGATTCTTTTGCGAATATCATATGGGTCCTGCGGAGAGAGCCTGGCCGATGTGGAGGTCGCCTCAATGTCCAAGTCGTCCTGCACCATTGTGTGGTGGAGCTGATATTATGAGCTGCTGAACGGCAAGATCTTTTGTAGAAGAATCCAATGTGCGTACATGAGGGTCGAAGATTATGCTATTGACAGACTATCAGCATTGGGTTGGGAGAGGAAAGTAATTACAGAGAACCGAAACAGCGGGTCCGATCAGCCAAATCGCAGGGACCAGAGTTGGGATGCCGAATTACAGGTACCGAGAAGATTTTCGGAAACCTTCGATTTCAGAAATCAAACTGAGTGGGCTCGTTACTTGTTCAATGCTGGCTCGCCCTGGAAGAGGAGGATAATAATGACAATAAGTTAACAGTGGCACCCCCTAAAAAGGGCCGAATGTTCGCTTATTCCCGGCCCCTCAGCGAGGCGGAGTTTTAAATGTCGTGACACTACGGGTTTGCATCGAGACTGTTCTATTAGTATAGACTGTCGCAGATCATTGACATTACGTAACAAGCTCGCGTTGAAAATGACTGACGATGAATACGGGCAACTCGCAGCTCTTACTCCCGCCTTCCTCATATTCGCAGTCGTCCTGTACGACCGCCTACTGCTTCTGCACCATGTCAATTGACTAACTTACTCTTTTTTTTTCTAGGACAGCTGCAGTGCTATGGTGCATGCTGTCGTCTTGCATGGGGACACCCATCCTTCACGCTCTCTCTGAGATTTGGGATTATCTCGTGTTGAGTTCGCGATCCGGCGCGGCACTGCGACGTAGGAGAGAGTTTGGCGAACAAGAGATCTGGGAAATGGAAGCTCGCGGTAGAACAAGATGATTACCCCAAGTTTGGACCTTCTTGGAATGCCAACCAGAATAATCCGCTCTTCAGCTTTGATTAGTAGCCTCTCTTTTAACTGGGTCAACATCTACCATCGTATCCAAGGAGCCAAGTTGTTCGCAATCCCGTGCGCGTTACCCCTAAATCCCCCCACATCGATAACCTTCCAGGGAAATATTACACGTTCGTCTCCTTGAGAGGCTGACAGTCACACCTTCCCCCCAGATATAAACCTTTGGTGTGACAGAAACGAAACTACCTCGTCTCTTTCCAATACCACGACAACCACTTCAAATTTTCATTGCTTTGTTATTGCTTTTAGGACATCCCCGCATCGCTACCTCGTCTCACAGACAACCTCCAAACACTATCCTCTACAATGAAGATCCCCTCCAGCTCGTCCATCGTCTTCGCCGCCTTGGCTGTATCTTCGTCCTCGACTAGCTTGGCGGCTCCTACCGAACCTCCGGCGGGCGGACTCACCCCTTCGACAAGCAATCAGAACATTGCCTCGCGCAGCAGCCCTGTCCCAGCCATCTCATTTAGGTCGGCCGACCACCATGATACCATTGACATCCACCAGCAGCGGTCCATAAGTAAGCATTTTATATCACGCTCATAGTGGACCGCGGCTAACGCCCATGGTTAGTCGAAAGACAAGAGGAAGGAGGTCTATTGAAACGCCTTCTGGCTGGTCTCAAGGGTTTACTTGAAAGTGGTACTCAATCAGGTCTCAGCGAGGACGAAACGAATCAACTCCTAGAATATGTCACGAAACTTTCTCAAGCACCCGGATCCTCCGCCCGTGCGATCCGAAGAGAGACTCCATCAACTGAGTCCCAAGCTTCGCCTTTGTCTTACCTTGCACCTACCTCTACTACCGACGCTTTGAATCCGTCAGCCACCCCTATGGCCACCCCAGCCAATACACCATCTAACACACCATACCTCGCTCCGCGCGCCTATGCTGAAGATTCTCCCACTCCAGCCGACCCGGTCCCTAGTAATATGCCTAATAGCCCTGCCCCTACCGAAGGCAGTCCTGCTGTTGCCCCCAATCCCTCTGATGGCACTATCCCTTCGGCTGGTGTACCCAACCCTCCAAGCGACATTACTCCGCCTCCCAGTAGCCCTTCTCGTCGTGATACAGCCCCCCCTGCGGAAGGCAATGCACCTGCTGGCGTTGCTCCTCATGCCGACAACACTCCTCCGGTTGGCCCCAATGTCCCTGCTGTCCCAAATTCTCTTCCTGCTGGCTCCGCTCCTCCCCTTGGTGTCAATGCTCCCGCTGGCGCACCTGAGCTTCCTGGTGGCGTTCCTCCGCCGCCTGCTGTCGGTCTTTCTCCCCGCGACATCACTCCTACGAAAGACGATGGATCTTCCGTCCCCCCTGCCGGCACCCCTCCTGGCGCTCCCGCAACTCCGGCCGATGCACCAACGCCCACCCCTCCCGCCGGTGCTCCTTCCTCATCTGTCTCTGCTGGTGTGCCTGCTCCCAGTGGTATCCCTGACTCTCCTAGCAATGCCACTCCTAGTGGTCCTTTCCCAACCTCCGGTGCTCCACGCGCGTAGACGCTCGTCTGGTTTATGCAAGACTCCTCTTTTTCTCTATCTTCCTTCCTGCCCTATCAACACGCCTAGTATCCATATTGCCTCTTATTTACTTTCTTTTCGTTCATAACATACTTGAGATACGAGTATACCCTTCGAGATACCCATCTATATAGCTATTTCTACCATCGGTCCATTTGAATTACAAGTTCTTAGGCTTATACATATTTTGTTATCATGAGGGATGTTATATGTTAGTGTTCACCACTGCCTTGAAGCCATCACTGCTAACTTAGAGCGGTTTTTCATGCCCCGCCCACGCCTTCTGGCCAGCACAGTGTCTAGGCGATCCGACCGCCCTGAATATCAAGTACTAACACCTCGAACACCTCACTCACGCGCTGGTCGTGCGGAAGAAGGCTTCACCGAAGTCGAGCTTTCGGAAGAGCCGGTTGTTGGCGATCTTCAAAAGCCCAAGCAGCACCAGTCCGTTTCCCTGCTCATGTCCTCCCGCAGCGAAAGTTTCCCCGGGGTGGGCTACCGGAGTCGTGGTGATGATTTTGATGAGTCTAAGCGAAGTGGCAAGAGCGCGAGGGGGGAATCGAAACCCGGACTTTTCATGTTCTGCTGCTCGCATATCCCCCTCGTTCTGGGCAGTGTTCTTGCGGGGTTCCTCCTCTTCCTTGCTTACGTTTCGTATCGCCGACCAGAACAACTCAAGGCATACTTGGGGATTGATATCCACCGATCTAACCTATTCCCTGCTGGAGGAGCTCACCAAAAGCCGGTCTCACCCTTGCGTTTCATCTCCTACGAGAACTATACACACTTTCCACTCCTCTCCACGGAATATTTTGCCGAATGCTCCAAACTTCACAGTGGATTTATGTCGCATGGCAAATATTGGGAACATGGATCCATGGGGACCATGGATGTTCTTCACCAGGACGAGCAGGAGGGCTACAATCTACGGCAGGGAGATCGTGCGATATGCACAAGTACGATCACATATATGCTGGATGGAAAGGTCGGCCTGTTTGCGGACCTTGCACTGCTGGCGCAGGCAGCAGCACTTGCTCGTGAAGTTGCCACGACCTTTGGCTATCTGTTTCTCATGCTGACTTCATATTTACCAGCGGAATCGGACTCTACTGATAGATGATACCTATTGGAATCGGGGAAAGTAGGTTGCGAATCAGATAACCTCCTCATATTTTGACGAAACTTCGTTGGCTCAGATGGACTGATTACTTTCAAGATGTTCGTGATACTCAACCCGGACCGGAACCAGGCTGTGCAGCACCACCACCCGAAGGTCAGTACGTCTTTCACCCCCGGAAGACGAAGCCTTATGTCGCCTTGAAACATAGAGCTTGTTGCTTGTCCTAGACTTGCCAGGTGAGAGAATTTTCGTTCCTAGGGAGATCACTAAGCAATTTCAAAAATCTTCGAAGACACTGGGTAAGCTGCTCGAAGTTCTTCTGAGTGGGGCCACTCGTTGATGTTATGCAGGTTATCAATTCACTTACAGCACGTTTTCATTTCGGACATGAATTCATCGAAGCCTACGAGGACCCGTAGGTATCCGTCGCCTCTTATCTGAATCAGAATTCACTGACTGCATGGATAGCTATGCTCATGAGCTGAACCGTCTCAAGGCAATCTACAAAGCTTCGGCGCGCTCGTTCCAAGAAACCGTACTGCCTAATGCTCGAAGCGCCGCACTTATTCGGAGAGCCAGGTCGAAACTTTCGAATTCAGTTTCGCCAGATGATGCAGCTACGGTCAAGACCTATATCGCCCTTCATATCAGAAGAGGTGACCGCAGACCTACCTTTTATAATGGTAGATATGTCCCGTCCGAGGACTTTGTTCAAGCTGCAATCGACGCTTGGGGAAGGCTCAACCCAGATGTCTCAGCTGAAAACCTCTTCTTATACATCGCTTCTGATTCAACGCATGCCGATGAAGAAATCCTTCGTCTCACGGAAACGAGATACACATCAGTCTCGCTTTTCCGGTCTGAAGATCCAGAACTACGGGCTTTGGCAAGCCCGCAGGATTACCTTCAAAGCGAATTTGATCAGCTGGATGAGAAAGCGAGGATACTCGCTACTCGAGGCGTCATCGTGGATTTTGCGTTGGTCAGCGGATTTTGGGTTGAACACGGGGATGTGGTTCCAGGTGCGACTGTATGCACGTTGAGGTACGACTGCCTCTTGATTCAGTCACTTATTACATTCCTAACGAGTGTGCACGACACAGCTCCAACATATGTAAGCTCTCTGCTTTGGGCTTAGGATGGGAAGTGGCTTTTGGCCAAGTTGATGAAATGGGGAAGGTGGACGATGACCAGAAGCGATGGGTTGAGATAGACCAGAAGGGTCGGATAGTTCCAGTGTGGGTACCTTTCGAGCTGTTTTGAAAAGGATTCAGAACGTCCTGTGGCCGTCCCCGTCTCACTCTCGTTTGAGATCGATATTCAACAATGGATTTACTACGGATGCGACCAATGAAATCGATGGCCGAACGGTATCAATGTGCCAGGTGTGTCAGAAAAACCATCAGCTCAAGTTCAGCTGATCTGGCCTGATATGAAAGCTATGGTGATGAGAAACATCAAAACTGATTTGGACATCACCAACGGTGTACGAGGAGAAATAATTGGCATCGTTTTCAACATGGACGAACCCAGCCATTCCCGCAATCAACCTATGGTACAGCTCAAATGTCTTCCAGCATATGTTCTCGTCAAAATGACACATACACGCGCTTCTCAATTGGATGGTGTCGAGGAAGCCGTTATTCTGGTGAAACCTGCCATGACAACCCAAGTAGTTTACACGAGTCCAACCTGCGCCAAGACCAGATCTGAGACTCTGCCACTTTCCTATTCACCCAACAACCCTCGACAGGTAAGGAGACGCCTGCCCCACAGGATCTCGTCTCAACATTCGACAGTGTTAGCCTCGTGACGGATCCCTAGGCCTCACCTCTTCTAAGTTAAGAGGAAGTAAGTATTGGACTTGGAGAGGAACTCATTGATAATCCTAACGTCAAGGTCCATTCTCAGGAAATGAGTGCCACAGTTGGCGATTGTCGAACGACTCGAAACCATGCCAATGCCGGCGGAGACTTTTGAAACAGAGGTATGACTCGAGTTATACCCCTTCCATACAATTCCCAGCTCGTTATAAACCTTACATGATATACAGCTTGAATCGTTCATCAAGCTCAAGATAGGAATAGAGGCGACCAACAAGATTTTCTCGGGACTGCAGCTGATACACGCCATCGATCTCTTGAAGGCCTCTGAATCGAGATTCCGGAATCTTGATGCAAAAATTTTGCGAGTTCAAGAGCATTTGTCTTCTCTCCTGACGAAGCGCGCACGATGTGAGGCACATGCGGAGAAGCTTCGCATAGCCGTCGCACCTCACAAATATCTGCCTCCGGAAATACTCGCCGAAGTCTTCCTACACTGCTTACACAACGATCCTCTGGATGGGAGACTTGAGATTTGGGAATGTTCTCTAGACCCGTTACCAGCTCCATGGGTGTTGAGCCACGTTTGCTCCAGGTGGAGATGCATAGCATTAGGAGAAAAGCGTCTATGGAACTCGATCTACTACGAAGGGAATTCGCGGCGCCATGCACTTTTATTAGAAGCTTTCAAGCGTGGTGGCCAATCAACTCTCCAGCTTGAGGCTAAGGAATCTAGAGAAATCCACTATCAAACCTTCTTTCGTGAGGTTGTCCCTCCCCAGTCACATCGGATCACTTTGCTGTTACTGGATGTAACAAGAGCTACATTCCAAGACTTTCTATTACTGCCATCCGGCGTGTTTGACGAGCTAGAGTGCATAAAGCTTCATATCCGCTCGGCATATGAATACTCCTTCGTGCCTCAGGCTCCTGCTACTGTTTTCCAAGGGGCCCCCCAATTACGGGGCGTTACTATCCCATTATTAAAAAATTATTCCCCACTGGACTTGGCTTTGCCCTGGGATCAACTCACATACCTCGCTCTCATTCCTAAATCCATGGGACTCGCCGATTCATTCAAAGTCCTGAGCACGAACCTCTGTGAATGCTACTTTTCTTTATGTCCCGATAATGAACCTCCGACAGTCGTCCCCCCTGCCAGCATCCAACTTCCTCACCTGCGGAAACTTTAACATTATCCTGTCAAGGAAGTCTGCATATGCCGATCCGACCTTTGGTGATCCCAAAGCTCGGGCAATTTGCCTTCGTTTTGTCGGATCCGTCAGACGACCACCTGAAGGATCTTAGAGAGACCATTGATCGCTTGTCCATTCCGGACTTGCGTTTGGTACTCCATTGCAACGGTTATAGCATGGATGATCTCTTGCGACTCGCTCGTTCCTTACCACCTCTGACGTCAATCACAGCTTACGATTACGTCCTTCCTGCTTCCACGATGGAGCTCATAGCTCAAGACGCGTGCTTCCAGACCCTCACCTCGCTAGAGGCTTGTATTAACCGCTACAATACGAAGGATTTGGTTAAGATGTTCAAGGTATATTGGATGACACGTGCTCGACAATCAAACAATGCGCATACGGGCATACACTTTACGACAATCGAGGTTCTGGACGCCAGTGAAAAAGATATCTTCGAATTATCGCGGGACATCGCAGTGATTCAGAAAGAGTTGGGAGCCCCAGACGCGAAAATTATCCTGCGGCCGTGGCGCTCTCACTGCAGTCACTCGTGGCTGTTTTAGGGGCCAAGGAGGGACCTATAACAGTTCGAACACGTTTGCATGTATTTCTTCAAGATCTGTAATATTTTGGCGAGTGCAGGACCTTCCCTAAATCCGGTGACATTACCACGATGGACAGGAAACCCGCCAGCACTCTGCGCGCGCCTTGTGCAGCCCGGCCTTGCGCTCACCTTCCCCAGCATCTACCAGTACCGCCAGTCGTCCTTCGCCTTGCTGGACCCGACCAAGCCTGAGAGACAGACGCTCGTCTCGTTCTTGCTCGTCGTCCCGGAAGCGCAAGGCGTGACGGGACGGCCGAGGTGGCGCCAGCAGCGGGAGTGGGTGCAGCGCGCGGTGGACGAGTCGGTGGAATTCCGGATGCCGGGAGAGGTGGTGGAACAGATTGTGGATAGCGTGAATAGGGGAATGGATGCGTGCGAGGCGGAGAGGTATGCAACAGAGCTGAGGGAGGCGAGGTAGAGGTTCAGGGAGGCGAATGATTCGTGCCATTTTTGTATATGATTATTTCTCCATAAGTGACCTCTGTTGTGAAAGAGGTCAGCTTCGAAAGATGATCTTTTTGAGCCATGGCCCGAATCGTAAGAGGATTAAGAACACTCCGAGGAGCCTTGAGGGATGTCACGAAAGGTAGAGCGCCAGTCATTTCTGTGAAGCCGTCTTGCCCGATGTATAATAGTTCCGAAACTAAGCTATGTCGTAGGGTGGAGGGTGTCCCGGTTTGATTCGACTCACGGAGGTCGGCACATAACTTCATGAGCCCATGCGCGATGGATACCTGGATTGATATCCCCGAGAAATCAATATGCGTCAGCTTGTCCCAGCACAAGCACAGGTTAATAGAGAAAGGAATCTGGGTCACTTCGAATGATATCCCACCGCAAGTACGAAAGACCCTCGGACCCTCACCTCGGAGTCATCGCCGACAGCTGAACATCTTCTAGCACTGGAAAAGAATCCAAAGGTAAAGCAAAGAGCTTCTCGACTGTCGTTACAAAGACGAAGAGCGACAGTTCCGTGATCCTCTTTGACTGGGAACAGACGACATGGCGAAGGAAATCATCGTATATACACTTCTCATCTTCGCCTTTGCCCGTGGACAGCCGCAACCGGGATCGGCCTCTCGGTCTGAACGCCGCGTTCAACATCGGCATTTTGCCATAATCAACTGCGTTGAAGCCTATGGTGCCCCAGATTCGTGGTTCTGCCAGAGCTATCTGCCTCCATCTTGAGCAGATTTGGCCGACCACCCAGGGGAACGGCCACAGACCATGATAGGCTGGTCGTGTTCTGTAGATGATGACCTGTTCCGCAATCTCTGCAGCATAATGAAGGAAGATCTCGATGAGCATCTCGGAAGGAAGGGATTTGTGGGGTGCGATCGTGGGTTGAAGTTTCGTCATGTCTTCTATGTAACTTGCTCGTTTGTCCTGGAGTAAGAGAATATACTCTTGGACGCGCGTGATCTGGATGTCGATATTTTCGAGTTCACTTTTGATGTCCTGCAAGAAACTTCGGGACGCGTGATTGCTCTGATTTGGGCATGACCTCGTTCGCGTGTACCAAGGGCGAGTTGGGGATAGATTGGATCTGGAGTGGAGGGGTCAGCAGAGATTGGCAACGCGAGAAGGGCGGCGTTTCGGCGTGTTGTCACCTCCACCCCGAGGCTCGAGTTCTTGTCGCGTTGCGTTGGACGGCTTGTATTCATTTTTCACTTCTGGTGGTCGAGGTTGCTACGAGCAAGGCGTGGTAGACAAAAGTTATTTATTTACATAATTTGGCGTTTCTTGCAATAGGAACTGACACTGGGAAAGAAACTGGTTGGTAAACCTACAGAAACGCGGAAGTCAAGTCTTCAATTTGTAAAAGAAATGAGTGCCCCCATTCGAATTCACGGTTGTCGAACGGCCAGAGACTTTGAGACAGAGGTATTTCCCGGGTTTTATGCCCTTCCATACAATTCTTCGAAACTGACATGATATATAGCTCGAATCGTTCGTCAAAACAGGAATAGGGTCCACCAACGAGATTATCTCGGGACTGCAGAGGACACGCGTCGTAGACCTCTTGAAGTTCTCTGAGTCAGAATTCCAAATTCTTGATGCAGAAATCTCCCGAGTTCAGGAGCATTTGTTTACACTCCAGGCGAGGCGCGCACGATGGGAGACACATACGGAGAAGCTGCACATAGCCGTCGCACCTCACACACATCTGCCTCCGGAAATACTCGCTGAAGTCTTCCTGCACTGCCTGCACCATCACTCTCTGGATGGGAGACTCAGGATTTTAAGACGTTCTCCGTGCCCGTTACCAGCGCCATGGGTGTTGGGCCACGTTTGCTCCAGGTGGAGACGGATAGCACTAGGAGAAAAACGTCTGTGGAACTCCATCCACTATGAAGGGAATTCACGGGGCCATATGTTTTTATTAAACGAAGCCTTCAAGTATAGTGGCCAATCAACGCTCCAGCTTGAGGCCAGGGAAACTGGAGACAAGTTCTATAAACCCTTCCTTCGTGAGGTTGTCTTTCCCCAATCACATCGAATCACTTCTCTGTTACTGGATGTCGCAGGAGCTACGTTCCGGGCCTTTCTATTACTCCCGTCCAGCCTGTTTGGCGAGCTGGAGTGCATAAAACTTCATATCCCCTCGTCATATGGACACTTCTCCGTGCCTCAGGCTCCTGTCACCGTTTTCCAAGGAGCCCCTCGTCTGCGGCGCGTTACCATCCCATTATTACACAATCATTCCCCGCTGGACTTGACCTTGCCCTGGGGCCAACTCACTTACCTTGCTTTCACGCCTGGAGACATCGAGCTCACCGATTCATTCAAAGTCCTGAGTTTGTGTACGAACCTCTGTGAATGCCACCTCTGTCTATTTACCGATAGTGAACCTCCAATCACAGTCTTTCACCCCGCCAGCGTCCAACTTCCTCATCTGCGGAAACTCGGGCTGAATATGATATTCTGGGGGTTCTCGTATGCCGATTTTTTCCGACCCTTGGTTATCCCGAAGCTGGAGCTATTCACCTTTGTTCTATCGAGTTCATCAGAGGACTGTCTGAACGACCTCAGAGAGACCATTGATCACTTGTCCATTCCGGGCTTGCGTTTGGAACTCCACTACGATGGGTGCCAAGCGGATGATATCCTGCGACTTGCTCATTCCTTACCCCCTCTGACGTCAATCAAAGCCTACAAATGCTTCCTTCCTGCCTCCACGATAGCACTCATAGGTCAGAAAACGTGCTTTCAGACCCTCACCTCACTAGAGATCATCACATCCCTACACAATACGAGGGATCTGGTTGAGATGTTCAAGGCACACTGGGCGCGTGCTCGTCAATCAAATAATACGCATCCGGGCATACGGTTTGCGACGATCGAGGCTACCGACCCCAGTGAAAAAGACATTTCCCATTTCTCCCAGGACATTGCGGTGATTCAGAAACAGATGGGAGTCACAGACATGAAAATTACTCTGCGGCGGTGGTGCAGCTCTGATCCGTGGCGGTTTTAGGGGGCAGTAAGGGATTTATAACGATCGTGTTCTTTTTCCCTCTTGCTGACGGCACGGGCTCGTCCTTGTATACACCGGATTCGCCGAGGAAGATGACCAAAGTCTCCGACTCCTAGATTTCTCGTCTTTTTTGTTCAAAAACGTTTGCACGTATTGCTCCAGGATCTTCTGCAGTCTAGAACCTTTTCCGCGATTGAAGGGTCTTCTCTAACTTTGGGGACATTGCTACCATGGACAGCACTCTGCCAATAATGGAGCTGGACCCTCGTCGAGCTGTCGCAAGAAAGGGACGCTTGTCGAAGCTTGTCGAAGCACTGCCTGTTTTTTTTTCAAGGCAGGCGCTCATTCTGGGCCACTGGTTAAAGCACATTTTTTATTATCTTCGCTTGCCGCTCTCTAGCGTTCCCCTGGTCTCTCAGATTCCAGCCATGCACAACGAAACCATTTGAGATTTCTGCAAGAATTACAAAAAAGTCATGCATGAGGTTCGTCTACTTATGATAAAATCATTGAGTGTGTACGGATTATGTAAATATGTGATCAACGTGATGGTCTCGAGCTCATGTTCAATTATTATTGAAAACTTTAACATTGAACGCTGATGAACTATCCTATCCTATCTTATCCTACGTTGTACCCGCGATCGACTACTTCCACAGTGAATCACTCTGCCGCTTTGATACATTTGGAAAGAAACTGGTTGGTACTCTTAACACCGAGGTCCATTCTCCAAGAAAGTGAGTGCCTCAGTTGGCGATTGTCAAACAGCTCGAAAAGAAACCAATGCCGGAACTTTGCGATTGAGACAGAGGTATAGCTCAGGATTTCCGCGCTAGTTTTATGTAAACCTACAGCTTCGTTCTTGTCATCAAGACAGGAATAGGGACCAACAAGATTCTCCCGGGACTGCAGCGCGGGGGATATTTATGGCAATCAGTGTTGACACCACTCGGCGACACAGCGTCAGTGGAGTGGTGTCTTACAATCCTATATCATGATGTGACTCACGGGCTATCCCTTTTCCAATAGGATAGGACCACTATGTCGACCCACACAGCAATCGCAGTCATTCGAGTTGGGGAAATCGAAGCTATCAAAGTACCCACCGAGGCTCCTCGAAACGGGGAAGTCCTTATCAAAGTGGGATATTCTTCGCTAATTCCCTTCGACACATACATGGTGGACTTGGGGATACCATGTCACGGGGTTCCCGAGCATTCTTGGTTTCAACGCTTCTGGAACGGTGGCCCAACTTGGAGATGGAGTCATCGATCTTGCAGTTGGAGATCGAGTAGGCATTTTCTCGACGTCATCAGGCGATTACCCCGAATCTCATGATTGGCAAAGGTTACTGCGTTCTCTTATCTTGGTTCACGTTCCAAAGGGATGCAACAATACACCGTCCAACCGCGCGCAGTGGTTGCTAAGGTAGAACATTCTGAAACGTCATACCTTCGTACCCATTCTGAGAATGCAAATCCAAGATCTCAGAAACGATCCCTCTGGATGCAGCGGCGACAGTCCCGGACAACTTTGTCACCGCATTTTACATCCTTTTCAACCAGCTCGGCCTTCCCATTCCCCAGTGCCTCCCGGCTACTAACCCACCTCCGCTTGCTAACATACCTATCCTCATTTATGGTGCTGGGGCAACGTCTGGACAATACACGATCCAGCTCCTACAATCCGCAGGTTACAAGAATATCCTCGCGACGGCGTCCGCGAAGCACCACGATTTCTTGCGTTCCTTGGGCGCAACGAGCCTTTTTGAATACAGAAGCCCAGATCTGACGAATGGAATCGCGAAGGCTGTCGGTCAAGAGGGCAAAGTGGCTGTGGCTGTGGACTGTATTGCCACGGAGAAGACTCTAGAACAGGTTGCCCAAGTGATCAGCCCCAGTGGCACTGGCTGTCTTGTTGCCCGTCAAGAAGTCAGACGATGTTATTGTAGACGATAAAAGCAAGTTCGATATGAATCCAGAGGGCAGGTTTCCGTCCGGTGTTAGGGTTTTGGGCGTTGGAACGTTCACTTACCTCATGGTAAGCTCGTGCATTCACATTTCCAAAAAGTCCCGTGATGAAAAGAGAATAAAGGATGCATACCTCAAGGAGAATTTGATGCCGAAAATATTACCGGCTTGCTTGGGGGCAGGCATCATCAAGCCTTCTCGTGTGCACCTATTGGACCACGGTACTTTCAAGGACCGGGTTAAGACAGGCTGGACCTCCTAAGGAAACTAGAAGTCAGGGGGGAGAAGCTCGTTGAAGTGGCGGAGTAGTCGCATGTCGACTTCAAGGAAAAATTGTTGGACCACGAATTATTATCGTATTTTTCACTCGCCCCAGAGGAGTGTGAGTCTGCCACTGGGAACTTAGCTGAGAGCTTGAGATTGGGCATTGCCTTTACATTCATCAAGACGGTACCATCGATGACGCCGAGGTTCTTAAAGAGGAATGGGGAATTTTTTTGGCGCTATCTGAACGGCCTTACGGTCTCTCTTGGACACACCGTCAGGCTATGCGGTGTCTTGTCGACGCTTGGTCGACGGGTTGAGCGGCGATTCGACGACGGTGTGACGATGAGTGTTACTCAGTCACGTGACCGTTACTACCCCGGATCATGTTGACGTCTTCGGAACATCCAATTCAAGAGGTGGTTAAATTAGTCTCCCCTTCAGATTCCGCCTTCCAGCTACACCACATTTCATGATTCCCACCAAACGCGCGACCCATCTAAACCTTCAAAATGCCATAGCTAGACTCACCGGCGCGGGGGGAACGTCCGTCCGAGCGATATCCACACGGCCGGCTGCAGGGATATCTTCTAAGAGCGGTCGAAATCGTGTTGCGAGAGAGATATCTTCTGGTAATCCAGTTGTCAGGTGTTATGCAACAGAAGTCGCCAGTGTGTTCAATTCGTGAATTGCGCGTTGCTCTCCAATATGACTCTGAGGATACTCTTCCAGCAGTGTCGAAGGCTTCCCGCAAGCCGCACTTTGACAAGATACTGATAGCGAACAGGTGCGTCTCAAACCATTATCGATGTTGAGATGGGCCTCAGTTATGCTAAAGAGGGGAGATTGCATGTCGCGTTATCCGCACGGCGAAGAAACTGGGTATCAAGACTGTCGCAGTATACAGCGAGGTTGACAAGGAGTCTCTACACGTTAAAGAGGTAATGAATCTTCCCTTCAAACTTAGAGTTCGCGCTGACGCACCGTCGCTCAGGCCGACGAGGCGTTCTGCATTGGGCCCGCTCAATCTTCAGAGAGTTATGTGTGTAGATTCTTGAACACACATATAACCCATAACCATTCCGCCAGCTGTGCATGGACAAAATAATTGAAGTATGCCACCGGACCGGTGCCCAAGTATGTTCCAGTTTTCCATAACCAACTCTTGCTAATTCCCTACATGAGGCGGTACACCCAGGGTAGGAGACTCCCTTCCTTAATTTTTCGGTTTCTTTACCGAACGGTGTTCCAGGTACGGGTTCTTGAGTGAGAACGCAGGCTTCTCGGCAGAGCTGGCACAAGAAGGCATCGTCTTCATTGGACCTCCCGCTAGTGCAATTGTGAGCATGGGTTCCAAAAGGTTTGTTGTACTCCCTGCCTGTCATTATTCCATATTAATAGCGCCCAGTGAATCAAAGAATATAATGTCAGGTATGGATTTTGCATTAGTTCAGTGCACAAGGAGCAGGACCGTTGATCACCCATTTGCAAGGTGCTGGTGTACCATGTGTTCCGGGTTACCATGGAGAGAATCAAGATCCTCGTTATTTATACACTCAAGCGAAGGAGATTGGTACGAGGGCTGTTGCATCTGGCTGCGCACAACATCTCATGACTTTGAAAAGGATTCCCAGTCCTGATTAAAGCAATTCATGGAGGTGGTGGCAAGGGAATGCGTGTTGTTACCGAACCGTCAGAAGACAGCTTCCAAGAGGAACTCTTCTCTGCTCAGCGGGAATCATTAAAAGCTTTCGGGAACGACACAGTGCTAATCGAGAAATATATCAAGCGGCCACGACACATCGAGGTTCAAGTTTTTGCTGATACACTGGGCAATGTAGTCAGCCTTTGGGAACGAGACTGTTCGGTGCAGCGCAGGAATCAGAAGATCATCGAAGAGGTCTGTCTGCATGAGTTATCTTTCCTGACTTGATCACTCATACCTTGTCTCCCATTACTGTAGGCTCCTGCTCCTGGCATATCTTCAGAGCTTCGTACGGATCTCAGCGCAAAAGCTATCGCTGCTGCGAAAGCTGTCAATTACGTCGGTGCAGGCACTGTGGAGTTTATCTTCGATAACGACTCGGAAAAATTCTATTTCATGGAAATGCGAGTCGTATTCAAGTCCTTGATCATCTAAGGCTAACGACGGTTGATACAGGAACACGAGATTACAAGTCGAGCATCCAGTGACTGAGATGGTCACTGGCCTGGACTTGGTGGAATGGCAGTTGGAGGTACATCTTGTCGTGTTACTAACCCTGTGATAATCTCAAATTTCTCGCAGGTGGCAGCAGGAAACCCTCTTCCAATGTCGCAAGCCTCAATACCTCTTGTCGGACATGCATTCGAGGCTCGGATCTATGCAGAAAAGCCTCGCAGCAATTTCCTTCCCGATTCCGGACGCCTGTTTCACCTGTCAACACCTGTTCCCACCCATGTTTTCGCATCAGAATACCCTCCCGCGAAGACCTCTTCATCCTCGTCATCGGACCTCGAGCCTTCGATATCATACGACCATTTGCATATCTTACCATCTATCCGCATAGAACAGGGATTCACACAAGGCGCCCAAATAGGCGTCTTCTACGATCCCATGATTGCCAAGATTGTGGTGCATGGCAAGGATCGGACGGAGGCTTTACGTATGCTTCGTAAAGCATTAGATGAGTATCACGTCGTCGGAGTCTCGACGAACGTAGAATTCTTGCGGACTTTAGCAGGAAACAAGTCCTTCATAAACGCGGAATTAGAAACCGGGTTCATTGGGGTGAGATAGTAGAAAGATTTCGTCTCCCTGAAGATTTCCACTGAATTTTATCTCTACAGAAACACTTCAAGGAGCTCTTCTCAGCTTGGGGCGAAGCCGAACCTAAGATCCTGGCGCAAGCTGCACTTTTCATCGCACTCCGGGACCATACCAGTCCTTCGCCTGTCGGTAACCCATCTCCGTGGACATCACTATCGTCACGTCGCTTCGGTGGAGACAAATACGAGCGTACCATCACTCTGCAGTCGGCTGATACCTCATCTAACCCTGTGACTGTCGATGTCGTTTCCACCACTCCCGGCCACTTTGACGTGACGGTAACTACGACGTCGAGAACGACAACCTTTCCAGGGGTGCCAGCACAGCTTGCATCACCGACGACGCTGGCAACGACACTCGACGCAGAGTCTTTGAACACAACTATTGTGTTTCAGCCTCCTCCGTCATATGTGCCCGCGCCATCATCACCTAATGTGATGGAGCGCCTTCATATCTTTTCTGGTGGACAAATGACGACTTTAAACGTCGTCCCGCCCAAATGGCTCACTTCTTTGGGTGGAGACGTCCTGAACGCTGCTAAAGGTGCATTGAAAGCACCCATGCCCAGCTTGGTGGTAGAATTGCGTGTCAAGGTCGGCGATCGCGTCGAAGAAGGCCAAGCTGTCGTCGTTTTGGAGAGTATGAAGACAGAAACCCTGCTCCGCGCCAACGTGACTGGTGTCGTCAAATCCACTGGGTGCAAGAACGGCGAGATGGTAGAAGAAGGCCGGGAACTCGTGGACATCGAAGAGGACACCTAATTCATTATACCCGATAATACAGAACGGGGATCTATTATACATTACTCTGTGTATATTAGCCGATGACAAGACAATCGATGCTATCAAGCAGCACCACCTGGTGTAGGAGTTGCCGGATCATGTCCAGAAAGTATCGCAGGAATGATCGTCCGGGGATTACTTGGTAGAAAAGGCGCACCAGAGCCCGGCGGATAGGGATTTTGAGTACCTGGCGGCGTGGTTTCTGGCCGCTCGCCTTTATCTGACGATGCTTCCGACGACAGTGGGCCAGGAATTGGACTCAAACGATGCTGGCGAGGCGGGTTTGCTTCTATCGCCGCCAGAATCTCATCAAACTCTTCTTTGCCTGTCCAGCGCCCCACGACTTCATTCATGCCTTCAAAGTCTTTGGATTGCGAAAGTGTCTGCTTGAGTTTGATCGCGTCTGCTTTCTTGACATGAACGTGGTGGCCTTTCAACTGCGAGACACAAAATTTGGTGAGGCCCCAATTGTTGTCAAGGTATCTTGCCTGCCATGGCAGTCAGGTTTGAGTGTAGATTGGAGTTGGGATGATGGCGCACCAAACGAAGATAGGATGGAATAAGAGTCTGTTCCACATCTTTCAAGGGGGTTGGGGAGAAACAAGAAGGATTGGACTCGGCTCCTCGCGCAATCATAACGGAATGAGCTCCTGTACACCAATGTCAATCGCCCATAATGCATAATGGCCAGAACCAAGACCGTAGCTCACCTGTCACACGCCGGACCCTCTGCGCATCCTCCCACCCAGTACAATCCCCATTCTCGATCACAGCAATCCCCTTCCCCGTACCCTCCACAAACTCTACGATCTCCTTCAAGCGCTCTATAACAGCCCGATCCTTCTCTCTCATGTTCCTCGTCCGACAATGCACCGTCAACGCGCTCACTCCCGTGTTCACGATCCGCTCCACAAGCTTCAGCGTATCGTCTTGCGAAGGCAACAATCGTATCTTGGCCGACACCGTGATCTCAGGCGGCATGGCGTTCCTGAGCGCGGTCAGGATGGAGCACAACAAATCGGGGTTGGTGAGCAGCGCGGCGCCCATGCCCGCATGCGTCGAGAACGGCTTAGGACACCCACAGTTCAAATCAATCCCGGAAACGTCTTGCATAACCGTCTTGGCTGCTTGGACAGCGAGCTCGGGGTCTGAGGAACCGATTTGGTATATCAGGTAGGGTTTTTCGATCAGGTGGGTAGTGAACATTGCTCTGGTTTTGCCGTTGTAAGAGATGACGCCCGTAATTGCTGAGAAAAAGACGTGTTAATTAAATAAAGATTCGATGAGCATACAGGAGGATACTTGCGATCGACGACGCGCTCTGCGTGCAGGATCGCCCTGTCTACCATCTCCGGACCCCATACCATCGTTGCACCATACTTAAGGGCTAAAAGTCGCGTCGGCACTGAATAGAAGAGAAAATTTAGTGCACGCCGCGCTGGGACGAGTTATCTGACGCACAAGCTCCCGAACGGACCATAGGGGCCAGAAATACGCCATTTTTGAAGTCATCTGACATTAGATGGTCCACCTTGACGCGCTTTTGAGCTCTCTGTGGAGGTGGTGTGGACGACAGGGAACGCCTTGTCATTGTAAATCGAAAGGTCCTCTGGATTGTAGAGCGTGTACGCAGGACCAGCATAGAGTATAGACCAGTGACTGGGCCGAGTCACGAGGCTACATTCTCTCCTTTGTTTGGCATAACCCTCTGAAAATGCAAATCTCGAAACTACTTCATAGAATCAGACAGATCAATGATTACCGTACTATATTCGATACCATAGCAATTTGTTAGAACGACCAGGCGAGGTACATAAGCTGCGCGTCGTCGGACAACTCGCTCCCACCAAGCAAAAGTACACAACATCCAAATGTTTACTTGCCAACGCGTTTCTTCGCACCATTTTCCTTCTCGTCCGTCTTCTTCTCGTCGCCAGCGGGTGCAACAGGTGCTGCGGATGTAGAAGTCTTCTTCGGTGACTACCACAAAAAGGTGAGAATATGCCCAACATGACATGATAGAACACCCGACAGACCTTGGTAACTACAGGCTTCTGGGCACTTCCGATGAGGCCAAAGAGTGCACCAATCATACCGAGGAAAGTGAAAAGAGCAGCAGCAAGGGCAGCACCCGTCTCGGGCTGAGTCTTGAAGGCTGCGACGGGGTCTTCCTTTGCCGATTCGACGAAAGTGAGGACCTTCGAGCGGATGTAGGAGATGGGATCTTCCTTGAACGAAGCAGATTCCTCCTCCTCATCCTCAGGCTCGGCTGCCTTGGCCGCAGCTTTCTCGAGGTTCTTCTTGATTTCGAAAGTCTCAGCAGCAAGTGACTTGGCATCGTTGATAGAGTGGCCGACGTAAATGTTATCAAAGAGAATGTCCTCCGTCATGGTCCAGAGCTCAATGCCAACCCCACCCTGTATGAGAAACTCATGTCACTATCAAAAAAGCACGGATAGAATGGAGGTCGCATACAATCTTGGACAGGCTCTTGACTGGTGTGAGATCTTCAAAGAAGTTGGGGTTGGGGATTTGGCGAGGCGCCCATTCACCTTTGTAGGCAGGGTTGTCAATCATCGGGGCGTACCATTTGCCTTTGTAAGCGGGGTTGGCCGTCATGGGGCTGCAGTGGTTGATTAATCATCGGCTGCGCCATCACTCAAAAGCCAAAACATACCGCTTCCATTCACCACAGCCAGATCCATCATCATCACACTTGGGGTTAGAAACGGTAGGTGCAATCCAGTCACCATCTTCGTCATCATCCCACTCGTCTGGCTTCTGGGCGTCTATATCAAATAGGTGTTAGATACGAACTGATGAAATAGGATTATCTTACCAGGATCAGGGATGGTCAGAGGCTCGTTATCGAGCCAGCCTTCAGGTTTAACGGCTTCCTCGTCGAGGATCTCGTAGGGTTCGTTCTCATCCCAGTCCTCGGGCTGAATCACGCTTAAGCTGCAACCCCGGAAGAAGTCCATGATTCCTCACCTTGGTTGCCTCGGGGTCAGCAATCTTGCGTTCGTCAACCCAGTCTGATGGCTTCTTGTCTTCGGGGTCGTTGATCTCCTTGGGTGGGTTGACAGCAGGCTGGAAGTCCTCGAGGAGGCTACCAGTTTTGTCACTCTCGCCATTGAGAAGGACGTTGTAAGTGTTATTAGGGCTGCACCATTGCCATGAGACCACCGTACAAACAGAGTCTAGAAGATGGTACTCACTGAACAATAAGAGTATAAAGATTGGTCAAGGTTTCAATGGTGGGTCGTGGAGCGATCTTGAGGTGCTTCTCCTCAAATTCACCAGTCACAGGGCTCTTGTGACGGAAGATAAAGTGGACCTACAGAGAGCATTCAACAAACGATGCGCAGAAACCGTCCACAAAACAACAAACCTTTGTCCCGGGACAAGTAAGGTCAGGTCCAAACATGATGACCCACGGCGTGGTATCCGAGAACTCCTTGCCAGAGGTCTGGAAGCCGTCCTCGAGGAGTTTCAGATACCCACCACCGCAGTTGCCACCCTTTTGGTATTTGACTTCATATTGCACAACAAGGGGCTGGTCCGCGAAAGAGATGCTTTGCGCAAAAGGGGCAGAAATGGCATGGTGGGCTGCCTTTGTTTTCGCGACGATGCCCTGGTCACCCTCAATGACGGAAATGGACGGGTCCTCGACCTCCCATTTGCCGACGTAGCTGAAGGTCTCACCGCCAACCGGTGTCTTCTTCGTGGCCTCTGAAGGTGTCCATCGGCCTGCCCAGTCACTTGTGAACTGTTCAAGGAAAGGAGCCTTTATAGCAGTGGGCTGTTGACAAAGTTCCTTGAATACCTGAAAGTCTAAAAGGTTTACAAAAGACCACTTACGGTGAACGTGGGTTTTGGGGATTCTTCTGTGTTTGCCAGTGCACCGGAGGCGGCGATAGCCAAGACAGAGAGCGCTACACTTCGCATGGTACGAAGGACCGGGGTAATAGAAATATGGAACGGGGGAGAGAGAGTACAAGTCGGTTTGGTGGACACGGCTGTCCCTAAATACTCCAACTCATCCATCCACAGCATACGTGGCACGCTCTCCCACACATCACGTGATCAATAAAACATAGCATTAACGACGACCTCCCCGTTCCAATCACTAACTACTTTTATCCGAGTAGATCAGCATGCCCAGAGGCAGACAATGCCAGCTGTAAATTAAATTCAACATGTCAAAAAGGAACCACGCCAGAAGCATGAATCGACGTACCACAAACTCATCATCCAAATATTTCGATACCGCGATTTGGTCACCCAGCCCTTTTCTCCGGCGTGTCTTCAACACCAGATCGCGTGCTAGCGCCTGCCCAGAAGCGGGCTCCAGCGGGCGAAGCTTGATACTCGTATCCGTCGGGTCACCTGTCAATCATTCTCAGCCACGAACGATACAACAGCCATTAAGGATGCCACCCACCGGGCACGATCGACCAATGATCAAACACTTGCAGACAGAATGCTTGCCCTTGCGTCGCAGTTCGCAAGTCCGTTTCAAAACCATTCGCATCGATCACGGGTATCAGAGCCTTGACGGTGTACAGCGGCGATCCCGCCTTCGGAATGTCTTGTGTTACATGGCCTCGGCGGCGTGCGAGGACAGTGTACACCGCTGATATGCAGTCTGCAGGTGCTTGGACTTCGACATAATAGATAGGCTCCATTAGTCTAGGTGTCGCCTTTCATGGCAAAGATGCTTGTCAAAGTGTTCTAATAGAAACATATAGCGGACACGCACCATCAAGAATGACGAGTAGCATACTCGACGTGCTGTCGGAACAATTTGCCCTCCTCCACGAAAAATGGGCTCCTGTGCGATGTTCGCGTCCAGGATCCGGAACTTGACATTTCGCATAGCTGAACATATCGTTATTCATGATATATACCCGAATGTCAAGGACTCACGTTCGTCGCACAAGGGTCCTTCACGAGCACCCCATTGGAACCCTTGCTTGATGTGCTCTTTCACAGTCCCCAATAGTTTTTTGTCGATCTGTCAAGCATGTCAAGGAAAAACGGATGCTCATAATCCGAAAAACATGCCTGAGAAGGAAGAGTATCGTCCAGAAGAATGTTAGTCCCATTCTCGTCGGGACCAAATGCCCATATCGACCGAGAGGCCAGCAGGTCCCACTGGTATTTTTCCTCGAAAAATTTGCCACGATCTTTCGCAGGCATCCGCATATTCACTCGCCCTCGTTCAATATCTTCAGCAATACCCCGCTCCAAAGGCTCAGCAATCATAGTGATTTTGTTCCTGGACCAAAAAATGAGTAACCCCAGTCCTAAGTTTCTTGGACCACATACTTCTTATTCGGCGTATCGGCGTAGCACTTCAACGCACTCGTCTCAAGCACCGTCTCGCAGAACTTGGTCACAGGATCCGAGACCTTGATCTCGATCTCAGAAAACAGTTTCCGCAGATCATGCATCACACAGTCAAGATACAACTCCCCAGTACCAATGATAACGTGCTCTCCACTCTCCTCGACCTTCGTGGATAGAAGAGGATAAGATTTGTTGACGCTTCGTAAACCTGAAAGCATCTTGGGTAGCTCAGATGGAGCTATGGGTTCAATCGCGATCTTGAGGACAGATTGTGTCATATGTTTGATTGGTCGGAAGATGTGAAGGTCCTCGTCGATGTCCATTGACGCAAGCGTGGCTGTCTTTGAGATCGAAGCATCAACACCACCAATTAGAACGAGATTCCCTGCCGGAATCTCATCGGCTGGGATGAAATACCTAGCAAGAATTAGATCCTGAAAAGACCCTTTTAGAAAAATGAATCACGTACCTTGACTGATGAATCCATATGTCCTCAACTGTGCATTTCATCATATCTTCCTCGTCCTCCGGGGAGTAGCCTTCTCCTAGGACCTTGATCTGCATCCCTTTTCTGAGGGTACCACTCAGAATACGGCCGAACGCTCTGAAAGATTGTGCGTCCATTGTATGGTAAAGTTTTGCAACCTGGACCATGACGGGCCCTTCTGGATCACAGGTCTTCATTGACGCCACGAGATCTGAGGTCTGAGGTCCTGTATAGGTTGCTTCGACCTGGCGACAATGTTAACCCTCATTAACCATTTCTCTCATTCAACCTCACCTTGACTGGCGCCCCTTCACGGGGCGATGGGATGTTATCCACAATCACGTCTACCAAACCAGTAGAAGGCCCAAAAAATTGGTCCAAGACGACCTTTAACAAAGGGCGTACATCCATCTTGTACATGACAGGTTTCAAACGAATACCCAGACCTTGTAGGGTCTCCCTGAGGGCGTCAGTTTCCTCGCTAATCACATGACTGTAGAGCTTGTAGAGGGGCTCCATGATGAAATGCACAAATGTGCGATTTTGGTCAGGGTCAACTGCTTTTCGCGTGAACTTTCGGGTCTCGTTGTTAAAATAGATGTCGCCCCAGAGACGCTGAGCAAAACCGGCGACGTGCAGCGAGCCTAAAAATCACTTCATGGGTGGGCTAGTATCAAAGCAAATCCAGTGCGTACCATAGGTGTCTGCGTACATCTGGGCGAAGGAGTGCAAGGTGAAACACCAATTCATGTCTGTACTCGCAAAAGCAACATTGCCATGTTCTGGGCTAAGTCTCAGCTCCGGATCTGGGTCAATGGCGCTGTACACGATGAGGATAGAACTTCAAATCAAGCAGAATGGGGTAATGGATGACTGACCTAATGAAGGTATTTATCTCTTCAATGGTGTGTTTAATCTTGTAATACGCGTCTGCGGGCTTGATGCGCAACTCGAGAATCAGCCGGTCTATTTTGTTCACCACAAGCGTTATCTTGACGCCTTCCTGCAAGGCGTGCCGAAGGATGTGTTCTGTACCAACCATCAACTAAAGTGGACGGTCAATCATACGTGGCAAAACCGTGAATTGTGTGCCACTGACCCCTTCAACCACATCAACCACCAACAAGATTCCGTCTACTAACCGGATAGCCGAGGCCACCTCGTCCACAAAGTTGACATGCCCCGGTGTATCAATGAAATGAACGAGATGTGATTTCCCGGCCGTTGTCGAAAGGATGAGCGACATCGGAGACGATTTGATGGATACTTCGCGTTCGCGAGACAGGACGTGCGTGTCGGTGTACCGAGTCTAGAAAAATGGTCATCCTACACCAACAACAGAAGTACAGGTAGAGCACATACTGGCTTGTCTGAGTCCCAAACCAGTTTATGAGTCTCAAACACAAGCATATCCATGAGCGCAGTTTTCCCGTGGTGCAGGTGGCCAACGACAGCGACGTTACGTATCATCTCTGGAAATGTGGTCATGTTCAATAAAAACCTATTCTCATCTTAGCGGAGGACTGGAAGCCATTTTTGGAGACAAACCCCTTGTCGAATCTTGTCTCCGGCATGTCTTTCTCCTCCACTGTCCATTTCCTTACTTTTATTGGTGCGATTATGGGCTCCGTGAGAGGTTGAGCATCCTCTTCCTGCACCATCGTTTCGACATCAGGGCCGTAGACATCCTCAGCCGATGGGTAGTATTGCTTGTCTTCGTGAAGTACCACAGCATTGTGGACCGGCTCTGCCCAGACCGCATGATGAGTGAAGGAAGTCTTGGATAGTAGACCTGGCGCGCACCGTCAATTTCCATGAGCGCGGTATCATCTACATCTTGCATCTGTTCATCCTCATAGCCTTCCAGCGGTGCTACATGTGGTTGTGGTGCGAACTGAGCTTGAGAAATGTCCTCTTCCTCGTCCGATTCGAGGTCTGCACCAATGTAGTTGCCGAATTCGTCGTAATCCTCGAATGAAGCCATGGTTTGGGCGACGCCGGTTTACGGTATTAAAGAGCAATTCCAAGGCGAGACTTTTGGTGGGATGTCGAGGAAGTCGCTGAGTTGAGCGTCGTCGCGAGAGTTTTGCGCGGGACAGACGCGAACAGGTCACGTTCTCTTTTTGGGTTCCCCCCAAATGTCGCTCCCAGATGATACCCTCAGAAAGGTCCGCCATTCCCTGTGCTACCACGCTCTATCTAATAAATCACATCCAGATATTGATTCAGATCCAACAAACCGCCGTTCAATCACAACGAGCTCTCAGCATCTCACAACAGCAAACAGCCGCTAAAGATCGGGAGCGCCGCATTCTTCAGCTTACAATCGACGAGATCAGTCAAATACGGGGTGATGTAAACTTGTATAAGGGTATCGGCAAGATGTGCGTAGACCATGTTCGCATGTAAATAACTAACGTCCTTTAGGTTCATGATGGTCCCTCGTAAAACCATGCAGGACGAGCTGAAAAAAGAAGAGAAGGAACTGGGGGACGATATCACAAACCTTAATAAGAAGGTAAGCCCAGCCCGTTGGGGTTTATCGCGCACTTTGATAATCCCACATGCAGGCAAAGTACCTCGAGAAACAATATAATGACGCCCAAGCACAACTCCGCGATATCGTGAGCTCATTGATACCTGCTTCAGCATGGTTGATACGACTTGATTTACAGTTCCACCATGCACCAAAGTCTTAACGCCCTAGCCATATCGTTGAGGTTCATCGTTCATCGGAGGCCACATGAGGTCTGGTTTTCGAAATGGAGCATGGTTACGTACTTGCTGAGCCTTCTGGACGTCCTCATGGCAAAATCTCATGGCAAAATCTCGGTCCAAGCTTTCGGATCGGAGGTGATACTGTGTCAGGGACGAGTTTGTTTTAAAAGGTCCCCGCGCTTATGTACACCAGCCCCCCACGATGCTTCGAATGTATTTCTTCGTTGCTTTCCACATCCTAACCACTCCAAATGTCAGCACCGAACTCTTCAACTCCCGCTGTCCGCCTCAAGGCTCAAGGCAACGCTCTTTACCTGGCCGGGAAGAACAAGGCAGCTTATGGCCTGTTTTCGGAGGCCATAAAGCTAGACCCTCAGAATGCGATTTTGTGGGCCAATCGTGCAGCGACCTCTTTGGCAATGAAAGAGTAAGTATTTCGGATGTCGCAATATTCCCTCGTTCTCATTGAAATAGGTACATGGATGCATTCGATGATGCTGACAAGGTTGAGATTCTCCTTCTCTAAGGTTGATCTGAATATCACCCTCCTATGTGTCCTGTTAGGCATCCCATCTTGATCCAAAATATGCTAAAGCTTGGGCCAGACGTGCAACGGCATTACACGTACATATCGCGGATACTTGAAACCAAATGACGATCTCACGTTGAAAGATTCATAGTTCCTATCCTCATATGAAAGGAGTATCCAGTCCTGGAACGCTGCGTTGAAATGTTTACCTTCTGAAGGCGAACTAACTGGAGATCAAGAAGCCTTGAAATCTCAGTTTAACAAAGGCTTAAAAAAGGCTCGGGCTGCTATGAAGCAACCTCTTCCCATCCCGGTTTCTATGCATAAAGAATCTTTGAAATACAAGAATCTGCCATGGAAGAGGGCGCTTGTCATGGAAAAAGAGCTGGCCGGAACGCGACACTTGTCGAGCATATGTTTGGCGACCGATCCTTCGACATCCAATACTGATATTGTATCCTGCACATTAGGCTTGGGTAATCTTGAATGCATACAGGGTATTATGTCCTTATCCTTTGTAAGAACTCCGGAAAATGACTGAAATATTTAGGATATCAATTATGGAATGGATACCTTGAAGCAAGTGAAACGTACCATTGTTGGGAACGAAGTCAAGGCGCAAGGGATGACGGGGGTATTCCGGTTCCACTCCCCCCTGAGTAATCGTTCATCGTAGGATTTTACAGGCACTCGTTGAAATATGCCATGGTTTACTTCGCGATACACGTGCATTCCATCTGGATAGTATGCCAGATTTTTTCGAAAGATATCAAGACCAAGGTGCGGAATCTACACCATCGTCATTTTCCAAGCCCATCTCCTTTTGTCTTGGCTGCCTAGTCCGAGCTGAAGTCACCCTGACAAAAGGGTGGAAGAACGCAGGGCCAAAGTTGATAAAAAAGGAGGCTCTCGATAGGCTCAAGAAGTCGGGATGGAATGACCTTCGACCTGCTCTATCAACGACGATAAGGTACGTTCAAGGTTATAGTCACATTCCCAACTCAAGTGCATCCGACAGAGCCTGGATTATCCACGCTTTCTTTCAAACCACCATGGAACATCGTTCTCCAGAATTTTATCGCAATGCCCTGGAAATCCTTGAATGGGGATCTGACCTTTGGAAGGATGTCCCAAATAAAGATCGTGGCATGATTTTCGAGGCAACATTCATTCGTGGCGTGAAACGGCTTTATCTCAAGTCACTCATGGAAGTGCGTGGACGCGGAACTATCGTCCTTACCCTCATTCAGCGTTAACCTATGTATCAGATATATGGACGTTCAAAGTCTGAATGTACTCTGGATGAGATTGCCGACTATGCGCGTGCCTTGATAGCAGAAACCCGTCTTAACCCACCCCCCGAAGATGCGACATTCGATTTGGGATATTGGGCTTCCTTCTGGCCCTATGTTAAGGGCGATGCGTTCGCGTATGTCAACCTTCCACGAATACTGACAATTCGAATTAAGATTCACACCGTTTATCACCTCAGAGTCTTGGGATGGTGTTGTATGCAGTCCGCATTCGAAGCCGAGGACGACGAAACCAGCATGAAATACTTCGCAGAAGCTGCAGAACAGTACACCACAGCAGCCGGAATGTTCATGGAAGACGATGAAAATTACGCATATTTCCTGAAAATAGCCATCGAAGCCTATTGGTGGCTGAACAGCCCCCTAAAAGTAACGCTACCTATGGTGAAACACATCCGAGAACGGCTTCCAGGAATCAACAAGATTTGGGAATATTCCACTTTCTCGGAGGAGCTTTCGACGACTCTGCAGCAAGCGTTTGTCTTCGAAAAGGAGTACCGGAAGCGCATTTTAGAAGGTGCAATAACCTTGGATTCCTCAGCTCGTCCCGATGACATGGTTAGTGATTATGATTTTTGATGCAACATTGATACCCACTCTGAGTGTGCAGGGGCCCGACCAATTACGAAAACGAAAGGCAAAGGCGCGCGAGTAATATCAGCGACGCTGTACCGAGTGTTTCCGGGGATGGCGTGACTCCAACGTTACTCTAGAATGCACCACGATTGTCGGAATTGCTCTAAAGCTTCTTTAGTTGGAATGCCGAGCATTTAAAAACGTACTATTTTGTCCGCCCTTAGGTGCTATGCAAAACTTATGTGGTGTGGGTGACTTGGTGTCCACAGCAGATTTTACCGTGGTTTCTAGGAGATATAAGTCTGGCGGTCGACAAATTTACAATGACATCATTTGCCAGGCAGCTTGCATCAAAGTGTGCTCTATCAGATATTATTAGTATCACGCTCTCCGAGTCTCTTCGCACGACGAACCCCTCTACCTCTTCCCATAGGAATCGACACTGGGAAAGAAATTGCTTGGCAATCCTAGTGCCGAGGTCAAGTCTTCAACTTATAAAGAACATGAGTGCCCCAGCTGACGATTGTCGAACGGCTCCAATCCAATCCAATGATAGAGACTTCGAGACAGAGGTATTCCCCAGGCTTTACGCCTTTCCATACAATTCTTCAAAATTTACATGATATATAGCTCGAATTGTTCGTCAAGACAGGAATAGGGTCGACCAATGAGAGTATCTCGGGATTGCAGCGAACACGCGTCCTCGACCTCTTGAAGTTCTCTGAATCAGGATTCCAACTTCTCGATACAGAAATTTCACGAGTTCAGGAACATTTGTCTACGCTCCAGGCGAAGCGCGCACGATGCGAGGCACATACGGAGAAGCTTCACATAGCCATCGCCCCTCACAAATATCTCCCTCCGGAAATACTCGCCGAAGTCTTCCTCCACTGCTTACACAACGATCCTCTGGATGGGAGACTTGGGATATTAGAATATCCTCCGGACCACTTACCAGCACCTTGGCTGTTGTGCCACGTTTGCTCCAGGTGGAGACAAATAGCTTTAGGAGAACACCGCATGTGGAACTCCATCTACTACGAAGGGAATTCGTGGCGCCATACGCATTTATTACAAGAAGCTTTCAAGCGTAGTGGCCAATCAACACTCCAGCTTGAGGCTAATGAATCGGGGAGGGAAAAGCTCTATAAATCCTTCCTTCGTGAGGTTGTACTTCCCCATTCACATCGGATCACTTCTCTGTTGCTAGACATCACAAGAGCTACATTTGAGGACTTGCTTTTATTGCCGTCCGGCCTGTTTGATGAGCTGGAGTGCATAAAGATTCATATCTCCTCGACATATGAATACTCCTCCATGCCTCAGGCCACCGTTTTCCAAGGGGCCCCTCAATTACGGCGCGTTACTATCCCATTATCAAACAATCATTCTCCGCTAGACTTGGCTTTGCCCTGGGATCAACTCACATACCTCGCTCTCACTCCTAATTTCATGGAGCTCACCGATTCATTCAAAGTCCTGAGTTTGTGCACGAACCTCTCTGAATGCCACTTTTGTTTATGTCCCGATCCTGAACCTCCGACGGTCGTCCCCCCCGCCAGTATCCAACTTCCTCATCTGCGGAAACTACGGATTAACATGTCAAGGAAGTCCGTGTATGCCAATTATTTCCGACCCTTGGCGATCCCGAACCTCGAGCAATTCGCCTTCGTCCTGTCGGATCCGTCAGACGACCACCTGAAAGATCTTATAGAAACCATTGGTCGCTTGTCCATTCCGGACTTGCGTTTGGTACTCTACTACGACGGTTATGGAATGGATGGTCTCCTGCGACTCGCCCATTCCTTACCCCCCCTGACGTCTATCAAAGTTTGCGAATACTTTCTTCCTACTTCCATGTTGGAGCTCATAGCTCAGGACGCGTGCTTCCAGACCCTCACCTCGCTAGAGGCCGGGATCCGCCGCTATAATCCGAAAGATCTAGTTGAGAAGTTCAAGTTAACGGTATATTGGACGCGCGCTCGACAATCAAACAATGTTCATGCGGGCATACACTCTGTGATGGTCGAGGTTGTTGGCACCAGTCATAAAGTCACGTCCGACTTTTCGCGGGACATCGCAGTGATTCAGAAACGGTTGGGAGCCTCAGACGCAAAAATCACCCTGCGGCGGCGGCGCCCCCACCTCGGTCGCTCGTGGCTATTTTAGGGCCCGCGAGGGATTTATAGAGATTATGTTTTTCCACCTTGCTGGCTCCACATGGCGCCGGCTCGTCCATGTATCCTTACGCTAGATAAGCCGATGAGATGACCAAAGTCTCCGACTCCCAGATTTCTCGTCTTTAGTTCAAAAACGTTTGCATACATTCTTCAAGATATTCTGCCAGTCTACAATCTTTCCTCAACTCGGAGTGGAGGATCTTCCCTAAGTTCATCGTGAGGACAAGAATACCAGCACTCTGCCAATAGTGGAGCTCGAGTCTCGTCGAGCCGTCGTGACCACACCTGGGGTCTCAGTGCGCGACGGCGACACCTGCCACCAATATGTCGGTGCGCGCCATGGGCAGCCCGGTCTTGCGCTCACCTTCCCCAACATCTCCCAGGAGTGTCAGTCGCCCTTCTCTACTGGACCCGACAGATGTTGGTATCGTTCGTCCTCATCGACCTGGAGGTACAGCGCGTGGCGGGGACGGCCGTAGTACCGCGGCAGCGGGAATGGGTGTATTGATTGCACGATGGACGACTCGATGGGTCTTCGGGCGTCGGAGGTGGTGGTGGAGCAGATTGTGGATGGCGTGGAGCGCATGATGGATGTGTGCGAGGCGGATGGGTATGCGAGAGAACTGAGGGAGTTGAGGGAGAGGTCCAGGGAGGCGAATGATTCGCGCCATTTTGTATACCGTTTGATGTTTAGAGCCCACCTTTATAAAATCTGGTGCACAACTGCTTGACCATAGAAACAACGTCCACAATCTCAACCTTCGCACCATGGACTTCAACCGATCCTGAATGTCGCGAATCTTCCTCAAGAGCCTAGCATAGTAGTAGCAAAGTACAGATCGGGGTGTCTGTAATGTATATTTTCACCGATTTCACTATGCCTGTGTACACTGGAGAAACCAGACTGCCGAGCGTTTTCCCCTCCATCCCAGCTTGTCTCCAACATGTCGATAAAAGCGTCCGTAGTTCCATAAACGGCCTCTGTTGCGAGGGAGCCGAGCTTTGAAAGGTGGTCGCTTTGAGCCATGATTCGAATTGCATTTAAGAACACTTCGAGGGCCTTTGAGGGATGCCACGAAAGGTAGAGTGCCGGTCACGTGTGTCAAGACGGTTTTCACAACGTATGACAGTTCAGAAACTAAGGCATGTCGCGAAAGACTGTTAATAATTGTTGTGAGTTCAGTGAGAGTCGGAACAATATTCAGCTCCTCTTCTAGGGGGAAGTCGAAACGTCGAAGGTCCGACATGACCAACGGCCGAAGGAATTCGTGAAACACACGAGTCACGTATTCTTCGTCGTGTTGATAAATCTCTAATTTCCACAGATACGGGACACGAATGCTAGGAGAGTGGGACTGGATCCAAACAGGGTCGAGGGTGTCCCGGTGTGATTCGAGACGGATATGGCACCAGCGGAGGTTGGCACACAACTTCATGAGCTCGTGCGCGAGGGATACCTGGGTTGACATCCCCGGAAAACCAACATGCGTCAGCTTGTCCCAGCACAAGCACAAGTTAGGGAAATGAATCTGGGCTACCTTGAATGGTGTCCCGATGTCAATGCACCGCAGGCGCGTGGCGCTTTGAAAGACCCTCACCTCGGAGTCAGGCATACGCGGAAATCCGTTCGTCCCACATCCAATCACGGCGGCGGTTCCATGATCCTCTTTGGCCGGGAACAGACGACATCGCGAGGGAAATCATCATATATATACTTCTCATCGTCTCCTTCGCGCGCAAACAGCCGTACTTAACCGGGATTGGTCTCGGCATTTGTTATATTCAACTGCATTGAAGCCTATGGTGTCCCAAATTCGCGGTTTTGCCAGCGCTACCTGCCTCTATCCTGAGCAGATTTGGCTGGGCACCCAGAGGAACGGCCACAGACCACGATAGGCTGATTCCGTTCCGTAGATGACCTGTTCAGCAATCTCTGCAGCATAGTGAAGGAAGATCTCGACCAGTATCTTGGAAGGAAGGGATTTGTGGGGTGCGATCGCGGGTTGAAAGTTGAAGTTTCGTCACGTCTTCTATATGTAGCTTGCTCGTTTGTCCTGGAGTAAGAGAATATATTCTTGATCTATTTTCGAGTTCACTTTTGGTGGTCGAGCTTGCTGGGATTTAGGTTTGCCACAAGGAATTTGAAGGAAGCCGCGGTAGAAAGGTTTATTTATTTATTTTGGCAGCTGCTCCATCATTCTCTCGTTGACTTACGTGACGAACCTCTTTAGCTCTTCTGATACACTTGGAAAGAAACTGGTTAGTAATCCTAGCGTCGAGGTCAAGTCTTCAACTTGCAAAATGAGTGCGCAAGTTGACGGTTGGCAGACAGCTCGAATCCAATCCAATATCCGAGACAGAGGTATTACTCGGGGTCTCCACAACTCTGCACTAACTTTTAAACCTCCACGATATGCAGCTCGAATCGTTCGTCAAGATAAGAATAGGGTCAACTAACGAGATTCTCTGTATGGATATGACACCGTGCCTCAGGCTCCGGATCCTGCCACCGTTTTCCGAAGGGTCCCTCGTTTACGGCGCATTACTATCCCATTATTATTATTAAAGTATCATCCCCCGCTGAACTTGGTTTTGCCCTGAGACTAACTCACATACCTCGCTTTCACGCCTGGATTTGTGGAGCTCACCGATGCACTCAAAGTGCTGAGCTTATGCACGAACCTCTGTGAAAGCTACCTCCGTCCATATTTTGATACACAGCGATCTCCAACAGTCTTTATCCCCGCCAGCGTCCAACTGCCTCATCTGCAGAAATCCGGGCTTGATGTGGTGTTACGGGCCGGGTTGTCGTATGCCGATGTCTTCCGACCCTTGGTATTCCCGAAGCTCGAGCGATTCGCCTTCGTTCTGGCGGATTAGTCAGTGGACCATCTGAACGACCTCAGAACGGCTATTGATTGTTTGTCTATTCCAGACTTGAGTTTAGTACTCCACTACGACGGGATGGAGGAGGCTGGTTTCGTGCGACTCGCTCGTTTTTTACCCCCTCTGACGTCGATCAACGTTTACGAATGCATTCTTTCTGCTTCCACGATGGCGCTCATAGGTCACGAAACGTGCTTCCAGACCCTCACCTCACTAGAGATCAGGATAGGCCTCCATAATACGAAGGATTTGGTGGAAATGTTCAAGGCACACTGGATGCGTGCTCGACAATCAAATAATACGCATTCAGGCATACGGTCTGCGACGATCGACGCTATCGATGCCAGCGAAAAAGACATTTCACAATTCTCGCGGGACATCGCAGTGATTCAGAAACAGTTGGGAGTTACAGACGCGAAAATTACCCTGCGCCTATGGACTCATCGCGGTCGCTCGTGGCGGTTTTAAGGCCAGTGAAGTATTGATGGCGAATTTTTTTTTTCGCCTTGCTGGCTCCACACGGCAAGAGCCCGCATCTGTACATACCGGATTCATCCAACGTTTCCGTAAGGATTTGAGAAGAGGACTCCGGGGGAGAGGCCGCCTCCACCAGTGGCAGTGGGCCACCACGTTCTGTTCCGTCCCTGTTCTCTCCCCTCCCTCTTCACATATTTTGTGACTCGTTCCTGATGTTAACAGCGTCATAGCGCAGCTTGTACCACCGTGGAATTCTGGCAGCCATGTCGTCTCCCCCCTTGATCAAAGGATCGTAGACCCGAACTTAAAAAATTGGATCAATCTTAGCTTATCGGCTATGTGTTATTGATGGTACCAATTGATTTCACCGCCCGCTCAAGTCGGGTTGAGTTCACGAGGAGAGCTTTGCTCCTGATAAGTTAATTACCTCATCCCCTAATCATCAGGATGGTTCCCATATGCACAACCCCAGGTGTCTATATTCCGTCACTACATGTTCCCGACCCATCGGATTCGTGTGGTACATGAGACTAAGAAATTCTCGTGTTGCATATGAAAATGCTAGATTTGTCACAAATTATGGTGAACTACTATGGTCGTATGAGACGGGAGTGGATGGTTTTGACCATGAAATTTCATCCCCTGAATGTTAATCTGAGAGCTCGTAGACCCTCTGTTGTACTCCTCTGTCACAGCGTGTGGGCCCACGGCAAAACTCATATTCGTGCTTTTGGCTGCTGTTGCTGTGGTGTTGCGCCAACCGCGGCCTTGAGCCACACGGTAAATAATCAAGTAATTCGCAATTTGCTGTACGGCATAAGTAAGAGTTCAAAGGGGACAGAAGAGATTGAATACGGACTGACCTGCGCAGAGTTTGCGATGCTGAGGAAGACTTGATTCATAGGATTGTTGAGGGCATACGTGATGAGAAAGAGGATCGCAAAGACAGAATAAAGCGATGCCGATTCGATGACGATGGTGGCCAACGAGGTGTAGTCCCTTGTGTGCTCTGTCGAAGGGCCCATGCTTCTCGTGATGGTTCGGCGATAAATCAGTAAGCGGGTCATAATGAGTACAGTCAAGACAATATTGCTGCCCAATGAAATTGCGTAGTAGGATGTTCCGTAAGCAAGCGGAAGCGCGCTGTAGAACGAAAGTCCTGGTTGACTTGATTGGAGGGTCCAAAGCGTGCCCATTACTTTACACAGTTATTTTGAGATCGCCTTGAGACAAGCATACACTTACTAAAGGACGCCAAAAGCATAATGGCAGGGAACAACGTCGCGAGAAACGCAGGCCCCTTTCCGAAACCAGCCCAAATGACCCAACATCTCCACAACTAAACACCTGATATCAGGACATAGCCTTACTGTTTGGGGTGGAATGCATACCACAAGCAGGTCAGATAGAAATGTCACAGCAAAATAAGAAGCCAAGAACACGACATTGATGGGAAGGTTTTGCGTTGCCAAGAAATAGGCCCATGGCCCGCCTGGGTAGTTGCGGTTGTCGATGTACACAACCTGTATGGTGCGGACTGCCACGACGTTGTTGATAGTTTGGATTGAGAGGAGGGAGGTAATATAAATCAGAAGAAATATCGACTTTGACTGTGTTTTCCTTGTTTTCCAGAGGTACGATGCACAGGACATGTACAGTAACAGTTGGATCCCTGTCGAGAGCAATGATCAAGATATCAAGACGACGACCGTGACATGGTGACACTTGAATGCCTACCATATCCTACGCCGCTAAGGCAACCACCCGAGACGAAGGTGCGCTCCAAGAATATTGTGTCGGCATCCTCGTCTGGGGCATAGGAATTAGGTGCCATGAAGGCGAGGAATGAGGCAGGGGAAAGGAGCGGGCGCGAGTGGCATCTTGCCCTTGAGCTGCTGGGAGGTTAAATGGTTTGAGGCTTTGTAAGGTCATCTGGTCCAGCGGCCTGTGGCGAGAACCTTTTTTGGAACAAACCCTATATTTCTTCCACGACGAGATTGCTACACATAGTGACGACTCGTTCGAGGCACTTTCAAGTTATCCCCATTCCGAGGAAGTATTCCGAAACCAGTAAATCACAGTGATCAGTGAGCCCCAAAAGCAACATAAGAAACAAAGAGCCCATCAAGGACAGCCTTGAAAGATTTTCAAGAAGATCGATCGCAGCGCCCCGCGGCCACGGGATGGCTCCCCGCAAGCAATGGAACAGGAAAGAGTTATCCCAACCAGGCGTCATCAAAAGGTGGGGTGAAATTTGGAGGCTTTTCTCAGAGTAATGACCACGCTACTCGGAGGAGATCGTTACACGTCGCATTCTGAAATACCCGGAAGTACAACAGCAAGTGATGGGCAAAAGCTAGACAGGAGCATTGGAGCAGACCCATGGGCATATGAAGTCGATCCTGCAGAGAGGTCGCGATCGCCTGCGTAACTTGCGCTGCCTTGGAAGTCCTCCCTAAAGGATAAAAAAAGCAGTGATGACTGCAAGACACAAAGCCTTACTCAGCGCCCGTTCAACGACTCCATTGAATAGGAGACGTGATCTCGTGAATGATGCCATTGCCAAGACCGTCGAGATAAGCTGCTAAGCATCCCAAGACTCGGAGGTGTTACTCGTGCGACGGGCTTGACTCTCCAGATTAATATTAGGGTGCCTCTTTGTCTCTATTTATAAATTATATCACCGCTGGCAGGAGACGTTACAGTCCGACTTGTACCCACAACCACCGTGACAACCTAAATTGTGCGCCGTCGTCATGGATATTTATATTGGCGACGGCACACAGTTAGATTATGGTTATATGTGTCTTGCTCACGGTATATGGCAGCTGTATCCATCGGCGATTGGCATCACGTATATACCAGTCGACTGGATTGGACGGACCCGGGGCAGTCTCCGAGCCTTGAGCCTTGAATTTCAACATTCTCTGCTCTGCCGGTGCCGAGAACCCAAGTATCCTCCATCTTCACATGTTTTGCGGTTCATTCCTAACCTCAACAACTTCATGACGCGGCTTGTACCATCGTGGAATTCTGGCAGCCATGTCGTCTCCCCCAGATCTCAGTCAGACATTGGCCCCGTCATCAAAAGACCGTAGACCGGAACTGAATCAATGTCAGTTTATTGCCAATGGAATTCATCACTCGCTCAAGTCGGGACCCCGGGTCGAGTTCACGAGCTCGAGGAGAGCTTTCCTCACTGATACTAAGGTTGCCTCATCCTCCAATCATTACTTAGCATATTCTGTGGGTTTGAACTCTATATAATGCAGGCCCCTAGCTTGTTCTCACTGTGATCAGAGTTCCTGGTCAGAACCGCGGCGGCTTAATCAATCCTATTCTATCCCATTAGCGTGGTTCACGCATGCTCGACTCCAGGTGTCCATATTCCGTCACTCCATGTCCACGACCCATCCGATTCGTGAGGTGGTAAATGGGTCTAAAAAGTTTCGGGAATGAAAATGCTAGATTTGTATCACCAACTTATATGGATATTCTCTGACTCTGGTGGTCCTGGACGGCAATGGATGGGTTCAACCACGAAGCCTCCCCTCCTGAATGTCAATGTGAGAGCCCGTAACCCCTCTGTTGTCCTCCTCTGTCAGAGAATGTAGGCTCATGGCAAAATTTATGTTCGTCCTTGGGGTTGCTGTAGTGCTGTGCCAACTGCGGCCTTGAGCCACACGGTAGATAATCAAGTAATTCGCAATTTGCTGCACAGCATAAGATATTTTGGTTCAAAGGACGGAAGAGATTGAATATCTACTGACCTGCGCAGAGTTTGCGATGACAATGAAGATTTGATTCATAGGATTGTTAATCCCATATGTGATGAGAAAGAGGATCGCAAAGACAGAATAAAGCGATGCTGATTCGACGACGATGGTGGCCAACGAGGTGTAGTCTCTTGTGTGCTCTGTCGAAAGGCCCATGCTTCTCGTGATGGTTCGGCGATAAATCAGTAAGCGGGCCATGATGAGTACGGTCAAAACAATATTGCTACCCAACGAAATTGCATAGTAGGATGTTCCGTAAACAAGCGGAAGAGCACTGTAGAATGAAAGTCCTGGTTGACTTGATTGGAGGGTCCAAAGCGTGCCCATTACTTCACACAGATGCTTTAGATCAGCTTTTTGAGATAAGCATGGACTTACTGAAGGATGCCAGAAGCATAACCGCAGGGAACGATGTCGCGAGAAACGCCGACCGCCTCCCAAAACCAACCCAAATGACCCAACATCTCCATAACTAAACGCAGGATATCAGAACATGGTCTTATTGCTTGGGGTGAAATGCATACAACGAGCAAGTCAGATAGAAAGGTCACAACAAAATAAGAAACCAAGAACACGACATTGATGGGAAGGTTTTGAGTTGCCAAGAAATAGGCCCATGGCCCGCCTGGGTAGTTGCGGTTGTCGACGTATATACTTTGCACCGTGCGGGCTTGCACGATCTCGAAAATGGTTTCGATGCAGATGAGGAGGGTAATATAAGTCAGAAGGAACTTCGATTTCGACCGGGTTTTTCTTGTTTTCCAGAGGTACGATGCACAGGACATGTACAGGACCAGTTGGATCCCTGTCGAGACGATGAAGGGGATTTGCGGCACATGCTGGCACTTGAATGCATACCGTATCCTACGCCGCTAATGAAATCAGCCGCGACGAAGGTGCGCTCCAAGAATATGGTGTTGGCATCCTCGTCTGGAGCATAGGGATTGGGAGCCATGACGATGAGGGATATGACAGGGGGAATGAGCGGGAACAGGCGTCGTTGTCCTTAGCTGTTCGGAGGTTATATATGAGATTGGGTTTACAAGGTCATCTGGTCCTTGATCTGGTCCAGCAGTCAACATTCGAGGCAATTTCCATTTCGAGGCATTATTCAGAACCCTGTAAACAGTGATAACTGATCGGTGAGCTCCAAAAATCCGCGTAAGCCCGTCAAGAACAGCCTTGATGGATTTTGATCGCAGCGCCTCACGGCCTCGAGATGCCTCCCCGCAAGCAACAGAACGGGAAAATTTCATCCCAACCAAGCGTCGTGGAAACGTGGGGTGCTTTTCCAAGAAGTCGAACTTGGTAGTGATATTTCCTGGGATCGAGATAATAATAGCCTCCGAGCCCGCCAAAGCCATGCTACTCGGAGGAGATTGTTACGCGTTGTGAAATAGTCAAGTGCAACCGCAGGTGATAGACAAAGGCCAGACGAGTATTGGAGCAGGCCCATGAGCACATACAAATTCCGAAATGACGTGTTGCAGCTAAAGCAGCGAGTTCAAAGGGCAGACCACTAGCAAATGACACAAGAAAAGGGCACAGAAAGTCACAAGAAACCAAAGAAAGCGTTGTTGCGAAGCTCGAAACATCTGCCAAGGTGATTTTCAACGCAAAGAATTGTGTGGTCTTACTATGGCAAGGGATTGTCTTGACAGAGTTCCAGTTGAGTCCCCGACGGTCCAAATCTCCGAAGCTACCTTTCAATAGAAGGTGAATTGAATGGCCATTTCGCCTAGAAACTTTCACGAAAAGCCAGAATTACTAACACCACTAGTATACCAACCTCTTCATCCACGGAAGTTCGTTACAGCTAGTTGCGGAACTTAGGGCGGGACCCGATTTTTTTTCCCGAAATTTTGAAAGCCGATAAATAAACAACTGCGAGCAGTTGCGGCCTCATATCTCGCGAACAGTCCAATCTATAGTAAGGAGTATTATACCAATGCATAGGTAATAGAAATCTCTTCCTAATGATATGGAAAACTTGGGAAAAGAGTGGAGTTGGAGTGACGCAATGTGCATAGAAAGCATTGGATTGTGCATCCAAACTTGAAAACCATTCTTTCTTCATGTGGTCATCGTGGCAGCGGTAGAGAACTCGAAAAGCCTTCACGATATGAGGGGTGCATGAACCCGGCTTGCGGGAAGTTGCCTAGCCTCAAAGCTGTGGTCCAGCCAACATCGAAAACTGCAGCACACCCCCCAGTCATCCCACGGAAACACGAAAATCCCTCCGATTGAATTTTAAAGCTTGTGAGAGAGTCATTCAATGATTTGCAGGGGAACGCAGGGTTTCTGATTGAGGTGGTAACTTGAAAGACGTAGCAATATGTATTGAGTACTCGGCCTCATTTGTATAGCCCCATGAGCTCCT
>Ga0307516_10000416_pt1 | contig 55750 bp, 29 predicted proteins | sample 19_EM_MG_FD_203310 | JGI IMG/M metagenome (GOLD analysis project Ga0307516, IMG submission 203310) | Populus trichocarpa ectomycorrhiza microbial communities from riparian zone in the Pacific Northwest, United States - 19_EM | ecosystem: Host-associated > Plants > Roots > Unclassified | place...
AATTAAATTATAATAAATTATAATAAATTATTATAATTTCATTTCTCAAATAATAATAAAGTCAATTATCTTATAAATATAATAATAAATAAAGTTTTCTTATATTCTAAAAAAATAATATAATTAATATATATTAGGTATAATCTAAAAAAATAAGTAGATTATTCCTTTCTATTTATAAAAAACAAAAACAAAATATTTTATATTATTATCTTTAATCCTTTCTAAATATAAGTTAATAACTCTTTTTATTATTTTTATTATTATATTTATAAGGTTAAAAAATAAAAATATTAGTATAATTAGAAATAGTAGTTTTAGAAATAGCAGAGGAGCCCTATTTAATATTTAATTATAATTATATTAAAGAAAAATAAAGGAAACTTTATTCTATCAACTAATTAAAAACAAAAAAAATGATTCTAAAAAATATAAATAAAAATGCATTTATTTAATTCCAATAATAACAATTTAAATATAAATAAAAGTAAAAATTTACAACTTCATACACAAATAAAGATAGATAAAAAAATAATACCTTTATTTAGTAGTCCTATAGAATTAAAACAAAAGAAATTAAGACAAAAAAGTACATATAAATTTAATATTAAAAATCCTGCCTTCTCCCTTCGGGCTGGAGATAAAAGTTTAAGTAATAAAATTATAAGTTTAAAGAAGGGAGAAATTCTATCAATATTTTTAAGAGGAATTAATTTATATAATTTAACTTTGAATAATTATTTAAAAAAAGAAAATAATACTAAATTAAAATTAATTAGAGAATTAAAACATGATGAATATAATAAATTAAATATAATTTATAGTAATTATTTATATTTATTAAATAGATATTTGCCTTTATTAAAATTTAGATCTTTAATTTATAAATTAGAATTATTTGCTCCAAAACGATTATTAAAATATAATTCTTTATATACATATATATCTCGTTTAAAAAGTTTTTACTTTAAAAAATTTGAATATTTAAAAATACGAAAATTTATTAATAAAAAAGTAAAGAATATTAATATTAGAATGGTAAATAAAATTTTAGAAAAAGGTTTAATTATATCTTTAGAAATGAATACTTTAATTAATAAAAAGAAAACTATTATTAATAATTTTAAATTAAATAATTTGTTTTTACCAGTTAATAATTTTATTATTGATGTAATTAATAAAAAATCTGTAGTAGAAGAATTAAAACTAAAAAAAGATCAGAAAAATAATTATGATAATTTATTAAATTTAAATAATAAAAAAATAAATTTAGATTTAAGCTTTAACCAAATAAATAAAAATAATGAAATAAAAATCAGAAATACAAGAAAATCTATTTTAAATTATTCTAATTTTTCTTCTAAAGATTTCGGACCTTTCGGAGATAAATTAAATAAATATAATAATTATTCTTCTCCAGTTGAAATTATGTATTATAATAATTATAAAAATATAATTAATAAACCAATAATTAATCAATATTTAAAGGAAATGAGTAAATTTAATATGTTGAGAAAAGGTATTTTTATTTATTATAATAATTTAATTGGATTTAATTTTAATAGTAATACTAATAAATTAATTAAAAATATTTATAAATTATTAGCTAGTTCATTTAAATCTATGTATTGTTTAATAAGTAAACCTGTGTTTGTTATTACACCAGATAAAATTATTATCCAATTATTTTATTATTTATTTATTCCTAATTTACTTAAATTAAAACAAATTAAATTATATTATAATAATAGGAAATATAATTATTTAAAATTAATTAAAAATCTGAGAGACTTAAAAAAGAAACACAGAAGATTTAAAAAACAAATTAGTAGATTCAGAAGATTTAAAAAAATTAATAAAATTAATTTTATTAAATTAAGTAATTATAATTTAACTAAAATTTTCTCTAATAAATTTAATATTTTGTGTAATATTTTAAGTCATTTCTTTAAAAAACCTGTGGAATTAAATTTAATTAGATTACATTACCCTTATTTAGATAGTAATATTTTAGTAAATTTATTAGGTATTATGATTAATAAAATTAAACTAAGAATTCTTATTAGAAAACTTTTTGAAAATACTGTAATTAAAAATTTAAATACTGTTAATTTAAATAGAAATAATAATATTATACCTGCTTTCTTAACTGGTATTAATATTAAAGTGGCAGGTAGATTATTAACACAAAGAGTAGTTCCTAGAAAAACAGTAAAAAATATAATTAGAGGAGCTTCAAATAGAAGTAAAGTAAATTTCTTAGATGTAGCTAGATATTCTAATAAAAATAGAAGAGGTGCTTTTAGTATTACAGTTAAATCTGGACAAAATTTTTTTAAATAAATTTTTTTTATTAATATATAATATATACTTATTTTTATTAATAATTTTTAATATACTTTTTGTATAAAATATAAATAAATATTAACCCACCCCACCTTATGTTTAGAAAGAAAACAAAAACAAAACAAAACAAAACAAAACTTTTGTTAGATAAGAGTTTCAGAATTCTAGTTTTAATAAGATTATAAATATAATTTTAATAAATTATTGACATAAAATTTAAAAAAATCATTATAAAATTATTTAATTATAACAAATAATTAAAAGAGAGTTAAGATATCTAATGCTGTGGTTTCTTATAATAAATAAAATTTATTTATGTACAGAAAAATTGAGTTAAGGTTCTAGGGGAATATTGGGTATATATTAAAGACAGAAATAATTTTGTGGTAAAATTAGAAAGAAAATTTTAACCTTTAAAAAATTTATATAACTATTAATTATAGTTTATATTTAATATTTATATTTTAATCTTAATATTTATTAAATAAAAAAAATTAACACTTAAGTATGTTAAATTTTCTAGTACTATATTTGTTTTTAGTTTAGAAGACGGAGTAGTACTACTACTATTAATAATAATAATAATTAAAAAAACAAAACAAAATAAACAGAGAAAAAGAAAACAAAACAAAACAAAATATTTATTTATAAATAAAGGTAATTAAACTATAAAACCTATACTCCAACTTATTAATATTTATAATAAATCCAGTAAAATCAGAAACTACTACTTATAATATTTATATTTATTTAATTAATTATCATAAAAAAAAATAATTTATATTTTAATTAATAATGATTATAATAATATATTTTTATATTTAGTCTTTAATGATTAATTTTTACTAAATTAGTTCTATAGATAAATTCTAACTCTAAAAAAATATTTATTAGTAATGTAGTAAGTAATAATTAGAATTAGTCACTAATTATTTTATAATAATTACCAAAAATAGTAGGGGTTTATATAAATAATTTATATTTTATAATTTATTTTATTTTATGTAAACCCCTACTATTTAAAATTTAAATCAAATATTATAAATATAAAGAACATAAAAAAGTAAAATTTCATTATTTCCTATTTTAATGATTTTCTTTATATTTTTTATTAAATTGTTTTATTTTATTGTTAAAAGAATATAAGTATTAAATCTTTTATTTTGTTGCTGAAATAGTTTAAAAGGTTAAAACATACCACTCATGACGGTAAAAAAAAGGTTCGATTCCTTTTTTCGGCTTTTATTTTTTAATTTTATTTTTATTTTTTTAGAATGAATAAATTTCAATATTATAGAAAAATATTTATATTATATTAATACATATTTAAATATAAATAAATAAAATAATATTTAAGGATATATTTAATGTAATTATTTTTTGTTTTTAAATAAATTAAATATTTAAAGTATAAATAGTTTTAATACCTCTACCATATTTTTTGTTAAATTGTTAAATTGTTAAATTGTTAAATTTTTCTTTTCTTTTTGTGAGCAGTAAAGGAATCGAACCTTTTACGGATATTAACCAATTCTTTTACAGAGAACCACCATTACCAATCGGATCACCTGCCCTTAATTAAAAACAATATATAGAATAGTTTATTCTTTTTTTATATTTATATTGAATAAATTTTTATTTTATAATACTTTTAAAATATTTACCTATCCTTTAAATTTAAAATTAAATAAAAAATATGGTGGGATATTAATTTAAATAAAAACAAAATATTAATATCCTTTTTTTAGTTTTCTATGTAATATTGTAATATGTAATATGTAATATATAATCTTTACTTAGTAATATTACTAATTTTTGTTTCTTCTTTAATTATTCTTTTTATTTTGTTTTTTTTGTTTTATTATTTTTGTTTTAGAATATTTTTATAACAATTTCATATTATTTTATCTTATATAATAATTAATTAATATTAATTATTATTACAAATATTAAGAATATAATAATAAGAAAGCCATCATTAGAGCGAATAATCCTGTAGCTTCTGCTAAGGCGAAACCTAAGATAGCATAAGTAAATAATTGTCCTCTTAATTGCGGATTTCTAGCTGTAGCTAAAATTAATGAACCGAAAACTGTTCCAATTCCTGCTCCAGCTCCTATTAATCCTGAACAAGCTAATCCTGCTCCAACATATTTTGCTGCGGCTAACATTTTATTTAATTAAAATGAAAAAATAGCGTCTGACATATTAATACAATTTAACAAAACCTAATACTCTTTTAATTTCTTTATTTATTTAAAATATAAAAATCTCCTCCAATTAATCAGAAGTAAGAAGAAACTACTTTTTTTATTAAGTATAATTTTCTTTAGAAAAAATATAAAAAACTTCATTTAAATTTTATTTTTATTCAATATAATTATAAGTTAAAAAATATAAAGAAATGTTTTTAATTAGTGATAATTTCTTTTTAATTCTTTTAATTTCTGTAATTTTATTCATCTTTCTATGTAATATTGTAATATGTAATATGTAATATGTAATATGTAATATGTAATATGTAATATTTTCACTAGTTCATTATCAAAAGAATTTTGTTTTATTTAATCCTTTAATGTGAAGGTTAGGTCCTATTTTATAGTTTAAAGATTCTCTTTATATTTATTTTCTTTAATTCTTTGTTAAATCTTCTTTTTGTTTTTTAAATATTAATTTATTCTAATTATTAATAGATAAAACTGAATTAAATATATAACCTTAAAAAAATAATAAAAACTGGATATTTATTTAATTCAATTCATTAACCCAACCTTATGTTTATAATTGTACCAACAAAGTACAAAGTTGAGCAATTTAACATCTTTTTTATTATTTATCTGCTAATTATCTTATTTAAAGGTTAATTTCTTTTCCTTTTTTATATTCATTTTTCCTCAATTAGTAAATATAATATATGAATTATCTTATTATATATTAATAATATGATAAATTAAAATAAAAAATAAAAAATAAAAAAAAGATATAAACTATAAATAAATCACTTTTACCTTATAATTTTAAATTTTTAGTATAAAAATCTAAGGATTCTTATTCTTATTTTTATGTTACATTCAGGTTAAGTTTATGTTTTCTAGAATAATATAAGTAGAAAAAGATATAAAAATTTAATTTACATTAAAAAAAGGTGTAAATTAACTTTACTAACATTTTATTTAATTTTTCTTTTACTTCTCTATAAATTTAACCAGAGATATTTATATTAGAATATGAAATCTATTATTCCTTCAAACACCAGTTTATAATAACCATTTATATTAATTATTAATCTTTAAAATAAGCCCGAACTACTACCGTAGGTAGGGAGAGACTCGAACTCTAAAGAATATAATTATAATTATAATTCCTTCAGTTTTTTATTTTAACTATATTATTCCTTAATCTTTTTGACTTTTCTACTTTTCTAATAAATAAAAATAAAAATAAAAATAAAAATAAAAATAAAAATAAAAATAAAAATAAAAATAAAAATAAATAACAACCAATAACATCTAGTTTTTTTATAAATTAGTACCGCTAAACTAATATTTTACAATATATACATTTGCGGCCTATCTAGAAATGTTCTATTTCTTAATTAATGAGATTATTACTTACCCTTAACTAAAAAATAATTAAGAGGCAGATAATAATCACTATTAGTATCTAGAGGTTAGATTCTTGCTTTATAGACATTCAGCATTTATCTATTATGTTTGTGGCTACCCAACTATGCGTTCCTATTTTGTGCCTTTTTATTTATTATTATATAAATTTAAAACTTTTTTGCGAAAGTTAAAAAGGACTTTTCCCATTTTTCTTTACTTTTGCCTTCAAGATATTTTGAGTCCCTAACAAAATAATACAAACAATTGGTACACTAGAGAAACACAGCCTATTGATCCTTTCGTACTAGAAGGTCTGCCCCTTTTTACTAATTTTCCCTCCAGAAGATAGGGACCATACTGACTCACGTCGTATTAAACCCAACTCACGTACCCTTTTAATCGGCGAACAGCCGAACCCTTCCAAGCTTCTTCCCCCGGAGGATAGGATGAGTCGACATCGCATTTTTATTACTATAAGTAATAATCTTAACCTTTCAGTTAAGTTTAGACTATATCTTCAACCAGTATAAAGAATACAATTTATTTAGCCCTGGTTGTTGGCGTGTAGTCGTTGAAGGGTTATAAATTCTACAGTCGCTATAACCTAAAATTTATAACTTCCCTGCTGATTGCCCAATCTTTAAAATTGTCACTTATAAATAAGTATTGAAAGCTCTAAGGGTGTTCCAGCATATAGCCAAATTCTAAATTAATATTACTATTAAGATTCCCCAATGTCATTATAGGAACATAATATTCTATTCTACAAATATATCCATAGGTTCACTGTTATCATCTACAATATCTGAAGAATCTTGTATAATTACTTTTTCTTCATTTATTTTATATAACATTGTTTCATGCATATGAGGAATTAAAGAAGGTTTGAATTCTTCAAAAGTTTGTTTACTTAAATATATTCTTTCATAAACAGATTCATTATTACTACTCTTTTTATTGTGAATTCTACTGTTTAGATTAAAATTATCTTTAAGAACTTTTCTAAGAATTTCTTCTTCAGATTTGTAACTGTCCGTGCACAAAGTAAGCCCACCTCTTTTCACTTGTTGACCATCATCCATAATCCAAAAAGCTAAACTTCTATCTGTTAAATGATCTCCAATGTTAGATGGTATTATTTTCTTACCTTCCTCATTTAAAAACAAATCTGCTAGAGGTTTTAATTCCTCCAGTGATTGAGTCCTAAAATATAATGATTTATTTATATTATTAAATCTATTATCTTCCCTTATATATTCTTTGATACTATCTTCCATTAAAGGTAATCCACCTTCTTTAGTTAAGTATAAGTAATTTAAATACTCTGATTTTTTAATTGATTGCTCAAAAGAAATAAAAGCTTTATTTAAACCTGTTCTTCTAATTCTAATATGAGCATCTCCTAATAATACTCCAATTAACATATCTTTCAATGCTTTATTCATATTTCAATAAAATTATATATTTGGCTCTAATTTAATTAAAAAGAACTATCTCTGCCTAATTTAATAAATTAAATCACAGCTTTCTATATATTAGAATTTCTAATATTTTATAGATATAAACGAGATATTGAGGGTATTTAATTTGTTTACAAAAAAATTATATTATGTTTATTTGTAAAAATATTATATTATGTTTATTTTATTTCTTTTTAAGGTGCCAAACAGCCGAGACAATGTGTACTCTCGTCGGCTATCAGCCTGTTATCCCTAGCGTAACTTTTATTAATTGATCCCCGTCTATCCCATTTTATAGCGAGGGGTCACTATGCCCTACTTACGTATCTGTGCGACTTTTAGGTCTTTCAGTTAAGCATGCTTACCGCCATTGAGCCCTGCGCAACCCTTCATGGTTGATTGATCTCCATTCAATTTCTAGCTATACCTTTTTAAAAAAATATATGTATTTTTGTTTTTTGCCAAACTCTTGACCCTAACGATTTAAATTTTAAATAAAAATTTTTATAAAAAAATATTTAATGAAATAAATAGAGAGGGATCACTAAATTGTTATTTAGCTTGAAGAGAAAGTTTTTATTTTTTTTATTTAATTAATATCTAATTAATATTAATTTATAATTTTCCTCTCTATTAAAAATTTTAATATTTTAAGAAAGAGAATAAATTATTTGTATTAAATATAAAATAAAATATTTTATATTTTAGGTAATATACCCTTTAAAAATTTAACAATTTGGATGTACTTTGCTACTCTATTAAAGACGACCGCCCCAGTCAAACTGCCTATTAGTCAACTCTCCCTTTATTTTCTAATTTTTAAGGTAAACATAAACCCAATCTTAATTATAAGGTTTCCAATATTTGTCTATCGACATCTCTATTTTCTATGGCGTTAAGATTGTTCTAGATTTATATGATAACTAACTACAGTAAAGCTGCATAGGGTCTTCCCGTCCCCCTGGAGGCAACGCGCATCTGCACGCGTAATTCAATTTCACTGAGCAAGTTGTAGAGACAGTGAGGCCATCGTTACATTATTGATACTGGACCACATTTAATGGCCAATTTATTTTGCTACCTTAGGATCCTCATAGTTAAGACCGCTATTAACCAATCTTTCGATAATCTACAGTTTCCCATAATTTATCTTATGTTTATGGCATTGGGCAAATTTCACACAGTATACTATCATATTAATGATTGCACTGTGTTGTGTTTTTAGTAAACAGTCGGGGCCTCCGATTATGTGCCACCGCCTTATGAGAAATAAAATTATTCATTATATCAATCAATGTGCGGTTCCTCTTTTCGTCAAACTTATGAGGTCAATTTGCCGAGTTCCTTAACAACTTTTAGCTCTACGCCTTAGTATACTCTACCTACGAACCTGTGTCGGTTTAGGGTACGGTAGTTTAAAATTTATATTTTATTAGAGAAAATATTTATTATTTTAGTTTTTACTTAAAATAATTTTTCTTTATAAATATAAAATTTATTAAAATAAATTAAACATAAAAAATTATTTTTTCTATAATTAAATGTTTAATAAAAATATAATAAAAATATTAATTTCCTGGTCCTTATATAAATAATAAAGGACTTTCTATTTTATACTCATCAGCCAAAACTTTGGTTTTGGTCCTTAGAGGCCGCATTCAAACAAAACGGATTAACCTTTCCAATTTGCAACCCTTTCGTATTCGGCGAGAAGTATTATAACTTCTTTTTACGTTACTCATGTCAGCATTCTCTCTTCAGTAACCTAAAAAATAATGAAACACTATTTTATTATTAGTTTGACTGAATGTTCTACTACCTAGATTTAAAATAAATTAAATTATTTATTCTAAATCAACACGATATCGGTTGATTGTTTAAGACCCGTTAAATTTTCGGCGCTACTATCTAAACTGCTGATGCGTTGTTACATACGATCATTATAAGTAGCGACTACCAGGCTCACTTAACAGCTGTATACGATATTGCTACGTCCTTAATTTCACTTAACAATCATTTGGGACCTTGATCAGTGTTCTCGGCTGTTTCCGTCTTGACTGCCCAACTTAGCATGAGCAGTCTGAATATCTACCATCAATTTATGTTATTCCGAGATTCGCTTCCAAAGGTAAGATTTTCGAGGTCCCCGCAACCTAAACGCATAAAAGATTGTTATAATTAATTTAATTAGATTAAATTACCTTTTTATTACAAAAGATATTATTACAATTCTCTTCTCTTAATTGTTGGGAATTGCCTTGCTGTACCTCCATAAATTTTGTATAGACGTCATACTTAAATATGTTTCGGTAGAAAACCAGCTAGCACCAGGTCAGATTGGCATTTCACCGCTTACCTAAACTCATCGGAGAATTATGCAACATTCACCCGTTCGATCCATTATAATCTGGTCTAGGTAAGATCACCTGGCTTCGGGTCTAATAGAAGTAACTTATCCATCACTATATTTATAGTCCAGTCGCTTTCGCTAGGGCTTTTAACCTTGCTACTCCTATTAACTTGCTGACCCATTATGCAAAAGGTACGCCGTCATTCATTTATCTTATATGTTTTAAAGTAGAATTTCGACTGCTTATAGAGTTACTAATTCAAGATCTATTTCACCAATTCACTAATAAATTTTTATTATTAGAAATAATAATTATTTATTAATTAACTTTTAGTATACCACTCGCTTTTCAAACTTTTCCTTCACAGTACTTTTTCACTATCGCTAAATTTATTATACTTAGCCTTAGAGGATGGTTCCCCTATATTCCGACAAGTTTTCTCTCATCGTACTTTTATTAATTAATTAATAAATCTACAGGACTTATAGTTTTTGACCTTTTTTAGAACATTTATATTAAATTTTAAAAAATAAATTTTTATTCTTTATTTTTAATAAATATGTTAACTAATACATATTTAAATTCATTTATTATATAATTATAATTCATTTTCAATAAAAATGCTTAAGTTATTCAATTTATTTCATTAATTTAGGCTAGTCCGATTTCACTCACCATTACTTTCGGAGTCTCGGTTGATTTCCTTTCCTTTCCCTAATAAAATGTTTTACTTCAGGAAGTATTTTTTTAACAAGGTTTACCTTAGGATCGCTTATTTTTCATATCGGGAAATAATAAAATTATTTCTTGAAGCTTTTGGTTAAATACCTCCTTTTTAATAAAATTTGCCTTAGTTTTCCTTAATAACCCCTTTAAATTACTTATTATATTATATAATTTTATATTATATTATTATTTTTATGATGTTATTACAATATTGTCATCGATACTTTTAATTATTTTTATTTGTATCTTATATTTTTTATTAAATTTAAACTTTTAATTTTAATTATTACTTTAATTATATTTTAATTTTTTATTTCTCTAATAAAACTTATTTAAATACATTAAATCAATTATCTCAAATACATTCAATTAACATGGCAATTGATATTTCTAATTTAGTATCGACTTTTCCAATAACTAATAATAATATTCAAATTATACCTAATGATAATATAAACAAAAATTATTCTATAGATGGATTTACAAATTAGAAAGAATTTATTTATCCTCAAAATCACAACGTGGAATTATTGCATCAAATATTAAATTACGAACCTGAAATTGCAAGTAGAGACTCATCTTTTATAGTACAAGACATCATTAATAATAATTATCGAGAAATCGTAGAAATTAGTGAACATTTGTTGAAAAGATTAATGAGATATTCTTTACCATTAGTAGGGTTAATAGTTGGTGTAGGTGCCTTACATTCCTTTAATATTGATTATCCATTCGGGCTATCAATATTTGCGTAAACCATTATTCAAATTAATTTAAAGGTAATATTTGAATAATTAACAATTAGCCTCTTTTTATTATAAAACAAAACAAAACTAAAACAAACTAAAACAAACATGAAAAATATACAAATAACATTAAATAAATGGAATGATTTTTATTACGGATTATATCCACAAATAATTACAAATATAGCTATAACTAATGCAGTTGTTGCTTTTACAGATCACTTGAAAAATAACAATCTCTCAAAAGATTCTAAAATATTAATTCAATTTAAAATTAAAATAGAAGAAAACAATTATAGATCTATCTCTATTCTTCAAACTATAAATTTCAATAAAAATGAAATAGATGAATTAATAGATGTATTCATTGGATTTTGGGAGTTTAGAGATGAAGGTTATCATTGTTTAAATCCAAGTTATATAGTCTTTACTTTTAAAATTTTATCCGATGATTTAGAAAAAGAAAATATTAAAATTAAGTTTAATAAAATAAAAATTAATGAAAGTCTAAAAACAGTTAACTTTAAAGGATATAATTTACCTTATATCATGGATTATGAAAAATGGGGAGAAATAATAGAGGAAGAATATGGAAATATAATTATAAAAAAATGTAATTCTAAATTTTATTATCATATCAACATATTTAATAATAATTATGAAGTGAAAAAAATTAAAGATAAAATATTATTATAATTTAGAGATAGATTTTTAGAGACTGGAAATTTAAGTAGTTTTATTAGAACAATTAAAAATCAAGAATAATTATATAAAAATGGAAAATTAATATTAAAAAAAATAATTAAACAAAATAAATTCTTAAATAAAATAATTCAATAACCCTTTATTAATAATCATTTTATTACTATGGATTTAGATACTAGAAATATTAATGGAATTATGACTCCTTATTATATTAATATTTAGGAAAACAAATTAATTCATTTTATTTATTAAATTATAATAATTAAGATGAAATATTAACAACTGCAATTAAATCAATTATGATTCCTAAATATCAATATTATAAAATTTATATTCATAATTATTCATTCTTTTTTGTTTTAGATTTTAAAAAGAGGGATTCTTTTCTCTAATATCCTTTAAATTTTAATAAAATGGGGGGTTAAAAATAATAAAAATAAAAATAATTAATTTTTAATTATAAATTTTATTCATCACCAAAATCTCCAAAATCTGAATCATTATCATCATCTATGTAAAATCGACCTTGAGAGTTATTATTATTTGTGTTTATTGAAGAGCTATTATTATTTTCATTATTATTTGAAATATAACTAGAAGAAGGGTTAACATTAACATTAGATTCACTAGTACTACTTTCATCATTATTTGAGGTAGAACTAGAAGAATTTTTATTACTATTTTGATTCCAAAGAGAAGCTAAATTATCAAAACCAAAGTTTCTATTTAATTTACCCACAAATCCTTCTTCAATATCCACAGAATTATTATTTGAAATATCTTCATCTATTATTTCTGTTTTATTATTTTCTCTAGTATTATTTTCTTCTAGTTGTGTATTATTTTCTTTTTCTTCGTAGACTTTATCTATAGATTTATTAGGAATATAATTTTCTTCGTAGACTTTTTCTTCGTCTTCGTAGACTTCGCTACCATAACCATTATCAGTACCACTTTCACTAATTTCATTATTGTCTTCTTGTGAAGGAGAAGCAAAAGATACAACTAAAGAATCCAAATTAAAATTATTTTCATAACCTAACTCTATGCCTATTTCTAAAGACTTTTTTTCTAATTCTAATAAAATTTCCCATCCAATTAATTTTTCAAATAAGTTTTTAAAGGATTTAAATTTTGGAAAGAATAGATAAAAGCTTTGACAACCTAATATATAAGTATATTTTTTTAATATAAATACATTTATTTTTTTAAATATAATATTTTTTAGGAATTTAAAATTTATTATTATATTTATTAAATTTATAAAAAACAAGTTAATCATATTAACCATTAAATTTTTTATTTTTTTCATTTTCATTTTATTCATTTTTTTCATTTTCATTTTCATTTTCGTATATAAAGTATTTAAGCTGTCAAAGCCAAATGCAAAAAAGGATGCAATGGGATGGGTGATGATAATGTCCATTCCAAAGTATTTGATGGATTAATATTTTGAATCTCCCCATTTTTATCTGAAGAAAAATAAGGTAAAACAAACCAAGGATTATTATTACATTTATTTTGGTTTGCGAAAATATCAAAAATAATATAACCAAAGAATACAGTAGCTATAACAGAGACTAATGATCCAAAACTTGAAACTGTATTCCATCCTGTATAGGCATCTGGATAATCTGGTATTCTTCTGGGCATACCCGCTAAACCTAAAAAATGTTGAGGGAAAAAAGTGAAATTCACCCCAACAAATAATGTCCAGAAATGTATTTTTCCTAAGAAATCATTAAATGTTTTACCAACAATTTTAGGAGTCCAATAATAAAATCCTGCAAATAAAGCAAAAACAGCTCCCATAGATAAAACATAATGGAAGTGTGCTACTACATAGTATGTCTAAATAAATTTAAGTCTCTAGTTTTAAACTTAAAGACTAGGTTGCTATCCTTACGGATAGGATCGGACCATATCTTCCAAAGAGAATAAACGGATCTATAATTCTTTGGTATCACGTGTGGCCTCTACGGAGTCCTTAAATATTAAATATATTTAAGGTTCCCACGGTATTATCTTATTCCTGTTTTTAATTAACAAATTAAAAATTCTACGCTTTTTATAGAATAAAATAAGACTTCACCGTTAGCATACTTTAAAATATTAACTTAAAATAAAAATTAAAGATACCGAGAGAAAACCTAAATCTCTCATAGTGATATGACAACACGACACATACTTATTAAAAAAACTCTTTTAATCGATCTTGAAACACTTTACTATTATTAACAAATTCTGCTAATTGATAATATTTATAACCTTGTAATAATGGTGTACAATGATCAATTATTCGTCCAGTTCCAATACCACTACCTACACTAAATTCATATAATGGATTACCACTAAATTTATTTTTTTTACTTGAAATAGTCAGATGATTAAGTGAATAATAATCTCTAATAGCTTTGATTAAGTAGTAATCATGATTTTGAGCTATACTAAAACTATAATTACCTTTAATACGACTACTAAAACATCCTTCTGCTTCAATAAAACCAGCTAATCATTCTTTAAAATAAAAAGGAATATTAATAGATAATGGTAAAATAGAATCACGATCTAAATATTTATTTTTCCTATTATTAAAATAGTGTTTTATATCAGGATTTTCTAAGTAAAATTTAAAGAATTCAAATTGAAGTTGCATACGGCTACTTAAAGGAGGGTATTGTTCAAATAAAGGTACAATAGTATTAAAGAATATTTTTTTATCATTAATAATCCATTGGACATATTGTTTATTTTTATCTAATACTTGTTGAACAAATCCTCCATAGGTATATGCTAACAGAGAAAGCATATTAGAATTAAGAGGTTTATCTGCTAATTTTATAACTAGGCGATATTGTAAATATTTTTTACGCCATTGATTAACTTGTAGACTACCATCTCCGTCTATTATACCTACTGTAAAAGGATCGAGTTGTTGTTTATTTAATTTATTTGGTGATTTAAGTATCTTACTAGCAATAAAAATAGTTGTAGAAAGATTAACAAAAGTATCGTGGAAAGCTACATCTAAAGAAGCATTACTTAAAACAACTCCAGTTAATCCACCTATAGTGAATAAAGCTAAGAATCCTAATACGAATAATAATGGTGTATTATATCTTAAACTTCCTCCATATAAAGTAGCTAACCAGGAGAATATTTTAATTCCTGTGGGTACTGCAATTACCATAGTTGCAGCTGTGAAATAAGCTCTAGTATCTACATCTAATCCTACTGAAAACATGTGATGGCTCCATACTAGGAAACCTAAAATTCCAATAGAAAACATAGCATAAACCATTCCAATATAACCAAAAATTGGTTTTCCTGAGAAAGTTGAAACTATGTGACTAACTATACCAAATCCAGGTATAATTAAAATATAAACTTCTGGGTGACCAAAGAACCAGAAAAGATGTTGATATAAAATTGGATCACCACCTCCAGCTGGATCATAGAAACTAGTATTAAAATTTCTATCTGTAAGTAACATAGTTATTGCACCGGCTAATACAGGTAGAGATAATAATAATAAAATAGCTGTCACGAATATAGCCCACACAAATAATGGTAATTTATGTAATGACATACCGTTAGTTCTCATATTTAAAGTTGTACTAATAAAATTAATAGCACCTAATAATGAAGATATACCAGCTAAATGTAAACTAAAAATAGCTAAATCTACTGATCCACCTGAATGTGCTTGAATACCCGATAATGGAGGATAAACTGTCCATCCTGTACCTGCTCCATTTTCTACTAATGAACTCATTAATAATAATATTAATGATGGAGGTAATAACCAGAATGAAATATTATTTAGTCGAGGGAAAGCCATATCTGGACTTCCACAATGAATTGGTAAAAAATAGTTACCAAATCCACCTACTAATCCAGGCATTACCATAAAAAAAATCATTATAAAAGCGTGAGCTGTTATTATAACATTAAATAATTGATGATCACCTTGTAAAAATTGAACACCAGGACTTGATAATTCTAATCTTATTAGAACTGAAAAAGCAGTACCAATCATCCCAGCAAAAACTGAAAATATTAAATAAAGAGTACCAATCTCTTTAGCATTTGTAGAATTCAACCAATTCACTTTTGAGAATATAAAAATTTGTCTAGTTAGCTTAAAATTATTAAAATTTTTAAATTTTAAATTAATTAAATAAGTATATATTTTTTATTTTTATAATAAATTAAATATTTCTATAATAGTAAATAAAATATAAATTTATTTTTATTATAAACTACCATACCTAACCTTAAATAAAAATTTAATTAAAAATACTTAATATAAATTATATATCTATAAAATATAAAACTAAAATAAAAATTTAATTAAAATTTATAAAAAAACAATTAATTTCTCCTTTATTTTTAACTTAAAGAAATACATATTATATTTGATACTTTAATTGAAAGCACCTGGACTTGAACCAGGACTTTCCCCTTAAAAGGGGGACACTCAAACCACTCGAGTTCTGCTTCCTTAATTATAATACTATAAAAATTATAAGAATTATAGTTAAAAATAATTATTTTTTTATGTAATTTTTATTCTAATAAATAATAATATTACTTTTTTTTCTTTTATTTCTTATTTCTTATTTCTTACTTATTACTTCTTACTTCTTATTTATTACTTCTTATTTCTTACTTCTTACTTCGTAGAAAATAGTTTCTAATAAATTAATTTAAAAATAACCATTTAATAGTTATTAGTTTTTTTAACTTTATACTTTTAATTTTTTATTTTGTTTTTGTTTACTGTGAATATATAAATAATTTAATGAATATACAGAAATAAAAATAAATTATTATGATTTATTTAAAATTATATAATTAACACTTTTCAAAACACTAGTGAATTTATATTCATAATTAATAAGAAAAAAATAATTAGAGGAAACTTTATTTTATTAAATTTTATTCTATAAATTCTAATTTACTTTTAGACAAATTTAATCTACTAAAGAAAAAAATGTATGTAGGGGATAGTCTTTCTTTAATAACAGTGCCATTATATAGAAGAGATTATAAATTTTTTCTATTATTATTTTATTTTATTATCATGTATTCATTACATTATGATATCCCCTTTTATGAATTATTAGGACAAATAATTATAATTATGCTTAAAATTTCTTATTTGTTAATTCATTAAAAAATATAATTTTAATCTTATAATATAAAAAAGAATTTATTGTTTATCTCTCCCTAAATACGGTTGTAGTTCAGGGTAAAAATAAAAATATTTATTGTAATAAAGAATTATTTATAGAAATAAAGTAGGAAAGGGGTTATTTATAATTACATATAATTATATATTTTTTGGTATAATTTAAAAATAAATAAATTTATTTATTTGTATCATTATTTCTACTAATAATTATAGTTGCAAACATACTTAATAATAAAATAACACTAAGTACTATTAATAAAACAGCTCCATAAGTATATAAACTATGACCTAATACTTCTATTTGTGTAAATTCTGTTATTATTACATCAGATAATGATGAGAAAAAGTAATTATTTACAATAGAATTAATTAAATTAATAGATACAATATTTGAATCTGATAAAATACTATTAAAATACGTAATTTTATCTAATAAAACAGATAATGCTGGTACATTATTAAAATTAAAAGGTATTATTTTAAATATAATAAAAATAAATAAAGATCCTATTGCAATAGCTAAAGGTAAATTTTTAGTATATTGAGTACCTGTTTCTAAAATATCTGTTAATTTTATATTTATCATCATAATTACAAATAGAAATAGTACAGCAATAGCTCCAACATATATAACTATATAAGAGATACCTACAAAATGAATACCAATAAGAATTAAATATAGAGCAGCTTGAATAAAAGTAGAGATTAAAAAAATGACTGAGATAACGGGATTTTTAGAAGTGATAGAAAAAACACTTGATAATAATGTACCGAAAGCTAAAATATTTATAAAAAGAGTTGTCATTTTTATTTTTGTTTTTTTATTTGTTTTTTTGTTTTGTTTAGCCTCCGTATTAAATTTTATCCTTTTTATAAATTAATTTTATATTTATTTTATAAATATTTTATTTTATATTTTTGTTTTTTAATTTGTGGATTTCATTTTACGTTCTATTATTTTTTATTGTTTTCTAGTTATTAATATTTTATATTAATTATTAAATAGATACTAATAAATAATCAGTAGAACGACTTACTAATAAGTAATACTTAATATTTACTTAAACTTATGAGAAACTACTGACTTATTTATATTTATTAATTATATCTACTTTTCTACATAAAGATTACTTTTTTTTTCATAAATAGAAAATATTTATTCATAAGTAAACTAAAATTTTATTAATTAAATAGAAGAAAAATAACTATATAGTTTCTAGTTTATATTACATAGTTACTAGTTTTCTTATTTTATTTACTTAATATATTGTATCCTATATCTATAAAAGATTATTCACTGATTTTCTTTTTTTATAAAATAGATATTATTTCTATAACCTTTTTTAAATTTTATTAAAAAATAATAATACTTATAAAAAATAAAAAATACATAATAATTAAGAAAAATGAAAATATATTATTTTACCAAAGGGGAAAGTAATTTAAATTTTAATCTTTTTATATTTTATATTGATAAAGAGATAATACTTATTCAATACAATTATCTAACAATTTATAATTGATTAAAGGCTTTAAAACAAAAATTAAATATATAAATGGAATTGTAGGTTTAACCTAGAAAAATTGACCTCATATTTAATATTATAATATTAGGCAGGATGACTTTGCATTCTTAAAATTAATATATAATTTATAAATAAATTATAAAAAAAATAATACGTATTACTTCTATTAAAAATTAAAATTAATAAAATTTTACTTTATTAAAAATAATAAATACAATATTAAAATTTTATATTCTTTTTATCTTATTAAATTAATATTTATCCTTATGGTGGTTTATCTTAGGACAGTTATAATTAATAAAATTTTATGTTATTTTTATCTAATTTGTATTTATACGAGCCCTTCCAGATTCGAACTGGGACCACCCTAATCGACAACTAGGTACTCTACCAATTAAGCTAAGGGCCCTTTAATGACTGATTTTTTTATATATTAATTTATATTATTTTATATTTTAATATCATTATTATGTACAAATAAAATAAATATTTTAAGTAGTTACTTTTAGTTTATATTCTTTTAAAATTTAATGTACATAAAGTTATTGAATTTATAGTTTAAGTCAAATATAATATATAATTATTTTTTTAATAAATAAATATAATAGAATCATTATTTTTTTTAAATATTTAATAATATTAATTAATAATCCTTATAAAAAAGATTAGATTATTTAATTATATTTTATTTCTTTTTAAGGAGTATTCCTTTATTTTCTACTTAAAACAAAATTAATTGTTTTTTTATAATCATTTTATATGTAATATGTAATTTTTCTCTATTTAATTTTATTTTTATTTTCTGAGATTATTTCAATGTTAAATGAATAAATAATTTTATATGTTAATATTATATAAGTTTTTAAAGAAATTTAATCTTCTTGTATAAAAACCAAAATTCTATAAATAATTCATCCAGTTGATTAAAGTCAATTGATTGAACCCCGAACTACGTAAAACGTAAAACATATAACGTAGTTCTTAGGGAGAGATATATTTCTATATTGATTCTCTTCAATTATTTTAGTGTTAATCTTTAATTTTTTTTATAGAGTAAAACATTATTTATATTTATAATTTATTTTAATGACTTTTAATAAATAGAAATATTTATTATAATAAAATATTTAATAAAAATTAATATTATCTTCTTATATTTAAACATCTATTATATTTTTAACTAGTACCAGGTAAATTTTATTTGTACTTATTAATATTAGTTATTAATATTATAAATTTTAATACTTTATATTTATGATTAAGCAGTAAAATTTTTGTTTTTTCTTTTTGTTTTGTTTTAGAGAGGGGTTAATTTATAATATTTATTCTTTTTTATTTGTATCTAAGTTAGTTAAATCAATAGCTCCTGATCCTATTTCTAATACAAATCCTATTGTTAATACAATGAAAAATATTATTGCAATAGAGAAACCAAAAGTAGAAACTTGATAAAGAGTCACTGCTATTGGGAATAATAATAAAATTTCAAGATCAAAAATTAAGAATAATAAAGCTACAACCATAAAATGAATTTGGAATGAAGATCTAGTTTGACCATATACAGGTTGGAATCCACATTCATAAGCAGATACTTTAGCTTCATCCGGTCTATGAACTGCTAATAATACATTTAAAGCTAATAAAATTATTGCTAATAAAGGTATAAAAATAAAAAGAAAAAATAAATTATTCATTTTTTTTAAAAATTAAATAAAGATAAAGATATCAATTGTGTAATATTTAAGATTAAAGAAGGTTTTAAAATAAACAATAATATAAATAAAGTTAAAGTAGATATTACAAAACTATGGAAGTTTGTTAATAATATTTCACCTTTTTCTTTTATTTCAAGCCCGTACCGTAGGTAGGGATAATTAAATTCTAATTCTTTATAATTATTACTTTCTTCTTTATTTATTTCTGGATAAAGAAGAACTTTAATTATTTTTAAATAATATGAAGCACTAATTACACTTACTAATATACAAATAAAAGTCATAAAATAATATCCACTTTCAATAGCTGAAAATAATACAAATTGTTTACTAAAGAAACCAATTAGTGGTGGAATTCCAGCCATAGAAAATAAACAAATACATAAACTTAAAGTTAATAAAGGATTTAAGAAAAATTGACCTTTTAGTGAAGAAATATATTTTATATCTCCTAAATAATTTCCTTCATTAAATAATAATTCTTTATTATTAGAATTATTTGTATTTAAATTATTACTAATTATTATATAACTTAAAGCTATAAGTATTAAAAACATATTTAAATTAGTAATAGTATATTGAATAATATAAAATATCAGTGAATCAATAGATTGTTCAGTATTTATTGCTAATGCTAATAAAATAAATCCAATATGAGATATTGTACTATAAGCTAATAATCTTTTTATTCGTGTTTGAGCTAATCCTACTACACTTCCAATAATTAATGATAATAATGAAGAAATTAATAATAAGTTTTTTAATAAGTTCATATTCATAATATTTCCTTCTAATAAATAACCTAAATTATAAGATGTAGAAGAAGTTTTTAGTGTACTTAAACTATTTAAAATATCATTATAAGTATTTGTATTTATATTTAATAAATTTACAGATTCTATAGTTCCTATTGTAGCTATTTCTTGTAATTCTAATAATAATATTATTATTGAAATTTTAGGCATTATTGTTAACCATATTGTAACTATAGTTGGAGTTTCATCATAAACATCTGGAGCCCAGTTATGTAAAGGTGCAGCTGCAATTTTAAATAAAAATCCTATTATTATAAATAATAATCCTAAAGTTAAACCTTGAATAATATAATTTATAGAAGAACTAGATATAATTGTATATATTGATTCAAAATTTGTTAAACCTGTTAATGAATAAATTACTCCACAACCTAATAAAATTAAACAAGAAGATAATCCACCTAATAAAAAATATTTTAATCCTGCATTAGTAGAAGATTCTGAATCTCTATATAAAGTTGATAGTACATATAAACCAAAAGATTGTAACTCTATACTTAAATACATTGATATTAAATCTGAACTAGAGATTAATAAACAAGAACCTAAAGTACTGAATAATACAATTAAAGAATAATCTTTATTTAATAATGTATATGAAGTTTTTACTTCTATCCCCTTATATAAAGGCCAAGCAATTAAAATTAAAAAACCTATAAATAAGAAAAATACTTCTATTAAAACAGATACTTGTGTAATTTGAAATAATCCACTATATAGACCTATACCTGATCCAATTGACTGAATATAAAAAGTATTAAATGATAATACTCCGGCATATACGAAAATTATAGCTGATATTCTAGTGAAATAAATAGATGATAAATTACGATAAAGTGATGGTAGGGCCTTAGCCACAATTAAAGTTAATACAGATATGAAAATCATTTCTTAGCCTCTTTTACTTTATAGTGTTTATAGTTTTTATATTTTAGATTTTAACATTAATAATAGATACCATATTATTTATTTTATAATTTATTCACTTATTTTTTATATAAAGTGAGTTAATTGTTTATTCTTATTTATATAAAAATGTAAATTTATTCCTAGTTCTTCATAAGATCTTGGGTGTATAATTATATTTTGTTTTTGTTTTTTGTTTTTCTACATAAAATTAATAGAAATTCTATTAATCCAAATATAATAAATATTGGTAATAATATAAAACTAATATTAGATAGTATTACTTGATAGTTAATATAAAATCTAATTATTTTTTTTATTGAATTAAAATATTTAAATTTCTACACAGAAAAAGATAACCTTATGGAGGGTGGGGTTAAATCTATACAAAAAATCTAATTATTAATTAGATAGATTTATTATGATCAGTAGCTAGATCCATTAAAGTGTTTTCACTTATACCAATAAGTGGTACTATAATTAAGAACCATGCAAAATAAAATGCAGTAGCAACTTGACCTATAAATACATAAGGTTCAGTTGGATGTTGACTTCCGATCCACATTAATATTATGAAATCTACTACAAAGAACCAAAAGAATAATTTCATAGCTGGTCTAAATGTTGAACCTCTAACTCTAGATAGATCTGTTAAAGGTAATATTAATAAAATGAATAATGAACCAAACATTGCTAGAACTCCTAATAATTTATTAGGTATTGATCTTAATATAGCATAAAATGGTAATAAATACCATTCTGGTACAATAGAAGCAGGTGTAACCATTGGATCAGCTGGTATATAATTATCAGAATGACCTAATAGATTAGGATAAAAAAACACTATAATAGATAAAACTAAAAAGAATGCAAAAATAGTTACAAGATCTTTAAATATAAAATAAGGATGCATTGCATATCTATCTCCATTTGAATTTACTCCATTTGGATTATTTGATCCATGTTCATGTAATGCTATTAAATGTGCTACTGCTAAAGCTGCTAATAAAAATGGTAATAAATAATGTAAAGAAAAAAATCTGTTTAAAGTAGCATTTGAAACTGAAAATCCACCCCATATTAATTCTACAATATCTACTCCAAATATTGGAATTGCTGATAATAAATTAGTAATTACTGTAGCTCCCCATAAACTCATTTGTCCATAAGGTAAAACATACAAACTTACTTATTAATGATAATTATAAGCTAGAATAACTTTGATTTCGTATATTCTATTGATTAATAATGATTACTTAATAATCCTTTAATCAAAAGTTTCGACTGTGCATTAAGCATCATTTCAGACACCCATTAGTGACCCAGTCTGTCGCGATCATTTATATAACCGACGATCTTAAAGTTTAAAAACCTCTTTGATCGTTTTCACTAACATCGCCAAATAATCTTAAAGACTATTTTATATTCCCGTCGGAACATACCATTTTAATCTTTTTTTTTCTATAAAAATTGCAAAAAGATTGTTACTCATGGGACTATAATTTAATATAAAAAGAATAAGTATGTAGAAATAAATAAATAAAAAGGTACTTTCTTATAATCCCTGAATATAAAATATTCTCTCTTCCCCACCCTAAACCTAAAATAGGGTGGAAACCTAGCATAGGATTCATAGGGAAGAATTTACTTATTAATGATCCCACTAAAGTAAAGGAGGTAATAATAATTCGTTAGAGGATGTATTCATAAGTACGCAGTAGTACTCTATAAGAGTACGTAGTACGTAGTACCGTAATAGTCTCTCCACCAATATTAAATACGGAGAAATATTTGAAGGAGAGAAAACTATTTAAGATTTATAAAAATAATAAAGTATTGGTTAAATTAATTTAACCTCTTTTATTTGATATAATAAAGTGTACGTAAATACGTAAGTACGTAGTACGTAGTAGCGGTGAGGGTTAATGAATTAAATCCTTTACGATCCATTGTCTCTTTACTAATTTTTTTTCTGTTTTTAATGCTCTTCTAATTGTTTTTTCATTACAATTTATAGCTTTTGCTGCCTCTAATATACTAGGATATTTACCATAAATATTTCCATTTAGATTATACAAAATTATAGGTTTTATATGTGTAATACATTTTTGTTTTGTTTCTTTGGACATAGGTTTTCTATTTAAAGCTTTTTCTCTTATTTTTTCTATCGTTTCTTTAGATAAAGTTTTTCCTTTATTTAAACTACCTATTTTTTCTCGTCTACTGTCACTATAAATTTCTTTCATTTTTAATCTATCAACTTCAGTATGTTTATAACCAAAACTAGATCCAGCTTCAGTTAATATATTATAATTAGGTAATAACAATTTTAAATATTTATCTTCTAAATCCATCAATTCTTTGTTATTTTCTTTAGTTATTACATGGGGATACAATTCTAAAACTAGAAAAGCAAAATTTTCCAAGTTATATTTTTTTACTGCTAATTTAACTATTTTGCTACCTTTAAAATAAATGACATGATTACTGAATCTAGGATAAAATCTATTAGTTGAAGCGGAACCAATATAATAATCTTTAGTTATTTTGTTCACTATCATATAAATACCACTTAAACCTTTAGTTTCATTTAATATTTTTTGTCTAGTTTTTTCTAAGTTTAAATTCTCAAAAATATATACTGGATTTAAATCTAATTCTTGAATTATTTCATTTAATCTTAAAGAAAGAGCAATATTGCTATTTGTCTCCGTATTACAAGTAGAATATTCCCTTCTTCCTATTACTCCTCCACCTACGATCCCTACGCTAGGTTTCTTTTTCTTTGGGGGAGAGTTGTAGCTTTTAAAAGCTACGCCTCCATTTAAGGAATTTTTGTTTTCTTTATTATATTTTATTATTTTATTTTTATTTTCTACGTATTTATTCTTATTTATATTAAACCATTTTGGGCTATGTTGGTAACCCAGAAAACCTATAGCCATCATAAGAATTAAAATTATCACTCCAATTGACCAAACTAAAACTCTAGGTGTTTTATATGAACTATAATATAGTCCTCTAGCTACATGCATATATACAAAGATAAAAAAAAAGGAAGCAACATTAGCATGTGTATATCTAATTAGCCATCCATTATTTACATCTCTCATTATATGTTCAACACTATTAAAAGCAAAATCTACATTAGGTGTATAATGCATAGCTAAAAAAGCTCCAGTTAATATTTGTATTATTAAACAAACTGCTAATAAAGAACCGAAATTCCATAAATATGTGATATTAGCAGGTTGAGGTGAATCTACTACATAAGAATTTAGCAATCTAAGCAAGACATGGGTTTTTAATATTCTCATTTATATTTTTATTTGTTATTTATATTTATTTTTTTATAGAAGTAGTAGATATTTGAGTAGATACTTTTTTTTATAATTAAATTATTTATATTCTATTTTTTTGTTTTTATTTTTTTATAAGTTATTTATATTTTTTTTATTTATTATTGTTTTATAATTATTAATTAAATATTGATGAATAAGTAGTTCTACTTTCTACTACTACTTTTCTGTACAAATACTTTTGTTTAGTGACTGGTTTCTACTTTATGAGATAAATTATTAATTAAAATTTTATCTATAAAAATTAGTTTAACAATATAACTACTAATAATTAATTTGACACTATAACTATTATATTTTATATTAATTTCTATGTACATAAGCCCAAGAAGATTTGAACTTCTACAGATTCCTCATCAAGAAATTATTCTACCATTAAATTATAGGCTTTAATTTTATTTTATTTAAACTTAACTACTTTTAATTTTATATAAATAAAATTTTTATATTAAATTATAAAATAAAAATGTTTTTAAGACCAATTCAAACCATATTTTTATATACATTGTATACATTTACCCTGGTTAGGTGTCGTTAAAACAAATTTTAATATTTAAACTTTTAATTCTTTTCATTCCTTACCCCTTTTCCTTTGGGGGCGAGGCTTAATTATTTTCTAGTACATCTCTATTGTAGACTAGTACAATAGGGATTGGTCCCACATTTATTATGTTATTGACACTTAGAAGATTATTAATAAGAATAGCTTCTCAAGGATTACAACCTGTTAATGAAATTTCAAGTATAATAGCTTTTTATCCTCATTTAAACAATTTAACTCTATTTCTAATGTGTTCAATCCTTATTGGAAATAATATCAAATATCCTAAATTATTTTATTTCACATTTAAAATATTCTTATTTCTATACATAGTTTAGGATTATTCTAAAAGAATTTTAAGTTTTCTTATTTTATTTGTAGATTTATAATTGGTTCAATTATTTCAAGAAGAATTTTATGGAGTGAATCATTACATTATATTCTATTTCTTCATATTATTTAATTATTAAATTTATAGTTTAATTTTTTACTAATTTTTTAGAATAAAATATAATCCTTATATAATATTCTAAAAAATTAATTAAATCATCATTAAGTTTAAATTCTATTTTTCCATTAATAAAAGGAATTATCATATTCGAATTTAAAAAAAACCAAAAGTTTTATATTGATAGAAATTCTGTTAACATTTTAGAAAAAAGTTTTTGTTTTAGGGAATGACTTAAAATGATTAATATTTTGTTTTTTTGTTTTGGGTTGTTTTACTATTATTTGTTTTCGAAGAAGAATATTTTATTTTTATTTATTGTAGCCCCAAAAGGGTAAAGGGTAAAGGGTAAAGGGTAAAGGGTATAGGGTAAAGAATTTTATTTGAATAAAATTTAATGGTGACAATGGTGTAAAAATAATAAAGATTATAAATAATACTTTTAAAGGATTAATTTTATTATTATTAATAACGAATTTATTAGTAATTATTCTATTAAAATAAAATAATAGAATAATTAAACTAATTAAACTTGTTGAATAATCAATTAATATTCCTAAATCTGAATTAATATTAAATATATTATTAGTTAAATTAACTACGAATAAAATGGAAATCGATATAAAAATTAGGTTAAAAATATAAAAATAGAAACATATAGTTTTAATATCTTCTATTATATTTAATTTTATTTCAGAATAGAAAAATGAAATACCTTTAATTAAAGAAAGTATTCTAAGTAAAATATTAAATTTAATATATATTAAATAGAAAGTTATTAAAAAGAATGTAATAGATTTAATACTAATAGTTAAATCATTAAAACTATTTAAATTTTTATTAAATAGAAAGGTGATAAGAGCTAATATAATTAAGGATAGGGTAATATATTTATTATTTAAAAATAAAATTTTAAATACGGTCCTAGACTTATAAAAAGTGAGTAATTGTTTGTTAATTATATTTATCATTGTTTTGTAATTTTTTGTTTTTGTTTTTTGTTTTTAATTTTGTTTGACTAGATTACCATGCAAATTCAAGATTAATTATATTTATTTCCTTCAAATCAAATGATGTATTAGCTCTAGATTTTACATATTTACATATCTACATGTTTACATCAGAAGAGAAATTTTGTGGTAAAGAGTTAGGAAAAATGAAAGTATTTTGTTTTGTTTTGTTTTGATGATGCCTTCTTTTTATTAAAGTTTATGGTGGAATATGTGGTATTTATGAATATACTAAAATTAAAGGACTTAAAAATCCTATATCATTTAATGAATTAAAACCTTTATATAATAAAAATTCAACAGAAGCACAATAAAAAGAAGTGGTATAGATAAATATCTAATGGTAATATACAAATTAAACAAGAAGTATTACATTAATGAATAATTATTAAAAAAAAATTAATTTATGATAATAATAAATTTGTTGATACCACTCCAAATATATTGCATAATGACATTTTATATTAGAATAATTATTTAAAAAAGGGGGGTTAAATTTATACGTATTGACGTAGTTTTTTATAATAAAGATTAAAGATCTAATTCTTTATACCTCTTGTCTAGTTATCTCTTCTAAAGGAATATTTTCTAAGGGAATACGTTGATTTTGGAAATCATCCATATCTGCTGGTAAGTACCACAATAAAGAGAAGGTATATATCAATATTATTACTGGAGGAATAGTACATATTGCTAGAGTTAATACAGTAGGGAATTCACTCTTTTTTATTTTATTAATTATATTATTAGTATCCCAATCGTCAGTATATATAGGATCATTTGATAGTAATTTATTTAATAATTCAAAATACCAAAGAAAAATTTTATTGATAAAATCAGTAAATCCTAAACATGAATATCCAAGCACTATTAAAATAGTATCTACATCTATATTAGCAGTCTTAAAAACTGCAGTTACTATTATAATGGCATTAATTAGAATAAACATTTTTCTTAGTATTATTAATTTTTTCCATAGTGATGCAGTTCGAAAATATGTTAAAAATGAAATTAATTTGTTTAAAATATAATTTTTATTTTTATTGCAGTTATTTAAATATCTTTTAAGCATTTTGTTTTATTGGTTATCTGTTGTTTAATTTTAATTTTTTAAATTTAATTATATTATTTTTTTAGAATATAAGAAAACTTTATTTATTATTATATTTATAAGATAATTGACTTTATTATTATTTGAGAAATGAAATTATAATAATTTATTATAATTTATTATAATTTAATTTACTAGAATAAGCCTCATTAATAATTATTTATCTAATCTTATTATTATAACTAGGATATACATTCGTTTCACTTTCTAGACGTTATTTTTTTATATTTTATTTATAAATTATATTATATTAATATAATAAAAATATAAAATATAACAGATGATAAATATTTTCCCAATTATAAATACAAAAAATATTTTTATTATTATTTTTATTTATAATTAAGAAGAGCTAATTTTATTTTATTTAAAATATTATTAAATCCTATATATTTTCTATTTATTATATTGAACAAATTATTTTTTATTTTTATAATTAAAATTCAGTTAATCATTTTTTTAATTATTTATATTTAAATAACTATTTATTAAAAAAATACAACTTTTATATAGAACAACTTAGCTACTCTTTTAATAATTATAAAAATATTTATAAAAAGATATAATACTTATATTTATATAGAATAACTTAGCTACTCTTTTAATATTTATATTTAAATATTTATAGGATTTAATTAATTTTGTATTTATTTATAAACTAAATAATTTAAAAAAAGATTTATATTTATATCTCTACTTTTTAGGTATAAAATAAATAGTAGTATATAGGACATAAAAACTCATTTTTAATTGATTTATATTGGATTTTTATTTTTATTTTTATTTTTTATAAAAAGCTAAATTTTAGCACTTTTTATTTTTTCAATTTTGAAGGACATAATGATTTCTAAAAATATAAAGGTTAATAATAATCTTGATATATAGTATTTTAGATTAATTATAGTTAGAATATTTGATTGATTATGGATATAATTATATAATTTGTAATCATTTTTATCCAAGTATAATCAGTTATTTTATTTTTGTATATAAAGTTTGTTTTGTTTTATTTTATGAGGGGTTAATATATTCAAATTATTCTTTTTATTTAATAATTCTATAATATCATTTTTAATTTTCTCATTATTTTTTATTAATTCATCTTTATTTTCAGAAATAAGTTTTTTAAATTCTAAATACTCATTTTCTGTAATATCACCTTTAAGATTTAAATTTTTAAATTGTTCTTATAAATTATCGTTCTTTCTGATTTCTTCATTATTATTTTCTAAATAATTTATATTTTCATTAATTAATTTAGTTGAATCTTTAATAATATTTTCATGTAATACGGTATTTAATAAACCACCTAAAAAGGAGCAAAAATTGGATCACGTTTAACACCTTTAAGGATTTCATCTGTACCTAACTTTAATCCTAATGTTAAACCTACAGGTTGTGCACTCTCACAAACACCTTTAAAACATAATAAAGCTCTAGCACCTAAAGTAGCTGATTTATCCAAAGGAGAAATTTTAATATCTAATTTATCTGATTTAATTAATTTAATAATATGTTTAATTCTATAATAAGTTATAATTATATGATAAATAGTGAATAAAAATACAAAAAACATAGAAAGATATAAAACATAAATTGGATAATTTAAATAACTTTTACTTACTATTAATATAAAAGCTAATCCACCTAAAAATCTTAAGATTCTAATTAATGGGTGTAATTGAAATTTAATAATTTCATCTGGTAAAGTTGGAGTTAAATATCCTTTTTTAAAACCTAGGAATAATCGGTTAATAATATTGTTTTTAATTTTAATTTTAATTGTTTTGTTATTAATTACTATAAAATGTTATAATTAAATTATTTTAACCTTATTTATATAAATATTTTTATATAATTTAATAATTCTTTAAGTATAAAAAATAAATTAAAAAATCAAAATATAAGAATATAATTTTTATATCAAGACATTTAAATCTATAATAAAAATATATTTTAAGTTTTAGTTTGTCCCGTCCACCCAACTAACCTAAAAAACCCAGCCACCCCTATCCATTATATATCCTTTTCTACTTTTATAATATTTAATTTATTTTTTTTTAATTTATAAAGAATATTCTAAGAATTTTTGTTTTTGTTTAGAATAAATTACCATTGTGGATCAAAAGTATTTATATCATCATTTTTAAAAGGTGTCTTTGTTCTTGATATTGGTGGAGTAATATCTTCTAATTTAACTCTAGATGAAGATGCAATAGGACTTGGAGTTCTTAATCTAAATTCTTTAATAGTTGTTTGAGATGTATCTGATCCTGTGGAACTAGATCTAGATATAGAGTCTGGTGTAGGAATTTTATCATCTACTGCTGGATTATTACCAGAAAACCAAGTTGTAATATAATTATAAGTATTATTTAATATATTAGCAGTAGTATCAATTATTGGACCTATTATAGGTGTAGATCTAAATATTTAAAACAAAAAACAAAATTTATTATAAAACCAGGTATAAAATATTAAGTTATTCCTAAAACGGTTATAATACCTAGAAAATGTAATATAAATAATCCAATAAATGAAATCGTTGTACTTATTGTATTATTAGGTATATCTTTACCTGTATTTAAAGTAGGTATTTTTATATCAGTATAATTTTCTAAATTATCTTTTATTAAATAAGCAAAATATTTTAAATAATCAATATTTTGTAAAGATTCACTCCATAAAATACCTAGAATAGTGAATATAGATCCTATTCCTATTCTACAAATAAAAGAAATAAATTTAAATATGAATTTAAATAAACCTAAGCTATTTAGAACAAAGAATATATTAAATAAATTATAAAATCATTTAGGATCTTTTATAAATTCTTTCCAATAAGGTGTAAATACGTTACAAATAGAGTTTAAAACTTGTGTATTTAAACTAGGATATATTGCTAGTACAATTGTAAAAGAATTAACAAGTTGTAATCCTCGAGAAGCTATTCTTCGTAATAACCCTCTAATATTAAACAATTCTCTAAATGTGGTAGCAATCCTTACTGTACTACTTAATAAATAAGTTGTAGAGAATAGAGCTTTAAATAATGAATGAAATGAATTAAAAGTTATTATATTAATAACCGTTTTAACAATTCCTAATTTGGGTAAATATTTAAATATTCACTTAAATGTATATAAAAATATGGTTTGAATTGGTCTTAAAAACATTTTTATTTTATAATTTAATATAAAAATTTTATTTATATAAAATTAAAAGTAGTTAAGTTTAAATAAAATAAAATTAAAGCCTATAATTTAATGGTAGAATAATTTCTTGATGAGGAATCTGTAGAAGTTCAAATCTTCTTGGGCTTATGTACATAGAAATTAATATAAAATATAATAGTTATAGTGTCAAATTAAAATAAAATACTTACAAATAATATCAATAACTTACATAAACATATATAAAAAACAAAAAATAAAAATTTAAATGTTTCCAAAACAAAAAACAAATTATATATCTATATAATTTTATATTTATAAAGTTATTATTTTTTCATCAGTAATATTTTTTCTATTTTTCTTATATTTCTTCTAATTTTTATAAAAAAATATTCTTTGATCTATTTATAATATAAAAAATTATAATTAAAATATATAACTTAATTTATAATAATATATAACTTAACTAATAATTATGGTGCTATTATTCCACTCTACAACAACGTAGTAGTAGAAGTAGAGAGACTAAAAATAATAGTTTTTTAAATATTATTTAAATAAAAAAGAAAAAATATACATAGAAATTAATAAGTATAAATAGAAATAAATTTAATAGTTTTAGAGGAAAATATTTATTAAAACAATTTATTTAACTTATAAGTTAAAAAACAAAAATAAAAACAAAAACAAAAATAAATATCTAAAAAAAACAAAAGAATAAAATATTTCTATGGATAAGTATTAATTCTTCTACTTTGGTTTTTAAATTTTCTAGAAGTACAAATTAGTAGTTTTTCTGTTTCTTTATAATTAAAAGAATAATTATTAAAAAAAACTTTAATAGGAAAGATTTCTAAGTTATAAATGATAGAGAATTAAATATAAAAATAAATATTATTATTTCTTATTTTAATTTATTTTATTTCTTTATACACATAAACTAAACAATTATATATTTTAATTTTTATCTTTATGAAATTTATCTAATCTTTCTATATATTTAATTATAATTAATTTAAATTTTCCTTTATATTTAAAAATATATAATAGGAATATAAATTAATAATATGTATAAAATATATTAATTAATATAAAATATTAGTACTAGTATTAATAATTTTATTCGTTTTTCTATATATTTATACTTATTTTAAAATAATTTATTTTTAGAATTAGGTTTAATTAAATAAGATAAAAATAATAACTTGATTTAATATCTTGGCTGTTTAAATTAAATTCAAATCTTTAAATTAACAGTAATTTCTCATTAAATTAAAACAAAACAAAAATACTTTTACAAATGAATAAGTTTATAAGAATTAGTTCTTTTTCTACGAAGTAGAAGTATTAATAATTAGTACATAATATTTCTTCTATTTTGTTTTTGAAAAGAAATAATAATTAAAGAAGAAAAATGACTACTTTTTATGTTTACTAGTCTCTAGTCTATAGTTGCAACTTAGTATTCTATATTTAAAAAGTATAAAATAAAATAAAAAAAATTAAAATTAATAAGAAAAACATAAAAAATTTAACAATTAAAAATGAATAGTCAAAATTTAATGTATGCAATAATAAGTTTACTTCTAAATTTAATAGATGTATTATCTGTCGTATTACCAATCTTACTAGCGGTAGCTTTTATGACAATTATAGAAAGAAAACAATTGGCAGCTCATCAAAGAAGAGTAGGTCCTAATACAGTAGGTTATTATGGAATACTTCAACCCTTTGCAGATGCTTTAAAATTAATTGTTAAAGAAACAGTTATACCTTCTCAATCTAACAAAGTATTATTTTATTTAGCTCCAGTTTCTACTTTAGTATTTAGTTTATTAGGTTGGGGAATAATACCATTTGGAGAAGGATTAGCTTTATCTGATTTTTCATTAGGTGTTTTATATAGTTTTGCTTTATCTTCTTTAGGTGTTTATGGAGTATTATTAGCAGGTTGGTCAGCCAATTCTAAATATGCATTTTTAGGTTCATTAAGATCAACTGCAGCAATGATTTCATATGAATTAATCTTAAGTTCAGCAATATTAATAATAATATTATTAACAGGATCATTAAATTTCACAACTATTATTGAAAGTCAACAAGCTGTGTGGTTTATTATTCCTTTATTACCTGTTTTTATATTTTATTTTATATCTATACTTGCTGAAACTTCAAGAACACCTTTTGATTTACAAGAGGCTGAATCTGAATTAGTTGCTGGTTTTTTCACTGAACATTCTTCTGTTCCATTTGTATTTTTCTTCCTTGGAGAATATTCATCAATAGTTTTATTTAGTTGTTTAACATCTATCTTTTTCTTAGGTGGATATAATTTCTTAGAATTATTTGTGAATGATTCATTTATAAATTTACAAGCTATTATTTTAGGATTGAAAACTTGTATTTTCTGTTTTTTCTTTGTATGGTTTAGAGCTACTTTACCTAGATTAAGATATGATCAATTAATTGATTTCTGTTGGCTAAATTTATTACCTGTTGCTGTAGCCTTTATTATACTAATACCTAGTATTTTAATAGCTTTCGATATTGCTCCTTACTAAGACTTATATAAAAATATATATTTTTATTTTATTTTTATAATAAATCTTTATTTTAAATAATTTAATCACTAACCCCTTCTAAATTAATTAATATAAATATAAATATTAAATAATAATCTTTAACTATTTATTCCACTTATTCAATCCTATTTATTATTTATTTTTACCTAAATATAATAAAAAACAAAAAATAAGATTAAAGGAGAACAAGGTATATTTTATTTTAAAATAAATTTAAGGTAATGGTATTATTAGTAGATGTTTATTTTTATTCTTAAAGTAAATGGATTTAAATGCTATCTTATTTAACTACATTAAAAATAAATAAAAATATAATATTTAAATATAATGATATAATCCACCAATAAGAAATAAAACTATATAAGTATTTTTTTATGTAATTTTTATATGAGTCTTTAAAATTAAGGTAAATTAAAACAAAAACAAAAATAAAATAAATATTATATATTTAATGAGTTAAAAGTAAAGAAAATTAAATTTATATTTATATTTATACTATAGTCTTTATTTAGTAGTAGTACGTACGTACTAGTATAATTTATTTTATTAATATTTGTATTTAAGTACAATTAATCTTTTTATTTCTACTTAACTTCTTCTAAAAATAAAAAATCATTATATAATATTATTATAAATTATATATTATATATAATAGAAAAACAATAAAATAAAAATTTCTTTTTAAATGTCTCTCTACGAAGTATAATATAGTTCTACTTAGTTAATTAAAATATAAATTTATAAAAATAATTAAAATATTACATGTACTAAAAAGAAAAATAAAAATTAAAACAAATTATGAATTATTCAATATTCTTATTTTTAATAGGTATATTAGGTTTTATATTAAATAGAAAAAATATTATCTTAATGATCATAGCAATAGAAATAATGTTATTAGCTGTAACGCTTTTAGTATTAATCAGTTCTGTAGGATTTGATGATAATGTTGGACAAACTTTTAGTATATATATAATATCTATTGCTGGGGCAGAATCTGTAATAGGTTTAAGTATTTTAGTTGCTTACTATCGTTTAAGAGGTACAATTTCACTAAGAACATAATGTATCTATCAATTATTATTTTACCTTTATTAGGATCAATCGTATCAGGTTTCATGGGAAGAAAAATTGGAGTAACAGGATCTCAATATATTACATGTACTTGTTTAATTTTATCTTCAATATTAATGACTGTTGCCTTTTATGAAGTAGGGATATGTGGATCACCAGTACATATAAATTTAGGTAGTTGGGTTGATTCAGAAATAATGACTATATCTTGGGAATTTTATTTTGATCAATTAACAGTCTCTTTAGGAATAGCTGTTTTATATTGTTCCAGTTTAATTCATATATATACTATAGATTATTTATCTTCAGATCCTCATAATCAAAGATTTTTCTCATATCTATCAGCTTTCACTGGAGGTATGTTAATTTTAATTACTGGAGGTAACTATTTCGTAATGTTTGTAGGTTGGGAAGCAATTGGATTAGTATCATATCTATTAATTAATTATTATTTTACTAGAATACAAGCCAATAAAGCAGCAATGTTAGCTTTTACTATGAATAGAACAGGTGATATGTTAATGAGTATAGGATTTTTTGCATTATTTGCAATATTTGGTTCATTAAATTATTCTACAATATTTACATTAGTTCCTTATATGAATGAAACATCAATATCTGTAATAGGTTTATTATTATTGGGTGGTGCTTTAGCAAAAAGTGCTAATATTCCTCTTCATTCTTGGTTACCTGGAAGTATGGAAGCACCTACACCAGTTAGTGCTTTATTACATGCCGCTACTCTAGTTACAGCAGGTATCTATTTATTATTAAGATCTTCTCCTATATTAGAATATACTCCCACAACTTTATTAATAATTACATTAATAGGAGCTACAACAGCCTTTTTTGCTGGTACTTGTGGTTTATTACAAAATGATTTAAAACGAATAATAGCATTTAGTACAATCTCTCAATTAGGATATATGATGATGGCTATAGGTTTAAGTCAATATAATGTTGCATTATTGCATACAGTAAATCACGCTTTCTTTAAAGCTTTATTATTTTTAGGTGCTGGTGCAGTAATTCATTCTTTTGCAGATCAACAAGATGTGAGAAGAATGGGAGGACTAATAAAATTTTTACCTTTTACTTATTCAGTAATGTTAGTAGGATCTTTAAGTTTATTAGCTACACCATTCTTAACTGGATTTTATAGTAAAGATTTAATATTAGAATTAGCTTATGGACAATATAGTTTTAGCGGAATGTATGCCTTTATATTAGGATCTATTAGTGCTGGTATTACAGCTTTTTATAGTTTTAGATTAATTAGTCTTGTTTTCTTAACTAATCCTAATGGACAAAAAGAATCTTATTTAAACACTCATGAATCTAATTTATTTGTAATTATACCTTTATTAATTTTAGCTTTATTTAGTATTTTCTTTGGATATATATTCTCAGATTTATTTGTTGGAGTAGGATCAGATTTCTTTGCTAATTCTTTATTTATTCATCCTAATAATATTTCTATTATAGAAGCTGAATTCTCATTAAATCCTTTTATTAAATTATTACCAGCTATTTTAAGTTTAACTGGAGCATTGTTAGCTATTTTTATGTTTCATAATACTCCTCATATTATTAATAATTTAACTTTAAATTCATTAGGTAAAAAAATTTATAGTTTCTTAAATGGAAAATATTACTTTGATGTAATTTATAATCATTTTATAGTCTCACAAGGATTACAACTTGGTTATAAAATATCTAAAGAAATAGATAGAGGAGCAATAGAATTATTAGGGCCTTATGGATTAGCTAATGCATTCACAAAAACTGGTATTAATATTGCTAAATTAGATACAGGTATTATTACTACTTATTCATTGTATATTACTATTGGTTTATTGTCTTTATTATTCTTAATTTTTGCTCCTATATTAATAGATACTTCTATGTATTCTGAAATTAGATTAATAATTATTTATTTTGCTTCTATATTTCTTGTTTTACCTTATACAAATAAATAAAAAACAAAAATAAAAATATTTTTTAATATAAATATTCTATTAAATTCTTTTGTAAATAATTAAGAAGAACTTATCCCCTATTTTATCCTTTTTTAGAATGAACAATTACATATTACATATTACATATTACATATTACATAGAAAAATAATATAATTTCATTTTTTATTAAATTATTGAATAACTTAAAATTTTTGTTCTTTAAAAATAATTATATTTATTATATATTATTACATATTAAAACTAAAATAAAGAGTTAATATTAAATTTTTATATTTTTATTTTTCTATGTAATAATTTTATTTTATAATAAATTAGAATAAATTTATTCTATAAATTATATGCTAAATATCTATGTTCAAACTACTTAATATTTTATGAATATTAGATATTAATATTTGAAATAATATAAAATTATAATACTTTTTTATCTTATTTTAAGATAAATGTAGTTATTCTTACAAAAAAATCCTTATGATTCTACCATTTTTGTACATAAAATTAAAATAAAAATATTATAAAAATATTAAAAAAATAAAAACAAAAAAATTAAAAGAAGATATTAAATATTGTAATTAAACAAATAATATACGATAGTTAAAAAATAAAAATTATCAAATTATCAGGAAGAATTTAATTTTGGTTCTGATTGAACGTTTTTCAGTAGTTTTAAGACATGCAAATCGTTGTTCCTAAAAATTTTATGTTTAAAAAAATATAAAATATAATAAGAATAAGGTGTAAAGGTGAGTTATATAAATTAGATACCTTATAGACTCCTTAATTAGGAGATAAAAATTTATTTATCTATGTAATTATAATTATGTAATGTAATAATAAAAAGTTAGAGATACTTATTTTAAAAATAAGGAAAGTAAAGATAAATTAGCTATTTATGTACAAAAAAAGGAAATTTTCTACTATAAGATTCGATTTATTTTGTTTAAAGGTAGTTGGTAGGGTAAATGCCTCCCAAGCCGATGATCAAAAGCCATGTTTGATAGAACAGATGGCCACATTGGGTATGAAAAGCCCCAAGTAGAATTATCTACCAGCAGTCAAGAATATTAGTCAATGCTCGCAAGAGTGAACTAGCTAACTGAAATAACAGGATCCATTACGTGTGGTGAATGTTATAACGTAAGGGAAAAAAATGATATTACCTTACTATAAGTGTTGTCCAAAACTGGTGCCAGAAGACTCGGTAAGGCCAGAGACGCAAACGTTAATCGTCCTAATCAGGCGTAAAGGGTATGTAGGCTGCTTTAAAAGTATTATATTTAATAGCTCTGTATAAATAATTTATTTTTATTTAATAAAAATACTTTTATATTTAAATAGTAAATATAAAATGAATTAAAGCTAGAATCAAATTGAGGATAAGTCAAATAATACTTAGTGTAGGGTTTAAATCTGGTGATATTAGGTGGAGTACTAAAGGTGAAAGCTTTTTATCTAGAAATGATTGACGCTGAGAAACGAAGGTGAGAAAAGAAAATAGGATTAGATACCCAGATATCTCTCACAGTCAACGATGAATGGTGGTTGTTAGTTTAATATGACTGATAACGATGTTAACACGATAACCATTCCGCCTTGCGAGTACGGTTGCAAAACTGAAACCAAAAAAATTAGTCGGTCTCGAAGCAAACGAAGTGAAGCATGTTATTTAATACGATAGTACGCGTAAAATCTTACCAGTCCTTGTATATCCAATCTTTCTTATGTAAAAATAATAAATATTGAGTAGTTTCTTTTTTGTAAGAAATTCGTTTACAGGTGTTGCATGGCTGTCGTCAGTCCGTGCCGTGAGAAGTGAGGTTAACTCCACTAACGGACGAAATCCCTGCTGTTAATTTTTACTTAACAGTTAATGATATTTATAAGATTTCATTTGGGGCTAAGACAAGTCGTTATGGTCCTCATGGACTGGGCTATAGACGTGCCACAAAAACTTTTACAAAGTGATGCAAAACCAGACCTCTATTTTAATGACTATTTTTTATATCTAGAAATTAATTAATATTTTAAGAATTTATATAATTATATTTATATAATTTAAAAAATAATAAGGTCAAAAGGAATAGCTAATCATTAAAGAAAGTTAAAAAATTAAATTGAAAACGGATTGTCGCCTGAAATTCGGCGACATGAAGAAGGAATTTCGAGTAATCGTTGATCACTACGCAACGGTGAAGAGAGCATTCGGGATGAACTAACTGTCTGTCGCTGGGAAGAAGCTTAACTTGGGGGAAATTGCCTCGAAATTATTATTTAATAAAGGAATACTTAATTTAAAAATATCTGCAAAATATTAAAAAATAAGTAGTTTGGTATGCTAATCTTATTATTTTAGAATTTATTCTTTATAATTAGGAAATAGTCTTTTAATATATAAAACACCTTTCTTAATAATAAATAGTATCAGTGAACCCATTTGAGTAACATCTCAAAAGTCATAGCAAGGTAGCTGTACTGGAAAGTGTAGCTGGAAAATAAATAAATTTAACCCCTCTCTAAACAAAAATATGTAATAATGTTATATGTTTAATTAATATATTCTTTATTTTACTATTAGTATATAGGACATAAAAGATCAATTTGACATTTAATATAAAGGATTATGATTTGGACTCAAAATTCCATTACTTTAAATTTGGAAGGACACATGATTGGGATTAGATCCAATATAATCAATCATACTTTTTCTTTAATATTTTAATATTGATAAAATTCTTTCAATTTTTTAGTAAAAACTTTTTTGGAAGTTCATTAAATTTATTAATAAATTTAGTGGTTGATCTATTAATTTCATTTTTTGTTGAAGTTGAAGTTGAAGTTGTATAACCTCCTTCTGATAAATTAGAAGTAGGTTTATTAGGAATATTAATGTTAATAGAATTATTACTACTATTAATTGTACTATTATTATTAGTAATTATTTTACTACTTCCTTCTTTCAACTTATTATTAAAACTAGTCTCACCTTTAGAATCACAATGAATGGTAGTAAATATATTATATTCTCCTAATAAATTATTAATTTTATCTGCATATAAATTTAATAATATAAATGGAGTAAAAATAATAAAGATTATAAATAATACTTTTAAAGGATTAATTTCATTCTGATTAATAATAAATTTATTGTTTATAATTTTATTAAAATAAATTAATAGAATTATTAAACTAATTATACTTGTTGAATAATTAATTAATAGACCTAAATCTGATTGGATTAGATATATATTATTATTTAAATTTAAAATAAATAAAGTGGAAATAGATATAAAGAATAAATTAATATGTTAACTCCGCTTAATAACGGTAAAATAGAATTAAAAAACAAAAATAAAAAAACATTAAGTTTACTTTCCTTTCTAACTTAAATTTGATATTACATATTACATTACATATAAAAAGGAAAAAAATAAAGAAATATAATTTCTATTTAAAATAAGAATAAAGTTTAAAATAGGGTGACTATATATAGAGAAAAGAATTATTGTATATGGATCTAGAATTATGATTAATTTATTTCTCTCTAATTTTAAATAGAAATTTAAATAGTATTTAAAATTAAAGGTGGGGTTAAATTAATTATTACTTTTTGTTTTAAGTACAAAGTAACTAGTTAAATATTACATAGAAAAATACTTAGTATTTAAATATTTAAGTATTTTATTAATTTTTATTTTTTTATCATATTATAAATATTGTTTATTTTATACAAATATTATTTATTTTATTTAGTTTTATTATTAAAAATAATTTAATTAAAAAAAGTATAAAGTAAAGCTGAAGTTGAAATATGAAGAGGATTCAATAAAACATTAGGAATAATACCAAAAATAATAGTTGGTATTAATAAACTAATTAAAAGTGAATATTCTCTTCTATTAATATCTTTTAAAATAGGTAGATGTGGAGAATAAGATCCATAAGATAATCTATTATATAGGAATAAAGAATAACAAGCAGATAATACGATTCCTGTAGCACCTAAAATAGCTATAATAGGATTTTGTTGCCAAATACCTAATAAAGATAATTGTTCACCTAAGAAATTTAAAGTTAGAGGAATACCAGTATTAGCTAAAGTGAAAACACAAAATAATATAGAAAATACAGGCATATAAGTAGCTAAACCTCTAATATAATGAATAATTCTTTTCCCAGTTCTATCATAAATAATACCACCTACACAAGTAAATAGAGCTGGACTTACGAAACCATGTCCAATAGCTAATAAAATAGCACCTTCTATCCCTTGTATTGTATTTGAAAATAAACCTAATACTAGAACACCCATATGTGCTACACTACTATAAGCAATTAATCTTTTAGTATCTTGTTGTATTACAGTAGATAATGAAGCATAAATAATTGTTATTACAGCAATAGTTTGAACCAAAGGACTAAAATAATTAGTAGCATCAGGGAAAAAATTTATTAATACTCTAATGTAACCATAAGTAGCTAATTTTAAGATTGTAGCAGCCAATATAATAGATCCTGCTAAAGGTGAATCACTATGAGCTTTAGGTAACCAAATTATAAAAGGATATAGAGGTGTTTTTACAGCAAATGCTATAAAAAATCCTAACCATAATATTTTTTGAGTGTCTAAATTTATTTCATATAAAGAAATTAATTGAAAATCTGTTGATCCTATATAACTATATATACTTAAAATACATAATAACATAGGTAAACTACCTGCTAAAGTATATAAAAATAATAAAAATGCTGATCTAAATCTATCTTCTCCATGACCAAATATTACAATAATTATAAATAAAATAGGTAATACACTTTCAAAAAAGATATAAAATAATAATAAATCTAGAGATACAAAAGCACATATTTGTAAACTTTCTAATAATAAGAAAGATATTAAAAATAATTTTATATTTTTATTTATATTTGTATAATTTGATAATAAAGCTATTGGTGTAACAAATGTTGTTAATAACACAAAATAAAGAGATAAACCATCCACACCAAAATGTAAATGACAAAAATTTAATTGATTAAATTCGGATACAAATTGATATTGAGTAGTATTAGAATCAAATTGATACCATATAAATAAAGAGAAAAAGAAATTTAGTAGAGAAGTTGTTAAAGCTATTTTTTTCATTTTATTATTTATTAAAGATATATATTTACCTTTTCCTTCTTCACCTAAACCAATTGGCAGCAAAAATAAAGATCCTATTATAGGAATTAATATAAGTAAAGTTATCATGATTAGTTATTTAAGTTTTTTATTTTTTGTTTTTTAATTACTATAAAATTTTAATTGAATTAAATTATTTTAACCTTATTTACTGATTTATATATAATATTATATTTATATTTATGTTTACTTATATTACAAACAAAAACAAAAACAAAACAAAACAAAACAAAATATTTTTATTAATATACTTTTTTAAATTTTCTAAATATTTATTAATTAATTAATATTAAAAATAAAGAAATGTTTATCTATTTTTGTATATAAAGTTTGTTAATTGTTTTTTAATTTTAGAGTTTTTTTATACTTTTTTATTTAATAAAAAATTTTATTATATTTATATTCTCTATGATTGTTAATATAAGGATCAGTTTCTAGTTATATATTTTCTACTTATGAATAAAATCCTTATAACTATTTAAATCATTTTTGTATTTAATATTAAATTCTACTTTTAAATTTATTTAATATCATAAAATTTTTATTTTGTTTTTTTATAAATAAATTTTATTTATATTATTTTATATTTTAATATATAATTAAATAAATAGTAAAAAAAAAGATTAATCTTTACAATATTGTTTTAATTAAATATTAATAATTTTCAGATATATAATTATATAAGTTTCTCTATTTTTAATTAATACTATACTAGTAAAATACTAAAATTTTAGAATATTTTCATATGGAGTAGTATAATTACTAATAATTATTATATTTTTAATTTTTACGTTGTAACTAATAAATTTTGTACTAGTTAATTAAAATTTTTAATCATGATCCTTATCAGATTTGAACTGATCCTAGCTTCTTGAAGGGGAGCTGTACGAACCACTATACTAAAGGACCTTTAAATTCTTTTTTAATTAATTTTTTTTAACTTTTAACTATACGAACAAAGAGACTCGAACTCTTAAGGGATACCTCCCACTTCTGCTTAAGAGAAGATTGTTTACCAAATTTCAACATGTTCGCTATAAAAATTACACATATAAAATATAATTAATGTTTAATACTAAAAATTAAATAATAAATAGAAAATAGAATATAGAAAATAGAATATAGAATACCAAATCACTAATACATTAAGCCCGAACTACTACCGTAGGTAGGGAGAAATTTATTTTTATTTTATTTATTATTTTATTTTATACTGATATATTTCTATTCTTTTAGAAGTAGTATTTTTTTAATAATTGTAATTTATTTTTATTTATTTTTAATATAAAGGATAAGAAATTATATATTTTTAAGGCCTTAAGAGGGTTCGAACCCCTGTAGAAAGTATTAACAGTACCTCGCTTAAACCACTCAGCCATAAGACCTATAAATTTATTTAAAATAAATAAATCTTTATTTAAATTTAAATTATTATTTTTTTATTTTTTCTTTCTCTTTATTTTTATTTTTATTATACCTCTATTTTTTATTTTTATTTCTTTAAATAAGTAGAAGAAAATAGGTATACACGGAAGGCGCGACTCGAACGCGCAATATCTCTCCTACCCAAAAGGAGCGACTGGCCAATTTGTCATCTACCGTTAATTAAAACTATTATTTTTTTAATAAAAAACAAAAACAAAAAATAGAAGTATTTCTTATTTTGTAAGTTACATTAAATTCTTTTTTATTCAACTATTTACTAGTTACTAATTAACAGTTTATAATAAAAAGTTCTACTAAAACTAAATTTTTTAATTAGAAGTATTTTTTAGTATAAGTAATATTTCCTCTTTATTTAAATTATTTTATCTATATAAAAATAAAAAAGAATAAATTTTAGGTATTATATAGATTATTTTAAAAAATAAATAAATCAGTCAAATTTAGTTATAATAACGGGCACTGTGAGATTTGAACTCACGACTTTTATAAAGTACTCGTTTTCAAGACGAGCGCCATAAACCAGACTCGACCAAATGCCCTTTTTTTATTTATAAATTTTTATTATTTATTTTATTCTCTTTTATAAATGAATTAAAAAATATTATAAAAAATAAAAAGTATTATTTAAGTATAATTTAATTAAGACCTAAGGGAGTTGAACCCTTATAATATCCATTATGAGCGAACTGCATTAACCATTATGCTAAAGTCTTTATAAAAAACAAATAAATAAAAAAAATAAACAAGAAGTAGAACTATAACTAATAGTAATTCGTAGTTATACGTAGTTATATAAAAAGAAATGAAATTATTTAATAAGTTCTAATTTTTTATTTTATTCATTAATATTAATATTAGGTATTTAATTAATGTTAAAATAATTTTTTTATAGTTTTTTTATTTTTTCTTATGAATATAAATGATGATAATTTTATTATTTATTAAATAAATATAAAAATGATTTTTTTCAAATTATTAATAAATAAATTATTTTATTTTATATACTTTTGCCGAAAACTGGAATTGAACCAATATTTAAATCTTACAAGGAATTCGTTTTACCATTTAAACTATTTCGACCTTTTTTTTATAAAAATATTAATAAAATTTAACCATTTTTTTGTAATAAAAAAGTATTTTATCTCCCCTTAGTATTTTATTTTTGTTTTGTTTTTTTAATTTTAGTATACGTAGTTATTTTAGAATATTCCTCCTTTTTATATTTTTGTTTTTTTATTTTTATATTTTTGTTTTTTTATTATTTTTATTTTTGTTTTTTTATTAATTCACTAATAAAGGAAAGATTTAATTAACTTTGAGATTTTGTTTTGTTTTTTTTAATTTTAGTGAAAGTCAGATATGTATACTTATATTTTGTTTTTTTAATTATTCCCACAGGATCAAAAACAAATAAAAACAAATAAAAACAAAATAAATAATATTATATATTTTAATTTCATTTTTGCCTTGGGAGAGAATTGAACTCCCATCTCAATTTCTTCAGAATCGCGCTTTGACCACTAAGCAACCGAGGCTCTATAATTAAATTTATAAAAAAATTATGTTTACGAAGTAGAAGTATTTTCTATCCTTTTTATTTTGTTTTTTATTTGTTTAAAGATTGAAAAGTAAGTAGTTTATACTTAGTATTTTTTAATATAATAACTTTTTTTAATTAGAAGAAGTAAATAAAATTTAAAAACAGTAGTATTTAATATAAAGAAGAATTTTTAATTTTTAAATAAATATTAATTCTACAAATAATAATCTTCTTCTTCGTAGATCGTAGATCGTAGATTGTAGACTTTTTCTAACATAATTTTAATTTTCTTTATATTTCTACTTCTGAATTAGAAGACAAAATAGTTTTCTAGTTTAAAATTAATTTTTATTATTTCTAGTTTTATTAATTCTACATTAGTAAAATAAGTTGTAGTAGATTTTATAAAATTAAATAAAAAATAATTTAATTTATTTTGTAAGTTAATTTTGGAGAAAGATAGACTCGAACTATCATTTTTTATATTGCAAATATAACTGATTACCAATTATCATATTTCCCCTGTTCTTCTACTTATTGAATAAACAGTACTTCTATTTTTTATTATTTTTATTTAGTAGTAGTATTAGTTTAACTATTTATTTAATTTTAATTTTTTATCATAAATATAATTATTTTTTTTATTTATTTTTTATATTTTTTAATTTACTCTTTTAATTAATTTTAATTCTAAATTATTAGTAGAACCAAACTATCTAAAATTATTAATAATTCTAAAATAAATAAAGTATAATTGTCTATAAAAAAAGGGGGTTTATATTTATATTATATATTATATATGTGTAATTTTTAATTAACTATATCTCTTCATAATTAATTATTACTATTCTTTTATGAAGAGAATAGAGAATAAATAATAACTTTTTTTAATTATTAATTTATTGTTGTAGAATAATTTTTGTTTTTAAATATTAATTATTATATTTAATTATTGAGAAGCTGAATCAATCCAAACTAAGAAATCAGAAGAAGGTACAGCTTCAACTACTATAGGCATAAATCCATGCCAAACTCCACAAATTTCAGAACATTGTCCATAAAAAGTACCAGCTCTTTCAGCTAAGAAAGAAACTTGATTTAATCTACCAGGTACACAATCTAATTTTAATCCTAATGAAGGTACAGCATAAGAATGAATTACATCTGCACCAGTAACAATTAATCTAATATGGCAATCCACAGGTATAACTAGTTTATTATCCACATCTAATAATCGGAATTGACCTAATTCTAAATCTGATTCTGGAATCATATAAGAATCGAAATCAATAGATTCTCCTTGATCTGTAATGAAATCTGAATATTCGTAAGACCAATACCACTGGTGACCTACTACTTTAATTGTTAATGTTGGTGAAATAACTTCATCCATTAAATATAATAATCTAAATGAAGGGAAAGCAATAGCAATTAAGATTATTGCTGGTGAAATAGTCCATATTAATTCTAGAACAGTACCGTGAGTTAAATATTTATATGCAATTGGGTTTTTATTAGAATTATAGTTATAACCTATTGAAAAAAGAACCCAGGTTACTGCAAAACAAATAACAATTAAATAAAATCCAATTGTATTATGCAATGTAACCAGACCTGTAAAACCTGGTGCAGCACTTTCTTGAAATCCTAATTGCCAAGGTTGAGCAGCATCGTTAAAAATACTATTAAAATTATTAAATAATAATGACATTTTTTGTTTTTTTCTATGTAATATCGATCTTAATTTACTTTATTTCTTATTTTTATTTTTTATAATTTTTTTATTTTTATACCTTAAATTTTTATTTCTTTCCTTATTGAAATATACACATAAACTATAAATATAATATATAAATATATATTCTTTCTTTTCTACGAAGAAGTAAGTACGAAGAAGTAGTAATAATAAAAATGAAATTCTTCTATTAAAATCTTATAGAATATAAAGTATAAGTAGATATTATTGTAGAATAAGAGATTAAAACTATTTATCTTTTTTTTTTTAAGTAAAAAATAAATTAGTAAAGATCTTTGTGTACAAAAGTAATAATTTAGTACATAAAAACAATAAATCTTTTAAATAATAAATAAAAAGGTAAAGATTTAGATATTTAACTAAGACAATATTCCTAGTCACAACTAAAATAAATGAAAATATTTATATAATCTTATTTTATTAATAAAAATAGAAATAATATTCTTATTTTTTAACTTTTTGTTTTTAAAGGTTCTAGAATTAATAAAACTTTCTTTAAAAAAAACTTATAGTAATATTTATACTATATTAAATTTATTTTTTTATTTTTTTAGAAGTAGAAATTAATAAAAATATTTTAAATAATTAATTAAAAATAAAAAATAATTAAATGCCTCTATATAAAAATAGTTTGCATCTTAAGATTGTACTTTGATGTAAGATTCTTATATATTTATTTATACTTTCTTTTCTAGTAAGAAGTAAGAAGTAAGAAATAATAATTTTTATTTTTAAATAATTATATAATCTAAGGAGTAGAGGGATCGAACCTCTCTCTATAAAGTGTAAATTTATTGCTAAAACCACTCAGCTAACCCCCTTTATAAATAAATAAATTTATTTTAATTATATTTATGTACTAAAATATTTAAATATTTATATTTTTTATTATAATCTTAAAAAAATATATTTTTGTTTTGTATAGAAGTATTATTTATATTAATTAAAATTATTGTAAAAAGGTAAAGGTAGATATTTAATATTTAATATTTAATATTTAAAGAATCTTTTTTTTTTAACATAAAATCTTGTACTCTAATTCTATATATTAATTTAATTTTTATATTAATATTAAATATAATAAATTAAAAGATATTTATCTATTTTACCTTATTATTTATTATAAATAAAATAGAAAATTTTTCTCCTCTAAAAAAATATAAATATTTTTATTTAAATGTTTTAATTATTTATTAGCGATATCAGGAATCGAACCTAAACCAACAGGTCATGAGGCTGTTGTGCTATCCTTTACACTATATCGCATTTCTTGTTTTTTTGTTTTAATTTTAATTTATTAATTATCTTCTTTTAATTTTTATTTTTGTTTTGTTTTTGTTTTAATCTTTTCTATTTTCTTCTAATTTTTAATCTAAGATAGTAATTATATTCTATAAAGGTTGTATTTTGTTTTTTGTAGAGAAGAAAGGTAAATATTTATATATTAAATATTTGGAAGGGGATACTTTTATTTTAAGTATATATTAATTATTATTAAAGAAACAAAAATAAAAATTTTTTTTTCTTCTTTAAATTTATATTTATGTACAATTGTAGAAGTATTTATAAAATTATTATAATATTTTTTTATGTAATTTTACCTAATTTTATATATAATATCTAATTTTATAAGTAACTAAAAATAGTTAGTATAGGATTCTATCTTAATAAAAATAATTAAAATAGGATTACTTATGATTAATAATAGAACTAGTTTAGTAGTATTAGTTAATTAAGCACCACCCCAATAATATACAGCCACAAAAAGGAATAGCCATACTACATCAACAAAATGCCAATAAAGAATGCTTGCTTCAAATCCTTGGTGGTGTTGTTTTGTAAGTTGATAATTAATTAATCTAATAAATCCTACTAAAATAAAGATTGTACCAATAATAACGTGTAAACCATGTAATCCAGTAGAAGCATAAAATGCTGATCCATATACACCATCAGACATTGTAAATCCAGCTTCAGAATATTCAAAATATTGTAATGCAGTAAATAAAATGGCTAAAATAATAGTTAAAAATACACCGTCGATTGCTGCTTTTCTATTTCCAGCTATTAATGCATGATGACCATATGTTACAAAAGCACCACTACTTAATAATAAGAAAGTATTAAGTAAAGGTATTGCAAAAGGATCTAAAGGTGTTATACCTAAAGGAGGCCAAGAACCTCCAATTTCTATTGCAGGAGATAAACTAGAGTGAAAGAAAGCCCAGAAAATAGATAAGAAAGCAAATACTTCACTAATAATAAAAAGTATTATACCTATCATTAATCCATTCTTTACTTGTTTAGTATGATGACCTAAATAAGTTCCTTCTACTATTACATCTCTAAACCATAAAATCATTCCTAAAACAGTAACCAAAAATCCTATTGTTAATATTGTACCACCATTATTAAATCCATGCATGTATAACACTGCACCTATAGTCAAATTTAATAATGAAAAACTTAATAAAATAGGCCAAGGTGAAGGATCTACTAAATGAAATGGAAAATGTTGAAAGTTTTTTATATTTATTTTCATTTTTATACAAAGTTATTTATTTTATATGAAGACGAAGTTAATAGTCTATTTATTTTTTTTTATACGTAGAACGTAAAATTTTTATAATTACTCTACATTTTTATATGTTTATATAATATATTATAGAATAAACAAAACAAAACAAAATTAATTAGTATTAGTAATATAATGATATCTAGATTTTAAATTATATAATAATTTTTTATCTGATTACTTAAAATTTATCATTATAATTTTATATTATATAATATTTATATTTCTATATTAAATATATATTTTATAAGTATATTTATATTTTAAAAATATATGATACTTTTATTAAATAAAAATATATTAATAGTTTTATATTTTTTATACTTATTTTTTATATTTTAAATATTTAACTAATTATAAGCACAACTGAAATATTCATAAAATAAATTAAAATATTTTAAATAGTTATTATATTTAATAATTAATAATATTTAATTAATAATTAATTTAAAAGAGGTAAAATTAGTTTAATAGGTAAAATTACGTTTTGTGGCGACGATGTTCAGAGTTCGAGTCTCTGATTTTACCCTTCTTCTACTTTTTTTTAAAAAACAAAATTACTATTTAATAAAACGTTTTACTTGTTACTACTACTAATTAAAATATTTTTATATAAATAATATTTATTAGTAATTAATAATAAATAAAATATTATATAGAAAATACTAAAATTATGTTAGAAAAACAAAATATAAACATCCTACTGGAGTCGAACCAATAATCTATTGCTCCGAAGACAACCGCTGTACCAATTTAGCTAAAGATGTTAATTAATTTTTTTAACTTGTTAATTAAACTATATTATAATAAATATACATGTAAAAAATAAAAAATATTATTAGAGGATTATTTTAAATATATTTATTATTATAAATAAAAAAAATAAAAAGTAATAAATAATAATAGATAATACTTTTATTTTTAATATTTTTTATGTACGAGTAAAGAGACTTGAACTCTTACAATTAAAATTATGAGTACCTAAAACCCACCCGGCTACCAATTTCGGCATACTCGTTTATAATTTATTTTTACTTTTTTATATTTTTATTTAAGGAACTACAATATTTATATTTAATTTTTTTAATCTAAATTTATACAAGAGTGAGGTGAATCGAACACCTACCAGTGATTTTGGAGATCGCCATACTAGCCTATTATACTACACTCTTTTTTTATACTTATTTAAATTAACTTTTTTTATTTTTATACAAAAAATTACCAAACTCTTATACTTTTAATTAAACTCTTATTTTTTATAAAATATATAAATTTAATATAAATTAACCTAACAATATCTGAATTTTATTTTTAAAAAGAATACTTATACGAATTACGAAATACAAAGTATTTGTCTAATTCATTTATAGAAATTACTACTTTTTCTATGTAATACAGTAGATATTATTACATAGAAATGAGAAGTCATTAGTTATTAATAATTATTAATTAAAAAGTAGTGATATAAAGTCTTAATATAAATAGAGAAATTCTTAATAATTAATAGTAGTAGTCTACTTTCTACTTTCTACTTTCTACTTTCTACTTTATACTTTCTACGAAGAAAAGGAAATATTAGATATAATTAATATTTTGTTTTTGTTTTGTTTTCATTAGAGGTGGGGGTTTATCATACATATTACATATATATACTACCTTAAATAGAATTATTTAAATAAGTAGTAATATAAAAATAAGTATAATTATATTAAAAAAATTAATTTTTTGTACTTAATTTAGTAATATATGTTCTAATAACTTGTTGAAATGTAAATAAAGGTAAAATATATTTAGAAAATACAAATATTATAGAAAATAAAATAATAAATGTAAATAATATTTGATTAAAGTAAAAATATGGTATTAATTGAGGCATGATAATTATATTATTTTTATTTGGCTCTAAATTTTATTAAAAAGAACTATCTCTGCTTAATTATAATTAAGCTTTTATAATTTTTTTAAATTATAATATAAATGAGATATTGAGGGTATCTTAATTAATAAAAAATAATTAATTATTAATTAAGAAATTATATTAAATTTATAAAATAATACTAGCATAAGAAAATACTAATAAATTCAAGTATATATAAATTTTTATAAAAAATTATTTTATTTATTTAAAGAAGTAAGTAATTTTCTTATTCATAAGTAGAACGTAGAATTAAGTATAATAGAATTCATTCGTAGACTTTTACTATTTTTTGTATAGAAATTTTACTATTCAATTTATACTATTTTCTTTTATTTTTAATACTTTTGAATAAATATTCACTACTAAATACTCATAAAGTTAATAATTTCTACTTATGAATAAGAACATTATTTTGTTTTTTTATTAATAATTTCTACTTTATTTTTTTAAAGTATATATTAAATATAAGTTTTTTATAAGTAATAGAAAATTTTATCTGCTTAAATAAATATAAATTTTAATTTAAAAGTAGTAATTATTTTATATTAAAAATTTTTAAATTTATTTAAAGAAAATAGTAGAACGTTATACTACTAGTGACTATTACTAGTTTCTAGTTAAATAATAATCACATTATAAAAAAAAGAATAATAAATATAAATTAATAATGAGGGTTTTTGAAAATAGAAGTATTATTTATTTAATTTTTATTATATTTTATTTTTAATTTATAAATAATAAATAATAAATAATAAATTATTAATTTCTCTACATTATTTGATTTTATACCGTTAAGGGTTAAGTTTACAGATGGTTCTGTAGTAGACCTGCAAAGTCTAAAAATTTAAGGTTCAATTCCTTCTTAACTCTCTCTGTAATATGTAATATGTAATATGTAATATGTAATATGTAATTTTATTCATAAGAGAAAATAAATTTATATTGTTTACTTACTTTTTAAATATAATTATATTTATTATCGTTATCGTTCTCTTAGTTCAATCGGTTAGAACTGCATTCTTCTAAAGTGTTAATTTTGGTTCGAATCCAAAAGAGAATATAATTTCTCTTATTATTTTTCTATGTAATATGTAATATGTAATATGTAATATGTAATATGTAATTCTTCTGTACTGAACAAGAAGACGAAGTTAATTAAAGGGCAAAGTAATAAATATTTTATTTAAAATATAAAAAAAGAAATATTTTTAATTCATAATAATTATTTTTATCCAAAAGTAAGTACAACTAGTTCTACATATTCCTATTTATATTTTAAATGAAGTACTGAATAAATACTTCTACTTCTATTTACTAGAAAAAACTAATTAAATTTTATTTTTAAATTTATTTTAAACATTAAAAGAAGTATAAATTTATTTTATATTTTTATATAAATATTATAATAAAACAATTATAAATAAAGAAGGAATAATTTTCATTGGTAAGATAAGACAATTGCTAATTGTTCGGGTTAACACCCTTAGGTGTTCGAATCACCTTTATTCCTAAGATTAAAATAAAGAAATAAATATTAATATAAAAATTTTATTACTAATAATTTTTTTTAGTATTACATATGTAATTTTTCTTGAGTTGTAGTTTAATCGGAAAAACACCATTTTTTGGTAATGGTTTATACTAGTTCGAATCTGGTCAACTCAGTTATTATTAAATAAATATTTAAATATATATAAAATTAAACAAATTTTATAGTCAATACACCCTAGGTTCTAAAAGAATTATTTAAATTTTATAAAAGAGTTATATAATCTTAATTATTTAAAATAAATATATTAATAATTATAGTTATATTAATCCTTTTTAAGTCCCATTTATATCTACTAACTACTTATAAAACTACTTATTTTCTTTTATTTTTTATATTCTTCTTTAGAATACCTATAAATAGAAAAATTCTATACAAATATTATTTTAAAAAATAACTTAAATTTATTAAAAGTTAAATAGGGGATTTATAAAATAATTATATTCCTTTATTTATTTATAAAAATAAATAATTAAATAATAATTAAATATTTAATGTAATTCAATAGCATCTCTTAAATAAGAACATACTAATAATGTAAATACAAAAGCTTGAATTAATGAAACTGCCAATTCTAGACCTATTAAAGCTAAAAAGATTGAAAAAGGTATTAAAGTTAATACAGCTACAAATAGGCTACCTGAAAATAATTTATATAGATAAGTTGATAATATTTTTAGTAAAGTATGACCAGCTACTATATTAGCAAATAATCGTACACCTAATGAAACTGCTCTAGCTAAATATGAAACTAATTCAATTAATACTAATAATGGAACTAAACCTAATGGAGTTCCAGCTGGTATGAAGAAAGAGAAGAATTTAATTCCATGTATTGATAAAGATAAAATAGTTACACCAATAAAGATTGTAAAACTTAAACCTAATGAAACTATTCCACTAGCTGTAACAGCAAATGAATAAGGTACATTAGATATTAAATTACCAAATAAGATGAAAAAAAATAATGAATAAATAAAAGGTAAATATATTTCACTATGTACACCTATTTGTTCTCTAACCATTGAACTTATACTTGCAAAAGAAGATTCTAATGATATAGACCATTTATTAGGTATTAATTTGGAATCATTATTTCCATATATATGAAATCCTAATACAATTAAGAAGATAAAACATGAATATAAAGCTAAATTTGTTAAAGTGAAGTTTAAATAACCTAATATAGGTGCATTCAATCCTATTAAACTAGTTACTTCAAATTGATTTAATGGTGATAATATTAAATATGACATATTAAAATTTTAAATTTTAAGGCTATTTTTTTAAATAAGTTTATATTTAATATATTTTCTATTTATTTTTTAAATACTTTTATTTTTATATTTTAGAATAATGGAAAATTATTATTAAATTTTAACTTTCCTAATAGACATTTACCTTACCTAGTATTTTTATTTATATTTATTGTACAGAATAAAAATTCCTCTTATTTATATTTATTTAAAATTATAAAATAAAATATATTAATACAACTACTAGAAAAAGATAAAATTATTTTGGAATAATATAATTTACGAGTAATCAGGCTCGAACTGATGATTTCTACTTGGAAGGTAGAAGTTATACCACTTAACTATACTCGTTTTATTCTTATTTTAAATTAGAATAAATTTAATTTTTGTTTTTTACTACACTATTTTTGAAACAAGATTTCGAAGTAAAGAGACTCGAACTCTAAAGAATATAATTATATATTATTAATTATTTATTATATCTTCAGTTTTTATTTTAACTATATTATTCCTTAATCTTATTTTGTTTTTTCTTTCTACTATACTGAATAAGAAGAAGAAGTTTTTTTTTATACGTAGTTTTATTATATTTTTATTTTTATTATTATTTTAAAGGTTAAATTTTTAACAATATAAATTTTTTATTATCTTCTTTTAAATTATTAATTTTTTTATTTTTCATCATTTACTTAATATGATTTATGATAAATATTTATATTTAAATATAATACTACTTCTTCTATTTAAATAGTTAAAGTTTTTATTTAAATTTTACTATTTATACTAATTAATTAATAATTATTTTATATCCAAAAAGTAGAGATATAAATATGAATCTTTTTATAAATATATACTTCTTGTACATAAAATATTTTTATAATTATTAAAAGAGTAGCTAAGTTGTTCTATATAAAGGTTGTATTTTTTTAATAAATAGTTATTTAAATATAAATAAAATGATTAACTGAATTTGATCTATAAGAATAAAATAAAATTTTTCAATATAATAAATAGAAAATATATAGGACTTAATAATATTTTAAATAAAATAAAATTAGCTCTTCTTAATTATAAATAAAAATAATAATAAAAATATTTTTTGTATTTATAATTGGGAAAATATTTATCATCTGTTATATTTTATATTTTTATTAT